>CENV01088587.1_pt1 | contig 326496 bp, 318 predicted proteins | sample 530231 | NCBI WGS metagenome assembly CENV01 (sample SAMEA2619815, study PRJEB7988) | marine metagenome | biome: marine biome (ENVO:00000447); feature: surface water layer (ENVO:00002042); material: "saline water (ENVO:00002010), including plankton (ENVO:xxxxxxxx)" | depth 5 m
GTTTTACTTTAACCAAAAAGCCTCCGCGATTCCCGGTTCGATTCAGAATGTGATTCTCACTATGGAAGCCCGCATCGATGTATATCGGATCACCTTCAAGGAAAGGACCCCGGACCGAATCGTAAGCAGGCTCTTCGCGCGACTCCCGATACGCATGCAAGGTATTCATCACCGCGCAGTCCAACGCTCGGCCAGCCCTATCAGGGGCTGCTCCGACATTCTTTGCGACTTCCGTCCCGGCCGCTTCCGAGAGTTGCAGGAACCACCACCCACTTTTGTTGTTTTTTTGCCCTTGTACCCTGACTTTTTTGTATCACCGAAAAAGCGTGCAAACACTGGCCCTTTGGTATCTATTCGATTTCGCCCCAGCCACCAGAATTATTAAGCCCTTGATTCTTAAAAGTTTCAGGGGCTTTATTCACAACAGCCTGAACATGTCTTGTACTTGCGGCACAAACGTCATGAAGACCAGCATTAAGAACAGCAGCAGGACAAAGGGCAGGCAGCCTTTGAAAACGCGCATGACGGGCACTTTACTGATGGCGCTGATCGCAAACAGATTCAGCCCGATCGGGGGTGTAATAACCGCAATTTCCATATTCAGAATCAGCAGCATGCCAAAAAACACAGGGTCAATATCAAACCCCATAATCATCGGCATGAGAATAGGCATCGTAATCAAAATAACGGAAATGACTTCCAGCGCCATGCCAATCAGGAAGAATAGCAACATGACCCCAACGAGGAACTCGGTACTGCTTAAGTTCATCGCCATGATGCCGTCAAATAAGACATGGGGTATGCGCTCGCTTGTAATGGCGTACCCAAATAACTGGGCCCCCGCCAGAATCATCATGATGATGCTGGACATTTTGGCGGAACTGGTGAGGATCGGAAGCAGGCCTTTAACGGAAACGCCGTAACACAATGCCAGAAAGATGGCATATACAGAGCTAATTGCAGCAGCCTCCATGGGCGTAAAGAAACCGGAATAAATCCCGCCCAGAACAATTACGGGAGACATCAGCACCCCAAATGCCGATTTAAAAGCCGCGAGCCGTTCACGCGAACTTGCCTTTGGCTGGGGCGGCACGCCAGAAGCCCGGCTATATCCATACGCAACAACCGTTAAAAGCGCGGTCAGAATAATGCCCACGATCGCGCCCGCGGTAAACAACCTGGCAATTGACGTTTCAGTCACGATGCCATAAATCACCAGTGGCACCGACGGGGGCAGCAATATGCCCAGTCCACCCGCACTGGCAATGAGTCCAACCGAGAACGTCCGGTCGTATCCACGTTTAACCATTTCCGGGATCAGAATCGTGCCCACCGCGGCAGCAGTGGCAACCGAGCTGCCACTGATCGACGAAAACATGACGGTTGCAAAAACAGCCACCACGGGCAAGCCACCGCGTGTATGGCGTATCATCACGTCAATGAAATGAATCAATCGGTTGGTGGCACCCGTGCGGCTCATCACCTCGGCTGCCAGAATAAAAAAGGGGATGGCCAGCAAGCTGGGTGTGCTCAACGCGCTAAACAGTTGCGAGGCCAGTGTCGCAGGCATGGCGTCTTGCACGAGCAAATACACAAGACCGCACAAGCCTAATGCGAACGCAATCGGCATTCCACTTGCCAGGCCAGCAGCAAATGTCGTCAAAAATGAAAACATGGGTCAGTTCCTACCACAGTCATGTTGCTGAAGATTCGGCCTGCTCTGATTGCGGATCAGCGGCACCCGTCAAGAGAAAAACAAATCGCTGAATCAACCGCAGCGACAAAAGCGCGCCACCCAAAGGCAAAATAACCTGAGGTATCCACATTGGCATGCGCAGCATCGTCATGGACACTTCACCCAGCATATGGCTTTCCATGACCAGCTCCCAACCCGAGTAGGTAAGATACAAAGCAAAGAAAAGGGACAAGAGTGTGCCGATCATGTCGAGAATCCGACCGGCCGTTTTGGGGAGCACGGTGAAAATCACATCGATCCGCACATGTTGGTTGGACTTGACTGCCAGCGCAGCGGTAAAAAGAATGCTCCAAATAATGGCATAGGCGGCAATTTCATCACCGCCTATGATTGAAAACCCAAAGACTGAACGCAGGAAGATTTGCAGAACAATAATAAATACCGACAGTGTCAGGAACAGCCCGCCAATGAATATTTCAAGACGATCCCACGCACGACCGGCCGCGCTTAGCATATTACGCATGGTGGGCTAGCTCCTGTCCTGCCGTCTTACTGGCCCGCAGCGCTTTGAATTTCGGCAATGAGCTTGCGTACCGGCTCACTTTGACTTTCATAAACGCTTTTGTATTTATCCCGCCATTGCGCCAGCACCTGGCCATCAACCTCTTGAATCTCAACGCCGTTATCCACCAAGGTTTTTTCGGCAGCAGCCGAGTTCGAGACCGAGACGTCGTGATTCCATTTTTGTGCGTCGGCCATGGCTTTCATCAACGCGTTGCGATGGTCTTCACTCAATTTGTCCCAGCGTGCCTGGTTAATAACAACGGCATAGCCGCCATGCTGCTGCAATACGCGAGTCATGCCGGTTAACACTTCATACCAGCGCGCCGATGCAGCCAGCGTGACAGTCGTAATGGCGCCGTTCACCAACCCCTGCTGCAGGGCCAAATAAACATCGGGTGCCTGAATGGATACAGGTGATGCACCAACCACACGCACGCCCTCTTCAAGAGGGGCCGAAGGCGTTACACGAATCTTGCGACCGGCCATGTCTTCGGGCTTAACCACCGGCTCGCCACTGGTATAGATATAACCCGGACCATCATTCCACAAGCCGATACCACGCACTTTGAATTGATCAAGATCTTTCAGCAGTGTTTGGCCGATCTCGCCCTCGAACACCTTAATGCTGTGCTCAAAAGAGTTGAACAAACCGGGCTGATTGAAAATCTCCCAACGATCATCCAAAGGCACGTAATAGGAAGTCAGGGGAGCAACAATATCGACCTGGCCACGAATTGCAGCGCGAATTTCATCTTTGGAAGAAACCAACTGTGCGCCCGGATATACATCGATACGCAACGTACCGTTGCTATATTCGTCAACCTTCTCCGCAAACAATTTAATTGTTCGGGCTTTAATTGTGTTTTCAGGAAGATCGTGCGGGAACTTGAGCGCAACTACTTCGCTCGCCATTGCGCCAGAGACAAGTAAGCTACCCAATGCTGCAACGAAATATCGTAAAGTTTTCATCATGGTTCCTTATAAACAGAAGGCCCTGCCCCCCTGCCACAATAAGCAAAATGGCCTATGTGCAGGCAAGCAAATGCGAAAAATGCGATCGTTATAGCGCGATAACTTTATCCATTTTCATAACATTCTATTTATAGAACAATAGGTACTAGCCCTTAGTCACTTTACTAACCGGGTAAACGCACTGTCACCTCTATCTCAATCAGTAATCCCGGCACCGCCAGTCCGGCTACACCGATAATTGTTTGAGCGGGGTGTTCCTGGTTACCCTGCACCGCTTCAATTGCCGCAGTGATCACTTCAAACTCTGTGGGGTGAAGTGTATAAATGGTTCGGCGCACCACATCGCCCCAACCGGCATCCACTGCCTTCAACGCCACTTCTATATTGCGCATTGCCGCCTGGGTTTGAGCGCCTAAATCTTCGCCACCCACAACGGAAAAATCGGGCGCCAGTGCAACCTGGCCGGCAATATAGGCAACGCGGCCCGGCTCAGCAACCGTAATGTGACTGAAACCAGGTGCAGGATGTAATTCTGGTGGGTTAATGAGTTTTCGTGACACAGCGGCCTCCTTTATTTTTAAAAATGGCCGGACATCAGCCATGAATAACCACTATTGCCATACCGCTGCATCCTGTCAAGGGCTATTCCAAACGCGAAACCGTCACACTTGCTTCGCCGCGCTCCGACGAGACCCAACTCATGCTATCCGTCACATTAATATTCAAAACCATTTTCCGATCGGCCAATGCCGCCAGCGTCTGCGTGCCGTCAACGTCGAAAAAAAACACGCGCAGGTTTTGAGCCCGGCTTAACCTGTTTTTCACGCCGTCCCACCAAAGCTGCGCATTACGACCATACGCAATAACAATCACCTCGTCTGCGCGGCCACATGCTTTCAGAACGCGGCGCTCATCGGGTAGTCCTATTTCGATCCATTGCGTAATCGCGCCGGTCAGATCCAGGCGCCACAAGTCAGGCTCATCCGTTTCCGACAGGCCTTTGGTGAAGGCCAGGCTTTCATTGTCATCAACATATAAGGCAAAAGCCAGTAAACGCACCATCATGCGCTCGTCGGTTTCCGAAGGGTGCCGTGCAACAGTTACAGAATGGCTGGCGTAATAGGCGCGGTCATTGTCGGCAACATGAAGATCGGCTTTATAGATAGTGGCGCGCAAGGCCATGGTGTCACTCTGCAGGAAAAATCAAGGACCCCTAGTTTAGAACGTTTATAGCGAACACTAATTCCTGCACTTTCCAGATAGCCCGTGCACAAATCTGATAGCAGCCGCCACCGTCTCCACTTTATTGTTCGATGAGTTACCACCACGTGTTCAAACCCGTGTCGGCCTTTGCCTCATTAAAACAAAGCATCATATTTCGGAGATAACATGAAAACCAATCAATTTCTGGAAAGAGATCATTTCCTGCTGGGAACTTTCTCGACCAACTGTTCAGGTGGCATGACTGTTTCAAAACTGCCCGATCGTTGGACGGCCGACTGGGACAGCAACTTAAAAATCGGCAAATTGCTTGACGACGCAGGCATTGACTTCATGCTGCCTATTGCGCGCTGGATCGGTTACGGTGGTGAGACAGACTTTCACGGTTATGTGCTGGAAACCGTCACCTGGGCCACGGCGCTGCTGGCCAACACGAAGCAACTCACCGTATTTGCCACCATTCACACTGCGGCGAACCATCCGGTGGTTGTGGCAAAGCAAATTGCCACCATGGCGCAGATCAGTCATGAAAGGGTCGGCCTGAATATTGTGGCAGGCTGGAACAAACCGGAATACGAAGCGCTAGGCCTGACACTGCCAGACGATCACGAAACCCGCTACGGGTATGCACAGGAATGGTTCGATGTCGTCAAGAAGCTGTGGACACACGACGGCCCCTTTGACTGGGATGGCACCTATTTCAAACTGAAGCACACCTACGGCAACCCGAAACCGCAGACCATGCCTCCCATCTACAACGCGGCCGGTTCCGGATTAGGCCGGGAGTTTGCCGCCCATAACGCAGACTTCCTGTTTACGCCGGCCATCGACCTTGCTCGTTCAAAACAGGAAGTGGCTGAGTTAAAACAGCAGGCGATGGATCAAGAGGGCCGTAAAGTAGGCGTACTGACTTTTTCCCATGTTATTTGCCGCCCTACCGAAGCCCAGGCGCAAGAAACGTGGCAGTCGCTGCAGGACAATGCCGACTGGGAAGCGACCGACAACCTCATTCGCTTGCAATTTGCCCACGCGCAATCATTCCCTCATGACCTGTTGCAACTGATTCGCGAACGGTTTGCTGCGGGTCACGGCGGGTTCCCGCTTGTGGGAACGCCGGAACAAGTGGCCGATGGCATTACCCAATTGCATGAGGCAGGTTTTAGCGGCACGACCCTGTCGTTCTTCGACTACGCAGAAGAATTTCCCTATTTCCGCGATAATGTATTGCCTATTCTTGAATCACGCGGTATCCGCAGGAAGTATGTATGAGCAATAGCAATGACACAACGCTAAACCAGGAGTTTCGCGCCGCCATGCGCCAGTTGGCAGGCGGCGTTTCTGTCATTACAGCCGCCCACGGCAACGACAGAACCGGTCTCACGGCCACATCGGTCGTCTCCATTTCCATGAACCCGCCCGAACTGTTCATTTCAGTCAACCAATCGTCATCTTCGTGGCCGGTGATTGAAAAATCGGGAAAATTCGGCATTAATGTGCTACAACAAGACCAGCAAATTGTGGCTGAACATTTCTCGGGCAAGGGCGGACGCAAAGGCGCCGAACGTTACGCCGACGACGACTGGTATCAAACACCCGACGGCGTCTGGCTGTCCAACCGGGCCCTGGCCGCCTTCGCCTGCGATGTCGACAAGGTCTGGATGCACCGGGAACATGCTTTAATTGCCGGCCTCGTTACCCGAATTGACGTGCATGCCGGACAACAGCCACTTACTTATTGGCACGGCCACTACGGCTCATTCGTTCAAAACTGAAGGGGCAGGCCACTCTATTTTGAGGAAACGCGTCTGCAAGCGGCACCAAACTCGCAAATGCATCGCCACCTGTTCAGCCGATTTCCGAAATTCACTTCCCACGACGCCGAGGAAGTACGCCATCAGGTCAGCCGTATTTTCTGCAACCACGACCTGAAAGTGGTGGGAAGATCACAATCACTTAACACTGAAATCCACTTTCGCCGGGGGAAACAGGTTAGCTATGGGCGCATGCTGTACGGAGCCACTGTAGACATCGAACCGGGCAAGCTGGACGACTTCTATCTGATACAGATTCCGGTTGCCGGCCAGGAAGCCATTCACTACGACCGCCACGCGATTCTGTCCGACACACGCGTCGCCACCATCATCAGCCCCGACCTTGAATTTCGCATGCGTCATGAACACAATGCAGAGAAACTGTTTATTCGGGTCGAACGAAACGCTCTGGAACAACAATGCGCACAATACTACGGACACCTGAGTCACGACGCCCTGCACTTTGACCCTGCTATCGACCTGCAACAGCGTTCCCTGCAATCGTTGAAGCGCCTGCTGGACTGGCAATTGTATGAGGCCTCGGAGGGCGATCTTTTCAACCAGCCCCTGATCGCCGCCCGTTTTGAGGAAGTGCTCATGGTTTCCCTGCTGGGAAGCTTGCAACACAACCAGCACACGCCATTTCATGCCGGCTATGTTGCGCCAGGTTTCGTCAAGCGAGCCGAAGAGTACATACAACACCACGCCCATCAGCCATTAACGGCTGGAAATATCGCCGAACACGTTGGCGTTAGCATACGCAGTCTGTTTGCCGGATTTCGCAAGTACCGCAACACATCACCGATGCGCTATCTTAAACAGGTCCGGCTCGACGAAGTACATCAGGCACTGCTGCACGCCACAAGCGATACCGCTGTCACTCAAGTTGCATTGTGCTGGGGCTTTACGCATCTGGGACAATTTTCGGCCAGTTATCGGCAACGTTTCGGCGAACGCCCCTCTGACACACTCAAGCGCAAACTGACCAGATAGGGGCGTTACCGATAACCACAACACACGCGTTAATGATCTTCAGGCTTTTCCGGACGAAGCAGCAACCATATTGTCCAACCAAGAAACGCGAGAATCACAATCATTAAAATCGCCCTGCTCGGATACGGATTGATACGATCATCCTGGATACTGACCTCTGGCACCAGTCCGGGAGCTTGACGTAAATGCGGATCCAGGGCCGCATGGATACCGAAACTGTCGTTGATTGCCATCACACTTTTATTGGTCAGCGGACGCTGTTCGTTGAAGAAGGTGCTCGGCCCTTGCTGCCCCATTGCATACTGTTCGGGAGTAGCCGCCGGACCAAACAAAACAAGTTGCGTCGACAACGTTTCCACATTGCTAGCAACGCTTTCATATGTGCCCGCAATAATTTGAGCCTCGCGCATAACCGGCATGGAAAGGCGGGCGCTGCTTTCCCACCACTCATTGGCGCTCACCAGCGTAATATCGCTTGCATCAGCCAAGACAACTCGCAAATCTGACCTTCGCAATTGGCTGAACACAAGCGCAACCTGGGCTTCACCGTTTTGCAGCGCTTTGGCCGCCGATATGGCACTATTGTCATCCAAGGCCACAACCGTGACATTCCCAGTGCCGGAATCGGCAATCGCCTGGGCCAGGTTATAAGAAGCGGAACCCACCGGGCCGGCCGCGATCACTGATGCCTGCGCCGGTGTTATGGGATCTTGCGACAAGGAAAGCGCGTGCAGAAAGGTTGAGCCCACTGCCGCAACGGCTTCAACCCGATCACTTCGAACCGTTGCGCCGTCTTTAACCGTAAAGCTTGCTACTGCCGGAGCCACGGCCAAACGGGCTTTGCCCGTTTGTACCGCCTCAACCGGCGCTGCGCTAGCCAGCAAATCAACTTCTCGACCCCGCAAGGCGCGACGCACTGCGCGAAGCGTATCAACAACGTCGTCGGAATTCTGCGCCTCCGGCTCCACGGCGATGTCGAATACGGGAACGCGCTCGCGAGGCAGTGACGCAACCAGACCAAGCTCATGCAATGCCCGTTTCGCAACCCGACTGACCGGACGTCCATCGAAAATGACAGCGGCGTTCAAATCACGCATTTTCTGGTCATCAATTTTCCCGGCCAACTGGGCCAGCGTATCGGCAATTTCCGGAACGCGATCCAAGGCAGCTTGCGAAACAAGCGGCGCCGCTTCATATGCGGGAAAAAAAGCGCTCGTGTCTTCCAGAGTGACTAAACCATAATCACTGATCTCGGGGTCAGTTGATACCCCTACGACAACATCAACGCGCTTTTCCAAAAGCGCGTCGTACAAACTTCCAGACGACCCTGCGCCTACCACCGTGACTTGATCGAAATCGAGCCCAAAGCGCTCAACGAACGACTCCAGGCCGTCACGCGGACGGGCGGCAAACGAACGCGTGACGCCCAATCTTAGGTCACTTGCCGTGCGCGTCAGGTCTGAAATGGCTTTCAAACCTTTGGATGCGGCGAGCGAAGGCCGGGCCAGCACGACATAATTGGATGCAAAACCCAGGCGATCGAGCAACGTCAAACCGCTGGGTGCAAGAGACTCAGAGGCAACGGCAAAGCCCTCGTCGGCATCGCGCAACCGAGGTGCACCCAGCATGGCAAGCGCCGTGCCGCTGTATTCGGGATAGAGGTCGATGTCTTCACTTTTCAAGGCCTCGAAAACGGCTTGGGTGGTACCCAGCCCCCGCACCCGCTTTACTTCAACCCCTTTTTCCTCTAGCAATTGAGCGAACATTTCAGCCAGAATTCGATTTTCAACCTGATCTTTTGAGCCAATGCGAACGGGGTCGGCTGAACATCCCACCAGGAACAAAGTAACTAGAAACGTGAGGAGAATTCTCATGAACCCACCTTTTTTGCAGCATTATTGACAGGCGCAGATTTGATGCGCGATGGATCTTTCCTTAATCGTCTTAAAAAGCTGACGATCTGCAGCATTAAAATAGCTGAAAAAGGTATCGCCCCCAATGTTGCCATTGCTCGCGCAACGTCGACCGAACCAGCCAAAAGCGTCGCGGCCGTAATCACGGCCACCAGGGACCCCCACACGACCTTTGACGAAGACGGCGGATTTAAATTGCCGCCTGTCGTCATCATTGACAATACAAACGTTCCGCTGTCTGCCGAGGTCACCAGGAAAATAACGATCAACACCAGTGCCGCCAGGCTCAGGGCCGAGGCAAAGGGGAAATAGTCGAGAAACGAAAACAAAGCGGCTGCAACGTCTTCGGAAATAACCGATGCCAGCCCCCCCGGGCCATACATTTCAATGTAAATGCCTGCGCCGCCGAAAACGGCAAACCAGAACAATGAAAATACGGTGGGAATCAGGATGACGCCAATGCAAAACTCGCGAATCGTCCGGCCACGCGAAATGCGGGCAATAAATACGCCTACAAAGGGCCCCCAGGCCAACCACCATATTAAATAAGTCAGTGTCCAGCTTGCCGACCATTCGGTTGCGCCGTCAAACGGGAACAACCGAAACGACATTTCAACAAACTGAGACACATAGGCCCCGATCGTTGTTACGAACGTCTCCATGATGAAACCGGTTGGCCCGAAAACAAGGATATACGCCATCAGGGCCAGGCCAAGAACCATGTTGATGTCCGAGAGCAGCTTCATCCCTTTTTCAACGCCGGTAAGCGTGGAAACCATATACATTAAAAACAGGCCGGCAAGCACAATTAAGGACACCGTGTTCGACGCCGGCACGGCAAACAGCTCAACCAGCCCGGAGCGCACTTGGAGCGCGCCCATGGCCAAAGAACCTGCCAGCCCGAAAACCACAGCCACCACACCCAGGACATCTGCCGTGGTTGCGGCCGTTTCTGCAGACCGTCCTTTAAACAAATCGCGTAACGGTGTCGAAATCAGAGGCGGCTTGTTGAGCCGAAAGGTGAAATAAGCAATGACCAGGGCGCACACGCCGTAAATTGACCAGGCATGCAAGCCCCAATGAAGATTGGTAATCACCAGCGCCTGCTGTGCAGCCGCTGCGGTACCGCCCACGCCAACAGGCGGATTTTCGAAATGGGTTACCGGCTCGGCAACGCCCCAGAACAAAAGCCCCGCTCCCATGCCGCCGGCAAAAAGCATCGCGATCCAGGAAGAAAAAGAAAATTCGGGTTTTTCGTCGTCTTTACCTAAACGAATCGACCCGTAAGGCCCGAACGCGAGAAAAGCAGCGAGTATGACAAAACAAGAGCACAGCAACAGCCACCACCAACTTGCCCCTACCATAAAAAACCCGGTGAAACCCAAGACACTTGCAGCCATTTGTTCCGGGGCTATCACACCCCACGCGCCAATCGGCAAACACAACAACAACGCGATAACAACAACCTTGTTAAAAAACTGCACGTTTAAGTTCCCCTTTTCTTATGGTACTGCCTTCACTCTCTTGCCCTTTAAGCGTTGATCAAAACATATAGAAAAACACTCGTCAACGATAGCAATAAAAATTACCGCCTAACTATCATGTCTCATGTGTGTTTCAACCGAACCGGACCCGTTATATCCAACCAAAAGCGCTGGTGGCTTTATACAGCATATAAGCCGAGAGTCCGAACAAAAGAAACGAAAAAAGTCGCTTTAATATGCCCACCGGCAACATGCCGCCTCTCTATAAAAGCAAACATAACACCCGCAAATCCTGAGTATAGCGACCCGGAGGGTTGCAATATTTTTAACATTGGTATTTGATATCTTCTATCTATGTAACTGTCTCTCAACCCGCGTGTAAAAGGAACGTCATGAAAGCAAACGGCGCCACACTCACCAGCCAGAATCTGCTGAGCGATGCCAGCCTGAACCGTGCCACCGCCTTTTCAATCGAAGAGCGCAGACAACATGGTCTGCTGGGGCTACTCCCTGAAAAAGTCGAAACAGAGGAAGAACGGATGGCGCGCGTTTTGCGCCAACTTGAGGAGCAGGACAGCGACCTGGGATGCTACGAGTATCTGTCGGCACTACACGATATGGATGAAACGCTTTACTTCAAAACATTGATGTCCGATCCGGCGCGTTTCATCCCGCTGGTTTATACCCCTACCGTAGGTGAAGCCTGCCAGAAATTCGATCATATTTTCCGACGCCCGCGAGGCCTTTATCTGCCAATCAATCGCCAAGACAGCCTGGATGAAATGCTGAACAACTGGATTGAGGAAGATGTTCGCTTTATTGTGGTAACCGACGGAGAACGCATCCTGGGCCTGGGAGATCAGGGAATTGGCGGCATGGGTATTCCTATTGGAAAACTTTCCCTTTATACCGCCTGTGCCGGCGTTCCGCCGGAATACACTTTACCCATTACACTTGATGTCGGCACCAATAACCAGGCCCTGCTTGATGATCCTCTCTATCTTGGGCTCAAACACCCTCGAATTACGGGTCAGGCCTACGACGATTTCATTGAAGCATTCGTTCAGGCGGTGCAACGCAAATTCCCCAAGGCGTGCATTCAATTCGAAGACTTCGCCTTTCCGCATGCCGCGCCCATTCTGGCCCGATACCGCAATGAGATTTGCTGCTTCAATGACGATATTCAAGGCACGGCCGCAGTGGCACTGGCCGGCATCAGCACTGCGCTGCGTATCACCGGCAAAACACTCAAAGAGCAAAGAGTGCTTTTCTTCGGCGCCGGCACCGCCGGGGCAGGTATTGCCGGGCTCATCACGAAAGCACTCGTGATGGAAGGCCTATCGGAAGAACAAGCACGAAAAGCGTGCTGGCTTTTTGATATCAACGGTTTATTGCAATCGAAAAGAACCGATCTGGCCGAGTTCCAGCAACCATTTGCCCACGATCACGAGCCAATCAGCGACTTCGTCGAGGTCATCAAGCAACTGCGCCCAACGGCAATTGTGGGCGTCTCGACAGTTGGCAAAGCATTTAACCGCGCAGTCATCGAAGCCATGGCGCAAATCAATGAACGCCCCATTATTTTCCCTTATTCAAACCCCACCAGTCACTCGGAATGCTCGGCGGAAGACGCTTATCAATGGTCGCAAGGACGAGCCGTGTTTGCAAGTGGCAGCCCCTACCCGCCGGTGCACTACGGCGGCCGTACATTTGTACCCGGTCAAGGCAATAACGTTTATATTTTCCCCGCCATGGGAATGGCCATCTACGCCACCAGCGCCACACGCGTAACCGATGAAATGTTCATCGTGGCAGCCAGGGCCTTGTCGGAGCAGATCACACAAAGCTATCTTGACTCAGGCCTGATCTACCCGCCCCAAAAAGAAATTTTGCCCGCATCGCTCAAAGTGGCGGCAAAAATCGCAGAATACATTTTTGACCACAGCATGGCCCGGGTGGAACGACCCGCTGACATCAATGCGTACATTGAACAAATGTCATACAAGCCCGACTATCTGCCACTACCCGGCGCATAACCGTAACAACTGATTTGCTTTTCCAATTGACTGGTGTGAATCAGTCGATTGGCGCGTCTGCTTGAAAATGTAGACGCGCCATGTCGTGTCCAATCTTCCTGGCTGCTTGTGTCAGTTGCTGCAAACCCGGGTTGGACATGTCATCGTCCGTGACCAAAAAATATTCGTCCTGCAACGGTCTGGCCGTCGCACTCGCGTCAAGCAATCTTCTTGCTTGCTCCAGAACGTCACTAATGTGCGGGTCAACCTCCGGCTGGGACCGCAGTGTCGATTCCACATGCATTACCTGCATGGCCAAGGCGTGATTCTCGATCATCAAATGGTTGAACACGGCCGGCTGCAGTTGATGACGAACGGGCTCGCTCATCATTCGATAATAAGAAGCGGAAAACCGGCTCAAGGCCACATAAACTCCCTGCTGCGCCGAGCTCCATGCCGTTCGGGACAGGCCCGCGGCAGCTTGTGGTGCCTCAGCCAATGCCTTGGCCGCTTCAAGCAAACGAATGTTTGCCGCCTTCAGTTCATTGGCCAGTCCAGGCAGAAATCGTGCTTCCCAGGTGGGAAGAATATAACTGCATAGAAGCGCCACGGCGCATCCAAGCAACGTATCCAGAAAGCGTGCCCCCACGACAATCTCGCCGCCAGGACTCAGTAAATGAAACGCCGTTAGCACAAGCACCGTGTTACACAATGCAGACACCAGATAATTCAATTGAACAAAGGCATACCCCAAGACACCAAACAGAAACAAAATAGCCAGATACCAGGCACTGTCATGAATGACATGAAACAGCACCAACGCAACGCAACAACCAATCAGCGTTCCGCCCAATCGCCAGCCATTTCGCTGTTGTGTCAGTGCGAAACCGGGCTTCATAACCACAATAACGGTCAACACAACCCAGTAGCCATGAGTACCTATTGCCTTGAGCGCCTCACCTTGAAACACTTGCGCCATGGCGTAAGACAAAGCCATGGCCAGGAGCACCGCAACTGACACGCGCAAGGCATGGCGACAATTGACCCCGTTCAAACGCAAGCTGCTGAAATACAAGCCCAACTGCCAGCGATCTTGCATCAAAAGCGACCCCGAAGGAGGCGGCACCACCTGTTGCGTGGCCGCAGCGTTCAAACTCGATTGAGTATCGAAGGTGTGCAGGGCAAGCTCATTCAACATGGCCTGCGCACGACAGAAACGGTCGTACACCTGTCGCAATATCAATAACGCATTGTTTTTTACCGGGTCGGCCTGCCCGTTTGCACTTTCTTCAAGTTCGCGCCGAATGATTTCAAGTGAAGCCTGGGCAACGGGCTGGGCAGGTGTGGATTTATTGCGTGCGGCATTCAAGGCTATTTGCCCCATTCGATCGGCCATTGAAACCAGGGTTTCATGCATGGCACTCAACACGGCAGGTGCCTGCAAGCCTTTTCGCAACAAGGCAAAGTCGGTTCTGGTATCAACAAAACTCGTCAGGAGTCGTTGCAATGCCGTGGCCAAACGAAACGTGCCTCCGGTCTCGCAACTATCTGGCATCCTGGTATCTGTGGGCTCTTCAAACCAGCCCCTGTCTATACTCTGGACCGCATCAACAACAATTGACTGAGCGCGAATTAAATCGCGATACGACAAATCGATATCTTGTCGCGTTTCATAAAGCCTGGCCCTTGCTCGTAAATAATCGGCCATGGAGAACAGCGCCGACGACAGCGACTCGCGCTCTTCACGCGATTTTAAAAAGCGCCTCACGACCAGGCTATAGATGAAATAGAAAAATCCGCCACCCAATAAATAGCCCGCATAGACCAGGACATCCGAGATTGTCATCGGCGATCGCATGGTAAGGGTCATGATCAACAAACTGACGAACCCCAGCAAGGCGCCTCGTGCACCGTATACCGACAACATGGAAAACAGGAACGTCAGTATGGGAATGACCACCCACATTAATGTGAAATGCGCCGACACCAGGCCGGTAAGCAGCGCCGAGACCACGCTTAAGGCCATGGCAAGCAGCATCCCGTTGCGGGCCTGCGAGCCCGCCCCGCCAGCCTGATCGACAATGGCAACGCACAACGCACCAATTGTCATGGTCAGCCCAGTTAAGTACGAATACCCCGAAGCCACGATAACGACGGCGGGCGTCAACGCCCCGACAGCTTGCCGCACACCCGTCATTAGATAATGACTGTAGAGAAAACGCTGAATATCACGCCAGTCAATCAAATCTGTTTCATCCCCGATAATCGAATTTCGCTTTCTTTATAACGATCATAACTGACGAGGTTCCAGCGCTTTTACCTTCGCCCCAAAAAAAACCTGGCCTCGACGATAAGCCAAGACCAGGTTTGAGAACGCCATGAAAGGCTGGTTCGTTAAATTTCTTTTGGAAACGGCAACGCGCGTACCCGCTTGCCTGTTAACTTTGCCACCGCACTGGCTACGGCCGGTGCCAAAGGCGGCAGGCCTGCCTCTCCAATTCCCCCCGGCGCGTTGTCGGTTGGAATGACCTTGACATCAACCAACGGTGTTTGATTAGCACGCAACAACTGATATTGATGAAAATTGGTTTGCTGTGCCTGCCCGCCTTTGTAAACGAGCTTTTCATCAAGCAGCGCCGACAGGCCAAACAAGGCAGACCCTTCGATCTGGCTGGCAACATTACGCGGTGAGACGGCATGCCCGCAGTCAACAGCAGCCCAAATATGATGCACTACCGGCTTGCCTTCGTTCATGGAAACCTCAACCACCATCGCAACAAAGGAGGTCCAGGTATCGGAAAATGCCAGGCCCAATGCCCGACCGTCCGGGCGCGTCTTTTTCCAATCGGCCATCGCAGCGACTTCGTTCAATACCTTTTGAGCACGGGGCTGATTTTTTGTAAGGGCAAGACGCATATCCAGTGCGTCTTTGTTTGTTTGCTCGGCAATTTCATCAACAAACGACTCAATCGCAAACTTGGTGTAACCCGCACCCACACCGCGCCAAAATGAAACGTCCGGCCCGCGTCGTTCCAGGCCATGCTCGAACAGCTGACCTGGAATGGCGTAAATAGTGTCAGCACCTTCCATCACGGGCGCATCTTTGTTACCGGCCGCTTCATAAGCCTTGGGGTTGAAACGAGCGTAGATTCCTTCCGAAATGACACGTTGATGCCAACCAACGATATTTCCCTGGTCGTCAAGGCCAGCGACAATATGCTGCGCGGTTAACGGACGGGGACGAGAACGCAGGAAGTCATCTTCCCGTGTCCAGAGCACGTGCACAGGTACGCCCGGCATGGCCTTGGCCAGAAAAACAGCATCGGCTGCATAATCAGCTTCAACACGCCGCCCATAACCGCCCCCCAGGTACGTAATGTTTACCTGGATATTCTCGGGCTTGAAACCGCCAACCGCAGCGGCTGTGCCCGTTACGATACTGGCCGATTGAGAGGGTACCCAGAAGGTGATTTTGTCGCCATCGACCCTCGCCATGCAGTTCATCGGCTCCATGGTGCATTGCGCCACGTGCTGTGAGGTAAATGTAGCCGATACCGTTCGGGCTGCGCCTTTCAACTCGGCTGCAACATCGCCCTCTTTGTGCCAGACATCACCGGCCTCATCGGTTTTTTCCGCACGGGCAACAAACTCTTGCAAGGCAACGTCGCTATCGTACGAACGCACTTTTGAGGTGTCGGACCAGGTAACCTGAAGCATGTCGCGTGCTTTCTTGGCGGTGGCGAACGTATCGGCTACAACCGCAACCCCGTACGGCAGCATGACAATTTTTTCAACGCCTTGCACCGCCTTGGCTTTGCTGTCGTCAACCTTTTCGGGTTTTTCTCCTTGCACTGGCGTACGCATGACCGCAGCCCACACCATGCCCGGCGCTTTGGCATCGATACCGAAATCGGCCTTGCCGCTGGATTTGGGCGGCACATCGACACGCGGCTGGTCTTTACCGATAATGCGAAACTCGGACATGGGCTTGAGCATGCTTTTATCGACTTTCGGCACTTGCACTGAATCGCCGGCTTGCGCAGCCGCTTCACCATACGTCATTTGACGGTTGCTGGCCGCATGCTTGAGCGTGCTGTTTTCAGCCACGACCTCATCGGTCGGGACAGACCATACCTTGGCTGCAACATTCACTAATGCCAGTTTTGCCTGTAAACCGGCCAGGCGCATCGGTTCGTAGTAACCCACCACCGTACGCGACGACCCTGTCACCATACCACCACCAAAACGCGGATTCCCGAACAGCTTGGCATTGCTGGGCGACTTCTCGATATGAACCGTAGACCAATCAAGTTCCATGTCTTCTGCCAAAATAGCAGGCACCGATGTCATCGTGCCTTGACCCATTTCGGATCCGGGCGAGTAAATAAGCGTTTTGTTGTCTGGTGAAATAACCACCCAGGCGACCGGGCTGAACGTGTCTTTACTTGTGGCGCCCTGCGCGGCCTGGACAACATTGAGCAAACCATGACTGCCCAGGACCACCCCCACCATCGTGGCCCCGCCGCCAACCAGGAAAGACCTACGGGAGACAGATTTCAATTCCATGATGCCTCCTTATGACAGCGCTTTTTGCGCATTGACAACGGCCGACGCAATTTGGTTATACGTCCCGCAACGGCATAAATTTCCGGACATGCCGTCGAGCACCTCTTCACGCGTCAAGGGCCCCTTGGCACTTTTGATCACCCCGGCTGCAGACATGATCTGCCCCGATTGGCAATAACCACACTGTGCCACCTGAGCCTCGACCCACGCCTGCTCGATGGCCTTGCCTTGTTCCGTTTCCATGAAACCTTCGATCGTAGTAACGGCCTTGTCTTTCACGGCCGAAACCGGCATGACACAGGAGCGCATGGGTTGGCCATCGATGTGGACCGTACAGGCGCCACACTGCGCCATGCCGCATCCGAACTTGGTTCCAGTAAGGTCGAACTGCTCTCGCAAGACCCATAACAACGGGGTATCGTCGGCGACGTCGGCGGAAACCGACTTGCCGTTCAAACTAAAGTTCACCATGATTGTTTTCTCCGTTCCATTCTGTTTATTTTTCTGTGTATTGATATCAATTTATTCCGTATATTCGTGGTGCAAACAGTTGTAAAAAATATAGGTATACGGAATCCTGACATTAACGATTTATTCAGCTTTGCGCAAGCAGGCATCATCCCGATGAACCGATAATCACGTAAACTGTGGAGCGCCTCGCGCACCTGCTAGCATGCCTTTTCCAAACCGGCATAAAGCCCCAACCTGCTGAAAAAGGATATGAATTATGGCCACTACCATTGCAGACTATCTTGCTCAAACTCTTACCAATGCAGGCGTCACCCGGATATGGGGCGTGACAGGCGACAGCCTGAATGGCTTTTCCGACAGCATGCGCAAGCTGGGTACACTGCAGTGGATGCACACCCGGCACGAGGAAGTAGCCGCGTTTGCAGCAGGCGCCGAAGCCGCAGAGACAGGACAACTGGCGGTATGCGCAGGCAGTTGCGGGCCGGGTAACCTGCACCTTATCAATGGTTTGTACGATTGCCATCGGAATCGTACCCCCGTTCTCGCCATCGCCGCACACATTCCCTCGACGGAAATCGGGCTGGGATATTTCCAGGAGACCCACCCTCAGGAACTGTTCAAGGAATGCAGTCATTATGTAGAACTGGTCAACGACCCGGCCCAGTTTCCCCGTATTCTCGAACGCGCCATGCAAGCGGCGATTCGGCGGCGGGGCGTTGCAGTCATTGTGCTGCCGGGCGATGTCGCACTCAAACCGGCACCTGGCCCAGCCAGGCCGGTTCCAACGACCCGGCCGTCAACACTGATTCCGTCTGAAGGCGACATCAACCAGCTGGCCCAACTGCTCAATGAGTCCGAAGCGGTTACGTTGCTATGCGGCAGTGGATGCGAAGGCGCGCACGACGAAGTCGTAGCGCTGGCCGACACGCTGGGCGCGCCTGTCGTTCACGCATTGCGGGGAAAACCGTTTATCGAGTACGACAACCCCAACAGCGTGGGCATGACAGGCCTCATTGGGATCAGTTCCGGTTACCACGCCATGGAACAGTGCGACACCCTGGTCATGCTGGGTACTGATTTTCCTTATCGGCCTTTCTACCCCTCGCGGGCACGCGTTGCACAAATCGATATCAACCCGGAATCGCTGGGCAAGCGTGTTGCGGTGGAACTTGGCATCAACGCAGACGTTCGCGCCTCGCTGGAAGCGCTGCTGCCAAAAGTGAAACGCAAGGAGAACCGTACTTTTCTGGACAAGGCACTAAAACATTACCGGGCGGCGCAAAAAGAGCTTAGCGACTATGCGCGGCCGGCAGCCGATGGTGCCGCCATTCATCCTCAGTACCTTGTTCACCTGATCAGTGAACGCGCAGCCGACAACGCCGTCTTCACTGTCGACGTTGGCACACCGACGCTTTGGGCGGCACGCTATCTGAAAATGAATGGTCGGCGACGACTGCACGGCTCATTCAACCATGGCTCAATGGCCAACGCCCTGCCCCAGGCGCTGGGAGCACAAGCAGCCAACCCAGGCAAACAGGTGATTTCCCTGTCGGGCGACGGCGGCTTGTCGATGCTCTTGGGCGAGCTGCTTTCTGCGCGACAACTGAATCTGCCCGTGAAGATTGTCGTTTTCAATAACAGCTCACTGGGTTTCGTGGCCATGGAGATGAAGGCGGCCGGTTATATGGATACAGGTACCGACTTTATCGACACCAACTATGCCGATATCGCCAAGGCAGCCGGACTTGAATCGATTCGTGTCAGCGAGTCGTCGGCGTTACCCGATGCAATCGACCGCTTTCTGGCATTGCCCGGGCCTGCACTACTGGACGTGGTCATCGATAAACGGGAACTGGCGATGCCGCCAAAAATCACGTTGGAACAAGCCAAAGGCTTCAGCTTGTACATGCTGCGCGCAGTTTTAAGCGGCAAAGGCAACGAAGTCGTGGAGATTGCAAAAACCAATCTGCGCTAATGGGTCTTTGCCCAGCTGAACAAGGGTGAAGTCGGGTTAAATCGACTTCACCACCAGCACTAAAGCCAGAATCACCAGAAAACCAATCAGAACGCGGCGAAAGGCGATCTCGCTTAACAAATGACGGATCGCCTTTCCGAAACGCAACCCAACAAACATAGGCAACAATGCCAGCGCAGACAAAGCTACCTCGTTAAACCCAAAGCGGCCATACCAGAGCATCGCAATATAGGTAGGCAAGGATCCCAACAGGTAGATAATGCTGATTGAGGCGATGAAGTCTTCGCGTTTGAGACGAAGCGCCATCAGGTAAGTAATAATAATGGGCCCGGTCAGCGTCGATACGCCCCCCATAATGCCGGCGATCGCGCCAACAAGCGGCCCCATCCAGCGTTCCTGTTCAGGGCTTATTTTATGTGGACGCACGAACATCAAGCCCACCGCGCTCAGCACCGCGACAGCCACAACCACATTGAAAAACGCAACGGAAAACCCGACGGTTAACTTCACGGTGACCACCGTGAACAGCAACTGCACCCCTACGACACTGCCAAAGCGGCGCAAGCTATAACGCCAATTGCCGCCCTCTACCGCCTGCCAGAAATTCGACGACAACACCGGCATGACCAACAAACCCATGGCTTGCGTACCGGGCACCACCAGAGACAACATGGGCAACACAACGGTTGGCAGGCCTACGCCCATGGTTCCTTTCACAATGCCGCCCACGACAAAAATCGCTGCAACACCCATCCATACAAGCCATGACCAATCCAGCTCGGTTAGCAGCACTTTCTCTCCTGTGGCATTAATGATGTTTAAAAATTAGCGCCCCCAAGTATAAAGGCCGTGCCCGAATCGGGCTCCTTGCCGCGAAACCATTGCAAGTTGGCCACCACGCCATCAGCCTGGCGAATCATTCTCATATTCGCAAAGGCAATAGCCTTGGCAGTATCATGCAGTGAACCGCTAACAGCAATGTCATTATCCAGGGAATACAGGCCTTGCAGCCCAAGCTCGCGACAGCATTGTTTCAAATACCGCCCCCACTCAATGCTGTCGACACGAAACACATCGGGGCCCGCCAGGTAAACTTTTTTCATGAACAGGAACTCAACCACATGATTAATGCGGGCTATTATCTCAGTTCGACAAGGAGCACACCATGATTAAACGCTTTCGATCAAGTATGCTTTTCGCCTGCCTGTCGTTGTTCGCAGCTTCGACTTGGGCACTGGAAGCAGGCGATCAGGCACCCAACTTCTCCCTTCCCGCCTCCGACGGAAAAACGTATGAACTTGCCGATTTTCGCGGCAAGCAAGCGGTTGTACTAGCCTGGTTTCCCAAAGCGTATACCTACGGCTGCACCATCGAGTGCAAGTCATTGGCTGAGAACGGTGACAATATCCGCCAGTTCGACGTCACGTATTTCATGGCCAGTGTCGATCCGCTCATTGACAATGAAGGCTTCGCGGAAGAAACCGGTGCCGATTTTCCATTACTGAGTGATGAAGAAAAGTCGGTTGCTGAAGCCTATGGCGTGCTGAGCCCATCGGGCGTGGCCAGGCGACATACGTTTTATATTGGCAAAGACGGCCGTATTTTGAAAATCGATACGGATGTGCAACCGGAAACCTCTGCTGAAGATATGATCCGGAATCTGGAAACACTTGGAGTGGCAAAACAATGAAAATACTGGTAGTTGGCGCCGGTGCGGTAGGCGGCCAGTTTGGTGCTTATCTGCATGAAAGCGGCGCAGAAGTTGATTTTCTGCTACGCCCGGCACGTAAGGAAATAATTGATGCTCAAGGCCTGACGCTCGACTTGCCAACGGGCAAGCTGCAAGTACAGCCACACACGCTGATCGCATCTGAACTCAAACCTGTTTACGATCTGATTGTGGTCAGTTGCAAAGCATATTCGCTGGACAGCGTGATGAACGACCTTGCTAACGCAGTAGGCGAAAAAACGGTGATTCTGCCCTTGCTCAACGGGCTTCGACACCTGGATCTGCTAGGCGAAAAATTCGGGCATGAACGCGTGCTGGGCGGCATTGCAAAAACCGTGGCCACGCTGGCAACTCCTTCCTGTATTCAAATTAAACACGGCCCGGGAAACATAACCGTGGGCGCGCGAACCCCCAATCAACAAACAATCGCACAAGCGGTCTGGTCGCAATTGCACACAGGGGGTGTCCACGCTTTTTTCAGTGAACATGTCATGGACGACATGTGGGACAAATACTGCCTCATGGCTTCTCTGGGCGCCTCGAACTGTCTTTTGGGCGGAACGGTGGGCGAATATATGCGCAGCCATGCGGGTGGACAAATTGCGTTGCAGTTGTTCAAGGAATGCGCCGAAACGGCGGCGGCGTCCGGTCATCCCTTGTATCCGGAATCAGTTGAACGGATTCAACAAGCGCTCACTAGCCGCCATTCGGGCTTCAGTGCATCGATGTACCGCGACATGCGTGCCGGCCAGCCGGTTGAAGGCGACCATCTGGTGGGCGACATGATGCGGCGTGGTGAAGCGCTTGGCGTTGCTTGCCCTACGCTTAAAATCGCACACGCAGCGCTGGAAACCTACATGGGCCGAAGGGAAGGCTAATTCAGACCAACCCAGGCCCAGGGCGGCCGGGTGCGCTTCCCACCCGCGAATCCATGCCGGGTTACAGCAAATTCCTGCCTTGAATCGTCATGCCGGAACTGGCAAAAACCCCGCCGCCCAAATGATGAATGGTATGCAACGCCTTGTTGTGGTCGTTGAGTTGCCAGCGACCACCGGAAAAAACCAAAGGGTCTGCAGCGGCATTAACCACTTCGGCAAAGCATGTATCGTAAGCATTCTCGGCGTGCTCTTCGGGGATGCGCCGGCATTCGAGCCACGCTGCGCACCCCTGCTCCACAAGCGGTACCCCCGTCTCGGGGCCGGACACGGTGGGTACGTTCAAGGCACTGATCTTATCCTGCTCGCGTCCGCTGACCCGCCCCACCGAGTAAGTCAGATCAATGGCAGCAACACCGGGTATGCATATGCCGAACACGCCGCTACGACGGATCAATTTGTGGGTATAGGTGGTTTTATCGATCACCACCGCAATACGGGGCGGATCGAACTCAACCGGCATCGACCAAGCTGCAGCCATAATATTTTGCCGGCCCTGGAAAGTACTGGTAACCAGTACTGTAGGGCCGTGATTAATTAAACGATTGGCATGATGCAGAAGTACAGAATGAAAAACCGAAGTGCTCATGACTGGAACCCGTGTTTTGAATATGGATGTTGCATTCTTGATTCAACTCAAGCTTTTTGTTGCAAAAACAGTGGCGGCACCACCCTAAAGGCCTAGAATTCGAGAAATCACCACCCCTTTTCCTACCCCTTATGCGCCTACTGTCGTTATTACTGCTCATCGGGGTGCTTTCTTTGTCACCTGTTTCCCAGGCCAATCAGGCAAGCGGCCCGCTACGCGTCGCGCACGTCGACCTCGATTATATTTACGACGCCGATCCGAGCCAAATGGATCGAAATCTGGCACTACTGACACAACGAATCACAGATCTGGGCGTCACCACCGTGTTCCTGCAGGCCTATGCCGACCCGTTGGGCGACGGGCTGGTGAAATCCGTTTATTTCCCCAACCGCCACTTACCCCTCCGGGCAGACCTTTTCAACCATGTTGCCCGGCAACTTCGAAACAATGCCAAAGTCAGCATTTATGCCTGGATGCCGCTTCTGAGTTTTGACCTGAATCCAGACTTTGACCGGGTTGCCCGATGGACTCCCGACACATCTCAGCCTCTGGCCCAACCCGATCCGGCGCAGTACAGAAGACTGTCGCCATTTGATGCACGCGCACGTCAGCAGATTATCGAAATCTATGAAGATTTGGCAGGCCATGCGCAATTCGACGGCATTCTCTTTCACGACGATGCCGTACTGGGTGACTTCGAAGACGCAAGCAGCGCTGCGCTGAAGGCATACCAACAGGCGGGGTTACCGCCCAGCATTGAAACATTGCACAGTGACCCCGCATTAATGCAACGCTGGACGCGGTTTAAAACCGAAACGCTTAATCAATTCACGGTGGAACTTGCCAACCGCGTTAGCGCGGTACGCGGATCGCACATAAAAACCGCGCGCAACATCTTTGCCATGCCGATATTGGCACCGGAAAGTGAAGCCTGGTTCGCTCAAAACCTGGACGATTTTCTGGCTTTGTATGACTACACTGCCCCAATGGCCATGCCTTACATGGAGGGTATCAGTCCTGAAAAAGCCGAGGAATGGCTCACAAAACTGGTGCAAGAGGTGGCCAAGCGGCCAGGCGCGCTGGAACGAACAATATTCGAATTGCAGGCGCGGGACTGGTCAAAACCCGACACCCCGTTCATTAACGGTGAAATCATGGCCAGCTGGATGAAAACACTACAGCAGGCGGGGGCCCACCATTTTGGCTACTACCCTGACGATTTCATTGCAGGCCATCCGCCTTTGCCTGAAATGCGCCGGGCATTGTCTCCCTCCCGGCATCACGCGCCATAGCTGGGCGCATCGTCCTCAGGCATCAGCGGGCAGAATCCGCCCTTCACAGTTCCCAAAGCCCACCCGATAACCCTCGCCCTGGCACCACCCTGTCAGGCGAATTGCATCATCATCCTCAATAAAGCTGCGCTGCCCCCCGTCTTTCAGAACCAACGGCTCTCGGCCATTCAGCGTAATCTCCAGCAACGACCCCAAAGATCCCGGTTCGGGGCCGCTAATCGTGCCGGAACCCATCAGGTCGCCCACGCGGACATTGCATCCCGAAACGGTGTGATGCGCCAGTTGCTGCGCCATCGACCAATACAAGTAGCGAAAGTTGGTTTGACACAGCAATGTCTCATCCCGACCCTCATGCGGGCTCAACCAGGCTTCAAGATGAATATCAAACGCGTGCTTCCCCTTTTGCTGCAAATAAGCCAAAGGTTCAGGTGACTGCTGAGGTTGAGCAACCCGAAACGGTTCCAGCGCATCGAAAGGTACCACCCAGGGCGAAATAGTGGAGGCAAACGTTTTGGCGTTGAACGGCCCCAGTGGCACGTATTCCCAGGCCTGAAGATCGCGCGCACTCCAATCATTCAGTAGCACCATGCCGAAAACATAATCTTCAGCCTGATCACACGGAACCGACGTTCCCAGCCGGGTATCGGCACCCACAATAAAGCCCATCTCCAGCTCAAGATCGAGTTTGCGGCAGGGGCCGAAGACAGGACGCGGCTGATCGGCCAGCTTCATCTGGCCATTAGGCCTTTGAACAGGCGTACCGCTGACCACGACCGACGAAGCCCTGCCGTTATACGCTATGGGCATCTCAAGCCAATTTGGCAGTAATGCTTTCTCGGGGTCGCGAAACAACTTACCCACATTCGTGGCATGTTCTTTTGAAGAATAAAAGTCGGTATAGCCGGGGATGCGAACCGGCAAATGCATCTGTACATTCGCAAGAGGGACAAGACAACGATCACGCAGCGCCGCGTTATCCCGCAGAACGGAATTGGAATCGAGCAACAGTTGTGCAACAGTCGCGCGAACGTTGCGCCACGCGGCTTGTCCCTGGGCAATAAAATCATTCAGTGCAGGCTGATTGAACACTTTGCCGGCACACTTCAACAACCCTTGCGCTTCAAGCACTGACAAGTCCAATACAAAATCGCCAATGGCAACACCGACACGCGGTTTCTCGTTTTCCCCCGGCGAAAAAATACCGTAAGGCAAATTTTGAATCGGAAAATGTGTCTCAGGCGCATTGGCCGACTCAACCCAGCTGCGCCATTGCGGCTGCGGCGCGTTTTTAATCATCGTGTGCCTCCCGGAGTGAAGTGGCGATCAAGCCCTTGCCAGCACAGATCGTAATCGCGCTGGCGCAACAGACTGTTGATCGCGTCGTCTGACGGTAACAAAGGAACACGCGTCTCGAACATAAAAGCCAGCGTGTCCGTCACTTTGCGCGGCTGGGTGGTATCTTCGCTTGATGCACGGTCAAACGTGCCGGCATCCGGCCCATGCGACACCATGCAATTGTGCAGGCTCGCCCCACCCGGAACAAACCCGCCCGACTTTGCATCATATTGCCCACGCACCAGTCCCATAAACTCACTGGCAACATTGCGATGAAACCAGGGGGGACGAAACGTATTCTCGGCCACCAGCCAGCGCGGTGGGAAAATAACAAAATCAATATCATCCACACCCGGTGCATAACTGGGCGACTGCAACACCAGGAAAAGCGAGGGGTCGGGATGATCGAAACTAATCGTGCCAATTGTGTTGAAACGACGCATATCATATTTGTAGGGCGCATAATTGCCGTGCCAAGCAACGACATCACAAGGCGCGTGGCCCATCGAGGCACACCATAATGCACCGTGGAACTTGGCGATGAGCTCATAATCCCCTTCCTGGTCTTCATACCAGGCCACCGGCGTCTCAAAATCCCGCGACAAGGCCAGGCCGTTCGAACCAATGGGCCCCAAGTCGGGTAAACGCAACAAAGCACCATAGTTCTCGCAGATATAACCCCGTGCGTGATGGTCAAGCAGGCTCACATTGAACCGGCATCCTCGTGGAATCACCACCATTTCCTGGGGCTCCACGCACAACAGGCCAAACTCGGTTTTAATGCCTAGTCGTCCTTCCTGAGGCACAATCAGCAGTTCTCCATCGCCATTGTAAAAATAACGATGCCCCATCGATTCGGTTGCGCAATAAATATAAATGGCACAACCCGACATCGACTGCGGCGCACCGTTACCGGCAAACAAATGCCAGCTATCGATGAAGTCGGTGGGTTCCGACGGGACAGGCAACGGGTCCCATCGCATGGGATTGGGCTCGGGGTGAGCGCACAACGCCTTGCCTGCCCAAGAATTGGAATAGGGTGTAAACGGTGCATGCACCGCCCCCGGGCGAATACGATAGACCCAACTGCGTCGGTTGGCTTCACGCGGCGCGGTAAACGCCGTACCGGAGATTTGCTCCGCATACAGCCCATATGCCACCCGTTGAGGCGAGTTCCTTCCCACCGGCAAGGTGCCGGGCAGTGCTTCGGTTGCGAAATCATTGCCAAAACCCGTCAGATAGCCGATGGGCCCCTGGCTGAACAACTCGGCGTCAATCGCACCCAACGCGGCCTTGTTTTCCAACGTCATGATGTCATCCTTATCAGAACAACGCGGTGATTCCAATAAGATAACAGAACACGTTCAAGCGCACGCGTGGTTTTTTACCTAGCGGGCGCTTTGCCTGAGACGCTCCTCGATTGCATCTGCGGCCCGTTCAGCTGATAAACGCAGCGAACGGCGCCCCTCTTCCAGACTGGCCGCAGCCGGGTCGCCGAGGTAGCCTTGGGGTGTCTTGGCCCGGGCATGTTCGAACCCTTTGCGCCACTCGTCCAGATCCTCGGGCCCGAAATCGGTTGACAACAAACCCCGGCGAACTTCATCGTGAACCAGGTCCGGGCAGGAGCACAACATCATCGACGTTTCCCACTGCCCTGCATGTACGTCGATAAACTTGGGTGGTGCATCATCGTCTTCATCGAAGGCCGACGGTGAGGATGTTAGCGCTCCGAACAATTTTCCACTGCCCGCCTTGTGCACAGTCACTTTCGGATCATCCAGGGGGATACCCAGTCGTAATAGCAACGCCGTATCGGAAACAAAACTGATATCCATGCCCGTGCGATCAACGCCCTTCTTGATACCCTCGAAAATAGTCAGGTTATGCAAGCGGTCGCCGTGCCCGGAAAAGCAAAAAACCCGATTGAAACCGTCGCCTTTGAAGCTTTCGAACAAATCAGACATGAGTTCAACCATGAGTTCAGGGCGCACTTTGTACGATGCCGGGAAAGCACCTGAGACCACATTGATGCCCCAGTAATACGGCGGCACAATCAAGGCCTGTATACCCCGGTCGGCCAGAATTTGCTTGGTTTCCCTGAGCCGTGCCTGCGGAATATAAACATCCGTGCCACAAGGCAAATGGGGGCCGTGTTGTTCAATTACACCAAAGGACCATAGCAAGACCGCCCCGTCTTTGGCGGCCTGATCAACCTCGAACCAGGTCATTTCGGCGATGGTATCGGAAAAGACATTCACAACGCGTTCCTGCGACATTCAACAACTCCCGGCATGAAATCAGCTTTCCTGACCCACACCAATATAACGATCAATCGTGGCGTCATCCTGGCTTAATTCGGCACTGAGACCGGAATAAACCACATGACCCTGGTCAAGAATAATGGCCGAATATGTCATGGCCAGGGCCACAATTGGGTGTTGTTCCACCACCAGCGTGGTCAACCCGGTTTCACGGGTCATCTGCATGACCGCTTCGGACAACTCCTCGACAATAATCGGCGCCAACCCTTCCATCGGTTCATCAAGCAACAACAACCGCGGATTGGTCATCAGGGCGCGTGCAATGGCCAGCATTTGCTGCTCGCCCCCCGACAACTGCGACCCCAGGTTAGCCTGGCGCTCTTCAAGCCTGGGAAAAAGCCCGAAAACTTTATCGAGATCCCAAGGTCCTTTATCCCGGTGAACCACTTTCAAATTTTCAGCCACGGTTAATGAAGGAAACACTTCGCGCTCCTGCGGCACCCACCCCAAACCCTTATGGGCACGCTGCACCGGCGAACGCCTGCTGACAACTTCACCCTGAAAACGGATATCGCCGGAATACCGGGTGGTCAAACCCATTATGGTTTCCAGCAACGTGGTTTTGCCGGCACCGTTACGACCCAATACAGCAACGCTCTGGCCTTCCGGCACCCGCAGCGAAACATCATGCAAGGCGATCGCATCACCATGACCAGCCGACAGTTTTTCTATTTCAAGCAGCATGTTTGTGCCCCAAGTACACGTCGCGAACCCGTTGATCGGCTGCAATTTCCTCTGGCGTGCCTTCCACCAGCACTCCGCCCCCCACCAGAACCGTGATACGTTTGGCAAAGCGAAATACCAGTCTCATATCATGTTCAATAAGCAAAATTGCCAGATCGGCAGGCAAGGAGTCGATTAAGCGAAAGAGTTGGTCACCCGCCTGGGCTGAAACACCCGCGGCGGGCTCATCAAGCAGCAGCACTTTGGGTTTTCCGGCCAGCGCCAGGGCAACCTCGAGCAGACGCTGCAACCCGTAAGGCAGCTCCCGCGTTATATGATTCATATACTGGCCCAGGCCGACTGCCTGCAGCAGTTCACGTGCCTCTTCACCTGTTCGGCGCCCAAGGGCCGCGGTACCGAAAACCCGCAGCGCGTTCCCATCGCGCTGGGCGATCGCCAAAGACACCGCTTCGACAGGCGTCATCGAGCGAAACAACGCATTAATTTGATACGTGCGCCCCAGTCCGCGCCGCGCACGCTGATGTGGCGGCAATCGGGTAATGTCGTCCCCATCAAGCAATATCTTGCCGGAGTCTGGCTTTAACGGTCCGGTCAGTAAATTCACAAGCGTTGTTTTTCCGGCCCCGTTGGGGCCGATCAGCGCATGTCGGGAACCGCGTGAGAGCATTAAATTAATGTCCCGGGTAACATGCAGCGCACCGAAATGCAGATCAAGATTTCTGATTTCAAGCACGTTACTGCTCCTTTTTAAGCTTTGGCCGACGGCGGCGCACGAGCTGTTGCAACGACCCGAATGCCCCTTCCGGCAAGAACAATACAATAATCACCAACGCCCAGCCCAGCCAGAATTGCCAGTAGATCGGGTTCATGCCCAACAAGGCGTCTTGCAGAATAATGAAGGCGGCGGCCCCCAGAATACCGCCATACAAATAACCCGCCCCGCCGATAATCAGCATGGTCAACACATCGGCACTGCGATGAAATGCCAGCACATCGATCGCAACATACTGCGTGGTTTGAGTCAGCAATGCGCCGGCCACACCGGCCAATGCGGTTGAAATGGTGTAGGCAATGGTCAAGGCACGGCTGTTATCAACACCCAATGCCGCGGTTCGCTTCTTGTTCAACCCGATGCCGCGTAAGGTAAGCCCCAACGGGCTGCCAATGATTTTGCGCACTACCAGCAAGCCGAACATAAGCCAGGCCAGCGAATACCAATATCCGGTTTTACCGGCGAAGTCGAACTCAAATACGCCCAGTACCGGCGCAATCACGACCCCATACAAACCGTCGATACCCCCGGTAAGATCGTTGGCTTTGTTGGCCGCCTCAAACAGCAGCAAGCCCAGGCCCAGCGTCACCAGCAGACAACTGAGCTCGGTTCCCCTTGCCACGACGCGGGCGGTAATCAAGCCCAGTAAACCGCTCGCAACCATGGCGATGAACACGCCAGTAATTGGCTCGGTCCAACCATATTTGCCCAACCAGGCAGCCACATAGGCACCCAGGCCAAAATAAGCGGCATGCCCCAAAGACACAATACCCGCATAACCCATGGCCAGATCAAGCGATAGCGCAAAGAGCGCCACAATCACCACCAGCGTTGCCAGAGGTAAGTAATTGGGATAGATAAAAAAAGCGGCAATTGCGGCCAGCCAAAGCAAAAGCTCGGCCGCATGCCACGATTTATAGAAAGGATCCCCCTTGTGGGAGGCCGGTATCCAACGCATTACACACCTCCCGCTTTAAGACCACGCAAACCTTGCGGACGGGCCATGAGAATCAGAATCATGATTGCGTACATGGCGAACGAGCCCAGATCAGGCAGGTAGTACTTGGTCGCAATATCGAAAAAACCCAGGGCCATGGCGGCAATAAAGGTCCCGCTGATCGAACCTGCGCCGCCCACAACCACAACCAGCAAAGCCAGTACAAGATACTTAATGGCAAATGCCGGATCCAGGCCAAGGGCCTCAACACCCAGCGCGCCACCCAGGCCGGCCAAAGCCGTTCCCACGGCGAAACACACCATGAACACTTTCTGAATGGGGATGCCCAAAGCCGCTGCAACGCGCTGATTATCGACGGCTGCACGTACCATGGACCCAAAGCGCGTTTTATCCAAAGCCAAAGTAAGCACAACCAGCAGAACCACGCTGATCACCAGCAAAAGCAGGCGATAACGGGAAAAGGAAATCTCGTCTCCAAGATAAACACGACCTTTCAGGACTTCCGGTATCTGAATGAGTTGCAGAGACGGCCCCCAAAGGTAAGTCACCGACGCGCCGACAATCATCATGACACCAATGGTCAGAAGCACTTGAGCCAAAGGGCTACGCCGGTACACCAGTTGAAATAAGGAGCGTTCCAGTACCATTCCCACGAGCGTCGCCAATGCAACGGCCGCCAAAACAGAAACACCGAACGGCCAACCCAGATAATTCGTAAAGCTCACCACAAAATAGCCGCCCACCATTGCCAGGGCGGTGTGGGCAAGGTTCACGAACCCCATCATTCCCAAAGTGATTGACAATCCTATGGAGAGCAGGAATAGCAGCGCTCCATAGGACACACCGTCAATCACGACCCCTATAAAATTCACCATAGGTTTAGTCGCTTAAGATCAGTTTTATCGTTGTACAAACAGGTTTAATTGCAAAAACGCGAGTGGATCCGGATTATTCGTCCTTACCGGGGTCCTTCACCATGGGGATCGTGTCGAACTCAACGTTATAAAGCTTGCCATCGACTTTCTCGACGCGGCGAATGTAGACGTTTTGCACCACATCACGATTCTCATCGAACTCAACAGGACCGCGCGGGCTGGTAATTTTCATATTCCTGGCTATTTCTACCGCTTTATCACCATCGATATCGCCATCAAGCTCGCGAATAATGTCGTACATCATGTTCATGCCGTCCCAGGTTGCGGCCATGTAGAAATTCACCCGTTCATCGGGGCCATGAACGTCTTGATACGCCTTGATGAAGGCCTTGTTCTCGGGAGAATCATGGGCCATCGAATAGTGGTGACTGGTGACCAGTCCCAACGCAACATCGCCGATTCGATCCAGGAACACGTCATCGGTGATATCACCGGTCGTGATCAGATCGATCCCCTGCTCTTTCAAACCACGTTGCTCGTACGATTTAAGCAGCTGAACGCCGGTATCGCCGGAAGGCACGAACGCAAAAATGGCATCTGGCTTGGCATCGCTGGCTCGCTGCAGATAAGGGCCGAATTCCGGGTTGGCCATTGGGGCGCGCACGCTACCCAGGACTTTGCCGCCGGCTGCTTCAAACGCCTTGATGAACGCTTTCTCGGAATCCAGACCGGGGCCGTAGTCTGAAACGACGGTGTAAACGGTTTTAATATCGTTATCAACGGCCCAGGTCGCCAATGGTGCGGATACCTGCGGCAGTGTGAATGAGGCGCGCACAATGTAGGGCGAGCGCATCACAATATTTGAAGTCGCTGCCGCATTCATGATGATCATGGGCGTTTTGGAGGCGGTTGCAATCGGTGCTGCACCCATGGCGTTGGGAGACAACCCAAACCCGGCCAGGAAATCGACTTTTTCTACGGAAACCAGTTCCTGCGCCGCACGGCGTGACACTTCCGGATTCGGGCCGGTGGTATCACGATAAATAATTTCCACTTTGCGGCCATCAACCGTATCACCCTTGGCTTTCTGAAAAGCCTCGATTGTGGTTTGAACCTGACGACCATAATCGGCAAACGGACCCGACATTTCAGTAATCACACCGATACGGATCGGTTCTTTTTCTTGTGCGGCAACAACATTGGAACTTAATGCGAGTACGACAGCCGCCAGGCTGCCCAGAACGGTTCGGCGTTTCATTTAATTCTCCTTGATTATCTGATTTCCAACAGGCTTTCGCGATGCTTTAGGACAACGACCGGGGTGACCACTGCGTAACAACATCAGCGGTATCGCAAAGCTCCCCAAAAAGAAACTGCATATTCATCAAACTGGCCTCGTGCAACGAAGGGGTGTGTGACGCCACGGCATCTTTCACAACAACGGCCACATACCCCAAAGAGTGCGCCTCACGCACCGTTGACTCGACACACACCTGCGTCTGTACACCGGCAAAAACCAGTGTCTTGATCTCTTTTTCCTGCAATATCCGATGCAATGGCGTGCCCGAGAACCCACTGTATGCATGTTTAATCACAACACTTTCGTCGGGCATGGGTTCAACCCCGAACCACTGGGCACCCCATGTCCCCGGCTCACAACACACAGCCGTTATGCCACGCTGATCAAGTTTGCGCTGCATCGCTGCAGGAATACGCTGCGGCGAGTAATCGGAGCCGATCCAGACAACCGGCGCACCCGCAGTTCGAGCCGCACCGATCAGTGCATTCAAGTTATCGCCGATCATGGCCGCAGCCGCCACGTCTTTACCCATTACGGTGTCGATATACCCGCCAGGCGCGCAGAAATCATTCTGCATATCCACAATCACAAGGGCGGCTGACCCCGACAAGAGCAGCTCGCCGACGGGCGGTATTTTTTTGTTTTGCGTCACGTGGCCCCCTTAGCTTAAATCCCAATAGGAGCCGCCCATGCCGCAACGCAACGGCACTGACGGAACATAGAACACACTTTCCGCGTTGGGGCGCCCGGCTTCCGCAGCGGCCCCCATGGCCACCAGCCAGGCCAGCAACTCGGCTCCACCGCCATCGCCGCCCTCGAGATACTTCTCAAAGGGCAACTCACGCTCGACTTTCTTGACGTCGCCCTGTTCCATTAAACCCATGAACCAGCGATCGAAATCTTCGTGAACCGTGAAGTAGTCGACACCGCCGGGATCATGCGACAAACCGCCAGTGGCCATGACAACCACACGCTCATCGCTGGGATACTCACGCACAATGCGCGCTATCTGCTTGCCCACTTCCAGGCAACGTCCGGATGACGGCGTTGGCGGCACGATGGGATTCATATGAATGGGTATAAATTTGGCGTCGTACTTGGGGAATAGAAACTTCAGCGGTACCGACCAGTTATCGTCGAACAACAATTCCTCGGCAAATGCGTGGTTGATTCCCGCCTTGGCTGATTCACGCACCAATGCACGCGCCATGTTGCGATGGCCGGCAATTTCGTAGTCGGGCACATTCAACCAGTCTTTGAACCAGGGCGCCGGACCATCCCAGTGATCTCCAATTCCAATACAAAAGTCCGGAATATTGCTCATGGGGAAATTCAGCAAGTGATCATTGGCAACGCCGATAATGACGTCGGGCTTCAATGCCTGCATGCGGCGCGCGAATTCGGCATAACCGGCCAGCACCGCATCCTGCTCTTCCTTCGGTGCGCGATCAAGCCAGCCGGTTACGCCCGGCGCATGCGCAATACCCATTGTTGCAACTAATTGCGCCATTCTCAGCTCCCTTCCTTCAAAATACCCATTTTCTCGGCGTACAAGCGTGCCGCATCGCTATCGTTATGGTTATATCCACCACCTTTGAACAACCGACTCACCTGCGGAAGAAAGTAAGGATGAACACCCAAAGCACCCAGGCTGGCAATATCCATATTGCGCCAGGCTTCTCGCTCCTCGGGCGTCAAACCAAAATCCGCCATCGAGGCTTCTATATCGTTCTGGAATTTGCGAAACTTGTCGGCATCGCGACGCAGCTCAAAAACCATTTGATTCGACGGCAATGTCCGGTCGACATTCTGAATTCCCATCGATTTTTTCTCCTAATTCCGATTTATTAAGCTAATATCGATGAACTGTAGAGTCGTTTATAATTCCTGTCAAGAAACTGACCTAAGGGTTTTCCATGTCAACACTCACAAAGCTTGATGCATCTCAAACCTTGTCGAACTCCATTGCGGAAAAACTGCGTGAGAACATCGTCAGCGGCAAGATGATCCCGGGTTCGAAATTACGCCTGGATGAATTGCGCGGGGTGTTTGGGGTGAGCCTGAGCCCGTTAAGGGAAGCGCTATCAAGATTATGCGCCGAGGGCTACGTGGCAGCAGAAGGCCAACGCGGCTACAAAGTGGCGCCCACGTCACCCGCCAATCTCACCGAAATCACCCGCTTGCGTTGTGAAATGGAAAGCTTTGCGTTACGCGAATCGATTCGCCTGGGCGATGACGAATGGGAAGGCGATGTCATTGCCGCCTTGCATCGCTTGAACAAGATCGAGCGCGTTCATGTCGACGGCGATCAAATGAAACAGTGGGAAGCAACGCATGCCGCTTTCCACCGAAAGCTGGTGGCTGCATGTAATTTGCCCTTGCTGCTGCATTTCTGTAATACCCTGCACGACCTGAACGACCGCTATCGACGCATTTTCTTGAAAAACACGCCAATCGATCGCGATGTGCGCCAGGAGCATGAAGCGCTATGCCACGCAACCGTTACGCGCAATGCGGATGAAGCTTGCGCGCTTTTGCGCAACCATATTGAACGCACATCGGCTTACGCGCTGAACGCACTGAACCAACAAATCAACCAATCGTAAAACGGCTTGCCAGGCACAGGTTTGACCCTGGCCCGGCAAGCCGTCTGATCCAAGCGCGTTTTATCTAAAACAATAGGGTTCGGCGCTTTGCCTCAGCCCAGATAAGCCACGCAATCGACCTCAATATTCACACCTTTGCGATGTGGCGTGCCGCCCGTACAAGTACGCGTGGTTTTCTCTCCCTGCATAAACTCACGAAACGTTTCATTAAAAGCGGGAAAATCTGCCACGTTGCGTAAACACACCCGCATATTGACAACTTGAGCCATGGTGGCGCCACCCGCCTCCAGGACAGATCGCAAATTGGTCAAGACCTGAACGGTTTGCTCCTGGATGTCCTCGGATACCACTTCTTTGGTCTCGGGATTCAATGGCCCTTGTCCGGAAACATAAAGGAAATCGCCGGCGCGAATGGCCTGCGCTAAAGGAGAAGGCGTGTTTTGATTGGTAAAACCGGTCGTTGGTGCTGACTGGCTATGAATGATCTCTTTCGGCATAACAACTCCCTGTAAACACAATTGGCAGATTATTTGTCGCTATCGACAGCTTCACGCTTGGCAATATTGGCAAGTTGTTCCGCACCGCGGTTCGCGGCCGACATACCACGGAACAGGAAACACAAGTTGACGACGGCTTGCATTTCTTCCCATGATGCCCCCGCCTTGCGTGCTGCAATGCCATGCAATACGGAAGCATCGCTACCGTCCATTAACAACATGCCAAAAAGCATGAGTTGCGCGGTTTTGACATCGAAGCATTTTGGATACATGGCATGCTCACGCATCCGTTCCTGCATTTCGACAATTTGCGGATCAAGTGCGCCGGTGACATGCAAACGCGCTTCAATGCGAGGCGGCACAAAGCCCAACAACTCCTCATAAATCTTGCTGCGCTCCTCGACACTTGTATTCTTATCGGCGTATTCACCAATCGAGTTACGCACAATTTCTTTGTCTATACGTGGGGGAAGCATAGGAATCCTTAATTTTTATGATACTAACCAGAACAATCGATTTATTACTGAAAAATCGATATTAAACTGTACAGTAATTTGAAGACTTTGTCATGACACCAACCGTGCAACAGTGCGGATTTCCTCCATCAATAGTTGCGCCAGTGGCGACGAATGGGCTTGAGTGCGTGTCAGAATCCCGATTGATCGCTGGGCAATAGGATAGCCATCAGCCAGGCGAACCAACGCACCCGACTGCAGGTCATGGTGAAACAACCGTCGCGCACCTGCGCTGATTAAATTACTTTCAAGCAACAAACCACGAATCGTTGATACATCCGACGACTCAACCGATATCCTGGGGCAGTTGATTCCCTTTTGCTGAAGCGCAGAAAACAACGCCTCCCGCGTAGGCGTACCGGTGGCAGGAAGCACCCAGTCGGCTTCAACCACATGCTCCAGCGTCACATTGGCCTGTTGGGCCAGGGGATGATGGGCGCGGGCAACAACGACAATCGGATCATCGAACAAACGTTCGCTCACCAACCCTGCGTGCTGCTCCAACGGTTGAAGCGCCCCCAAAACCAAATCCAGGTCACCACACCACAAACCGGCCACCAGCGTATCGAACGACCCTTCGTGTGTGGAAACTTTCAGCTGCGGATAGGTCGTCAACAAACGCGAAATGGCCGGCGGCAAAATACTGGCGCCGCCAAAAGGCAGCGCACCCACGGCAATCGACCCTTCATATCGCCCTTTGAGCCCATTCATTTCGGCCTGGGCCAGTCGCAACTGAACCAAAGCCCGCTTGAGATGACTCAGCAAAACATCACCGGAACGGGTAAAGCGAAAAGATCCGGCAACCTGCTCATAAAGCGCAATGCCGATACTCTGTTCAAGGTCACGCAAGGCCATGCTGACGGCAGGTTGCGAGATGCCAAGCTCTCGGGCAACGGCGCTCATATGCCGCAGTTGGGCAAATGTCAGGAAAATATTAAGACGTTGGAGGCTGATGGCCAAAGAGAAAACAGGTGCATTGGCCGACAACCGCCGACTTGCGTCAAGCGCTTCAAGACTGCGACGCGCCACCGCCATTTCCTGAAAAGCGAACTCAACACGCCGATAAAGTATGCTGCCGAACTCGGTCAACAACATGCCATGCGGGTTGCGCTCAAACAAACTGAAGCCAATTTCCGACTCCAGCTCATCGATGGCATGAGAAATGGCAGAGCGGGAACGACGCAGCGCGTCTCCCGCTCTTTTCATGCTGCCCTCTTTGCATATGGCGTAAAACGCCCGAAGGTGTTTAGGGGCCGCAAGCATAATGACAAGACCAGGGAGCGCTAGCGCTCCCCGCGCTCTGCTGCCGAAATACCGGCAATCCCCCAATGGGTGCGCGGAACCTCATCAACCAGAACACGGATGTTCTGATGAGGCGCGTTCAAAGACGCATGAATTGCTTCGGTTACCGCGTCGATCAGCTTGGCCACATCTTCTGCGCTGCGGCCCTCCATAATGGATAGTCTGGCAATAGGCATTGTTCACATGCTCCTTAAGTTGGGAACAGCCAAAGCAAGCCGAGCGTGATGGACGGCAGCCCAACCATCAGGGCGAGGCGAACCAGGTCAGACATGATGAATGGCACGACCCCTTTGAAAATTGTGGCCATCGGCACATCTTTGGCAATGCCGTTGATAATGTACACATTCATCCCCACCGGTGGCGTTATCAGCCCCATTTCCATGGCAACCAGCGCAATCACCCCGAACCAGATCGCTTTTTCATCCGGCGCCAGTCCGTAAAACTCCAGGCCCATCACAATAGGCAGGAAAATCGGAATGGTGATTAGAATCATGGACAGGCTGTCCATGACGCAACCCAACAGCACGTAGATCAGAATCAGCACCAGCATAATGCCGATGGGATGAATACCCAGCGTTTGAACCCAGTCGGACGTCACGTTCGGGATCTGGCTGACTGCCATCAGCGAATTCAGCATATCGGCGCCGAGCAGAATCAAAAAGATCATGCCCGTGCCTTTGGCCGTTCCGGAAATACTGTCTGCCAGACCGCCATTCTTAAGGCCGCCCGACTTCCACGCCACGGCACCTGTAGCCAGAACACCTACGGCGGCTGCTTCGGTGGGTGTGAAAATACCACCGTAAATACCACCGATGACCACCAGGAAGATCAGCACGACCGGCCATGTTTTAGCCAACGTTTGCATACGCTCGCGCCAGGAATGCGGCTCGACACCGGGCCCGGCCACGCCCGGATTACGACGCACCACAATCCCAATGACAATCATGTAGCCAATAGCGGCAATAATCCCTGGAACCAGGGCCGCCATGAACAATTTGGCGATATTTTGCTGCGCCATAATGGCATAGATAACGAGCGGAACAGACGGCGGAATCAATATGCCCAGCGTACCGCCCGCAGCAATGGACCCGGCAGCCAACGACGGCGCGTACTGATGACGGCGTAACTCAGGCAATACGACCTGGGTCATGGTTGCCGCGGTCGCCAGCGACGAACCACAAATTGCGCCAAAGCTGGCACACGCACCCACACCGGCCATCGCCATACCGCCACGCCAATGCCCCACAAACGAGTTTGCCGCCTTGAAAAGCGCACGCGATAACCCACCATGCGTTGCGAACTGCCCCATTAAAAGGAACAGCGGCACCACCGACAAATCGTACAGGGAAAAACGGGAAAACGGTGCATGCTTGAGCACCGACAAAAGCGGGTTAAGCCCGGTAATCCATACATAACCGACGGCGCCGGCCAGGAACATGGAGATACCAATATGAACCCGCAGTGCAAGCAGCACCATCATGAAGGCCAGCATTGCCAGCCCAATTTCAACACTAGTCATGAATCACGCTTTGAGCATTCGAGATGAAAATTGAACAATGCGGCAACACCCAGCAGCGCAAAGCAGATGGGCAGAGGAATATAAGCCCACCATACCGGCACGTTCAGTACCATGGTGCTTTCCGCATAATCGCGGATTTCCCACATACCCACATAAGTGCGCCAGGCAATAAGAAAAGACACCGCTGCCAGAATCAGTGCGGCTATTGCGTCCAGAACATGCTTGAGCCGGTCGGATGCCCACAAAGTAAAGAAGTCGACAAAAACATGCCCGCGTTTGAATTCACAGTAAGGCAGGCACATGGCAATAGCCACGGCCGTCAACAACTGAACCAATTCATAGTCGCCGGGCACGCCGTAGTCGATTGTATTGCGCCCGATAATACTGGTAACGGAAAGAAGGGCTTCCCCTATTAACAGGAAGAAGCCCACCCCCGCGAGTACCGCGCAAAAACCTTCTACGTACTTACGTACTTGCGAAAAGATTGAAACACTCATTTTTTATTATATTTTTCCACCAATGCACGGGCATCGTCATACAAAGCCTGGCCGTCCATGCCTTTGTCATTCATTTCGTCGATCCATTGCTGGGCGACTTCGGAAGACGCGTCTTTCAACTTGTTCACTTCTTCCTGAGACCATTCATAAATGACGCCACCGGCTTCCTCGGCAGCTTTACGACCTTGTACGTCAGCGGCCTGAAAGCGGCTGGCGATCCAGGCAGACGTTTCGGCACCGCTGTTGTCATCGATGACTTTTTTCAGGTTGTCTGGCAGGCTGTCGTATTTGGCTTGATTCATGACATAAACCATCGTCGAAGTCGCCATGAAATTACCTGACTCGTCTTTGACCTCGGCATGGTATTTGGTGAGCTCGTCGAGTTTCACCGAAGGCACCACTTCCCATGGCACCATCAGGCCATCGAGCACGCCTTTGGAAATACCCTCAACCGCTTGCGGCAGTGGCATGCCCATTGCGTTGGCGCCGATATCCGTCAGGAATTTATTGCTCATACGTGAAGCAGCGCGGATTTTCAAACCCTGCATCCCTGCAACTGTCTTGACCTCTTTGTCACGCAGGTGAAAGTAGTTTGGCCCATTGACCCAGATGCCAATCGGCTTGAGTCCGGCGAACTCTGTTTTAAGCGCATGCTTCTCTGCAAATTCCCACAAGGCACGCGATGTGTTCTGGTGATCGGGCGCAAAGAACGGCAGTTCAAACACCTCGGAAATAGGGAAGCGCCCTGGGGTATAACCGGGCAATGTCCAGACAATATCGGCCACACCGTCACGTGCTTGCGTTAACAGCTGGGGAGGCGTACCACCCAATTGCATGGCTGGATAGATCTGGCATTCCAGACCGCCATCGGACTCTTTCTTGATCTTCTCGCACCACGGTACGATCATGTCCCAGTGGGCTGTCGTTGCGGTCGGCAGGAAGTGTGCAACCTTAAGGGTTACCTTTTCCGCTGCGTTGGCCTGGGTGGCAAAACCACCGGCAACCAGCAAGCTCAATAATGTGCGACTAATGATATTTTTCATGGAGCCTCCGTTGATAAAACGTTATTACATTGGATCACAGCGATTCGTGCCCGAACTTTGGCATGGTAACGAAAAGACGCCTATTCTTGCGCTAAACGCCCTGCTGCGTCGATACCAAAATACTTCTAATACTGCCTAAAAATTTTATATGCGTAGTGATTTTAAAAAAATTCACGCACTCGCGTGTGAAAATAAAACCCTACATGTGACGCAGTTAGCAAAAGTAACACATTTCCATAGTGGCGCCCGGCACTAAAATCGATTTTTCTTGGATATTTCAAACATAACAGTTCAAACATAACAGCAAAGGAACGCGCATGACATCAGGGTTTGACATTAACTGCTGCGGCCATGGGTTGCAATTGGGCAAAGTGGAAATCACCCGTGTTCAAGACTATTACGGCCCCGGCTTTATCAGCAATTTCATGTTTCCGGAAGTTCGCCCCGAAATGTTCGAGGCCCATAAAGACTGGCTGGTGCCGACTTTTTACAATCCGGAATCCGACAAAATCACCTCAACGATTCACAGCTGGCTGGTTCGCACCGAACACCACACCATATTGATTGACGGCTGTGTCGGCAACCACAAGCAACGCCCCCACAACGAACGGTTCAATATGCGCAATGAACCCTGGCTGGAACGCTTGGCCACGGCCGGTGCCCGGCCCGAAGATGTGGACTTTGTCATGTGCACCCACCTTCACGCAGACCACGTTGGCTGGAATACGCGGCTTGTCGATGGACGCTGGATACCTACTTTCCCCAATGCAAAGTATATTTTTTCCCGCACAGAGTTCGAACGCTGGGATAACCGGCGCCCGGACTATATTCACACGGATGCTGAAGAAAACGTATTCGAAGACAGTATTCTGCCAATTGCCCAAGCCGGGCAAATGTTACTGGTGGATGATGGTTATACCGTTGACGACTTGCTGACTGTTGAAAGTGCCATCGGCCACACGCCCGGGCACGCAAAAATCAGGCTGAAGGATCAGCACAACCATGCCCTGTTCTGTGGCGATGTTATTCACCACCCCATCCAACTGCCCTACCCCGAGGTATGGTCACGTTTCGATGATGACCGTGTCAAGGCACTGGAAACCCGCCTGGCGGTATTGAAAGAGTGCGTAGAGCAGGACATTCTCATGCTGCCCATGCACTTTGCCGAACCGTTCATATGTCGGATCAGGAACAACCCCGGCCGTACCGACCACCCCTCCTTTCTGCCGATTTGGGGTCCGTAAATAACAGGGCCCCGTCAAGGCGTAGCCGATGGGGCCCCAATAGCGTCCGACGAACCGCTTTCGAAGCAATTACCAACCAGAGTCAGGCTTTCACAATAAAGAGATAATGGCGTCCGACTGGCAAACAATGCCAATGTTATTGCGCACTGTGGCAAGCGTTCCTTCGTGGCCGGCTTTACTATTGCTGTTTACACAATCCTCGGGCACCACGATATGGTATCCGTGGAAAAAGCCCTCACGCAGTGTAGAGTCAACGCAAACATTGGTGGCAACACCCGTCACAACCAATGTGTCCACCCCTAATGACTGCAGCCGGGCATGCAGGTCTGTTTCAAAAAAAGCGCTGTAATGGTGTTTGACCACAACCAGTTCATTTGACTCGGGCTGCAAGTGGAAAAACTCAACGCCCCAAGTTCCCTCGAGGCAACACCCTTCTTCACCCCGCTTCAGCCGATATGGCGCATTCAGATATTTGAAATCGTAAACGGAACGCACCCAGACAACCGGCATGCGAACCTTGCGGGCCGCATCAACCAACCCCTGAATGCGCCCGGCCAATGCAGGCGCAAAACCCACGTCATAACCACGCTCGCGCTGCAAATAGCCGCCTTGAGCGCAAAAGTCATTCTGCATATCAACCACGAGCAGCGCGGTTGACTCCGGGCGAATCTGAGTTTCAAGTAGGGTCAAAATTTCGCGCCTTTAGGTTAGTCGCGCCCCGGCGCAACGGTGCCACACTTCTTGCAAGTACGGAATTCCAGCGACGTATAGTAGTTATCGTAAGCACGACCAACGGGGTCTTTGCGGTAATCGTCGACCACGTAGGTTTCTTCGTGCAGGAAGTTGTCGCACTTCGGACAGAACCAATGGAAACGATCGATCTCGCCCGGCTTGCGTGCACGCTCGATAATGAACTGAAATGCATCCGGCGCGAAACGGGGCGAGTGCGGGACGAACGGCTCTTGATACAAAACCGAACCCTGCGGAACATGCGCTATTTTTGTCTCGCCCTCGGGTGTACGGTAGTGCAGGTCGAGGTCGCCAATTAAAGAGTACTGAATCTCGTAGCTGGGATTAATATGAAACTCACTGCGATAAGTACGGCCACGGGCAATAAATGCCAGCGACTCGTCGTTCAGCCACAACTGGTGCGTATATTTACCGGTTTCCTTGAGATGCTTAACAATCCCTTCAAGATCGATATTCGGCATTTCAAATTTATCTAGTACTACCATAGTGCCTCCAGAATAGAAGAGAAAAGGATCAATACAATGATCCCATTACGACATCTTGATTGTCACACAAGCAAGTACAAAATGGTGTTCGAAAATATTTTTAGCGGGCGACAAAGTCTTTATAGGCAGTCGGTCTGCAAAAAACAACGACTTCCCCATTCCCGAACCGATTTTCTTGACGCTTCATCGCTTCTTCTAGAATATCGGCGTTCGAATCTCACGTTTTCGTCAACATGAATGCTTCTTCCCTTTCATTGCAACAGCGCGCTCAGGCGCTGGCAGAGCACCCGCGTTTTACCGGTACCATCCTCACCCTGATCATTCTGACGGCGATCATCCTGGGCATGGAAACCTCACCCGCCATCGTCGCGCACTGGGGCCCAACGCTTGGCTTTCTTAACAATGTATTCCTGGCAGTATTCGTCGTTGAACTCATACTGCGTATTTACGCCTGGCGCGCACGCTTTTTTGTGGATCCCTGGAGTCTGTTCGACTTGTTTGTGATCGGTATATCACTGGTACCCACCTCCGGACCACTGGCAATTCTGCGCGCCCTTAGAGTATTGCGGGTCCTTCGCCTCGTTTCAGCAGTACCGGCCATGCGAAAAGTGGTCGCCGCGCTGTTGGGCGCACTTCCCGGCCTGGGATCCATCGTAGTGCTACTGCTGCTTATTTATTACGTTGCAGCCGTGATTGCCACGAATATTTTCGGCAACGACTTTCCCGATTGGTTTGGCACGCTAGGTCGCTCTTTCTATACCCTTTTCCAGATTATGACGCTGGAGAGCTGGTCGATGGGCATATCCCGCCCCGTTATGGAAACATTTCCCTGGGCCTGGGCCTTTTTCATTCCCTTCATTCTGATTGCCACGTTCACCATGCTGAACCTGTTCATTGCCATTATCGTGAACACCATGCAAACTTTTCACGAAGCGGAACAGGCAGAGCAGCGATGGGAAAAAGACCGCCTGGAACAAGCCGACAAAGACCATCTGCACGAGCAGCTTGATCGCATACAGAAACAGCTTGAACAACTTGGCCGGAACCTGGAAAAATCATAATTATGTACACTTATCTATAAACCAACACAGATACATTAAGTGACCTGAACAAGGAGACAAAGTCATGATTCCATCCGTTGCCGATATGCGCAAAACCCCGCCGGGCTATTTTTCTGTGCGTTTCGGACTCCCCGAATACACCGACTGGCTCGATGAGAGCATGTCGTGGAAAAAAACCGCATCAATCGGCGATTGGTCGTTCCTGTGGCAACGACGCATTGTCGGCAAAGACGCTCTGCGCCTGCTGTCCGACGTGTCAGTCAATAGCCTGGCCAAATTCGCAATCGGGCAGGCAAAACATCTTATTCATACCAATCAAGACGGCAAGGTCATTCACGAAGGCGTATTAAGCCGGCTGGGTGAAGAAGAGTTCATGCTGCACGGGCGCGGCGGGTTCTGGGTTGACTACAATCTGCGCCACGGCAACTACGATGCCCAGACCATACCCGACGACTGGTTTATCTATCAGGTAGCCGGCCCTAATTCACTTGCCATCCTGGAAAAAGTTGCCAAGGGCAATTTGCGCGACATTAAATTCATGCACCAGGGGCAAATTGAAATTTGTGGCCATAAGATCTGGGCCCTGCGCCAGGGCATGTCGGGTGAAATAGGCTTTGAGCTGCAAGGACCGAAAGAATGGGGCCCCGAAATCATGGAAACCATTCAAAAAGCCGGTGAAGAATTCGGTTTAAGACGCATCGGCGGACGCGTCTCATCCATCAACCACCTGGAAGCTTGCTTCCCCACCATTGTGGTTGATTACCTGCCGGCCATTTTCAGCGAAGACATGATCGACTATGCCAACGAATTTCGTGCCGCCATGCCCGCATTTGCCTCGACGTTCAACGTAGCCGGCAGCTTCAACGGCCAGCATGTCAGCGATTATTACCGTAGCCCGGTGGAATTGGGCTGGTCACGCAACATCAAGTTCGATCATGATTTCATCGGACGCGAAGCGCTGGAGCGGGAAGTGGCTAATCCACGCCGTGCCATGCGCACGCTGGTCTGGAACGCCGACGATGTTCTGGATGTCCAGGCCTCATTATTCCGCAAAGGCGAAGACTACCCCTTCATGGACATGCCACGCGACCAACGCGGCTTTATGTGGGCAGACAAAGTCATGAAAGGCAGTCGCGAAGTGGGCATTGCAACTGCACGAGGCTTCAGCTTTTACTTTCGCGAGATGCTCTCGCTGTGCACCATCGACATTGACCAGGCAGAAATTGGAAACCAGGTTGAGGTGTACTGGGGTTACCCCGACGGCCCGCAAAAGGCAATTCGCGCTACTGTGCAACCCGCTCCGTACAAGGAAGACCGCCGCCGCCTCGACTTGCACGGGGCAAAATAAAACGCATTAGCGGGTCAATAAAGCTGTTCCTGAAACGGTGAACCGATATTGAGCGGTTCACCGTTTTTTATTTTCATTAATACCGTTAGAATCTGAACTGAAACGCTTAAATCGGTTCAATAACTGTACAAAAACTTTTTCTCCTACATGAAATATGGACAGGCCCATGACAGAAAACGAATCTTCCTCGAAGCCTGAAGGCTACCGTAGCGGTACAGCTGCCCGTCTGACAGGCGTACCTGTTGAAACATTGCGCGTATGGGAACGGCGCTACAAAGTTGTTGGTCCCCGCGTCAGTGCGCGCGGTCAGCGCTTGTACTCCAATGAAGATATTCAGCGCCTTACCCTGATTAAACAATTGGTTGACGCCGGTTACCCAATTGGCTCTATTGCCCATTTGCCCACAGCAAGCCTGCAGAATATGCGCAATGCCCCTGAAAAGCCAACAAAAACATATCATGTGGGCATCGCAGGCGCCTTCGTTGCCAGCCCAAATGTCATCGAAGCCCTGAAGCATTCTGCCTTGCGCGTAACGTGCCACACCATGGTGCCGGCGGAAGCGGCCGCACTGTTCAAAGACGCTCACATCGAAGCGGTAATTGTCGAGTTGCCCACATTGACTGACGACACACCGGGTATTGTCAGTCGCATTCAACAAGCTTGCGATGCCAGTCAGGCGATCGTGCTATACCGATTTGCACCGGGTAAGGTTGTACGCAGGCTGCGTCAAGGCGGCATTAAAGTTGCCCGCGCATCATCGGATCCACACGAAGTTGCCCTGCTGTGCCAGACCTTGTTGCACAACAACAGCCAGCCATCGCCCATTGCGTCAAGCAATCTGAACTCAAGCGAATACCCTCCCGCGCCCCGATTCAGCGATGAAACCCTGAGCCAGTTCCTGGCGGCCTCCAATAGTCCTTATTGCGAATGTCCTCGCCACCTGATCGAACTCATTCTGAGTTTGAAGAGCTTTGAACAATACAGTGCCGAGTGCGTCAATCGCAGTCCACAAGACGCTGCACTGCACCGCGATTTGCAACGAACCACCGGACAGGCACGTTCGCTGCTCGAAAATGCGCTGGATCGCCTGGCAGACGTCGAGGGTTGGCGGAGCGAAAGCGCTGCAGCATAACGACCAGCGACGCCTTACCCCTAAAAACCGTGATATGTTTCGCGGTTTTTTTTACGCCTGATTATTTTATTTTTATCAAAATATGGTAAAAATTATAAATAAATAAAACGTTTTTATCGAAATATAAGATAGTGCGTCACGCTGTACCGACCTATCACCAGGAGATCGCCATGAGTCTGCTCACCGCCCAACTCGATCATTTAGCCGTTAACAGCCCCAACCCGGAATCCATTGCTGCTTTTTACGGGCAAGCCATGCAAATGCGCGTCTCGCAGGGCGATGCCGGCGAGTACGTTTGTGAAGGTCGTGAACGCCGCATGGTGTTCTATCCCGGCGAGGCGAAAACATTGCATTATTTCGCCTGGAATCTGCCATCGGCCCAAGCACTGACGCAGCTTAGAACGCATATTGAAGAAGCCGGCATTCCAACCCGACCCTCCCTGTCGCCATTTTTCGACAACAACGCGTTCACCGTCAGCGATCCCGACGGCCACAATCTAGTTATCGGTCATGACGACGCTAACCGAACGCAAGACGCCGGCCTTCCCGCGCGCCTGCAGCACTTTGCCTTCGGCACCACGAATATTCAGTCCATGCTCGATTTCTACGAAAAGACGCTGGGCATGCGAATCAGCGATAACGTCTACGCCGACGACGGCAGCCTGCGCTCATCGTTCTTGCGCGCAGGAAACGAACACCATATCCTGGCCATATTCGTAGCCGGGCAGAACTCATTCGACCACCATTGCTATGAGGCTGGCGAATGGAACCTCATTCGTGACTGGGCGGACTTTTTATCCGAACGAGACATCCTGCTCGATTGGGGTCCCGGACGCCATGGTCCCGGCAAGAACCTTTTCTTCATGATCCGCGACCCGGATACCAATTGGCTGGAGATATCTGCCGAGCTTGAGCTCGTTACCGAAGACCGACCAACCGGATCCTGGCAACATCGCGAAAAAACCCTGAACAGCTGGGGCAAAGCTTATCTGCGCAGCTAAAACCCCATTCACCAAGGAGCATCCATGCGTTTAGTTTCTTTTGTTGGTCGTAACGGCCAGTCGGGCTATGGGGCCCAAATCAATGACCAACAGGTCGCCAACCTCTCGGCCGTGCTGGGCCATCGCTATGCCGACCTGAAATCACTTCTGGCAAGTGGGCTGGAAGAAGCGCAAGCGGCATTGAAACTGGCCCCGGCTCTATCCACCCATGAAGTTCATTTGCTACCCGTCATTCCCAACCCGAACAAAATTATCTGCGTAGGACTGAACTACGAAACACACCGGGTTGAAACCGGACGGCCGAAAGAAGCACATCCATCGATTTTCACGCGTTTTGCATCCAGCCAGATTGCCGCAGGTGATCCTATTATTCGCCCCCGGGTCTCCACTGCACTCGATTACGAAGGCGAATTGGCACTCGTTATTGGCCAACCAGGGCGCTACATTAAATCGGCCGACGCGTTCAACCATATTGCCGGTTACGCCTGCTACAACGACGCTTCCATTCGCGACTGGCAGCGCCACTCGCACCAATTCACACCTGGAAAGAACTTTGTCGGCACCGGCCCGTTCGGCCCCTGGATGGTAACGCGCGATGAGATATCCGATATTGAATCGCAAACGCTGACGACGCGGCTGAACGGCAAAATCATGCAGCAAGCCAAAATTTCCGACATGATTTTTTCCATTGGCGAAATCATCGAATACGTGTCGTCTTTCACGCCACTGGAAACCGGTGACGTCATTGCAACGGGTACCCCCGGCGGGGTCGGCTTCAAACGTGAACCGGCTGTCTACATGAAGCCGGGCGACACGATTGAAGTTGAAATCACCCAGGTTGGACTCTTGCGCAACCCCATCGCCGACGAACTGGTGTAAGGACGCAGCGGGAATGCACAAATCCAACTCGGTTGAACGCATGCTGTCCATCCCCCGCCTGTTCACCGAACAGCGTCCGGTATGGACAGTGGAAGAGGTCGCCGCCGAACTTGGCCTTCCCGTTAGCAGTACCTATCGTTATTTTCAAAGCCTGTTGCGCTTTGAATATCTGGATGAAGCGCCTGGGCAGGGTTACTGCCTGGGCCCCGCATTCATTGAGTACGACCGGATCATTCGCGTAACCGATCCGCTGGCAAAAGTCGCCGGGCCGGTGCTGGCCGGACTGACCGACACGCTGGCGCCGGGTTCCACCCTGCTTGTTTGCCAGGTATATCGGCGCAAGGTCATGTGTATCCGCGAGCAAACCACGGGCAATGGCATGGCGCACACCAGTTATGAACGCGGCCGGCCCATGCCGCTCTACCGCGGCGCAACGTCGAAGGTCATACTGGCGCACCAGGCTTGGCGCACACAGAAACGCGAATATGAACAGAACCAGAAGGAAATTCTTGCTGCCGGCATGGGACACGACTGGAAATCGTTCAGCGCCGGGTTGCGTGAAGTACGCAAGCGCGGTTACTGCATTTCACGCGGTGAAGTCGACACGGGCCGCCAAGGAATCGCCGCCCCCATATTCAGCGCAACGGGGCATGTCGCGCATAGCCTGAGTATTGTTACACCCGCCGACAGAACCAGCGCCGACGACGAGGATCGTTTGGTCATGGCGATCGTTACAGCCGCCGCTCGCATTTCAGAAAAACTCTCCCGCTTCGATACAGTTAAAACAATAAAGCCATGAACAGCGAAAAGCCTACCCCCGTCACCATCGTCGGCGCTGGTCCGGTCGGCCTCATGCTGGCGAATCTTTTGGCGGCTTACGATGTGCCGGTCGTGGTGATCGAACGCCACGACACCACCGTCCAGGAACCCAGGGCCATTTCAATCGATGATGAGTCATTGCGCTCGTTGCAAATTCCACAACTGGACGCCGCATTGAAAGCCACCTGCGCCATGGATTACGGCTCCGTTTATCTGGGCCCTGATCGTCAACCTTTTGCTTCAGTATCGCCAACCGCCGCCGAATACGGACACCCAAAACGCAGTGCTTTTGCCCAACCCGTACTCGAGACCATGCTGGCTGCAAACCTGGCCAAATATCCGCACGCCCGGATTCGTTTTGGCGAGGAAGTCACCTCACTGAGCCAAAACGAAGATTTTGTCGAGCTTGTCATTGTGCGTCATGACGGCAGCCAATATGTGCACACCAGCCAGTACGTAGCCGCATGCGACGGTGGCCGCAGCCCGTTGCGCCATATGTTGAACATCGGCATGCACGGCAACACTTATGAAAAGAAATGGCTGATCATCGACCTTAAAGGCACACACGACAACTTCCGTCAGACACGCGTTTACTGCGACCCGCGCCGTCCGGGCATCAACCTGCCGGGACCCAACCGCACCCGTCGTTTCGAATTTATGCTGCTCAAAGGCGAAACCGACGAGCAGGTAACCGATATTGATTTCGTGCGCCGATTGTTAAGACATCATGGTCCTGACGAACACGTTGAAATTATGCGCAAACAGGTTTACACATTCCATGCCCGCATGGCGAAGGAATGGCAGAAGGGACGCGTCTTTTTGCTAGGCGATGCGGCGCACCTGACCCCTCCGTTTGCGGGCCAGGGCTTGAACAGCGGTCTGCGTGACGCGGCAAACCTGTCTTGGAAATTGGCCGCCGTCTTGCAGGGTCGTTTGCCACCCAAAATCCTGGACAGCTATCAAGAGGAACGACCTGAACATGCATGGCAGCTCATTGAAATGGCCATGACCCTGGGCAAAATCATGATGCCCGACACATTACGCAAGGCCAGGCTGATTCAAGCCGGGTTCCGCGCTTTGCAATGGGTTCCTCCTGCAAACAGCTACATCACGCAAATGCGCTACAAACCCAAACCCCGGTTTTCAAAAGGTTTTTTCGTGGCCGACGGCACCGGCGTGCGCAACACAATAGTTGGCCGTATGGTGTGCCAGCCCATGCTGGAAAACCCTGATCGCAGCCTGGTTCGGCTCGACGACCTGATGGGAAATCATTTCGCGCTCATCGCCTGTCACGCAAATCCCGAGCGCGCTTTTGACGACTTGCCATTGCTCGAATTTGAACAAAGCCTGAATCTGAAACGGTTGTGTATCACCCCACGCTTTCACAACCCGTTCCCGGCCGCACCTGGCGCACCGCATACCGTGCGGGACGTTTCGGGCGACTTTGAACGACACTGCCCCCAGGCACAAAGCGTCTGGCTGCTGGTGCGTCCCGACCGTTACGTCATGGCCTGCATTCCACGACAAAATGGCCAACAGACAATCAAACAACTGAACGATTTTTTTCAATTCAGTTGATAACGCTCACGCAACCCATTTGGGCAAAAGTATCATTCTAAAGGCAGGACTCCCCCTCTAAGCGTAGATAAAAAGTAATATGTCCACTGAGAAGCAATGAACCTTCAGGGTGCATCTGGCTCCAATTCAAGCATGGAAAACAGCTCAAACTCACCGGACACGTTGCGGTCTTTGTTACGCAGCCGTATATGGCCTTTACATCAACGGCTCGACCACAGCCCCTTCCTTCAGGCACTCACGAGGTCAGATCTAGACGCGACCACATACACACGTACACTGACTCATTTTCACACCACCTATCAGCACCTGGAGCCCGACTTGCTCGCGCTGGAGCAAAGCGTTGGACCCGGGAATCTGCCGGCTTATGAGCCGCGCCTGCCTTACATCAGGACGGAACATGCCTTTTTCAGTAACACCGAGTCCTGCCCGGAGAAACCTGAAACGCTTTTGCCTCCCATGCCGCAATTCCAATGTCCTTTATCGGCCTATCTGGGCAGTCGCTATGTTCTGGAAGGAGCTTCACAAGGCACGCCCCACGTAATGCGCGCCCTTGAAAAACATCATCCGGCCTGGCCGCTGCACCCGCGCGGATACTGGCACACCCTGCTCAAGCAAGAGCATGCATGGCACCAGCTGTGTCAACTACTCGACTCACCACAGATGCGTCCAACGCTTGAACTGGCGGAATTAATTCGCGGTGCAACCTGGGTTTTTGAATCATTTATCGCCGCTCTGGCACCCTCGAAAAATCTTAAATGACGCTCACCTATTTCAGTGATTGCCTCACCGCACAACTCGAATTTCTGGGTAAGATCCAGAACCACGGTACTTTATTGGTTGCTGACGAAAACGATATCATTGTCGCTGCGGCGGAGAACGCAGGAGAATGGCTTGGTCAAGAGGCCAAAACTATTCTGGGTCGCCCCTGGATGGCGCTGTTTCCTCAAATTCACCCTCCGTCATCGCTGAGCTCTTTCGAAGCGATTGGCCTGTCGGGTATTCACTTGCACCCAGTTCGTATTAACGGCAAGTCGCTTATCATGGCGCGACACAGAACCGGCAACCATGTCATTATTGAATTTGAGGCTGAATCCGACACAAATGCCTTCGGACGCGACCGAGGCGCCATTCTGGCGGCATGCCTTGTACAAATGGGGCGTACAGACACAGAACAGGCCGCCGCTGAATGCCTGATGCGCTTCATTGCGATGGTAACGGGCTTCGATCGCGTCATGCTCTTGCAATTTCTGCCTGACTGGCATGGCAAAGTGATTGCGGAAACGTTGAAACCGAATATCCCGGGCTATATGAATCATCATTTCCCCGCCAACGATATACCGGAAAACGCCCGCCGGCTTTATACGCGCAAACTGCAACGCCTCATTGCCGATGCAAACACCGAAACCATACATGTTCTTTCAACGCACCCTCACCCGGTTGACCTGACCGACGCCGAGCTGCGCGCCGTTCATCCTGTACACGTTCAATACATGAAAAACATGAATGTAGCCACTTCATTCAGTGTTTCGATTGTATTGGGCGACACGCTATGGGGCCTTATCCCCTGCCACAACATCAGCAGCAAACCTTTATCTTTCGCCGATCGCCAGCTTTGCGAGCACCTTAGCCGTATTGCAGGCTTGCACATGTCGGGGCTGTCCCAGCTTCGTCGTGCCAAAGAACGCCACATGCATTTGCTCGTACGCCGGCAATTGCGGCAAGACATCCAGGAGAACGGCGCCAATAAGCCTGTTTTCCAACGCCAACTGCAACACCTGCGGGAGTCTTTTTCGGCAGAGGGTGCCTGGTTGCGCTATCAGGACCAGGATTTTTTCGATGGTGACGCTCCCACCGCGCAAGCCAGAACCGTATTACTCGATTGGCTGTCGAAACAAAGATCGGAACCCGTCATTGCTCGCCATGAACTGGACCCAAACCTTAAAGACAACGAAGAACTGCGCAACACTGCAAGCGGCCTGCTGCGAATCGAACTGAACCACAACGAGTTCCTGATTTTCCTGCGCAAAGAACAATCGGCGCAGGTAGAGTGGGCCGGTGTTCCCCAAGAGACCGCGCACCCTGAAGATCCGAATGCGGTGCTTACACCACGAACGTCTTTTGAAACATGGCGACAGCTTGTGCAGGGTATCGCCACACCCTGGTCAAGCAGTGAACTGGAAAGCGCCTTGCGATTGCGCACTACTCTGAATGAAGTGTTCGAGTTTCTTGAACTTGAGCAAAAATCGTTAACCGATGAGTTGACCGGCCTGGGTAACCGTAATCAACTTAACCAAACACTGAACGGCGTCATTACCCAATTCGAGCAAACCGGAGGTCGAATTGGCGCGCTCATGATCGATCTGGATGATTTCAAGCCAGTAAACGATCAATACGGACACTCAACCGGCGATGAAGTTCTGGTCAAACTGGCGCAAAGAATGAAGTCTTTATTGCGGGAAACCGATGTGCTCGTGCGGCTGGGGGGCGATGAATTTGCTGTTGTACTCACGCACCTGCGCGCCACGGGCGACCCCGAGCGCCTGGCCGGGCGACTGTTGAAATCGATTTCTGAACCCATCGCACTGGACAACGGAGAGCGGGTATCGCTTACCGCCAGTATTGGCGCGGCGCTTTATCCCGACCACGCCCAAACAACACAGGAATTACTGCACCATGCCGACTTGGCCATGTATGCGGTAAAACGCAAAAATCGCTGTGGTTTTGAGTTATATGACCCGGCAATCAGTTACACGGAATCGCGAAACCCCCAATAACATCGACAATGCAACGCCTTTTCAAACACGCGATCACGAACTGACAGGTTGTGCCAGGTTACTTTAATCTCCCGATTCGCTTACGGGCGGCAATGGAAAAAACCAAAGCAAAAACACCCAGGCCCACAACCAGCGCCAGTAAAACAACCGCCAGGAAGTCGATGAACGAACGGAACATCGACAAATCGGCGTGCGTTGAATAAGGCAATAACCACGTGGCAATCACCGTTGCCAGCAGCCCTGCCACCAACGCCCAGAACAAGGGCGGCCCGGCACGCAGACCGCGTCTGCGCAACCCCTTGAAACCACTGGTCACTCCATAAATCAATACCAATGCGGCTATCACCAGCGGCCAGAACCAACCCGACAGAACCTGCCAGATGATGTGAAACAGCGAAACCGGATTGAAATCACTCATAGCGCCCTCCTAGGCATGCCCGCGCAACATAGCCCGATACGTTCCATGCAGCAGTTTTTCGTCGATCAGCCAAGACACCCACAACTCCTCCAGCGGCTCAATAAAAGGAAATGAAGGCACAAGCTTGCCATCGTAATCGAACTCGATCAACATCGCTTTGCCATAGCGGGTAATAAGAGGGCACGACGTGTAGCCGTTGTAGACTGCTTCTGACGCTTTGTTTGCCATCTCGGCAAGCACATGATCGACCACCACCGGAACCTGCCACTTCACGCTGGCAGCTGTTTTTCCTCTGGGCACGCCAGCAACATCACCCACTGAAAAAACGTTCGGGTAGCGGGGGTGACGTAAATTGTCTTTGTTGGCTTCAACCCAACCGTCGTTTGCCAATGGACCGCTTTGCCACGGTAAAGGGCTGTTGCGCACTGGCTGTGGTGCACGCATGGGCGGGACCACATGAATAAAATCGTAATCAAGCGACGTCTCGCCGTCGGGCGTGGCAAACCGGGCTACTTTGCGGCTTGGATCCAGCCCTTTCAACACATGGTTATAGTTCACTTTTACGTTGCGTTGCCCGAACAATGAAGTCACTTTTTGGTTTACCGGCATCACCGAAAACACACCATTATTATGGGCGTTATAGATTAGCTCCATCCCTTCCCGACGCCCGTTCAAACGCGCCTTGTCATCCGTAATAAATGTCATTTTCAAAGGGGCTCCAGCACATTTCATTTCCGTTTCCGGGCGCCCAAACAAACCAATCCCGCCATGCGCGATGTAAGCATCAATGGCCTTCGCAGAAGCCAATGCCGCTTCAGGACCCGCATATACGCTGGCTATCCCTTTTTGACCAATAAGGGCAACATCCATACCTTCAATGCCCGCGTAATCGAGCACCAGCCCTGTCGCGACAAAAAGAAAATCGTAATCAAGATTACGGCCGCCCGCAGTGACCACGCGGCTGGCATCGGGATCGAACTCGGCAACTGCCTCTTGAACCCATTCCACCCCCTGCGGAATATAGTTTGCGTTCTCATCCGTCACCTTATATGCAGGCCACAAACCCGCCCCTACCATGGTTAAACCCGGCTGGAAAACATGCAATTTACGCGCATCAATAACGATAATTTTTGCATTATTGAGCGCACGTGAAAAACGTGCGGCCAAACTTAACCCCGCGGCGCCCGCGCCCACAATTACCAACCTGACACCTGCCCCGTTTTGCGCAATTGCAGAACGGCTTGCAGCACTCGCACCCAAGGCCGCACACCCCGCCGCGGCCAGAAAATCACGGCGTTTCATGTTTTTCTCCGCAAAAAAACACCCGGAAAATGCCGGGCCAGGAATATTACTTGCGACTACCAGGGCAACTGGAGAATCCAAATACCCTGTACAACGGACATATGCCAACAAGCCCGGTTACCAATGGAATAATGCCTATCCACCCCCAGGGGCCGATGTACTCGGCCAATGTCGCGATAATAAGCGCCAAGCCGACAATAATCCGTAAAGCCCGATCTGCTCCGCCAACGTTCTTCATACTGCTCTCCTGAATAGACTCGATAAGAAGCAACGCCTACAGTTGGTTCAACGGTATCTTCAAGTAACTGACGCCATTGTTTTCTGGCGGCGGCGTTTGACCCGCCCGAATATTGACCTGCACCGACGGCAAGATAAGATTGGGCATCTCAAGGGTGGCATCACGCTTGTTTCGCATTTGCACAAAGGCCTCTTCGGAAACGCCTTCATGGATATGGATGTTATGAGCCCGCTGCTCGGCCACACTTGACTCAAACTTCACATTGCGCGTTGGCGGCGGGTAGTCATGACACATAAACAGGCGTGTATCGGGCGCAAGAGACAATAACTTCTGAATTGATCGATACAGCGTATTTGCATTCCCGCCCGGGAAATCACACCGCGCAGTCCCAAGATCCGGCATGAACAGGGTGTCGCCCACGAATACCGCGTTGCCAACCTTATAAGCCATGCAAGCCGGAGTATGACCGGGAACATGTATCGCCTCGCCTTGCAGATTTCCAATGGAAAATGACACCCCTTCTTCAATCAGTTGATCAAACTGGCTGCCGTCAAGTCGAAACTCGGGCTCCAAATTGAATATTTTCTTGAAGACCTGTTGCACACGCGTAATATGCGAACCGATGGCTATTTTTCCTCCCAGGCACGACCGCACATAAGGCGCAGCCGAAAGGTGATCTGCATGGGCATGGGTTTCAAGTATCCAGTGAACCGACAGTTCCATTTCATTCACAAAGGCGATCACCTTGTCGGCGGACGCAGTCGACGTGCGTCCCGCTTTCGGGTCGTAATCAAGCACCGGATCAATGATTGCGCAAGCAGAACCTGACTTTTCGTAAACGACATAAGTTACCGTGCCGGTCACGTCATCGTGGAAGCCATGAACAATGGGAGTCATAGTGCACCTTTGTCTGATTTGTCTTGCTTTCATTATATAATAATATATAATATATTCAAATATAATATTAGCTTACTGTGTGCACCAACGTTTTGATTCTTATCAATACATCATGACTGAACTCCCCCTTAACCTTGAATCTGTGCGCGAATCAGCCGAACAGGCATGCCGTCTCATGAAAGTGTTGTCAAACCCGGATCGCCTTCTTTTGCTGTGCCAACTGACAGAAGGTGAGAAATGCGTTAGTGAACTTGAAGAGTTGGTAGGTATCAGCCAACCCACACTGTCTCAACAATTAGGGGTTTTGCGTAACGAGAATATTGTCAGTACCCGGCGCGAAGGCAAGAATGTGTACTACCAGATCAGCAGTCAACCGGCCCTTGCCGTTATGCAAGTGCTGTACGAACAATTTTGCGGCCCACTCAAGGAGTAACGCATGACAATCGATTGGACACATTTCACGCCATGGGCCTCTCTGGCAGGCGGGCTGCTTATCGGCGTTTCAGCCGCCTTTTTCATCTTGTTTTCAGGACGTATCCTTGGCATTAGCGGCATTGTGGGCGGCCTGCTTAAACCGCCCACCAAAGATTGGGGCTGGCGTCTGGCTTTTCTGCTTGGCTTGTTCGTGTCGCCTTGGGTCTGGTCGGTATTAATCGGGCCGGTCAAGGCCACGATTAACACTTCCACCCCTGTCCTGATTCTGGCGGGCCTGCTGGTTGGGTTGGGGACACGCTATGGTTCCGGCTGCACCAGCGGCCATGGTGTATGCGGCTTATCGCGTCTGTCACCACGCTCAGTAGTTGCGACCCTGTCGTTCATGACAACCGGTTTTCTCACCGTTTATGTTGTTCGCCATTTATCAGCCTGACCAGATCGGGTTTTGAAGGACTTATCATGAAACGCGTTTTTGAATTCGGTATCGGCCTTGTATTTGGCTTTGGGCTAATTCTTTCCGGTATGAGCGACCCCTCAAAAGTACTGGGTTTTCTGGACATCGCCGGTTTATGGGACCCTTCCCTGGCATTCGTCATGGGCGGAGCGATTCTGATTGGTGTTGTTGCATTTACCGTTGCCAGGAAAAGAACCACCACTTTTTTCGGTAACACGCTGAAAATGCCGGCCTCAACCGATATCGATAAACGCCTGGTAATCGGCAGCTTAACCTTTGGCGTAGGTTGGGGCCTTGCTGGTTACTGCCCGGGCCCGGCCCTGGTGTCTCTGGGTTCCGGCCAACCAAAGGCGTTGATCTTTGTGGCGGCCATGCTCGCGGGCATGGCAATATACGAATTAATCCAAAACAGAACCCACCAAGCGCTCTGAATCCGGCGACGAATAAAAAACTCACAGGAGCCCTAATGCAACTGCTGCCCGAGTGGTTGGTTCACTACCGAAAAGCCAAACTGCCTGGTGACCTCACTGCGGGCGTCATCGTTACCGTCATGCTGATCCCGCAAAGCCTGGCCTACGCGATGCTGGCCGGCCTCCCACCCGAAATCGGACTCTATGCCAGCGTGCTGCCACTGGTGGTATATGCACTGATTGGGTCCAGCATGACGCTTGCCGTCGGGCCAGTGGCGGTGGCCTCGTTGATGACGGCAAGCGCCCTGCAACCCCTTGCCCAGCCCGGGACCGAGCAATATATGGTGTTAGCCGCCATGCTTGCCCTGCTTTCAGGCGTCATGTTGCTTGCATTCGGCCTGCTGCGGCTGGGGTTCCTGGCGAACTTTCTCAGTCACCCCGTCATCAGTGGCTTTATTTCGGGGTCGGCCATTCTAATTACCGTCAGCCAGCTCAAACACCTGTTTGGCTTAACAACCGACGCTACGAACGTATTCCAGGAAATTTATCAACTGATTGTCCAGTTGCCACAGTCGAATCAGGCCACCACCGTACTGGGTATGGCAACCCTGTTCTTCCTGCTCTTCTCTCGCTGTTATTTAGCCGGCATGCTGCAAAAATCAGGGTTGGCACACAAAGCCGCCTCCCTGCTTTCCCGACTGGCGCCAATGGTCGCCGTGATTATTTCAATTGTTGCAGTGGCTCGGTGGAATCTCGCTACCGAAGCGGGCGTTAAAGTTGTGGGCGAAGTACCTGTAGGCCTTCCATCGTTCAATCTACTTGTTCCCAACGCAAGCGCTCTGGCTGCACTTTGGCTGCCGGCCTTGCTGATCTCATTGGTGGGCTTTGTAGAAAGCGTATCAGTAGCGCAATCACTGGCATTGAAACGCCAGGAACGTATACAACCAAACCGCGAACTTCTGGGTTTGGGTGCCGCCAATATGGCGAGTGCCTTATCAGGAGGCTACCCGGTTACCGGTGGCTTTTCACGTTCCGTCGTCAACTTTGCTGCCGGTGCCAATACGCCTTTGGCAGGCATGATTTCAGCGGTACTGATGGCTGTTGTCATCGCAAGTTTAACGGGGCTTTTCTACTATCTGCCACAGGCGGTGCTATCGGCGACCATTATTGTCGCCGTCACGGCTTTAGTGGATTTCGCAACCCTTAAAGCTGTGTGGCAATACGACCGTGCCGATGCTTTCTCTTTGGTCACCACTTTAGCGGGTGTCTTGTTACTTGGAGTCGAAGCGGGCGTGTTGATTGGCGTGGCATTATCACTGGCCGTGCTTGTGTGGCGCAGCAGCCGTCCACATATCGCTATTGTGGGTCGGGTCCCCGGCACAGAGCATTTCAGAAATATCCTCAGGCACAAAGTGGATACGCTGCCCAATTTATTGGCGCTGCGTGTTGACGAGAGTCTGTTCTTTGCCAATGCATCACTGGTGCAAAGCCATATTGAAGTTTGCGTTGCCACACACCCCAATGTGGACTATGTGCTTTTATTATGTCCGGCAGTGAATCAAATTGACTCGACCGCCCTTGAGGCCTTGACGCAATTGCAAATCAGTCTGAGCGCAAAAGGTATTAAATTCATGCTCGCCGAAGTGAAAGGTCCGGTCATGGACCGACTCCATGGCACACAACTGGGCCAGGCGCTGGAAGGTCTTATTTTCCTGAGTGCACATGATGCCTTCACCTTTGTGGAAGAACACAACCTGAACCAAAAATAAACCCGCGAAACACGAGATGCGGCGCGATTAAATATGTACCGAGTCGCCACCGCTGTCGAGGGACTTTTTCAGGGCAAAATATTTTTCCAGCAACGCCGACTTATACACGACACCCAACAGTTTAGGCGCATCCCCATGAGTCACTACGGGGATGCGTTCGCCGGTAAAGTTTACAAAAATATCCTGGGCGGCATCCAGGCTCATGTCTGGATGCAGGGGTTTCACGAAATCGAGACGCAAAATATCAGCAGCGGTTTTATCTTCAATATCACCCTGGCCCAACAACAAACCTGTGACGTCCTGCTGTGCAATAACCCCCTGAAAAATACTGTCTTCATCGACCACATACCAATAACGAACGGGGTACTCTGAAAATCGCTGCAGAACAACCTTAACCGGCGTTGCAGTCGCCACGACCGTAACTGCCGGTTTGATCAGATCGCCAATCAGCGTGTCACGCAAGCGATTACGTAAATGGGTGTCGCGTTCGCGTACCAATGTCACTTCGTACATGGCCACCTCTGCAACGGCGCGCGCAACGAAATATGCCAGCACACATGCGAGCATCAAGGGCAGCACCAGGGCGTAGCTGTGGGTCATTTCAAACACCATCAGAATGGCCATCAACGGCGCGCCCGTGCCCGCTGCCAGAAAAGCGCCCATCCCCACGGCCGCATAAACAAACATGGGCAATGCAAAGCCGGGGAACAGCCATTCAAGCGCCTGGCCAAACAACGTACCAACCACGGCGCCCATAAACAGGGTGGGAGTGAAAACACCACCTACAGCACCCGAACCCACCGTAAGCGCCGTTGCCAGCAATTTCAAAAGCAACACCAGCAGTACGGCATGCCATGGCCACGACGTGCTCAATAACGACGCAACAACGTTATAGCCATTGCCGGCAACCAATGGCATGAACACCAGAATGGCACCCAGCAGCAAGCCACCCAGCCCCAAGCGCCACGGCTCCGACCAGCCCGTTTTTTTAAATGCACCGCGAAACAGGTCCAGAAACTTCAGGAAATAAGGCGCACCAAACCCGGCGCAAACACCCAGGACCAGCATGGGTAACATTGCGTCGATACCAAATGCAGGCACAGGGGGCAAGGTATAACTGAGCAAATGCCCGCCCAAGGCATTCACAGTAAAACTGGACACGGCGGCGGCCAACAACAGCGGGCCTACGGTGTGAATTGCCATGGTGCCCAGCACGATCTCAGCCACGAACAATGCCCCCGCAATCGGCGCACCGTAGGCGGCAGCAACACCGGCTGCGGCACCGCAGGCAACAATCAGGCGTAAGCGCGATCGGTTAAACGGCGCAAAACGGCCCAGCACCGAAGCCCCCAGCGCACCCAGGTGAACCATGGCGCCTTCCCGACCAATCGACCCCCCGGAAGCCACCGAAATGAGCGAAGACAACGAGCGCAGCAGGCCCTGCCGAATCGATAGCTGGCCGTCACCGATCGCAACCGACTCCATGTAATCGGACGGTTTATCCGCAGTGAAACGGGAGGATGCCCTGAGAATATAGCCGGCGGCAACCCCGCCCAAGGCAGGCAAAAGCAAACGCCCCCACCAGGGCAAGGCCGAGACAACGTCATCGATTTCCCCTGCCTGGCCAAGAAAAATCAACTGAAATAAATGAATGCCCTGATAGAAGAAATAAGTGGCCAGCGCTCCAAGAACGCCGGCCACTGTCGCCCAAACAAGCATGGCGGGCTGCTGGGACAACCAGCTGTAGCCCTGTAAACGTTGCCGCGATGCCGAAACCAACTCACGAAACAGCATGCGCTATACCGTTCTTGAACATCATGATGTCTGCAATTGCGCCTCGAACCTGGAGTGCAGGTTTGGCAACGCTTCGGGTAAATGATGGCTTAATTTGTCAAACAGTTCAGCATGCAACGCCAGCTCTTTCTTCCAAGCCTGTTCATCGATTGCGGTAATTTGCTCGAAATTAGCCTCATTGAAATCCAGGCCTTCCCAGGTAATGTCCTGATAACGCGGCGTAATGCCCAGCAGATGTTCCTGACCGTGGGCCTGACCCTGAATGCGTTCAAGCATCCATTTCAAAACGCGCATGTTCTCGCCAAAACCGGGCCATATGAACCGCCCGTTGTCATCGGTTTGAAACCAGTTCACGCAGAAAATTCTGGGTTGCGTTGCCTGCATTGCATTCAACTTATCGCCCAGGCGCAACCAATGAGCAATATAAGCACTCATGCTGTAGCCGCAGAAAGGCAACATGGCAAACGGGTCGCGACGCACCACCCCTTGTGCCCCCACTGCAGCGGCGGTCGTTTCCGAGCCCAAAGTAGCGGCCATGTAGACACCTTCGACCCAATTGCGGGCCTCAGTAACCAGGGGCACTGTATCGGAGCGACGGCCACCGAAAATAAAGGCATCGATCGGTACACCCGCAGGATTATCCCAATCGGGGTCAATTACCGGGTTCTGATCGGCTGCCACCGTGAATCGCGCGTTCGGATGCGCCGCTTTGCGTCCGCAATCGGGCGTCCAGTCTTTTCCCTGCCAGTCGGTGCAATGCGACGGTGCAGGCCCCATGCCTTCCCACCAGACATCGCCGTCATCGGTTAAAGCCACATTCGTGAACAGCACATTCTCGCGCAATGTGGCCATGCAGTTGTAATTGGTTTGTTCATTGGTGCCGGGCGCAACTCCAAAATACCCCGCTTCAGGATTAATAGCGTAAAGGCGCCCATCCTGACCCGGTTTGATCCAGGCGATGTCATCACCAATGGTCGTGACCTTCCAGCCCGACAACGACTCAGGAGGAATCAACATGGCAAAGTTCGTTTTCCCGCAAGCCGACGGGAACGCAGCAGCCACGTGCATTTTCCTTCCCTCGGGCGAGGTTACGCCAAGAATCAGCATATGTTCCGCCAACCAGCCTTCGTCGTGGCCCATCGTGGAGGCAATGCGCAGGGCAAAACATTTCTTGCCCAGCAAGGCGTTGCCGCCATAACCCGATCCGAACGACCAGATTTCACGTGTTTCCGGGTAATGAACAATATATTTGGTTTCGTTGCAGGGCCATGGTACATCTTGCTCGCCCGCTTCAAGCGGCTTGCCAACAGAATGCACACACGGCACAAAATCACCGTGCTCACCCAGCACTTCATAAACCTTGCGACCCATGCGTGTCATGATGCGCATGTTCGCGACAACGTAAGGGGAATCAGACAGCTCGACCCCGATATGCGCAATGGGTGAGCCCAAAGGCCCCATTGAAAACGGAATTACATAAAGCGTTCGACCACGCATGCACCCTTTGAACAGGCCGCTTAATGTGGCGCGCATTTTCTCCGGGTCCATCCAGTTATTGGTGGGACCGGCGTCTTCCTGCTTTTGCGAGCAGATGAAAGTGCGGTCTTCGACTCGCGCTACATCGGTGGGATCAGACCAGGCCAGGTAGGAATTCGGCCGCTTTTCGGGGTTCAGCCTTTTTAACGTGCCCGCCTCAACCATCATATTGCAAAGACGGTCATACTCTTGCTCAGACCCGTCACACCACTCAATACGGTCTGGTTGTGTCAGTGCTGCAACCTGGGCAACCCATTTTTTGAGCCCTTCATGCCTAACCCAGTCCGGCGCGTTCAATTGAATGGCAGATTTGCCGCCTGTTGCTACATTCATAAGCCTAAGTCTCCGTTAAAACAGGGTATTCCGATGCAACACAAGCTGGCATTTTAGTCTCATTGACACGCATCGCAAGCCTGACAACCCAATTAAAGTTACATTTAATAACACGCCTACCTTCCTAATTCGAGGTGACACGGCTAAACTTATCAGGAAGCTTGAGAATTATTTAAACAAATTGTAATAATAACGTAACAACAACGCACTATCACTAGCCCAACATGAACGCCCTGATCCGAGACCCCTTCACGCCACGCTGGCGTATCGACAACATCGGTCGATTGCTCAACAACGCAATTAAGCGTTTCGAAAGTCGCATTTTGCTGGAAATGGAACAAGCCGGATATGGGAGCTTTTCATTAAGTCACATCACCATTACCCGTAACCTGGATACCGAGGGTACACGCGCAACCGAACTGGCCCGGCGCGCGGGGATTACCAAACAATCAATGGGCGAACTCATTGCACAACTCGAGCAAAGCGGCATTATCGAGCGCCAGCCCGACCCCAATGACCGGCGTGCAAAAATCATCTTCTTTACACCCACAGGCATGAAATGGCTCGATGCTTTTGGCACCGCACTGCATCGTGCCGAACAGGAAATGTGCGCGGAACTGGGTGAAGAAGTATTCGAAGCCTTACGCAACGCCCTGCTGCGCTACGACCGTAACCAAAAGCCATGAACCAATAAGATCAAATCGGTTTGAACTGTCCTTCGCCCAGCACCACAACCTTTTAATTGAACACACCGGATTTAGTGTTTGACATTATAGTAAGGTAATCTTACTATTGTCGAAAAACCTCAAACTGGGATAAATATGCTACCGAAGAATGCTTCCGTGATGATTGTGGGTGGCGGACCCTGCGGTTTAATGCTGGCCAATGAACTGGGACGACGCGGTGTTTGCGCCATATTGGTTGACGAAAAACCCAGTACGGCATTCAACCCTCAAGCCAATGCAACCCAGGCTCGGACCATGGAACACTATCGGCGTCTGGGGTTCGCCGATGAAATACGCGAGTTAGGCCTGCCCATCGATTTTCCAACGGATATTGCCTACTTCACACGGTATGCATCGCATGAACTGGCGCGCTTCAAACTGCCGTCTGCGGCCGAGGCGAAAAAGAAAATCCATTCTCTTTCAGGATCATGGAGCGCCGCCGAGCTACCCCATCGCATCTCACAAAAATATGTTGAACAAGTCCTGCGCAGGCAAGCGGAGAAACTGCCGGGCATTTCCATTAACTTTGGTTGGCGCATGGTTGAATTCACCGACACCGGAGACCATGTCAGGGTCACGGTTGAGCGTGTTGAAGACGGTAAGCGCCAGGAAATCACTGCGGCCTATCTGGTAGGCGCCGATGGCCCTCGCAGCCCCGTTCGCGAAGCCCTGGGCTACCGGTATACAGGCGAAACCGGCGTTGTCCGCGACTTCATGGGTGGACGCATGTACGCTATTTATGTCCGCAGCCCCGACTTCTATAACGTCGTTCCCCACGCACCGGCCTGGATGAACGTTTGCTTCAACAACGAACGACGCGCGTTCATGGCGGCGGTTGACGGTAAAGGCGAATTCGCCTTTCATACCCAGCTCAAGCCTCACGAAAATGAAGCCGACATCACGCAAGAAGACGCTTTGCGTATGTTCCAGATGGGCGTCGGCGCGCCGGTTGAGGCACAAATCCTGTCTCATGGCGCCTGGACTGCCGGCCATTCGCTGGTTGCCGATCATATGCAAAAAGGTCGTGTCTTTATTGGTGGTGATGCCGCGCATTTATTCACGCCGACAGGCGGGCTAGGATACAACACTGCCGTCGAGGATGCTGTGAATATCGGCTGGAAAATGGCAGCCGTGCTCAAAGGCCAGGCTGGCCAGGCATTATTGGAAACGTATGAACTGGAGCGCCGGCCACTTGCGATCCGCAACACCGCCTACGCAAAGACCTTTGCCGACTCGCTTGGACTGTATGCACCGGTACCGGAAATTGAAAACGACTCCACCACGGGCCAAAAAGCGCGTGAACAGGCGGGCAAATACTTGCAGGCGCACGGTCAGGCCGAGTTCAATATTCCCGGCATTACATTCGGCGGCCGCTACGATGAATCCCCGGCCATTGTGCCCGACGGCAGTGCGCCTCCTCCCGATTCAGCCAACGAATACATAGCCACCGCATGTCCGGGCGGGCGCCCTCCTCATTGCTGGCTCTCAAGCGAACAATCGCTTTACGACACATTTGGATTCGAATGGACGCTGCTTTGTATGAGTGCAGACAATGTTTACACTGATGAATTCCAAAACGAAGCGCAACGGCGCGGGCTCGACCTGAAAGTGGTATCGATACCGCAGGCCCGCCCCTTGTATGAAGCCGATTTCGCGCTGATTCGACCCGATCAGATTGTGGCATGGCGAGGTAACGAAACCTTATCGGCAGCCGCTGTATTCACTCAGATTTTTGCACAATAATACGATCAATCGTCAACCCCTTCGGAGACTGAATGCCATGCGTGACCTGAACGAAAACACCCTGACCGATGAAGTCATTGCGCGCTTCAAAAACTGTGAAAACCCCCGGGCCAAGCAGATCAGCGAGGCCCTGGTTCGGCATTTGCATGCCTTTGTGCGGGAAATTGAACCGTCCCAGCAGGAATGGGAACAAGCGATTGCGTTTCTGACTCGCACCGGTCATATGTGCGACGACAAACGCCAGGAGTTTATTTTACTGTCCGACACGCTGGGCGTTTCCATGCTGGTTGATGCCATCAATCACCGAATGCCCGAGGGCGTAACGGAAACAACCGTGCTGGGCCCCTTTTACGTTGAAAATGCAAACGAGTTTGAGCTTGGCGCCGACATCACTGAAAACATTGAAGGCACACCCATGCTCATTCAAGGCACAGTGAAAAGCCAGGATGGCAGCCCTATCCCCAACGCCCACATCAATATCTGGCAGTCTGACAGCGAGGGCTTTTACGATGTTCAACATCTCGATTCGCTCGCACTGCGGGGGCAGTTTCACGCCGACGAAAATGGCAATTTCAGTTGCTGGACGGTGCGCCCGTCGGCCTACCCTATTCCCGACGACGGCCCGGTTGGCAATATGCTGCGTGCCCAAGGTCGCCATCCCTACCGTCCCGCCCACGTCCATTTCATGATTCAGGCACCAGACCATCAGAAGCTGGTGACACATGTGTTCGCCGAAGGCGACAAGTACCTCGATAGCGATGTGGTGTTCGGTGTAAAAAATTCCCTTATTCGAAACTTTGAAATATGCGACCCTGGCACGGCGCCGGATGGCACGAAGATGGAGATCCCTTACGCCTACCTGCGGTACGATTTCACGTTGAAGACCCTTTAGCGCGACTAAAATCCCGCAGGCATAACCCACAACAGGAAAAAGTTCTATGCAGACCCACTTCATCTACGAAACCCTTCCGGCCCGTGTCATTTTCGGCGAAGGGAAACTGGACAGCCTCGCAGAGGAACTCGAGCGCGCGGGTCTAAGCAAAGCCCTTATCCTGTCAACCCCTCATCAGGCGGATTGGGCGCACGAGATAGCCCAGTCATTGGGCACGTTAAGCGCCGGCGTTTTCTCACAAGCGGCAATGCATACACCCGTAGCCGTCACCGAAGACGCCATCAATTTTTTGAACAAGGTCGGTACTGACTGCGTTGTTGAGCTGGGGGGCGGGTCTACCATCGGACTGGGCAAAGCCATCGCACTGCGCACTGGACTACCGCAAATCGCAGTCCCAACGACCTACGCCGGTTCGGAAATGACATCAATTCTCGGGCAAACTGAAAATGGTGTTAAAACCACGCTGAAAAAATCTATTGTTCAACCGGGCACCGTTATTTACGACGTAAATTTAACGTTGACCCTGCCACCCGCATTATCGGCAACCAGTGGCTTGAACGCGATGGCGCACGCAGTTGAGGCGCTTTATGCGCAAGACCGCAACCCGATCATATCGCTTGTTGCCGAAGAGGGCATACGCGCTTTTGCCGAATCATTGCCGGCCGTTATTGCCGCACCCAACGACAAATCCGCGCGCACGAAAGCACAATACGGCGGCTGGCTTTGCGGTATTTGCCTGGGGTCGGCAGGCATGGCGCTGCATCACAAGTTATGCCATGTACTGGGAGGCTCTTTCGACCTGCCCCATTCGGAAACGCATGCCATTATGCTGCCGCATACCGCCGCCTACAACGAGCCGGCCACTGCTGAAGCCATGGACGCAATACGACGTGCACTGGGCAACGCGAACGCGGGACTGGGTTTATGGGAGCTGGCCAAATCCATCAATGCACCCATGGCTCTGAAAGACCTGGGCTTCAAGGAAACCGATATCGAAAAGGCAACCGAGATTGCCCTGAAAAATCCATACTGGAATCCGCGCCCCCTGGAGGCCGACGGCTTGCGTTCGCTGCTGCGTCGCGCTTGGGCAGGTGACGCCCCCCAGGCATAGGGTGCCTGCCCATGCCGGCACCCTAATCGCGCATATCGTGCCGTTGCATCGGCCCATTTAAAGGGCAGCAACGCCAGGCTTATTTATCCGGGTCTGATTTTGAATCAGGCTCGGCAACCAATAACGACAGGCGCTCAACCTGATAGTCGCCGTGATGCGGCTCGATAGGCGGCAGGGTTTTATTGGCCTTGGCCGACAATTCGTTAAAACGGCTGACCTTGCCGTACAGGCCCTGGCGCCCTGCCAAGGCCGTTACGGTGCGGTTGTAATGATTGCTGACGGTACCCAGGGTATCGCCCAGTTTCTTCAGGTTCTCTGCCACGACCGCGACCTGATTATAGATTTCACCGGCGCGATCACTTATTTCTTGCGCCTGCGCACTGCTGCGCGAGACCATCCAGAGGTTGGCAACGGTTTTCAGAATGGGCATTAATGTCGTGTGCGACACCATGACGACATTACGCTGGTAACCATAGTTAAACAGATCGCGATTATTTTTCATGGCTTCGATATAAGCCGACTCAATCGGCATGAACATCAGTACAAAACTGGGGCTGCGCATACCGATCAGGTTCGTATAGTCTTTGCGTGACAAATCATCGATGTGTTGCTTAACCGCCTTCACATGCGCTTGCAACGCCAACCCTTGTTCCGCCTCGGTTTCAGCACTGAGTGCGCGATCGTAGTCAACCAGCGATACCTTGCTGTCAATCACCATATGTTTATCGTCTGGCAACTTAACGACAAAGTCCGGTTGTCGATTCTGCCCTTCACCATCTTTAAAGCGCGGCTGTGCGTCGTAGTGATCGCCTTTCACCAACCCGGCCAATTCCAGCGTTTTCTCAAGCTGAATTTCACCCCAATTACCCGTTGTCTTCTTATCGCCCTTAAGCGCCAGCGTTAAATTATTGGCCTCGGCACTCATACGCAAGCCTATTTCCAACACTTGCTTGATTTCCGTACCCAGAGAGGCATTGCCTTTTACCGCCTCATCGTGAACCTGATTCACTCGTTGCTGAAAAGCTGAAATTTGCTCACGAAAGGGTTTGAGCATGGTGTCAAGCGACGACGTGCTGGACTGTGCAAACAAACGCCCTTTTTCCTCCAGTACTTTGTTCGCCAGATTCTGAAACTCGGTTTTCAATTGTTCTCTGGATTGCTCGAACGACTGCTTCAATGTCTCAAATGCGGCCTGCTTTTCCTTCTGCTCGGCCTGCAGTCGGGTCAGTTGACGGTCAAGGTCATTAACGCGACTGTTCGCGCCAGTCAGCTCAAGATTTTTATCACTGACGGCATCGCGCGCCTCATCCAGCCTTTCACGCAGACTGCGCATCTCGGCTTCATAACCGGCAAGCTGACGATCGAGTTGCTGAATGCGCGTCTCATCGTCGGCGATTCGCGCCTCATATTGCTTTTGCGCAAGCTCATGCCGGTCGCGGGCTGCCGACAACGCGCGCCGTCCATATAACAGCGCCGCGCCCACGCCAATGAAAAGGCCCAGCACCCACAAGAGAAAACCGACCCACTCCGGCGACACACTCATGACTTTTTCTTGACTCCGAAACAGTGATCCAACGTTGGAAATTGCCCTTCGCGAACTTCCGCTGCATATTGCGCCGCGGCGTTACGAATAACGCTTGCGGCATCGCCAAACGGCTTGGCAAATCTGGGGATGCTGTCGCCACTCAAACCCAGGATATCTTCAGTTACCAGGATCTGGCCATCGCAATGCGGCGAAGCGCCAATTCCAATGGTAGGAATTGCAACGGCTTCAGTAATGCGGCGTGCCAAGCTCTCGGCCACACCTTCAAGCACCAGTCCGAACGCCCCCGCCTTCTCGTGCGCCAGCGCATCCTGGAAAATCCGTTCGGCCGCCTCTTCAGACATCCCTTGAGCCTTGAAGCCGCCCATGGTATTGACATACTGCGGCATCAGGCCAACGTGGGCCAGTACAGGCACACCGCGGTCAACCAGAAAACGCGTGGTGGGCGCCAACTCGCTGCCACCCTCCAATTTCACACCCGCAGCGCCACTGACTGCCAGCATATGCGCAGCATTACGAAACGCCTGCTCCCGTGACTCTTGAAAAGAGCCGAAGGGCATGTCGACCAGAATGCAGGCGTGTTGGGTTGATCGAACCACCGCTGCAGCATGTGCCGCCATCTGATCAACCGTGATGGCAAGCGTATTGGGCATGGCATAACCCACCATCGCCGTTGAGTCGCCAATCAGAATCATGTCCTGACTTTCATCAAGCAAACGCGCAATAGGCGCAATATAGGCAGTCAGGGAAGCAATTTTTTTCTTACCTTTGTAACCGATAAGGTCGGGAATACTGATACGTTTTGTGTTGGAATGTACGCTCACAGACAGCTCCTGGTTTAAGCGGAAATCGACAACCTTATAATGGATATAAGCTTACCCTGTATAACACCCGAGGGAGATCGCATGACCGATATTGTAAATAGCGTTACGTTTCACGATGGCCATAAGGCGCCCCGCATTGGCTTCGGCGTTTGGCAAGTTGAAAACGATAAAGTCACTGATGCCATCAAGACTGCCGTAAAAACAGGTTATCGCCTGATCGACACGGCCGCCATATACGGTAATGAGGAAGGGGTTGGACGCGCAATCAAAGAATGCGACGTCGAACGCAAAGACCTTTTCATTACCACCAAAGTTTGGAATGATCGCCACGGTTTTGATGAAACCATGAAAGCATTCGATGAAAGCATCAACAAACTTGGCCTCGATTATATCGACCTGTACCTTATTCACTGGCCCGTACCCAAAATCGGCTTATACGTTAAAACCTGGGAAGCGCTAATGCAATTGCGTGAAGAAGGACGGGTTCGTTCTATTGGCGTTTCAAACTTTAATATTGAGCACTTGCAACTGCTGCTGGACGAAACCGGTGTACTGCCTGTTGTAAATCAAATTGAACTGAACCCTCGATTCCAGCAACCCGAGTTGCGCGCGTTTCACGCCGAAAACAACATTATTACGGAATCATGGAGCCCGCTGGGGCACGGTTTGTTGTGGGAAAACCCGATTCTGGCCAAAATCGCTCAAAAACATCAGCGTTCGGTAGCCCAGGTCATACTGCGCTGGCATTTGCAACTGGACTGCATGGTGATTCCGAAATCCGTTACGCCTGAGCGTATTGAAGAAAATTTTGAAATTTTCGATTTCGAGCTGGATGAGCAGGAAATGAGCGACATTGCTACGCTGCACGACGACCAGGCCCGCTACGGACCCGACCCGGAACGCTTTCGCCTGCCCAAGGCCTGACTTCGACACTGACTGAATGCGACAGACTGGCGTTTGTGCAGCCTGTCGCTTCTTGTCACGACGACACTTCCTGAGCCGTTGCCCGCGCCTGCGCCGATTTCGCATCGGTTTCAGTTTTGGCCCGGATGACACGGCCAATAATGAAAAACGCCGCGCCTGGTGCAATAGCAAACGCGAACAGCAAAGCATAGGCAGCCGACTGCGCGCCTGGAATACCGCCGGGATCGGTAATACCTGCTGCATTGACAATCATGCCGGCAATGGTCGACCCCATTGCAAGCGCAAACAACTGAACCGTAATCACCGAACCCGAGGCAATCGTCTCCTGCCCCACTGGCGCACTTCTGAACACTTGCGACAATAAATGAGGCCAGGAAATGCCGATCCCGAGACCTACACCCAGCAGCGGAACCAACATGACCCAGAACCAATATGTTTGCGTCAAGTGCAGCATCGGCATCAGCAATGCCAGCGCAACCAGAGAAACAGCTATTGTTGCCGGCCCTGCACGTAATAATACTTTCGCCATCGCAGGCTTGCGACTTGAGCTGAAAATAGAGCCAGCCGTCCAGCCAATGGACATCAGCGCAGTTAAATAGCCCGCCGTCAGCGGCTCATAGCCATGGACAACCTGCAGAAAATAGGGAATGAAAACCTCAACCGTAATTGACATGCTGATCAAGGCCACGCAAGCGTAAATACTGCCCATCGCCTCATGTAAAGCGTAAGATCCTCGCGGCAATAATGGAATATCGGCATTCATGTCGCTACGGGCAACCAAAACGGCAATGCCCAGACCCGCAAACACACCCAGGGCGTTCCAGCCCACATGCGTCGACAGGCTGCCCATGGACACCACCAGCACCGACAACACAACGAGCGCTATTTTGCCAACAGGAGCCCGAATGCGCTGGGTAGGCGCACTTGTACTGCCGGTTGTAGAGGCATTGATTTGAGTGATAACCAGCCAGGCCAGCCCAAACGCCACCGGCAAAATAGCACCATAAGCCCAGCGCCAGTTTCCCGATTGGGCAAAAATGCCGCCGATGGCCGGCCCGCTTAGCGTGGAAACGCCCCACATACTTGATGTCAGCGCTACGGCCCGGGGCCACAGGCGCTCTTCAAACACAACCCGGATCGATGAGTAGCAAAGGCCCAGCAATAAACCGCCACCCGCCCCCTGCACGGTTCGCCCAGCCAGCATCCAGAACATACTGGGGGCCAACGCACAGGCCGCAGTGCCAATCGAAAAAATAACAATCGCAACAAGAAAGGCGTTCTTCAGGCCGAAGGCATCATTGGCCTTGGCCGACAATGCGGAACTCATGATAGAAGCCGCAACAAACAGCGTCATATTCCAGGCGTAATACTCCAGGCCACCAATATCACGCACAACCGAAGGCAGGATGGTTACGGCAATGTAAACATTAATGGCATGCAGCGCGACGCCGCCCGCTACCGCCAAAGAGCGCAGCCCATTGCGTCCCGACAGCAACTCTCCCCACGACGCTTGTTCCGACGACCCACTCATACCGGATCTCCGGGGAAAGGCTGTTCGGGACAGTTTGCATAAAACACCTCCAGTAACGACAGGATTTCCTCTGCCGTTTCAACCACCGTCACCAACTCTCGATCAGCCTGCGAAATCATGCCTTCTTCCACCATAAAATCAAAATCAATCAAACGCGACCAATACTCCCGACCAACCAGGATAATCGGCATTCGCGACATTTTCTCGGTTTGCACCAGGGTGAGCGCTTCAAACAATTCATCCAGTGTGCCAAACCCGCCGGGAAATGCAACCAGTGCTCTCGCACGCAACATGAAATGCATTTTGCGCAACGCAAAATAATGAAAATGAAAACTTAGCGATGGCGTAATAAAAGGATTCGGCACTTGCTCATGCGGCAACGTTATGTTCAACCCGATGCTTTTTGCACCGGCATCGAACGCACCACGGTTACCCGCTTCCATAATACCGGGCCCACCGCCGGTTACCACGACCAGCCGGCACGGGTTTTCTGCCTGGAAACGCTGTGAAATAAGGAAGGAAAAACGCCGGGCCTGCTCGTAATAACGCGAATAATGAACCTGGCGCTGGGCCAGTTTCAAGGCCTGCCTGGCTTGCTGATCGTCTGGATGACTTGCGAGATAGTCCGATGCCTGATCAAGCTTTTTCTGTGCTTCAACAGCAGGCAACACGCGAGCACTGCCATAAACCACAATCGTCGATTCAATATGATTTTCGCGCAAATACGACTCAGGCTTCAACAGCTCGAGTTGAAGCCTGACAGGGCGTAAATCTTCATCGCGCATGAACTCGGCGTCGTGATAAGCCAGCCGGTAAGAGGGACTTTTAAGAATGGCGCGCAATAATTCGGCGCGTTGTTCCGGAGTGAGTGAATCGCTGGTCATTACAAGGCTTTTTCAATACGATCGAGGGTTTCGTATGCGGGCAGGACACGCGCAACACTGGAGCTGGGTTCATGACCGTTTCCAATGGCGGCGAAAAAATCACGGTCTTGAAGTTCGATACCGTTCAAGGAAACATCAACGCCGGAGACATCAATGACATTGCCATCACCGTCGACCAGTTCATCATAGCGTGCAAGATAAGTTCCATTATCGCAAATATAACGGAAGAAAGAGCCTTGGGGACCCTGATTGTTGAACGAAAGCGACAGCGTGCAAAGCGCACCGGATGCCACTTTCAACTGAACCGACATGTCCATGGCAATGCCAAGCTGCGGACTCAACGGCCCCTGCATGCCATGTACATGCTGTGCAACTTCACCAGTTTGATACTGGAACAGATCTACGCTATGGCAGGCGTGATGCCATAACAGGTGATCTGTCCAGCTTCGGGGCTGACCTTGCGCATTAACATTGGTACGTCTGAAAAAATAAGTTTGCACGTCCAATTGCTGCAACGCCAGTTCACCACGCTGGATACGCTGATGCATCCATTGATGACTGGGGTTGTAACGACGCGTATGACCTGCCATGGCGACCAGGCCCGTCTCTTTTTGTTTGGCCACCAGCGCCCGCGCACCGGCCAGGTTGTCGGCCATGGGGATCTCAATCTGTACGTGCTTGCCGGCATCAAGACACGCCAAAGCCTGGGCAGCATGCACCTGCGTTGGACCGCACAGGATCATGGCATCCAGATCAGGTTCGGCCAAACAGGCCTCAAGGGAAGGTAATACTTTTGGAACCCTGTACCGACTGGCAACCGCCGCCAGTCGAGCAGTGTCGCCACCACCCGTGATGCACGCAACTTCCACACCATCAATACAAGCAATTGCATCTAAATGTTTCAGCCCAAAAGCGCCAACTCCGGCAATACCTACCTTCATTTCCATCCTTTCAATATCATATCTGCCCTCTAGAATGCCTTAAGTTTCCTGAAAGGCTGACGTAACCCTAGCGACACATAGCTGTCAAGCCAATTGTAAACACCCCTTTTTTATGAGTAAGCCTGTTCATGATGCACAATCTTAAAATCAGTACCCGTCTGGTCATCGGGTTCGCTGTCATGCTTTTATTTATCGCTATTGTGGCAGGAGTGGGTATCTGGCGCGTTCAAAGCTCCGATGCCATGGCACAAGACCTGACAGAAATTCGTCTTGATAACGAGCGTACTATTTCCAAATGGAACATGCTCACCGCGCTCAATGCCACGCGCACCATCGCCAACGCCAAGTTAACTGACCCCGGGACCATTGCCTACTTTCAAGAACAAATGAAAGAAACCAGCGCGGAGATATCCAAGCTGCAAGCCGCCTTGGAGAAAAGCATTACTGACCCGGAAGCCATACGCCTGTTCGGCATTGTGCAAGAACGCCGCTCGGAATACGTTGGAAAACGAAACGCGGCAATTGAAGCGCGCAAGAAAAGAGACTTTGCAGTTTCACGCGACTTTTTCGAGAATCAGCTTGAAGGGTTATTGTCAAACTACACACAAAGCATTCAGAACCTTCTTACCTATCAGCAAGGCTTGATTAACAAGCGCGCCGACACCTTGAATCAAGAGAACGAGATTGCTCTTACCGTCCTGATCGGCTTGACGGTAGCCGCACTGCTTATCGGCGTACTCATGGCCTTGGGCATCACGCGTTCCATTACGCTACCTTTAAGAAACGCGGTTAATTTTGCCGAAAAAGTCTCTTCGCGCGACCTCACTGGCAATATCTCGGTAAAAGGCAAGAACGAGGTTGCTACATTACTGACCGCCCTGCAGCGCATGAACGCCAACCTGCTCGACGTGGTTCGCGAGGTTCGCGAAGGTGCCAACTCTATCGCCAGCGCCTCCACCCAGATTGCGGCAGGCAACACCGATTTATCGTCACGAACGGAAGAGCAGGCAAGCTCGCTGGCTGAAACGGCAGCCACCATGGAAGAAATCACCACCACCGTGAAACAAAATGCCGATAACGCCAATCAGGCGCACGGCCTGGCTGAATCGGCTGCCAATGTAGCCACTCATAGCGGGCAGGTGGTATCCCAGGTTGTTGAAACCATGGGTGCCATCAACGATTCATCCAAGCAAATCGTCGATATCATCAGTGTGATCGACGGCATTGCCTTCCAAACCAACATTCTGGCTTTGAATGCCGCGGTTGAGGCCGCACGCGCAGGTGAGCAGGGCAAGGGCTTTGCCGTTGTTGCGTCGGAAGTACGCTCTCTGGCCCAGCGCAGCGCCCAGGCAGCCAAAGAGATAAAAGACCTCATCGACAAATCGGCATCCATCACGGAAGAAGGCAACCGCCTGGTTGCGAAAGCCGGTTCAACCATGGGGGAGACCGTTGACAGCATCCGGCGGGTTACCGACATCATGGACGAAATTACCTCTGCCAGCCAGGAACAAAGCATCGGGATCGACCAGGTCAATCAGGCTGTGGCACAAATGGATCAGGTTACCCAGCAGAATGCCTCGCTGGTGCAGGAAGCCTCGGCGGCTTCGGCCAGCCTGCAGGATCAGGCAACGTCACTGGCCAGGCTGGTTGCCACATTCCGGATGGAGGCGCAGGCGCACCAAGCTTCCGGCAAATCAATAACCGAAGCAAACACACCTGTTGGAGGCACCCCGAAATTACTGGGAACCTGACGTTGCAGACAATCTTCGTCGCAGCCAGCGAAAAACCCCGCCCACCAGCGGGGTTTTTTCATACAAGGATTGTGCAGGATCCCAATAATCGTCGTGCTTGCAAACTTTCCCCTGGGCATTGAAGCGAACATGGGTCGCACCTTTTACCGTCCAGTCACGCCGCTTGGTTTTCTTACCTGTCTGAAACGTAAAAGTCCAGGTTAAAAAGCCGTTCTGGCCCTGTGAAACAGCCTCATCAACGTTGAAAACAGGTTGGTGCACCGTGGCATACATATGCTTGAAGATACGCAAAATGGCTTCAATGCCCACGACATCATTGAACGGATCAGTGAAAGCGGCATCTGCGTCGTACACCTCGTGCAGATACTCAAGATGCTCAGGAGACAGATTCTCATAGAATGCCACCACACGTTGAATATCGCCTGAACTCATAAGCCGGTACCACGCCGAACCAAAGAAAAATACAAGCGGTACGGCAATAGTCGCAAAAACTTCAGCACCAAAGTAAAGCGACGAGGAAAGTGAATTTCAAAACGCCCGCGCGACCAGCCGTTCAAGATAGCCGTTGCCGCCTGTTCAGGTGTTTGCATCGCCGGCATGGGGAAAGGATTCTGTGCTGTAAGCGATGTTTCCACAAAACCGGGATGGATAACCGACACATGGATACCGGCCGGTTTCAAATCCTGATACAAGACCTCCGCCAGATGGGTCAGCGCCGCTTTGGTCGGCCCGTAGCCCAGGCTTTGCGGCAAGCCGGTGAACCCCGCCACACTGGATACGAAGCTGATGTGTCCTGCACCCTGTGCCTGCATCGGCGGCAGCACGGCATGCAACATGTTCAAGGCACCAACGTAATTCACCTGCTCGTGCCGCAACATCGTTTCCAGGTCGTAATCCTGAGCGCGCACGGCCTTGAAGTAGCCGGCACAATACAGCACGAGCTCAAGTTCGCCCAACTCCTGGGTAATGCGCGCCATCGCCTGTTCAAAGGTGCGAACGTCGGTCACATCCAACGGAACAGCCAATGCTTGCGGGTACTTTTCCACAAATGCGTCGAGTGCCTGCGCATTACGTGCAGAAACCACCACCCGGGCGCCCTGCTGCGCCAAATGACACGCAACCGCATGGCCAATGCCACTGGACGCACCCACTACCCAGACAACCCGCCCTTTCCAGTTTCGCATCGGTGGGTTCAAAGGCATAAGAAACTCCTTTTAACGTTTATAAAATGACAACGTCACCTCTCCCAGGCGGATACCGAATTTGCTCATTGTTGCGCGATTCAGCATGACTTCGTCATTCATCAGGAACATCCAGTCGTCGAACGACACATCGTAGGTTGTGTCGCCCACAGGCAAACGCAATACATACTTCCATTGGAACGCATTTCCAGCAACATAACCCTCGGCTTCACCTACCACATCGGAAGCCGTGCCGGTATAACGGCCGTCACCTTGATCGATGAGTGTCCACACCCGACGCTGGGTCTGGCCATCGCTGTAGATGAAATCCTCTTCAAGCGTGCCTTTATTGCCCTCCCAGTATGCTTTGATACGAACCGTAAACCGGCGCACCACTTTCCCACTGCGATCAGTAAAAATGCCATAGGCATCAATATCGCCGTTGAAATACGCTTTCAAATCAAGACGCGGCTTTTCCTGGGCGTAATCGGAAGGCGTGGGCGACGCACAGGCCGTGAGAACCAAACACGCCAACGCCAGCAATGCACCGCGCCAGATACCGCCCCTAAGCTGAACCCCAAACACGCTCATTCCCTTCTCCTTTCAAGTCAAAATGCATACGCCAGACCCACAGCGCCCCCATAGCCAGCAACTTCAATACGCAAGGTAGAACGGCATACCCTATGGTTAGCGCGAAAAGCCCCGCTGAATTTTGTGTGCCCGGTGTATATCCCAGCCCCTCCAGAAGTGGCAGCGCCAATCCTGCCGCCAGCGCCAGATTCAGCTTGGCTGCGCTGCTCCACCACCCGAAATACGCACCTTCGCGCCCAACGTCTGCCTCATGCAGGCGGATGACTTTGGCAAGCAGCGCCGCCGGCAAGGCAAGGTCTGCACCCAATGCAAAACCACTTGCGGCACAAATCAAAGCGAAAGCCACGATATCGCCGGCACCGAGAAAAGCGGCACCCACAAATCCGGCAATCGCCAGCGCCATTCCCACCAGCCAGGCTCTGCTCAACCCCCACCGGGCAACCAGCGCCACCCAAACCGGCATCGACCCCGCGGCTACGGCGAAATAAATGAACAAGAAAAGCCCTTCCCACCCGGACGCCATCAAACGATCATTCACAAAAAAAAGCAGTAAAGTGGCAGGAATCGCACTGGCGATCCCATTGAGCAGGAAAACCGCAATCAGTCCGCGATACGCGGGAATATGCCAGGGCTGGGTGATCTGTTCCCAGCGTCGTGGCACGACACGTTTCGGGTCGGGTTTGTTCCGGTCCGGAGACGGACCCGTCATTAACGCCACGACACCAATGGCCAGCGTCAGCCCCAGAATCGCACTGGTTACCCCCATTCCCGCCACCGAAGGCAAAACACTGGCCACCAGCACGCCTGCCAGGGCAAAGCCTTCGCGCCAGGAAACCCATCTGCTTTGCGTCTGATCGTTGCCACGCAAACGCGCCGCCCAGGATTGATGCACTATGGTAAGAACCCCATACGCAAGATAGGTCAGCAGCAACGCAAGGGACGCCCAGGCAAAAAGGCCGCCCACGCCTGACTGCTGCATGTCAAGAAACAGGTGGGGAGGGAAAAACAGGCCGGTAAAGCCCACCCAAAGGAGCACAGCCGATATCCCCACGACCCATACCGTCATTCCCGATCCACGCTGAAAAACATCATCGGCCAGTTGACCTATGACCGGGTCGGTAAGCGCGTCGAGTATTCGTACGCCAAGCAACAATGCACCAAGCAGCGTGAGCGACATGCCAAACTCGTTGGCATAGTACGAAGGCATGTAGACATAAAGCGGCAAGGCAACAAAAGACAAGGGTAGCCCCAACGCCCCATACTGCAAACCTGCACGAACCGTCGGAAAAGTCATTCATTCATTCCAAACAAAGCACGACGCATCGCCGGCTCGGATGTGTCCGGGGAAAGCCATATGCCAAAAAACAGTCGGGCGAAGTCGGCATCTTTGGTTGAGGCGGTTTCACGCCCGTTGAAGTAGAACGTCGCACCGGCACCGGGTTGATAGATACCGGTCAGGCGATCGCCGTCGTCCACGTTCGGGAAAGCCGATTGCATCAACGACAACCAACGGGCCTTGCGTTGGGCATCGATACTTTCCTGGGCCTGCATTTCCTCCAGCGACTTCTCGGCAATGGCCTCGCCACTCAGGCCTCTGGCATAGACCAGCTCCAATGCAAAAGGATGATCTGCCCACGCCTTGACGCTAAGCGGCTCATTGACCCACAACTGAATGTCATACACGGAAAAGCCCAACCATCTGAAGCGTTTCTGACCTTGCAACTGAACCGTACCAAGCGCGCTACTGACCTCGGGCGGCGCCGCGGCCTGTGCTGCGTCTGAACCTGAAGCTGCGGATTCGGTCTTAGGCGCCGCAAGGGGATCATAGGTTTGTGCCCGAACTGTTGATATCCAGGTGGCCATGCTCATTAAGAACAGAAATACCAGCGCTTGGACAATTGGCCTGCGCGCGTTTGGTACAACGCCGGCCCGGACTGAACTGAGGTTTCTCATGAGGCTGCCTCCGGGTCGTTAACCAATGTGAACTGGACAACATTGGTATTCCCTGTATCGAATGCCGCTTCGCAATAGGACAGGTAAAAATCCCACGTGCGCATAAAGGCGGTATCAAAACCCTGCGCACGAATCGCCTGCTCATTTGCATGAAAGGGCGCACGCCAACGACGCAGCGTTTCCGCGTAATCGGGCCCAAAACGCAATACATTCGTTACACGCAATCCTGCCCGCTCGGCCGCTTCACAGAACTCAGACTCGCTGGGCAGCATGCCCCCGGGGAAAATGTACTGTTGTATGAAGTCGGTTGAATTGACATAACGATCGAACAAATCGTCCCGAATGGTGATGCTTTGAATACATGCACGTGCGCCTGGTTTCAGATTCTTGCGCACCGTTTCAAAGAACGAAGGCCAATATTGACGACCAACCGCCTCGAACATTTCAATCGACACCAATGCGTCATAAGGTCCGTCTTGAATATCGCGATAGTCTTGCAGGCGAAGGTCGGCGCTACTGTGAAGGCCTGTTTTTGTCAGCCGGTTTTGGGCGTAATGCAGTTGTTCCGTCGACAGGGTCACGCCAACGACATTGGCACCCCGTTGCGCCGCCGCTTGGGCAACCGCACCCCAGCCACAGCCGATCTCCAATAGACGATCACCTTCGCACACCCCGGACTCATCCAGGGCACGCTGCACTTTTGCATTCTGGGCCTGCGACAAAGACTGCGTTCTGTCGTCCTGGAACCAGGCCGCAGAATAATTCATGGTGTCATCAAGCCAACTGCGATAAAAGGTATTACCCAAATCGTAATGGGCATGAATGTTGCGTTTACTGCCGCGCCGGCTATTTCGATTGAGCGCATGACGCGCCCGATACAACAGTTTTCCCCACCACGAGCCGTAAATTACTTTCTCCATCTGCTCGCGATTTACAATAAACAGCAGAATGAGCGATGTCAGATCCGAGGTCGTCCAGTCTCCCTGGATATAGCTTTCGGCAAATCCAATATCGCCCGACTTCAAGGCGGCAGTAAACACATTCCAGTTGTTCAGCCGCAATGCAGCATGCGGATATCCACCTGCGCCGAAATGGCATGTATCGCCATTGGGCAGCTCAATATCAAGTCTTCCTTGAGACAATTTATCAAGCATCTTCAAGACCGCACGGGCTGCAAATGTGGGTCGACTTGCGCGGGACCTTGAGCGGCCGAGTAAAGAAAGGGAGTCCAAAGTGCGTGTCATGATTCTGAGCTCCTGGAATGGGACATGTTCGTATCGTCACCCTGGGTGACAAAAGGTTGATTGAGTGGCGGCTTGCGATTAAACGGCACTTTCTTGAGCCAGAGGCGCAAGGCCTGCCAATGTATCCGGGCAATAATGCCAAAAGTCAGGAAAGGCATCGACAACAAGGCTTTCCAAAGAGTCCGGCGGCTAAACATTTGCAACTGCCCGCTGACGCTGGTTTGAAGAATGGCCTGGCCATTCACATCGTCGTGATCCACGCGCGCAACAATGCGCTCCCCGTGCGGGGAAGCAGCATCCGTTCTCATGAAACGAAACCTGTAGCGTCCCGAGGCGCTGCAAAATGGCGACACATGAAAGACTTTGTCTGCTGTCATTTCCCTGCCCCATTTCACAGACGAAGCAAGCAGATAACAATGACGCTCACCAAAGGTATTGTTAACCTCTGCAACAATGGCACGCGGTTTTCCTTCGCGGGTGTAGGCATACCAAAAGCTAACCGGCTTGAACACATAACCCAATACGCGGGGGTAAGTTTGCAGCCAGACCTCGCCATCGGCATCGTCGATGCCCGACTCACGCAGCAAGGCATCAAACCAGGCCAAAGCGTCCGCGCCCCCGAGCCCGTGATCCTTGTCATGAAAGGCAACCAACGCGGATCTGTTGCGTGCCAGGCCACGCCAGCCAGCCGGGGCGCCACTGCGCATGGGCAACATCAAAAACCAGGTTTTATACGAAAACACATGCTCCACAGGGCTCAGCCGCGCGTGACGGATCTGCCCGATTCCGATCAAAGGCAAGGCACTGGCGCTGAATGCATCTACCGGGTTCACAGGATTAACTTGCGATTTCATACGATACCCACTTCCTATGCCGCCAAAGCAGCAACACGCGAGCCGGATGACTCATGCCAACGTGCTGCAAGTTCACCGACCACCTTCAGGCCCGACTGATAACCGTCTTCGTGAAAGCCATATCCGGTCCAGGCACCGCAATACCAGGTATGGTTCAAGCCCTGTAAATCAGGAAGCTGCAACTGGGCGCGCCGTGCCGCCAGATCAAAAACAGGGTGCGCATAGTCAAAACGTGCCAGCACGGTTTCAGGGTCAGGCTCACGCAACGGATTCAAGGTTTCAACAACCGGTACACCAAAAGGCAAGGGTTGCAAGCGATTTAAAAGATAATGCAGGCACACACCCGAAGCCTGTCCATCGGCGCACGCACCATGCTCGTAGTTCCATGCAGCCCAAGCCGCTTTCCTGGCCGGCAGCACCCCGGTGTCGGTGTGCAACACCGCATGGTTCGTCTGATACTGAATGGCTGAAAGCATTTCGATTTCCCCAGGATGCGCATCCTGGGCCACAAGCTTCAAGGCCTGGTCAGAATGGCAGGCAAGCACGACCTCATCGAAGTGCTCCGTTCCCCACTGGGTGCTGATCGAGACCCCGGCACCCTGGCCATGCCGTCGCACCGATAAAACCGGTGTACACAGACGCGCGTCGGAAATTCCGGCAATCATTTTCTCTACGTAGTGCCGCGCACCACCCTGCACGGTGTACCATTGCGGCCGATTAACCAACTGAAGCAAGCCGTGGTTATGGCAAAAACGAACAAGGGTGGCAATGGGAAACGCCATCATCTGATCGGCAGGACATGACCAGATACTGCTGATCATTGGCAGCAGATACCAATCCCGAAAGCTGCTGCCATAACCGTGATGCTCCAGAAAAGCCCCCACTGATTGCTGCAACTGCGCCTCTGAACCGGAACAGGCAAGCGCGGTTGCCTGACGGTTAAAACGCACCAGGTCGTAGAGCATCGACCAGAACTGCGGCCGCACCAGGTTGCGGCGCTGGGCAAAAACGGCATTCAAATTACTTCCGCACCATTCCAGAGAATGTGCCGCTGCCTGAACCGAAAAAGACATGTCGGAAGCCGCGGTTTTTACCTCCAGCGTACTGAACAGGTCGATCAGGCCGGGATAAGTGCGCTCGTTGAAAACCAGGAAACCGGTATCAACCCCATGCGTGACCCAAACCCCATTCGCGTCCGGCAAGGTGACATCGACCGTATGCGTGTGTCCGCCGTAATAGTCTTGCGCTTCAAACAGCGTAACTGCCGCCGAATGGCTCTGACGGCCCAGGTGCCACGCTGCACTAAGACCCGCAATACCTGATCCAACAACAGCAACTTTTCTCAATTTCGCCATTCTCGCCTCGACAAAAAGCATTTTGTCTAAGTCAAAATTTATGTAATAGCTCAATAATAGGCGTAAAATCCATTTAATTCAACTTTTGTCATAGACAAAATAAGTTTGTTATTATTTCTGTCCATGACAAATTAAAAATTGACCAGGTTCAAAACCATGACGTCTGTTCCAAAAACTCAGCAACTCATGCTGAATATCACCGCTGTAGAGCGTGATACCCGAATTGGCAAAGACGCTTTACGCGTATGGGAACGACGCTATGGTTTTCCCCAGCCTGAGCGGGACATGAACGGAGAGCGGCTCTACCCCCCGGACCAGGTCGAGCGCCTTCGCGTCATCAAGCGCTTACTCGACGCCGGTCATCGCCCCGGGCGGGTGGTGGCGTTGGAACTGGCTCAACTACATGAACTGAGCGATACCCTCGAAGAATCAACCAACTCGCCTGCGAATGGTGGAAAAACGGCGTCGCTGCAACAACTCGAGATCGCGCAAACGCTGGACCTGGTTAAGGCGCACGACCCTGCCCAGTTGCGACGCCGATTCTCGCAACAGATCATGCGCATCGGGTTGTCCCATTTTGTACTGGATATTGCGATTCCGCTGATGCGCGACGTTGGAAAAGCGTGGGCCAGCGGCGACCTCCACATTTTTGAAGAGCACCTTTGCAGCGAAGTGCTGGAAACCAGCTTACGGGCTGCATTGGCCACCGCACCTGAACCTGCGGCGAACAGTCGGCCACGAGTTTTGCTGTCGACCGTGCCTGGAGAAAGCCATAGCCTGGGCATCCTGATGGCCGAAGCCTTATGCCTGGTCGAAGGGTGTAATTGCATGAACCTGGGGTCGCAAACACCACTGAACGACTTATTCAGCGCAGCGAATGCGCATCATGCCGACATCGTCGCCATTAGTTTTTCGGCTGCCAGCAATCCTGGGCAATCCGCAGATGCCCTGTCCGAACTGCGCGCCATGTTGCCCCCTTCTGTCGAGCTATGGGCAGGTAGCCCGCATACTTCATTGCAACGGCGCGATCTACCAGGCGTTACGATCATGGCGCATCTTGAGGATATTCCGAATCAGATACAGCGATGGCGACAACAAAAATGAGTTCCCAGGTTTACACTAAGCCCACTTATCGCCCACCTGCGGGCGCCAGATGACCTGATTTTCGTCGTGAGAGGCGCTGTGTCTAGAAAACTGCTGAATTGGAAAACGCTGCTACTCGTCTTGCTCGTGGCTGTAGCGGGTGCCATTGCCTGGCAAAAATGGCAAGGGCCGGAAGTTCGCGCCTACCGGGTTGCTGCACAACCCCTTGTTCAACAAGTGGTTGCAACCGGCCGTGTTGCCTCCGACAGCCGGGCCGAAATCGGCAGCGAAATTACGGCTGTCGTAAAAGACCGGCTTGTTGAGCGCGGGCAAACTGTTCAACACAACGATATCCTTATGGTGCTGCGCGCCGACGAATTAAAAGCGCAAGAACAGGAAGCACAGGCAGCGCTGGCGCTATTGCATGAGTCACGCCGGCCGCAAGCGCAAGCAAGGCTGGAGCAGGCGCAGTCACATTTGACACAGACAAAACGGGAGGTGCAGCGTCGGCGTTTGCTCGCCAAAGAAAAGGCCATTCCTACCGAAGATCTGGAACAGGCGGAAAATACACTGGCTGCAGCACAAGCCAGCTTTGATCAGGCCAGGCTTGAGGTGATGGCGTTGGCGCAAGGCGGTCTCGAAGAGTCTATTTTGCAGCAGCGTTTGAATGCTGTACTGGCCGCGCTGGATAAAACTCAAATTCGCGCTCCGTTTTCGGGCACTGTGCTGGAACACTACGTTGCGCCAGGAGACACCGTTCAACCAGGCCAGAAATTACTCACAATGCGAGACCAAAGCAATATTGAACTGCTCGTGCCTGTTGACGAACGTAACCTGGGCATTCTGGAAGTGGGACAGCCCGCCGTTATTATTGCGGACGCATTTCCAAACAGGCCTTTTAACGCAGAAATAACCAGCATCGCACCAGTAATCGACCCACAGCGCGGCACGGTCGATATCCGCTTGTCTGCCGCACCCGCACCTGATTTTCTGAAAGAAGACATGACGATCACAGCAACCATCGAAACGGCGCGCAGCGAAGAAGCGCTTGTGGTGCCCAACGACACATTATTCCAACAAAACAGCAACCAGGCGAAGGTCTGGCTTTATACCCAAGGAAAGGCCCGCGAAACCGAAGTAACAATCGGACTGGACAGCCTGTCTCTATCGCAAATCACCCAAGGCTTGAACGCTGGCGACATTGTGCTCGGCGCCGCCGGGGAACTGACCAACGGCGAACGTGTGCGTGCAAAAATCAGTGCATTACCGAAAAGTCGTGACACCGGGTCAAAAACACGAAGCGACGGGGAAACGCCCATGAAGCTTAACTAGGCTCTTGAACATGTGGCTCGAATCACTTATCGCACTGAAGTTTTTACGCCAGAATCTGATTCAAACAGCATTGATTCTGGTGGGCATTGCCGTGGGTGTTTCAGTGATCGTTTTTATCACCACGCTTATAAACGGTTTGCAGGCCAATATCATTGAGCGCACGCTGGGTACTCAGTCTCACATTCGGGTTGAACCAGCCGAAGAACAGAATCTGATTGCCCCGGTTGAGCCCGGCACGATCAGCCTGACTCGGGAAGACCCCCGCGGCCAGCGATTACGTTCGATCAACAATTGGATCGCCGTGCAGTCAACACTAGACCAACTTGAAAATGTGGCCGCTGTGTCGCCCGTGGTGTCAGGTCCGGCCTTTGCCCGCCGTGGCGACGTGCTGAAATCCGTTTCAATCGTCGGCGTCAATCCCGTACGTTATGAAAAAATCATCCCAATAAGCGATGACATCATCTCCGGCACCTTCCGTGTCGGTGCCGGAGATGCCGTTATTGGTCGTTTGCTGGCCAAGGACCTGGGCTTGCGAACCGGCAGCAAAATGCGAATCGAAGCCGACGATGGGCGATCTGCGCTGCTCACCATTGCCGGCATTTTTGAACTGGGCGTGCGTGAACTGGATCAACGCTATGTTTATTTGGATTTGAAGCAAGCACAGTCGCTATTGGACTTGCCCGGTGGCGTCACCCTGATCGACGTCACGGTCGACAACATTTTTGCGGCTGAGCTGGAGGCCCAGCGCATACAGAGACTGACGGGCATGAAAGCAGAGAGCTGGATCGAAACCAATGCGCAGCTAATGAATGCCCTGAGCTCACAACGGTTTTCAACAACCGTTATTACCGTCTTTGTTGCCTTATCAGTCGCCTTCGGTATCGCAAGTGTGCTAGCCATCAGCGTTACACAGCGCACACGGGAAATTGGCATTTTGCGGGCCATGGGCATCCGGCAACACCAGATGTTGCGGGTATTTCTCGTTCAAGGCGCTTTGCTGGGAATGGCAGGGTCGGCAGTCGGCGCTGTGGCCGGTACTGGCTTGGTATGGGCATTCAACACCTTCGGCCCAAAACTGTTCTACATCCCGCTGAGCCCTGTCTTGATCCCCATTACAATGGTATTTGCAGCATTCACCGGCGTTTTGGCCGCCAGCATCCCTGCCTGGCGTGCAGCACGCCTGAACCCGGTAGAGGCAATCCGTTATGTCTGATGCACGTCAACCCGTTCTAACGCTGAAACAGTTGCGCAAATCGTATAACGTGGGAAAACCCAATCAAACCGAGGTTTTGCACGGTATCGACCTGGAGATCGATAAGAATGATTTTGCCGCCTTGGTCGGACCTTCGGGCTCCGGCAAAAGTACCCTCCTGAACATGCTGGGGCTGCTCGACCAACCCACTTCGGGTGAGCTTTTTCTGCAAGGCCAACCTACGCGCGACATGGACGATGAAACCCGAACCGCTGCGCGCGGCCGGAAAATCGGTTTTGTCTTCCAGTTCCACCACTTGATTCCGGCATTCAGCGTCATTGAAAACGTGCTCATGCCTTTGATGATTGCCCGGGGCAAGCCAGGCGAAAGCGATCGACAGCGCGCGCTGAAACTGCTTGGCGAGGTCGGGTTGGAAACATTTGCAAAGGAAAAGCCCGGGAATCTATCGGGAGGCCAACAACAACGCGTTGCAATTGCCCGTGCGCTGATCACTCAGCCGGCACTGCTGCTGGCCGACGAGCCCACCGGTAACCTTGATACACAGACGGCAGCGGGCATCTTCAAGCTTTTTCGTCGTTTCAACCGCGAATTCGGCTGCGCCGTATTAATTGTGACTCACGACCCGCGGTTATCGGAAACCTGTGACCGTACAATCAATCTGGTAGACGGCCGGATTGAGTCAGACATCGATACCCCTCATGAGCCGGCGCTGTCTGGCCAGGGAATGTCCTTTTCATCGGCCTGAGCTTCGAAAAGCGGTCTGGAAAAATAGTATCCCTGCATCAAACTGATACCAAGATCGCGCAAACAGCTGTACTCATCGTAGGTTTCAACCCCCTCGGCGATCATGACGATACCGAGTTCCTCCACCATGCGCTCAACGCCCCGGATAATCGTCTGACGCGAGCGGCTTTCATTAACATGACGGATCAAGCCCATATCCAGTTTGATAATGTCAGGTTGATAATCGGCCAATAAGTTCAAGCCTGCAAAACCCGCGCCGAAATCATCGATGGCGGTGGTGAAGCCAATTCGTTTGTATTCACGCAGAATTTGCGCCAACCATTTTCCGTCTTCAACCTCTTCACCCTCAACCGTCTCAAAGATAATTTGGTCTATCGGAAAACTGAACGATTCTGCCGCTTCAAGGGTGGTACGAATGCAAAGCTCAGGCTTGTAAATGGCATTAGGCAGAAAATTAATGGAAAGCCGCGATGCCATGCCCAGTTTTGACGCGATTTGAATGGCTTTTACACGACAGGCCTGATCGAATTGATAGCGATTATTGTCGTTGACCCTTGAGAGCACCGAATAGGCAGACTCACCCTGTTCCCCACGCACCAACGCTTCATGGGCAAACACTTCACGGCTTGCCACATTGACGATCGGTTGAAACGCGTAACTAAATTGGAAGTCAAGCGGTTCGTTATCGCGACATCGGGAACACGAAAGTGGTGGCATGGAATTTTGAGGTCGCTTGTATTTTAATATTCCCCGATGATAACAAAACGGGTCACCCCTGCAACACCGTTTTACTTCCTAATTTAAAAACTGACATCACGCCCAGCAGAGCAGCAGCCTGACCACTTAAATCATCGGCGCGCGCCGCAACATCACGCACCAACAGGGCATTTTCCTGGGTAACCGAAGAAAGATTGGAAACGGCGCTGTTGACTTGTTGTATTCCGGTTTTCTGGGCATCGGTTGCATCACTGATTTCATGGATCATGGCAGACACTTGCCTAACCTCTTCAACCACTTCACTAATCATGCTGCGGGTTTGGCCGGCGACCTGGCTGCCGCTCTCAGTCGCCGTCGTGCTTTCCCGAACAAGATCGCGAATATCCCGCGCTGCCGTCGCGCTACGCTGTGCCAGACTGCGCACTTCACCGGCAACCACCGCAAAACCCTTACCCTGCTGTCCCGCCCTAGCAGCCTCGACAGCGGCATTCAACGCCAATATATTGGTTTGAAACGCCAACTCGTCGATTAACGCCACAATCTCAGTGACGCGCCGGGACGAAGCATCGATGCGATGCATGACATTCACGAGCGTCTCAACCGCCTCGCCCCCATTTTCCGCACGTTCACGCGCAAGCGTTGCCTTTTGCGCCACATCACGCGCAACCCCGGCATTACGATCCACGGTTTGCGCCAGCGCATCCATGGTGGCTACCGTTTCCAGCAAGCTTTGCGCCTGCTGTTCTGTCCTTTGGGCCAGATTGGTGCTGCCTTCTGCGATATGGCGCGCGCCCAAGGCAACCTCATCGCTGCTTCGATGCACATCGCCCACAACATGGCGCAATGCTGTTTGCATCTGGTTCATTGCGAACAGCACGCTCCCCTTGTACACACGGCGTAACTTCAACGTATGAGACAAATCGCCTTTCGCAACCGCATGCGTTACCTGCACCACATCGCGCGGCTCCGCACCCAACTGGCGCTTAAGTCCGCGTGCCAGGAACGCGCCGAGCAGAATCGCCAACAAAGCCCCCGCCAGCGAAAGTGCACCCATCTGGCTTAAAGCCAGTTGATAAATTTGCGTGGTTTCATTGGCCAAAGCCGAGGATGTATTCTGTTTCTGCAACACTAGCGCCACTGCGCCCATTTCGGCCTGCTCGCCGATGGCCTGCGCATCAGCCAAAGCCTGCAGATATTGGGGGTCTGCAGATACTTGCATACCTTCCGTTTCAAGCCGCCGGGCATAGTTCTCCAAAGCCTCGGCATAGCGGTTAGTCGAAAGCACGACTTCCTCGACGGCAAGGCGCCCTTCCTCATTGTCAAACAGCGGCTTGAGCTTTTCCAATTCCGCCTGCGCACCATCGAGATGATCACGCATAAAATAAATTTCGCTGATGCGCGTGCCCTTGTCTGCCACCAACAAGGCATTTGCCGCAGCACGGCCGGCAGCCATCATGTGTGCCTGAGCCTGCGAGGCGTGACGCACGCCCGCGACCTCTTGATTGAACATCTTGACCGCCATGGCGTTCACTTGCCCCAGCAGTTGCACACCAAATGCGCCTGTCAGAGCCGACATGGCTGCAACCAAAAGAAAAGCCATAATCATTTTGGTGCCCAGACCAAGACGCACTCGCCGTTTCATGCAGCGTTCCTATCGTTGATACACATGCCGGCATCTTATCGACTAATTCTTGCAGCTTTCTTACGCATTTCAGCCCAGGCCCATAAATAAATATCGAATAGGCGAACACATGGCCTCGGACAGGTACATACCACTTGCTAAAGCGGTGGCATGTCGCTAATCTTTCGCTGTAACAGTATCAGCATCAACACTTTTCACTCTCAGGCAGACGCATGCCGCGTACTTCACCCTCCGGCTCTTCTAATTACCGCTTCCCCTTATGGCTCAGCATCGGTTTTGTGGTGGCTGCACTATTGGCACTGGCCACCATGCTCATCGAATCCGTGGAAACCTGGGCCCATCGTCACTACCTCACGTGGCACCTGACTCTCGAAATTGCGTCCATTGCGTTCGCATTTGCCGTTTTCGCCCTGGGATGGAGCACATACCGAAAGCACCCGCAAAGAAATATTCTGTACCTGGCATGTGCATTTCTTGGCGTGGCATTACTGGATATGGCTCACACCCTATCAATTCAGGGTATGCCGGCCTTCGTTACCCAAAACACCCCCGAAAAGGCAATTTACTTTTGGCTGGTCGCCCGCTATCTGGCTGCAGTCGGGCTTTTGATTGTCGTTTGGCTACCTTGGCCATCTACCACTGACCTGCCCAGACGCCATAGCCGCATTGCCCATCTGGCCTGGCCCCTGAGTGTTATCTTGGGCATCGTAATAGCCACACTCGGCATTGTGTTGTACGCCCCCCACTGGCTGCCCGGCGTATTCAGCCCGGAAACCGGATTGAGCGACCTTAAAATCATTGCCGAGTACGGCATCATTACATTACACATCGTGGCATTGGCGATTCTACTGCGGCGCTTACCTAATAGCAGGGAGTGCAACTTGTATTTGCTTGCCAGCGCGCTATTGCTCATGGCCGTCAGCGAGCTCCTTTTTACCTCATACACTGCTATCTCCGATACCGGTATGCTCCTGGGTCATATATACAAAGCCGCTGCTTACTTGCTGCTATATATGGCATTGGATACCGGCCATCTTCAGCCACCGTCCTTTCGGACGCTTCAGTTGGAAAGAGCATTGGAGTCTGCCATCAGCAACGGACAAATGCACCTGGCATTCCAACCTGTCATGAACCTGATCAATGGCCGCTTATCGGGCGCGGAAGTGCTGGTTCGCTGGACTCATCCAAAACTGGGAACAGTCGGCCCAGCCGAATTTGTCCCTGTCGCAGAGAAATGCGGTCTGATGCCCGAAATAGGCGAATGGGTTTTAAAGAATGCCATTGCCCAGATTTCGTTATGGGTTCGCCAGGGCCTGCCGCCCAACGTCTACTTCTCCGTTAATTTGTCATTAGTCCAGTTTCGTTACCCACTTTTGGTCGATCGCATCCAGAACCTGCTGAAAACCTATCAGTTGCCGCCGCACTACTTGTGCCTGGAGATTACCGAAAGCGTCGCGATGTACAACCCGGAAGCGGCCGTTGAGACTTTGCGCTCATTGAGCGAACAAGGCATTGCCTTGTCAATCGACGACTTCGGCACCGGACACTCGTCACTAAGCCATTTAAAACTCTTTGATGCCGCCACACTGAAAATAGACCAATCTTTTGTGCGCGACCTTGACAGTGACCCGCGCGACCGCGCAATTGTGGCAGCGATCGTCAATATGGCGCACGCACTGAATATGCGTACGACTGCGGAAGGGGTCGAGACGGCCTCACAGCTGGCGTTACTTGAAACGCTGGGGTGCGATCAGGTGCAGGGTTACTATTTCAGCCGCCCCCTCAGCACAGAAGAGTTCGAGGCGTTTTCATTATCACACCGGGGCTGACAGACATTGTCGGCCTGAACGACCGGTGTGTTTCCCGCCTGGGGGCACTAGCGTAAAACCAGTACCGGAACCGTGCTCGTTCGCAACAGGGTGGAAGTGGTACTGCCCATAATCAGGTGACGTATGCGTGAATGCCCATAGGCGCCCATCACCAGAAGGTCGGCATCCACTTCAAGCAGATATTCACGCAACACGGCCTCGGCTTCACCTGACCGGACAACCTTCACAACATCAAAGCCCTCATTGACCAACGTATCGTTCGCCCAATCGATATTCTGGCGCTGAGTGTCGTTGTCATCGCCAACAGCGATCACATGACAAGACAACCCTTTCAAAAGCGGGCTGGCTGCAACCATTTGCACCATTTTTTTCCCTGTCTGGCTGCCATCGAACGCGATGACAAACCGTTCCGGTTCCTTAAAATTACCGTCAACGACCATTACCGGGCGCTGCAATGAACGCACTACGCGTTCGGCATTTTGGTCGAGATACCATTTGGACGTACTGCCCGAATATCGTTGCTGCCCAATCACCACCAGACGCGTTTCCGGTTCCAGGTCGAGCAGGGTTTCAACCAGTGAACCGTGGCGCTGTAAAGTATCCGTGTCTTTTGAGCCTGCCGCCTCAGCCCGATTGCGCGCAGCCTGAAGAATTTGGCGCCCTTGTTCCTGCGCCAAACGGCTGCGCTCTTCATCAAGCGTACTCAACTGCTCAAGCAAACTCTCTTGGGCATCCATGCCCAACGCCCCACTGTAATCCGCAAGACTGGCGCGCTCCGGATGACGATCCAGCACATGTAAAAATTGCAGTTTCACCTCCAGCAGGCTGGCAGCCCAGATGCCGTAATCGCACACGGCTGTGGCGCGGGGGGAGTCATCAACGCATGCTAATACCCTGTTCACGCCTTTCTCCTTAAGCTTAAAAACCCACTGTAGCAGACTTCAGGGCGGGCTCAAGCTTCCTTTTGATACTCAGGCAATGCCGAGCCACACGACTTGCAATATTTTGCATCGCCTTCAAGACCCGTGGCCAGACATGAGGGACAAGTACGGGTATTGACCCGCGGCAAAAAGCGCTGGGCAGTCATTTCCGAAGAAATAATACCCGTAGGCACTGCCAGAACGCTCCAACCAATCAGCATGGTAAATGCCGTTATTGCCCTGCCGATATCGGTCTGTGGAACAATATCGCCGAACCCGACCGTGGTTAACGAGGTAATGGCAAAATAAATTGCCGTAGGAATGCTGCTGAACGCAGTGCCGGGGCCGCCTTCCACCAAATAGAGCAACGTGCCATTCAACGTAACGACAATGGCCACAACCGACAAAAATATAATGATTTTGCGCCGACTGGCCATGAGGGCCTGACCGAGCATTGAGTATTCATGCACATATGACACCAACTTGAGCAAGCGAAACATGCGCAACAACCGAAGCAGCCTCAGGTCAACCAAAGCATGCAGTTCCGGCATGAGCACCGCAGCATACGTGGGCAATATCGACAGCAAATCCACAATGCCGTAGAAACTGCGTGCATACTTCATCGGATGCTTGACACAGGCCAGCCTGGCAATATATTCGATCGTAAACAAGACAGTAAAAAACCACTCAAGCACACCCAGGGTTGAACCATATTGCTGGGCTACGGCATAAATGCTGTCAAGCATCACAACCGTTACGCTAAGAATAATGGCTGCAATCAAGGTGAAATCGAACCAGCGTCCCAGTCGGGTATCTGCCTCGAAAATGACAACAAACAGCCGGTGACGAAAGCCGTCTTCATACCCCTCGAATTGCGAAGCAAACTGCGGACGTACTGAAGACGAAGAAGAACGTTCTGGTGCAGACATGCCTACCGTACCCTCTGATACTCTTTAGTTAACTGCCGCTGGATTGATTGCGCCTGCGCTGGCCAGGCACGCTTGATATAGGCGAGACTGGCACGTATTTCATGATCGCTTAGGATAGCGGCATACCCGGGCATGTCGCTTTCGTAACCTTCTGGCGCCGTTACACCAGGCACCAGGCCATGTTTCACGATATCAAACAAAACCTGATCCGGATGATGCCAAGTATGTCCGGAAACGTCGTGGGGTGGCGCAGGGAGCCGCCCATTCGGCTTGCGCTGCCTCCAATTGGGCTGACCTTCAAAGTTGGCACCGTGGCATGCCGCACATTGAGCCGCATACACTTTTTTGCCCAACTGCACCAAACGAGAATCGGAAGGATCAATGTACGTTGGCGTTTTGCTGGTTGCCATGGCGTAAATATAACCACCGGCCACCAACACAACCAAACCGGCACCGAGTCCCCAAAAGGCCAATCTGTGCATCACTGACCGTCGGATTGCCGGTTGCGCAATGCAAAACCAATAAACAAAAGGGTCCAGCCTTGAACAAGCAAATCAACCCCCAGAATCAAACCTAAAATCCAGACACTGTTACCCGGCCAACCAAACGCGATCAGCAAGCCAACCAGTAAGGTGACAGCACCCGATAAGGCCAGCCACTGCCAGCCACGCTGGGTTCGATTGTTGAACCAAAGCCACAGGCGCAATGCCCCCGACCCAATCAGCGTTGCGCCAAAAAGCAACGTCAGCAACGAAGCCCCGGTTTCAGGGCGAAACAGCGCCAGCACCCCGGCACCCAGATACAACACGCCACTGACAGTCCAAAATAGAAAACCGGTCATCTGCTTCAGGCGCCAGGCGTGAAATAACTGCCCGATACCGCCGATGATCATCAAAATAGCAATAAACAGGACGCTCACCAGGGTCGCCGCAACAACATGACCAAGGGCCACCATGCCCAGCACCACCATCGCAGCGCCAAAGGCAACAAACCAACCCCAATGATCACTCAGCGACGAAAGCATTGCCCGTACGCGTTTGTCGGAACCTGGCGAGGGGTCGGCCGATTCGTGGTTATCCGGTGTATTGCTCATAATTGACCTCCAGTCAGTTCACAAATGCAATGGTTGCTATGGTAATGAACTGTGAAGGTTACAACAATGTGATATTTCAAAGCGCGACAAATATGCCGCGTTAACTAAAACGCATGCGTATAAGTGAGCTGGAAAACATCCAAGCCATCGTTCGGACGCTTAATGGCTGCATTGGAGTAATGCGAGTAGCGCAATCCCAAGCGGCTCCCGGGCGACAAATTCACGCCGACACCAACATGTGAACCGAACTGAAACTGTGTCGATATCGTTTTATCCGCGAACCGGGTATGCGAAAAGCGATTTACGCCAACGCCCGCTTCGAGATAAATATCGTTGGAAAAGGTCCAGCGCAGAAACGGCGTGACGCCGATTTGCCATACGCTGGAACGCTCTCGATTGCCACTGGCCTTCCAGAACGCAGCGCCAGCTTCCGCGACGAGATCAAGCCGGCCCGATTCGGCAAATTGATGTTGCCAGAGCGAAGGGGATACCCAGGCCAATTCATAGCGCTGATAATAACTGCCCGCACCCGCACGTATGCCAAGCCCACTGCTATCGGCGTGAGCCGTAACCGGCACGGACATAACCCCAATACCAATACATGCCGCTATGGCGCCCAACCCCACCCGTGTTGAAAGACTGCGCATATTTTTTCCTTATTTACCTGGCGCCCGGGACGGCGTGGACGCCGAGGAATACTAACACGCTCCAAAAATAAAGTTCGGTTGCGACTCAATCATATTCTAACTATAATTTATTAAACGTATAGTTAATAACTTGCAGTGATCGGAGAAATACACCATGAACAAACCTTTGAAAGTAGGCATTATCGGCGGCGGTATCGGCGGCGTTGCAACGGCTGCAGCATTAAGCCAGCGAGGAATCGATTACCACTTGTTCGAACGCGCACCCGGTTTTGGTGAAGTGGGTGCGGGTATTCAAATGACACCTAATGCCGTCAAGGTGATCAAGGCGCTGGGCGCATGGGACGCACTGAACAAAGTGGGATTCCTGCCCGAGGCGTTGGTTGGAAGAAATTGGGACACCGCCGAAGAAACGTTTCGTATGCCGCTGAAGGATGACTGCCCTCGCTTATACGGTGCAGAATTCTTTCACGTTCATCGGGCTGACCTGCACCACCTTCTGGCCAACATGGTCGATCGCGACAAAGTCACGTTTTCAATTCGTTGCACCGGTGTCTCGCAAACAGCCGATAAAGCAGTGGCACACTTCGACGACGGCAGTTGTTTCGAGGCCGATCTCATTATCGGCGCTGACGGCGTACGGTCTGTCGTTCGTCATGAACTGTTCGGCAATGACGATCCAAAATTTACAGGCCATATGTGCTATCGCGCCGTCGTCCCATTCGAAACTCGTCCCAACTTCGTTGCACCAGAGGCTTCTTTCTGGCTCGGCCCCAACAGCCACATCGTCACTTACTATGTAAACAGCGGTAAAGCCGTTAATATTGTGGCAGTACACGAAACGGAAAAATGGGTTGAAGAATCCTGGAATGCGCGCAGTACGAAAGAAGAATTATTGGCCGACTTCCAAGGCTGGCATACCAATATTCAGCAATTATTCGATCGCGTCGAGGAAGTTTACCGCTGGGGACTGTTTGACCGCGACCCAATGCAAACCTGGTCTAACGGTCGTATCAGCCTGCTGGGCGACGCGGCTCATCCCATGCTACCCTTTCTTTCTCAGGGGGCCGCCATGGCCATAGAAGACGCCTATGTACTGGCCAAAGCATTGGCGGCGCTGCCCGGCCAATTAACAAATGCCTTGCAACAATACGAAAAAGAACGCCTGCCCCGTACGGCACGCGTTCAACTTGAAGCCCGGGAACGGGGAAAAACCTATCACCTTTCATCGAAAGAAGCGCAAGCCAGGCGTGATGCGGAATATCGCGAGCAACAAAAGAAAGACCCACACGCCGGTGGCATTAAGGCAAACTGGGTTTATGCTTACAACGCGACCGACTTCGAACCCGTGATTTAGGCCGACATGACAATCTACAACAGCCTCTCTCCCTCGCCGAAACCCCGCTCATCCCGTAAAGGCCCCGGCCGCCCGGAAGGGACGGGAGACAACGCCTCTGAACGCATACTGGACGCCGCCGAGGAAGAGTTCGCTGAAACCGGATATGCCGGTACCAGTTTGCGCGCCATTTCCCAGAAGGCAGGGGTAACGCAAGCCCTCATCAATTATTATTTCGGCTCAAAGTACGGGCTTTATGAGGCCGTTTTCATTCGTCGCGGCCGGATTGTATCCGACGAGCGTTTACGCCGGCTTAATCTGTTAAAGCAACAAACAGATCCCGTCACGGTTGAACAGGTGGTAAGGGCGTTTCTGGAGCCCACCATAGCGCTACGGAAGGAGCCTGCGGGTCGGCGGTTTCTGCGTTTGCAGGCCCGCTTGCATACGGAACCGGCGGAAATATCATACCGGCTTCGCAACGAAGCCTACGATATTTCCACACGTGCGTTTGTCAATACATTGCTGGAGATATGCCCGGAACTATCGGCCAAAGATGTTAACTGGCGCATGGCCCTGACCATTGGGGCCTACATGTATGCATTTTCGGATACACACCGGCTCGACGAACTGGCCCCTATAGAGTGCGACCCGAACGACACCACAGAAGTCATAGAAGAGATTACGGCGTTCGTCACGGCTGGACTGCGTGCACCACCCGTTTATCCGCGGTAACCAAACCCAATAACGTTTCCGGGTGAACGGGCCGCCCAAGCAGATAACCTTGCAGATAGTCACAACCCAAATCCATCAGCAAATCATGTTGTTCGGGCGTTTCCACCCCTTCAGCCACCACTCTCAAGCCCAGCTTGTTCGCCAGCGTTACCACGGCTTCGACAATTGCGACATCCTCTTTTCGAAAAGTAAGATCATGAACGAAGCCTCGATCAATTTTCAACTCGGAAACCGGTAAACGCTTTAAATAAAGCAAACTGGAATACCCGGTGCCGAAATCGTCGATTGCAATACGCACTCCCAGGCGTCGTAAATTCTGCAAAATGACGATGCTGATCTCGGCATTCTGCATGGCCGTTGTTTCAGTGATCTCCAGGGTCAGCGACTCAGGCTTGATTCGATAACGATCAAGAATAACCTCCAGCATTTCGACCAAACCGGAATGACTGAACTGCATGGCAGACAAATTGACAGCAACGCGTGCCTGCGCCCAGCCCGCATCCTGCCAACGTCGTAATTGCGAACATGCCTGGTCAAGCACCCACTCGCCAATGGGCACAATCAAACCGGTTCGTTCGGCCATGGGAATAAAACTGTCGGGCGCCACCGGCCCGTGTTCCGGATGTGTCCAGCGCAATAGCGCTTCCGCACTGGCTAGAGTGCCATCTTGCGCATCATAAATAGGTTGATAAACCAGGCTTAACTGGTCACTTTCCATGGCAATGCGAAAGTCGTGGAGCAAGCGCAATTGCTCGTATACGTTGTCGTTCATCGACGATTCAAAAAAACGATAGGTATTGCGACCCGAGGTCTTTGCATGTCGACGTGCTGCGTCGGCATTGGCCAGCAACGTTTCTCTGAGCGTCCCGTCTTCGGGGCACAACGCAACGCCAATACTGACTGAAATATGCAAATCGCGACCCACGATATGAAACGGCGCCTGCACCAGCCGCAGATATTTATCAGCCATGAGATTGGCATCATCAGGCTTGGAAATGAACGCCTGCAGAATGAACTCGTCGCCCGCCAGCCGAGCCAGCGTATCCTGCACCCGAATGCCATTTTGCAGCCGCTTCGCTATGGAAACCAGCAACTGATCGCCAACATGGCGCCCGTAGGCATCATTAATCACCTGGAAACCGTCGACATCGATCATGAATACGGCGAAATAACCCCCGTTTTTCTTGACGCTTTGAACCGCCTGGTCGAGTTGATCTTCAAAGAAAACCCGATTCGGCAGTTGGGTCAGGCCATCGTGCACAGACAAGTGCTCAAGGCGATCGGTGGCCTTGCGCAACGATTTGCTTAAGGAGGTTGACTTCAATTGCATTCGGTTATCGAGAATCGAAACCACCAAGGTCGCCAATAACGCTGCAAGCGTGACCGAAATGGTTAACAAAGCCAGCCAATAGACGTTTACGCCGGTTGATGCCGCTCCGCAAATGCTCCCCAATGGAAATTGAGCTGCCGCCATCCCGGTGTAATGCATACCGGCGATCGCGCCCCCCATCACAACCGAGGCCCCCACCCGCAGGGCTTTTACATAGTCAAGGTTCTTGCGCAAGCGAAACGCCAGCCACAGCGCCGCCACCGAGGCCCCAAACGCAATAAGCAGCGAAAGCGCAACCCACGAAGGGAGGTAGTCGATACCGGGCTGCATCAGCATGGCGCCCATGCCGGTGTAATGCATACTGGCGATGCCCGTAGCCATAATGAACCCGCCCGCCAGCAATCGATACCATGGCAAAGTTTCACGACACACTAACCACAAGGCGTAGCCCGATGAGGCGATTGCCATTAAAAGGGATAGCGCGGTTACAAAGGGATCATACCCAAGCGGGATCGGCAGATTAAAGGCCAGCATGCCCACAAAATGCATGGACCAGACACCCAGCCCCATGGCGCACGCTCCGCCAACCAACCACCAACGGGCCGCGACCCCGCGGCTGGACGCGACGCGGCTGGCCATGTCAAGGGCCGTATACGATGCCAGCATGGCAACAGCCAGAGACCAGAGTACCAGTGAAGGGTTATAGGAACTTTCCAGCATGTAAACAGGCGTCTCCTGCGGTCAACAAGCCCAGCAACTAAATACGTTATAACGACAGGTCGCCCCAAAAATTAAGGGCATAAATTGTTACAGTCATTTGATCGCTAAACTGTACATTTAACACTGCTTTAAAACAATTAAATGTCTGTTAATCGCACAACCCAAATCACTGAAAATGTATTGGCCGGCCCCATTCTTCGACGGATGGAAAGCAGGCGTATTGTGTTCTGGCTGGCTACACGTGCACCCTGCAAGTGGCGTCTTTCAGTAGAAGGCCTGGCAAACGGCACCCAACTTGCTCCAAATGCAACGCCGGTCCGAATCGGCCGCCACTGCTTTTTATACCTTCTGGACTTCACGCTTGATTCGGACCTGCCTGCCGACCAGGCCCTTCCTTACGACCTGCAGTGGCAAAGCGAAGCATTCGACAACAAAACAAACTGGGTCAGCATCCGGGAATGGGCACCCGACCTGTGCCAGGATGGCCACACGCTTCCACAATTCGTCAGGCGCGCGCGCCTTGCCAGCGTGCTGCACGGGTCGTGCCGCAAACCGCACCATCCGTGTGAAGACGGCCTCGTTGCGGCCGATGACTGGTTGAATCATAAGGCAGACAAACCGGAAAGCTGGCCGGCTTTCTTGTTGCTGACGGGTGATCAAGTATACGTAGACGACGTCGCCGGCCCAATGCTCACAGCCATTCACGAACTGATTGAAGAGTTGGGCCTTTACGATGAACAGATAGAGGAGGCCCTGGTTCCCGACAGCCAGACCCTGTACAAAAGCGAATACAACTACTATCGGCGCAGCGAACTGCTGCCCGATGTCCGGCCCAACGACCCCTTGCGGAAACGGTTCTTCGAAGGCGCGAAAAAACCCGTCTTCACCACCACCAGTGCCGATAACCATCTCGTGACCTTGGCCGAAATATTGGCAATGTATTTATTGGTTTGGTCCCCCGTCGCATGGGACTGCCTGCCTGAAGGCCCACCCTCAGGACTGAGTGAAGACGAAACCCAACGCTACTGCAAGGAACGCGAAACCCTGGCTCAATTCGTCACAGGGCTCAGCTCGGTGCGGCGCCTGCTGGCCCATGTACCCACCCTGATGATCTTTGATGACCACGACGTAACAGACGACTGGAATCTGACGGCCGACTGGGAGCAAACGGCATACGGCCATCCTTTTTCACAGCGAATCATCGGCAACGCACTGGTGGGTTACATGCTCTGCCAAGGCTGGGGCAACAATCCCGATGCATTTAAACACGAGACCCTCGGGAAACTGCAAACATGGTCGCAGTCGCCCACCAAACCGCACCAAGACGACCTGATTCATCATTTACTGCATTTTCATCATTGGGAATACAGCCTGGAAACAACGCCGAAACTACTGGTGATGGATACACGCACACGACGCTGGCGATCGGAACGAAACCTGAATCGCCCCTCGGGCCTGATGGACTGGGAGGCACTGACAGAGCTGCAGGCAGAGCTGTTGAACCACGATTCAGTAGTCATGGTGTCGCCAGCACCGATTTTTGGTGTAAAACTGATCGAGGTGGTGCAAAAGTGTTTTAGCTTTGCCGGAAAGCCATTGCTCGTTGATGCGGAAAACTGGATGGCTCACAAGGGTACGGCCAGCGCCATTCTGAATATTTTCCGACACACGCGAACACCGGCCCACTTTGTCATTCTTTCAGGAGACGTGCACTACTCGTTTGTTTACGGCATTCGGCTTAGGTCGCAGCGCGGGACTCCCCATTTATGGCAAATTACCAGTAGTGGGGTCAAGAACGAATTCCCGCGCAAGTTGCTGGATACGCTGGACCGATTAAGCAGATGGCTTTTTTCACCCCGCTCACCATTGAACTATTTCACCCGGCGCCGGGGTATGACAATCAGCCCCTTCAAACCCGATAACGCATCACACGGTGAGCGCCTGCTGAATCAGGCCGGTATCGGCTACGTTGAATTTGCCGAAGACGGGCAACCCACTTATGTTGAACAGATCAGCAAGCAAAAACGCACGCAATTCCGTTTAGATGCCCCGGAAGAGTCGTCGTTAACCCCAGGAGAAACACAATGAACCGTATTTCCGATGCAGATCTCGATAGTCACCTCCCTCCTTTACAGCTGAACCGGCGCGGCTTCATGGCAACCGCACTGGCAACCGGCTTCACGCTTGCCGCCGGTCCACTGAACGCCCAGTCCATTATTCGCACCAATACCGAAGGGCTAACGGCAGGCGAAATCATGATCCCGGTGGACGGCGGTGAGGTCCCCGGCTATCGGGCCATGCCAGCCGGAAAAGAAAACGTTCCGGTTATTCTCGTCGTGCAGGAAATTTTCGGCGTTCATGAATACATTAAAGACGTTTGTCGACGTCTGGCCAAGCAGGGCTACATGGCGATTGCACCAGAGCTGTATGCACGCCAGGGCGACCCATCAAAATATACGGAAATCCCCAAACTGTTCAGTGAGATTGTCAGCAAAGTGCCGGATACCCAGGTCATGAGCGACCTTGACGCCAGTGTGAAATGGGCGGGCTCGAATGGTGGCAACACGCAGGATATCGGCATAACCGGTTTTTGCTGGGGCGGACGCATTGTGTGGCTTTACACGGCACACAACCCGAACGTAAAGGCGGGCGTTGCATGGTACGGACGCCTGGTTGGCGACAACACCGAACTGACGCCAAAGCATCCGGTGGATATCGCAGCGTCTTTAAACGGCCCTGTTCTGGGCTTGTATGGCGGCAAAGACGCCGGCATCCCTGCGGACACGATTGAAGCCATGGAGGCTCAATTGGAAAAAGGCAACGCAGCCGCCAAAGCATCGAAGTTCATTGTTTATCCCGACGCGCCACATGCCTTTCACGCTGACTACCGCCCCAGCTATCGCGAAAACGCAGCCAAAGCAGGATGGAAAGAGGCGCTTGAATGGTTCGACACGTACCTTAAATAAGTGCCAGACATGCGCCACCTGCTGCGCGTTGGTTGTCTGAATAGCCGTACTGGACAGCCATGTCAGCCAAAGCCGGTCTGATGCAGATAATCGATAACAGCATCCTGCGGTCCGCTGAATGCGATGCGGGCCGCTTTCTTTTCACGTTGCGAGGCATACATTGGATCGTAATACTCGCGCAAAAGACCTTCAATCCAAACGCGATGCAAACTCACGTCGCCTGAACACCGTTGCGCCTGCAGCGCCGTCTGCATGGCGGCATCGAAACGCTGGTAGCGTTCGTGACCCAATCGCTTCAGGATATTGGCCAGACTTTGCCGTAAACGTTGCGCAAATAACTGAAAACCCTCCTGCTCGCCTTCCAGCGCGATGAAATCCTGTGACAAGCTCACCACATAGTCATGCAGAATACGTGCAACACGATTGTCGAAAGTATCCTCCAGCCATACCACCGGCATCGATTGCATGCGTTGATACAGGCTCAATGGGACAGCACAACTGCCCACCAGCCGTGACTCATCTTCAAGCACAAAACGATGCCTGCCATTGGCCTGGGAACGCATTAACGCAATAGCCAGGCTGTTTTCGAAATCAATTTGGGCGGGTTGCGGCGTGGCACGCTTGCCGAAACTGGACCCCCGATGATTGGCCAAACCCTCCAGATCCAGCCCTGAGTGCAAACGTTTCAATACCGCTGTCTTACCGCAACCGGTTAATCCGCCGACCAGCACAAACTCGCACCGGCTCAAGGCCTTCTCGATCTCCTCCAGCAGCGAACCCCGCATGGCTTTATAGCCGCCTGCAACCCGGGGGTAGTGCACACCCGTCTCGGCCAACCAGGACTGCACCAGGCTCGAGCGCAAGCCACCCCTGAAGCAATAAAGGCAACCCTCGGGATGCGCCTTGGCAAAACCGAGCCAGGCTTCGATACGCCCGGCCTTTACGGAACCTGAGACCAGCTTGTGTCCCAGTTCAATTGCGGCTTGTTGTCCGTGCTGTTTGTAGCAGGTACCGACTTTCTGGCGCTCGATGTCGTTCATTAGCGGCAAATTCACCGCGCCGGGGAACGCCCCCTTTTTGAACTCGACGGGCGCCCTTACATCCATAAGCGGCACTGAATCAAGGAACAGGCGGCGAAAATCGGCAATAGTATCGGTCACAATAAAGGTCAATGCCCCAAATAGGCTTGTTGAACAGCCGGGTCGTTACGCAAATCATCGGCGGTACCCTGCCCGACAATCCGGCCAGTTTCTATAAGATAACCGCGGTCGGCGATATCGAGGCTCAGATTAACATTTTGCTCTACCATGAGCACACCGACCCCCATTTCCTTAACTCGCTTGATTGCCCTGAAAAGCTCTTGCGACATCAAAGGCGACAAGCCAAGTGATGGTTCATCAAGCAACAAATAGCGGGGCGCCGACATGATTGCACGGCCCACTGCCACCATTTGCTGTTCACCGCCACTCATGGTGCCTACCCGTTGCGGCAAACGTTCGGCTAACCGGGGAAACAGATCAAGGACGTTGGCCAGATTCTCTTGCTCGTGAGGGCGGGCCCGGGGAGTGAGCGCCCCGAGCTGCAGGTTTTCCCGAACGGTGAGGTCAACGAACACGCCGCGCCCTTCGGGTACCAATGCCAACCCCTTCTCGACCAAATGATGCGGCGGGACTGCCAACAAATCTTCACCATCAAGCAAAACTTTAGCGCCCGGGAGCGGCTTGAGCATGCCACCTAAAGCCCTCAGCATGGAAGACTTGCCCGCGCCGTTGGCACCTAAAATGACGGCAAGCTCACCTGCTCCAACCTGGATGGCGGCATTGTCCAAAGCTAGGTGCTTGCCGTAGCGTACCGATAATTGACTCACTTCAAACATGCGGTGCTCCCAGATAAGCGGTAATCACTTCCTCTTGAGCCAGAACCTCTTCGGTCTTGCCCTCTGCCAATTTGGCACCGGCCAACATGACGACGCAGCGATCACACAACGCACGCACCGCTTCCATGACATGCTCGACCAAAATGACCGTTAACCCTTGTGCACGTAAATTGCGAATCAGTTTGATGCCCTCTTGCAATTCAGTGGGGTTCAGCCCGGCCAGCCATTCGTCGAGCAATAACAAACGTGGCTTGAGTGCAAGCGCACGCGCTAATTCCAGACGCTTTTGATCGATATAAGTAAGATCCACCGCCGGCGTATCGGCAAACTTGCTTAATCCCACTAATGCCAGCAATTCCAGTGCTTCGGTATGTGCCGCCGCACCGAACTTGTGATCTTTTCGATACGCCATGCCAGCCTGTACATTCTCGACGCAGGTCATCCCACTCAGTACCCGCACCAACTGGAAGGTACGCGCAACGCCCAGGCGGGCAATTTTATAAGCGGGTAAGCCCATAAGCTCATCGGACTCCAACCGAATGCTTCCGGAGTCGGCGTGCAATGCCCCTGATATGAGATTCATGGCCGTGGTCTTGCCGGAGCCGTTCGGCCCCAGCAAACCCATGACTTCGCCCTCGGCCACCTCGAAACTCAGGCCGTCAACCGCCCTCAGACCTCCGAACGATTTTCTGAGTTCTTCAACTTTCAATAGCGTCATGTTTGCTCCTTACCCGCGTCGCGTTCGCGACCGCGACCGCGACGCCCGAAACGACTTTGCAGTACGCCGACAATCCCATTGGGTACTAAATACACAATAATCAGGAATACGACACCCAGGAACAAAGCGAAATGATTCGGGAAGTTGGCCGATAACACTTCAAACAAGGCCGTCAACGGAATAACGCCGGCCAAAGGCCCCAGTAAATGTCCAACGCCACCCAGCAAGGACATAATCAATACTTGGAATGATACGGTGGGGTTGAAGACAATGGCCGGGTCAATGTATGTCCAGCGCGGCGCCATAATGGCACCCACAAGCGTCATGAACGTGGCACTGATCACAAACAGGGATACTTTCGCCACGGTGGTGTTCATGCCCAGATGCCGCGCCACGTGTTCATCTTCGCCGATAACCCGCAAAGCTAACCCCAGCCTTGAGCGCCGTATCCACCAACCCGCAAAAAGCACCAGCGTCAGCAAGGCCAGCAATTGCCAATAAATATCCTCCTGGGTGATATCCAGAAAAATATAGCGTCCGATTGATTTGGTGATGTTGACCTCGTACCAGGTCACAATCTGACGAACCAACTCGGCCAGGCCAAAAGTGAAAATGACGAAGTGAATACCCGACAAACGCAGTGTTGAGAGCCCCACAACTAACGCAAGCACAATGCCGATGAGCATGGCGACACCCAATACACCGAACCAGGGAAGCGTTTCCGAGAGCACGGCCACGGTATATGCGCCGATACCGAAAAACGCGGTGGTCGCCAATGAAATGTAACGCGTGGGACCGGAAAAGAGCGTCCAGGCGGTGGCCAACGCGGCATACTGCAAAACATTAATGCTATAGGCCAGGAAATAACTGCTGTCTATCAGCAACGGCAAGGCCGCCACAATAATTAAGACAACGACAACCAAGAGAAAGCCCGGAGAGAGCATGGCGTTATTTTGATTCATTTGCCGGCCCTCCCGAAAATGCCTTGCGGACGCAACAGCAACACCAGCAGGAAAATAGTAAATGTCGCCGCCATGGTTAAGCCCGGATCAACAAAACGGGACACCAGCGTTTCAACGACCCCCAGCAACAAGCCGGCCAGAATACAACCCAGCAAATTTCCCACGCCGCCCATAATGACAATGACCAGCGCCTTCATGGTGAACGCCACGCCAATGTAGGTGCTGAACGGAAGAAACATGCTTACCAGAACCCCGGCACCCACGACCAATGCGCCGCCCAGGGCGAAGGCAAATGCAGCCATGGCACGAGGATTGATTCCCACCAAATGCGCAAACTGAGGCGCGTTGGCCATGGCGCGCAACGACGCACCCCATCGCGACTTCACCAGCACAAAATAAACCGCCAGGCCAATGACAAGTGCCGCGCCCGCCGCCAACAAGCGATTGGCCGCAACCGCAGCGCCCAGCACATTAACTGGCACGGTTAAATAATCATAGCTGTAATAATTGCCACCGAAGATAATGAGCAAAATGCCCTGTACGACAAACAAAATGCCGAACGTAGCCAAAATGCTATCAACCTCAAGTGCGTCGGCGGTTGGCGAGCGTCGCACCAACGGCGTAAGCAATAATTGGTAAATTACCCACTGCAGCGCAAAACCCAGCGGCACGGCAACGGCCAGCGCCATCAATGGGTGCACGCCCAGGCTGGTAACCAACCAATAAGAAAAAAATGCCGCAGCCACCATGAATTCGCCGTGCGAAAGATTCATGATGCGCGCAACCCCGTACTGCAGCGTCAGCCCCATGGCAATCAACGCATACAGCCCGCCCAGCGTCAGTGACGCCAGCAAAAGCTCAATGAACAACATGTTTTTCCCCTGAACTGGAGCAACATCGGAGCGCGGGAAAGCCGGCTCCGATGTTGACCGATCGGATTACTTCTTCCAGTCGGGTTTAGGAATGATAACGGGTTGCGCACCTTTCAGGTCTTTCGGCCCGACACCCTGGAAAACACCGTTTTGCCATTGACCGACGGTGAAGATACCGACCAACTGGTTGTTAACAATTTTGATGTCACCCAGAATGGTCTCGAAACCACCTTTCTTGAGTTCGGCCGAAATTTTTTCGCGATCAATTTCACCGACACGCTCAATCGCCTGCTGCAGCATTTGCAATGAAGCATAACTTACTTGGCTGCCCCAATAGTCGGTATCTTTACCCGTCACTTCTTTGTGGCGTGCACGATACTCCTGAATCGCCTTGGATGTGCCGTCGATACCGCCCAAGCTCATTTGGCCTTCAACACCTTGCGCGCCGTATTTACCAATAAAGAAGGGAAACTGGGTACCCACGCCGGTATAGAAAACCTTGGGGTTCAAACTAATGATACGCGCCTGATCGCTGATCAGGATCGTGTCGGGCGGATATGAATAAGCAATGAACGTATCAGCGCCAGAGGCTTTAACCTGATTCAACAATGTCGATAGATCAGACGTACCAACCGGATAACTTTCATCCATTACCAGCTCGAAGCCTTTGGCTTGCGCAGCCTTGCGAGCCGCAGAGGCGGATTCAACACCGAAGCCGTCGGCTACACTGATCATGGCGATTTTGTTATTGATTTTGTTTTCTTTCAATGCGTCGGCCAATGTATCAAACAAGCCATTCGCGTACATGGACGCTGAGCCGAGCAAAAAGTAATGATCGGGCCACCGCTTGGCGAACTGATCAGCCTTGTCTGTTAGATTGGTGGTACCCAGTTGCGGATAGCCGTGCTTATCGAACAGCGGCGCAACGGCCAGGTTGGTGGCCGTACCCCACGGCGGCAGCAGCAAGTCCACTTCATCCTGCGTAATCAAACGCTCAACCGCACGAACAGCCTCCTCTGTACTGGAACGGTCATCGTATTCAACCACCTCGATAGGCACACGCTTGCCGTACTTGCTAAGCATAATACCGCCGGCTTTATTGACTTCCTCAACCCACATTTCATAATTGGGGCGCTGGGTCGTGGAAGCGCCCGGCGCATTAGGGCCGGTTTTCGCCAGCGCATAACCAATTAAGATTGACTCAGGTGCATCTTCTGCCAGTGCCGGTGCCGCAGCACCAACCACCGACAGGCTCAGCGCCAGGGTTGCCAACTTCGTTGTCCATTTTCTTACAGTCATTATTTGTCTCCGGAAAATAAGGGGTTAAAGTACTGACTTACCCGGCGACATGCACCCCCATCAAGTCGCCTGGAAATTAATATAAAAACAATACGTTTTTTATTAAACAACCTGATTGCTTATTTGTCGTTGTTATTTCGTGCGCTGATCAGATCAAGAACTTCTTGCACAATGGCATCAGCAAAAACTTCATCATTCAAATGGCAATCGAATGAATCCACCTTAACGGACGTCGGCATGGCTTCTTTCGCCGCGTTATAAAAAACCGGGCATAAAGAAGAATCATGCAGGTGTCCTTCCGGGCTGTCATGATGGGAAAAACCCTGTAACGGTACCAGCACCGACACCGGGCTATTACCCTCTTTCACCAGCCCGGCCAAATGCTGAGCCAAGTGGGTTAATTCTTCCTTTTCGGTACGAACGGCCGTCAACGCCTTGTTATGAATGTGATAACGCTTTCCGGGAAATTGCCGTTCGGCCATTTCAGGTGGGCCAGATACCATGAAATCGGCATTCCCAGGCGCAATCACAACGGGTATCCCCTTAGCCAACGCTGCCTTGGAACGATTCGGACCGGCGCTGCATAAGCCATTGTTCAGATAATCATTATGCTCGACAACCGAAGTTTCGATTACCGCGATCACGTCACGCTCGCCGACAATTTGATCCAATGCCTGTCCACCGGTACCCAGCGTATGGAACACCAACACTTCGTATCCCTTGTCTTCCAGCAATTTACGCACCCGCACCGTGCAGTGATCGATCGTTCCAAGTGTGCCCATGGCGATAATGGGTTTTCCAGACGCCTTTTTAGGCTCGTAGTGCTTGGCCATTGCCGCCACCGCAATGGCGGCATTACGATACACATCGCCCGTAATGCTGTTAATTCCAGCGATGTCACACACAGGATTGAACATGATGATATCTTTCGCGCCCACGAATGGTTGCGTGAACCCCGATGCCATGGTCGACACAAGTACCTTGGGCAACCCGTACGGCATCGCCTGCATAACGGTACTTACCAACGAGCTCCCCATCGAGCCGCCAATACCGATAATGCCACTGAGCGGTGTTTTGGCGTGCAGCGCCAACGCCAGCTTGGTGGCGCCTTCCATCATGACTGCCTGGCATTTGCCTTCGTGACCAAGGTCACGGACCTCCTGAATGGTTTTGCCTGCTGCGCCGGCCACTTCCTCGGGCGTAATTTCAGCCCCCGGCTTGACCGAGCGCCGAATACTGGAGTCCATATGAAGCACCTCGACACCCTGCGCCTCCAGATTGTCGCGCACGTATTTGGCTTCCACCGCTTTGGTGTCGAGCGTAGCGATTAATAAAACTTTGGGTTTTGTACTCATTGTTGTCTCCTGAAAATATTATTTGATTATTTGATTTCGCGCCTATCGAGCCACGCTAAGACGGATTCAGTTTTTGGGCCAAACGAATAAAGAAATCGAGACTCTCCGGGTTCGCCATCGCGTCGGGATGCGCCACCTTTTGCGCGGGCGACCCTAACAGCAAACGCCGTACCGGCACCTCCATTTTCTTGCCGGTTAAAGTGCGGGGAATGGCTTGAACCTGGTAAATCTCGTTGGGCACATGACGCGGCGATGCTTTGGTGCGAATTTGCGTTTTAATTTGCACCTTTAAATCGTCATCGAGCACCTTGCCGTCGTCCAACACCACAAACAAAGGCATGAACGAATCGCGCCCCAAATACTCAAGATCCACCACCAGGCTGTCGCGCACTTGCGGCAGCGCTTCGACCACACGGTAAATCTCTGCGGTGCCCATGCGGATCCCGAAGCGATTAATCGTGGAGTCAGAGCGGCCATAAATAATGCTGGTTCCACGCGGCGTAAATTGAATCCAGTCGCCATGACGCCAGTACCCTGGGAACATGTCGAAATAACTATCGTGGTAGCGCTCGTTGCCCGGGTCATTCCAGAAATAAATGGGCATTGAAGGCATGGGCCGGGTAATGACCAGTTCACCCACTTCATCAACCACCGCCTCGCCGCTCTCGTTGAACGCATAAGCAGCTACACCTAATTCGCGGCACTGAATCTCGCCTGAATACACCGGCAGGGTAGGCGCGCAGGCGACAAACCCCGATGCAATATCCGTGCCGCCGCTAATCGAAGCGAGCCAGAGGTCTGACTTGACGTTGTCGTACACCCATTGAAACGCATCAGTAGGTAACGGGGAACCCGTGGCATTGATGGCACGCAAGGCATTGAACGGCCCAACCTCCTTAGGCGACAACCCTTCTTTCATGCAGTTAATTAAATAGGCCGCACCACACCCTAAAAGTGTGACGTCGTAATCGTTAACAAAACGCCACAACGCTTTCTGATCCGGCCATGCAGGGTTGCCGTCGTAAAGCACAACGGTGGCGCCCACCAACAAGCCACCCACCTGCAAATTCCATACAATCCAGCCGGTTCCGCCCAGGAATAACAAACGATCCCCGTCGCGCAAGTCGTGCTGCAAAGCCATGGTTTTCATATGCGTTAAAACAATGCCGCCATGACTGTGCACAATAGCCTTGGGTAAACCGGTTGTACCCGACGAATAAACCACCCAGAGCGGGTGGGAAAACGGCACACGCTCATATACCAATTGCGCCGGTTCGGAAACCTGGCTTGCCCACGACAATTGATTTCGCCAAGGCAGCGGTTGATTCACCTCTGCGTTGGGACCCGGCACATGAATAACATGTTGCACGGTTGGCAGCGCATCAAGCAACTCGTTCACCTGCTCTATCCGGGTATGAGATTTGCCGTTGTAACTGTAGCTATCGGTGGCAAAAATAAGCTTGGGTTCAATTTGGCTAAAGCGGTCAGTCACCACCCTCACGCCCATATCAGGTGCGCAGCTTGACCACACCGCACCCAAACTGGCGCAAGCCATAAACGCCACCACCGTCTCAGGACGATTCGGCAAATAAGAAACGACGCGGTCGCCTTTACCGATACCCAGTTTGCGCAAGCCGGCGGCCAATGCACCAGCATCACGCTGCATATCGGCCCAGGAAACCTCATAAGGCTCTGACGTTTCATTACGCGCGATCAGCGCCGGACGTTGGTCCGTTGCGTTGCGGAATATATGCTCTGCGTAATTAAGGGTCGCGTTGGGAAACCATTGCGCATCCGGCATCGCGTGAGACGCCAGCACCGGCTGGTTCGAGCCGCCGGCCTGCACATCGAAATATTCCCAGATTGACGTCCAGAACGACTCGAGATTGTCGACCGACCATTGCCATAAATCGGCATACTCGCCGCGCGGCACGCCGTAATGGCGCTCAAGCCACTGCTGATAATGCGCCAGCCGCGAGGCATTGATTTGCGACTGACTCGGTGTCCACAAAGGTTTAGCCGACGTTGCACTGTCTGTTGGCTGCGTCATCGCATTAACTCCAATAACTGGTCGATACCCGACAAGGAATAATGTGGCCGGCGGTTTTCAGGCAAACGGGCGAAGTCGTTCGCTTTGTACAAGCCGGTATGAACACTGACGGAAATCGCCCCGTTCAAATGCGCCATTTCATTTTCCAGCGCCGGGTCGTCACCCACAATCGCCACATGTTCGGGCGCCACGTCTAGAATCTCGCGTGCGATTGCAAAAGCCTCGGCGGCCGGTTTGCCAACGACAATCGCCTCCTTGTCGGTCACACTGCTAATAGCGGCAGTTAAGGCGCCCGAGATACCCAAGGTACGGCCATCACGGCTGGCAATGTACGGCACGGTGGAAACCGTATAAAACCCCGCCCCCTGCCAAATCGCCCTACTGGCGGCGTCAAGGTCGGGCAAGCCGAACTCGGGGTACCATCCGATAAAAACCGCATCGGCATCGTCTGCCCGCTCAGGCGCACAGACAACCTCAAAACCCGCATCAGCCAACGGCTTCCAAACACCCTCCGCCCCCAGCACCAAAATTTTCTTATAGCCTTTGTTGCGAAAAACCGATACGGCAATGGCAGGAGGCGTTAGAGCACGCTCGGGTGCGACCTCAATTCCCGCGTTGCCCAGCGCCTGCGACAATTGCACCTGCGTTTTCAATGAGCCATTGGTAAAAACAACATAGGGCAAACCACGCGAGCGCAAGAGCTCAAGCAACTCAAGCGAACCAGGCAACGGCGCATAGCCGTTCAAACCCCGATCGGCCAATGCCAGGGTGCCGTCTACATCGAAAATAAACCCGCGCATTGCATTCAGATCGGGGGCCTTTACTTCAGTCATTAAACTTCTCCCGCAGCTTATTGGCCGCGTAACTCCATTAGAAAACCGTCACGTTCGATTCGGGCATGCTTGACATCGGGACGTTCAGAAAGTGCTTTAATAAGGTGCTCCACCGGCGCCACGCTGGGGTTGTAATCTTGTCGGCAAGGCCCGGACGCCACCATGGCATCAACCTGCTCAGCCGGCATCACTGCACGCAACAAAAACTCCTCATCCGACAATTTAGGGCTAAACTTTTTGCGTAATTCCGCCAACGGCGGCATGGGCGACTGACCCACCAACTCTTTGGCGCGCGGCAACTGCTCAATACGGTCCCTTACATTCGGGTCGACATCGCCCGGCGGCATACCAAAGCGCCCAACCACATAACGAATGACCTCATCCGGAACATTGGCGTAGCGCTCGGGCGACAACACATTCATCACCGCCATGGTGCCTACAACCTGCGAGAATGGCGTCACCATAATGGGGTAACCCAGCTCGGCCCGCACACGCTCCACTTCCTCATACACCTCAGGCAGGCGATGCGCCTGGCGCATCTCACTAAGCTGACGCTTCATGGTACCGATCATGCCGCCCGGTAATTGATGAGCGAAATAACGTTCGTCGTACTCCTGCGGAATACCCATGGGTAGACCTTCCGCCTTGGCCAGGCTCGTAAAGTACTCGCTTACCTTCGCCATGGCATCCAGATCGAGATCATGCGCTACACCACGGCTTTCTAGATTACTGATCACGTTTTCAACTGCGGGCTGACTACTGCCGTTACCCAACGGCTGCGCAGCGGTATGTAAGGCATCGACACCTAAACCAGGGGCTTCGGGGTATGTAAACGGCGCCAGGCCAATCGTGCAATGAGAGTGCAACTCAAGCGGCTTGGAACCCACGGCTTCACGCAGGGCCGGCAGCAAGGTGCGGGCGCGGTCGGGCGTTAGCAAACCGCCCGGGTCTTTCAGGTAAACCCGGTTAATAAAAGGCTGTGCCGCCAATTCGCGCGCCATTTGTGCAAAAAAAGCATCATCGTGAATCGGGCTCACGGTATATACCAACGCGCCGATCACTTCCGAGGCACCTGCCTTGGCAATGGCCTGACAATTATTGATAACGGCCTGCGTGGTATTCATGGGGTCCATGACCATGAAGCGCTCAATACCATTATTCACGAGCAACTGATACGACAACGCCATCACTTCCGGATGAGCCGTTTCCCATGAAATAAACCGCATACCTGTAGACAGGAATGTGAGGGGTGTATTTTTTAAACGGGATTTCATTAAACGCAAGCGCTCCCAAGGATCTTCCTTGTGGAAGCGCACCGTCACCGCCATATGCGTGCTGGTGCTGAAATCAATTGCGTAATAACCCACCTGATCAAGCACGGATGCGATTTGCAGCATCATACCGGTGCGCAAGCCCGTTGCACCCCAAAGGCTTTGGTTGCCGTCTCGTAATGTCGTGTCAATAAACTGAATCTTTTTTTGCGTCATGTTTGTTCCCGTTGCGCTTCATTTTGCAAGCTGGGCTTTTCCGCCAAATAACGGCCCAAAAAGCCTGTATCGACTCCGCCTTGCGTAAATTCCGGCGTTTCCAATATGGCTTTATGCAGCGCAATATTGGTTTTCACGCCTTCCAATACCAAATCATCAAGCGCCATACGCAAGCGAAGACGAGCCTGTTCGCGGTCTTGCCCAACCGCAATCACTTTGGCCACCATGGAGTCATAAAAGGGTGGAATCATGGCACCGGCTTCAATGTGCGTATCAATACGCAAACCGTCGTGGGAAGGGAAATAGGCTTGTGTGACACGCCCGGGGGACGGCCTAAAATCGTGGTCGCAATCTTCGGCATTAATTCGGCACTCAATGGCATGGCCGTGCACCTGAATGTCGTTTTGCGACCATGGCAATGGCTCACCCTGCGCAATACGGTACTGCGCCTCAATCAAATCAACACCCGTCACCTCTTCGGTAACCGGGTGCTCAACCTGAATGCGTGCGTTCATCTCCAGAAAGTAGAACTGCTCGCGCGGCACATCAACCAGAAACTCAATTGTGCCCGCGCCGCGATAGCCGATATGGCGGGCAAACCTTACGGCCGCCTCGTGCAAACCATCTCGCAACGCATCCGACAGATGCGGTGCGGGAGCCTCTTCAATCAGTTTTTGATATCGACGCTGCACTGAGCAGTCGCGATCGCCAAGGTGGAGGACATCTTTGCCGTCTCCCAACACTTGCACCTCGACGTGACGACCTTGCGTTACGAAGCACTCAACATAAACGCGCCCATCACCGAAAGCGGAAAGCGCCTCGGCGCTGGCCATATCAAATTGTTGAATCAATGATTCGCGCGTATCAGCGCGCTTCAGGCCACGACCACCGCCGCCGCCAACCGCCTTGATCAAGACGGGGTAACCGATATCATCGGCAACAGCTAAAGCTTCATCAAGGGTTTCAACCGGCCCGCCCGGCGTAATGGGTACATTTGCCTCGCCGGCTATGCGTCGTGCCTCCAGCTTGTTGCCGACCTGTTCAATTTGTTCGGCGGTGGGGCCAATGAAAATCACATCGTTTTCTTCGCAGACACGCGCGAATTCAGCACGTTCTGACAGAAAACCATAACCAGGGTGAATCGCTTGCGCACCCGTCGCTTGAGCGGCATGGACCAAGGTATCGATTTTCAAATAGCTTTCAGTGGCCCGGCCTGGCCCCACGCACACCACCTTATCGGCCATGCGCGCGCCCAGGCTGTCGCGATCGGCGCTTGAAACTACCAAGACCGTTTCAACGCCCAGGCGCTTAAGGCTGCGAATAATCCGCACCGCGATCTCACCCCGATTGGCCACAAGTACACGCGTAATCGGTGGAGCCTGAGTGCGATCAACCATTGTGATAGCCATAAACCCGCCTTAAGGACGCACGCGGAACAAAACCTGGTCGTACTCAACCAGTTCACCGTCTTGCGCCACCACCTCAAAAACCTCACCGGTCACGTTAGCGGGAACTGAATTCATCAGTTTCATGACCTCGATAATGCCCACCACCGTTTCCGGCTCGACCTTTGATCCTTCCGCAATAAATGGATCCGCCCCCGGTTTCGGTGCGCGATAAAACGTACCCAGCATGGGGGCTTTAATCTCGAGCAATGCGGCCTGGCCCGATGACGACGCCCCGCTTTCATCCGCACCCGAGGACGGCGCTGCTGTTTTTTCTGGATTTGGCGACTGCGGCGCTGAAACCGACGTGGCGGATGACCCTTGCCGCATTGATGGCATTGCCGACGCAGGCGACGCATCCGACACCGCGGTTGATGCACCGCTGTTGCGACGCAGATCCAACTTGATACCATCGGCTTCCAAATGCAGCTCGTCGAAATGTGACGCGTCAAGCAACTGGATAATGCGCTGCACATCGTCGTGGGTAAAGCTCATGTCAATGCTCCAAAAACACCCTGTTTGTCTTATTAATGTGCCGGTTTAAACCAACCCTTGTGCAACCAGTTTTGCCTAAACCTTCACGACAGTGCTAGCATTGCCAAACAACTTTTCACCTGGTGAAATTTAGTGAAAGATTATCAAGTCAAGACGATCCGCGCCCTTGATCGCGGCCTGGAAGTACTGGAGTATCTGCACAAATCGCGCAACGCCAGCCTGCACGACTTATACTTGGCCACCGGTTTACCCAAAGCCACCCTGACTCGGGTTATCGCAACACTGGAGCGTCGCGGACTGATTTGGCAAAGAGTGGCCGACGGCGCCTTCATGGCCAGCCACACGTACCAGCCCCGGCCGCCCCAAGTCAATGACGAAAACTATCTGGTTCAAGTGGCATCACCCACCCTGGTGCAACTGTGCCGCAAAGTCGACTGGCCATCCATTCTGGCTGTGCCGCGGCTGGATCATATGGCCGTGATTGAAACCAATAGCCCGCGCTCGTACTTCTCGCACATTCCATTGGGCCCAATCGGGTTTCGGGTGAATATGTTGCGCTCAGCCACCGGACGCGCCTACCTGGCTTTCTGCAGTGAAACGGAAAGACAGTCGGTTTTGCAACGCTTGGCTGCCAGCAATGAGCCCGGCAACTATCTGGCGCGTCGTCCTGAGCAAATTAAACAATTGCTGGAAGAAACGCGCCAATTAGGCTACGGTTTGCGCACACCGGACTTCGGCGGCCATTACGACAAAACTCGCCGTGAATTTGACGACGGACGAGACTCGGTTGCCGTGCCTATCTGGGCGGGCAAAGAGGTGGTGGCAATCGTAAACCTGACCTGGATTCACAAGATCGCAAGAAAAGAAGACATTATCAAAAAACTATTGCCCGAACTGCGGCAAGCCGCACAAACCATTTCCTGGAATTTAATGTCGCCGCTGCGTGAAAAGGCCTTAAATCCTTAACACGACTGTGCCGCGTTTGGACCCCGATTCCACGAACTCATGTGCAGCAGCGGTTTGACGCAAACGGAAGTTTTTTGCCACACGGTGTTGTAAACGCCCTTGCTCAAGCCACCCAGACAATTTTTCGATACAGACTGCGCGATCATCAGGCAGCAAGTCGTACACCAGGAAGCAGCGCAAATCGATTGAACGCCACAACAGGGTTTTCAAATCAACAGGCAAAATACCCGTGGTGTTGGAGCCATAACAAATATACACACCGTGTGCTTTCAGCACATTTTCCGAAAGCAATGCGGCCGTTGAGGAAAAATCCATATCAATAATTGCATCGACACCCTCGCCCTGGGTTAACTCCAGCACCCGTGCCCCAACTGCCGTCTGCTTGTAATCGACAACCGAGAAAGCCCCCGCCTGCTCGGCATCTTCGCGGCGCGCACCTGAACCTGCCGTTCCAATAACACGGGCCCCTTCCAGTACCGCCATTTGCGTTACGTAATGCCCCACTGCGCTACCCGCCCCAGTAACCAGAATGGTTTTACCAGCAAGCGGGCCGGCCAGCCGAACTGACTGAACGGCAGTGAGTGCAGGAATACCAAGACAGGCGCCCTGCTCGAAACTCATTGTGTCAGGCAGGGGAACAGCCTGTATCTCGGGCAAGACAACATACTCACACGCCGTACCCCAAGGCCGGCGCCACTGCGCATTCCACACCCATACACGCTGCCCGACACGATGCGAACCCACCCCAGGACCCACGTAGTCGATCATTCCGGCGCCATCACTGTGCGGCACAATCTGATCGAAATCCAAGGGGCGGCGCAATCGAAACTTCACATCCGACGGGTTGATTCCCGAGGCATGCAACCTCACCCGTACTTCGCCGATCCCGGGCTCCGGATCGGGCAGTTCACCATACTCAAGCACTTCACGCGCTGCGCCATTACGGCAATACCAGACTGCTTTCATCACTGTACATTCCTAAACAAGCCTCTTTGAAAATTACACGCTTTATCAGCACCCATCAACCTGACTTCGCCAATTTCGCTAGAATCGGATTCTGTTTCAACATTCGACGCAACGATTGGAAATAAGCAATGACAATGACTCACGAACTGGGCCTGCACCTGACCGGCATGGAACAATTGCAGATTATGCTGGATCAGGACTTACGCTGCCCGATCGCACAAACGCTGGATATTAAAATGGTTGAAGCCGAAGATGGCCGTGTTGTGTTCCAGGCCACACCCGACAGACACCTGTACAACCCAAACTATTTTGTACATGGCGGTTTTTCGGCAACCATGATGGATTTTGCCTGCGGTTATGCATCAATGAGCAAGATTCCACCAGGAAAAAGCCTTTCCACGATCGACTTAAAGGTTTCATACCACCGACCGATCAACAAAGAGACAGGCCTGTTGAGCGCTGAAGGGATCGTCACCAGCAGTGGCAAACGCGTCATTTTTTCAGAAGCCAGACTCACTGACCAGGATGGCAGGCTTTATGTGTCCGCGACATCAAGTGTTCTTGTGTTCAGTCTTGAGTAGGACACCAGGCCCGCCGGCAAGCGGGCGATGAATCACGACGCAACGTCCTGGCGGGCCCGGCGCAAATACAGGATCAACAGTGCCACGCCGACAATCACGGCCGGAACGAGCGACCCAATATTCAACCACCACCATCCTTGCGTCGTAACCAGCGCGCCGGAACTGAACGACGATAAAGCCATCACAAAAAACACCACAAAATTGATAGCGCCCTGAGCCTTATCACGTTCTTGCGGTGTGTGCGCCTGGGTAGCCAGGTTGGTCGAGCCTGTAAACAGGAAGTTCCAGCCAACCCCAAGCAAAAACAGCGACACCAGATAATGCTCGTATGTGTTGCCCGACAGGGCAATGACAATGCAAGCAATGTTCAGCACCAGGCCTGCCAGCATAATCTGCAATGTGCCATAACGCTTGATTAACGAGCCGGTGATAAACCCGGGGGCAAACATCCCGATCACATGCCATTGCAATACCGTTGCTGTATCGGAAAACGGAAAACCGTCTACCTCCATTGCCAGCGGCGTGGCAGCCATCAGCAAATTCATAATGCCGTACCCAATGCCGGCACCCAACGCCGCCACAATAAATACCGGTTGACGCGCAATCTCTTTTAAATCCCGACCACTCGACTCAGGTGCCTGGGTTCTTGCATCATCAGGAAACCGAATGAAATTCATCAATACTATGCCCAAAACGGCCAGCACCGCCAACGCCAGATACGCCCCCATAAAGGGGTAAGCTGCAACATCTTTGGTATGCCGGGCCAGGGCGGGCCCGACAACGGCGCCAATGAGCCCCCCCGCCAAGACCCAGGAAATGGCTTTTTCGCGCAAGCTGACATCAACCACCTCGGTGGCCGCAAACCGATATAGCTGTCCGTTGGCACTGTAATAACCGGCAATCACGGTTGCCGATACCAACAACCAGAAACTTTCAATCCAGACCGCAAAAGCACATAGCAATGACGACAGCACGGCAACAACCAGGCCCAGTTGAAAGGACTTCTTGCGACCGTGATGACTTTGGGTTTTTGCCACCAATGCCGTCGACAAAGCCCCGCCAATGACATAGCCCATGATGGGCAACGTAGCCATCCAGGGTACCGCGGCCAGATTCATGCCCACCAGGCCGTTAATACCGATAAAAGTCACATTATTCGTAAAAAACAAGCCCTGGCAAATAATCAACAGCACTAAATTGGAGTTAAAAAGTCGGGGTTTTGCGGACATGAACAGCCTCCAGCATGATCTGTGGGCCGATCATACACCTGATCACCTTTCCAGTAGCTGAACCTGCATAGTCACCAGCCTGAAAAAGACGAATCAGCCCTGCTATGATTCATCCATGTTGTTTCACTACGTGGCGGAAATTACCCAATGTCGATACAAAACCTACTCCAGCAAATGCTTTCCTCAGGACAACAAGCCGGACAATCCGCGGGTAGTCAGCTCAATGACCTTGGCCGTAAAACCGGCCTGGGTGGATTTGGCGGTGGTGCTTTAACCGGCGGTGCGCTGGGGCTTTTATTAGGCAACAAGAAATTCAGGAAAATGGGGGGCAAAGTAGCCACCTATGGCGCTGCGGCAGCGTTGGGCGCTGTTGCCCTCAAGGCCTATACAGACTGGCAGAAGCAGCGTTCCACCAATAACACGCCGGCAGCGCCTCAGCCCGCGCAAATACCCAACGCGCAGGCCGCGCAGCCTTCACCCAGCGCGCTGGGCTGGTCGGAAAATGAAGCGGAAACGCACAGCCGTGCGGTATTGGCGGCCATGATCGGCGCCGCCAAGGCCGATGGACATATCGGAGACTCGGAGCGCACCCTGCTGGAAGCCGAGGTCGCCCGGCTGGGTAATCCCCAGGACCAGGCCTGGTTTCATGCAGAACTGCAAAAACCGGCCGATCCCGCCGTCATTGCACGGCAAGCGGCGACACCGGAAATGGCGGCTGAAATGTACCTGGCCAGCCTGCTCGTCATTGACGAGCAAAGCTTCATGGAACGGGCCTACCTGGAAGAGTTGGCCAGGCAATTGCAGTTGGAGCCGAGCCTGAAAATCAATCTGGAAAGCCAGATTAAAAACCTGGCCTGAACCGGCGGCCCGCTTAAAGCCAAAAATTAGAAGTCGTAACGGAACCCAACAAGAAAAGCACGGCCGCCCTGACTGGCTGACATCAGGTCGGCCAGCCCGCCCCGTTTCTCCACGATAGAAGCCGTGGAACCCTCACGGTAAAACTCGGTAAAGAGTTTCAGGCTTTTGTTGTACTGGTAATCAACACCCAGGTGCACGATATTGCCGCCATAGTTTTGTACTCTGGCAAACATGGCCTTGAATGTGTATGGACCAGTGCTGTAACTTCCGAACACATTGAATGCCTCATTGCCATCGCGGGAAAAAGCGCCGGGCGTGTGGTTGTTGGTGTCGAACACTTCGTACTTGGCCGCGAAATACCAGGGGCCGGCCTGATGGCTGGCCGAAACACCATACACGCGATCTCTACCCAGGCCCGTATCGCCGCGATCGTCCATACCCACCGCCAAACGCGTATCGCCCAGGGCGTAGGTCAGCGCCGCCTGGATCCGCCGGTCGTCTATCCGCGACGTTGAACGCCGATTGCCCGCAGCCGAAGTGTAGCTGCCTGATAATGTGAATCCATGAACCGAGGGGCTGTAATACGAAATCGTGTCGGCGATCCGAAAAGCCGTATACGTTGCGAAACCACTGTAATAACTGCTGAACTGATCGACCGGTGCAGCGACTGCATTGTAATAAGGCATCCACTGCTGGCCACCGATTAAAGTACCTGCATTCGTGCGCACGCCCACCTGTGCGATACGTATGCGCTGCCGATGATCACGCCCCGCTCCACCCTGGTCATAAGGATCGCTGACACGAAAGTTGGCCGTATCGAACGGCAGCTCAAGCTGCCCGAATACGGCAATATCGTCGGTGAAACGATATTCTGCTTTCACTCCAACACGCGTATAAGCATCGCGCAAGCCCACATAAGCCCCCCACGGATCGCTATTGCCCGGATGCACGGACTCGAGCTGCATACGCAATGAGCCGTAGAGTTCGACGGAATGTTTTGCCCCTTCCGTCAGCACAACAGCCGAAACAGACGGGGCAAACAAGAGCCCCGCACCGACCGAAAACATCCATTTCACGGCTTTCATTTTTTTGGTTTTATTCATAGTCGTTTCTTGATGATTTGTTCACAGGTCTTACGAGGATGGCGGCTCGGAAGCATGCTGTGCGTCTTCGCGATCGGCCCAATAACGCAACCTGCGACGCAGTTCACGCTCACGCCGGCGCTCTTCGCGATAATCCTGTTTCACTGCCCGCCATAACGCCACGACCATCAGCACAATGACCAATGTAAACGGCAGCGCAAACACAATTGTGGCAGTCTGCACCGCCTGAATGCCGCCGGCCAGCAACAAACTGATGGCGATACCCGCCACCAATACGCCCCAGATAATCTTCACGCGGGCATGCGGATTCGGCTCACCCCCGGTACTCATCATGCCCAGAACAAGCGTCGCGGAATCGCCGGAAGTGACGAAAAACACCAATACCAGCACGGTCGCAACCGCAGACATCAAGGTGCCCAGCGGCATGGCATCGAACATCACAAACAACGCAGTTGAAACGTCGGCTTTTACGGCTTCCGCCAACGGCACGGCATCCCATATCTGCATGTGCAGCGCTGTGCCGCCAAACACGGAAAACCACAGGAAACCTGCGAAAGTGGGCGCCAGAACGGTACCCAGGACAAACTCGCGAATCGTCCGGCCCCGGGAAACACGCGCAATAAACAGACCGACAAAAGGAGACCACGCGATCCACCAGGCCCAGTAGAAAATGGTCCAGCTACCGATCCAGCTGTCGTCCATAAACGGGGTCGTGCGCAGACTCATGCGCACAAACTCGCTGGCATAGCTGCCCAGGGTGGTCGTGAATGTATCGATCACTGATACGGTAGGACCAATAAGAAAAACCGTGACCATTAATACAAAAGCCAAAATCAGATTGATATTGGACAGCCATTTAATGCCACGGGTAACCCCTGTTACCGCCGAGGTCAAAAACAGAATGGTCGTAATGACAATAATTAAAACCTGCGCCGTCGTACTAATGGGTACACCCAGCACGTAATGCAAACCGCTGTTGATTTGCAGTGCCCCGATACCCAGCGACGCCGCCACCCCGAAAGCCGTTGCAATAATGGCCAGTACATTGACCGCCAAGCCCAGATGCGGAGCCCAGCGCCAGGGTAAAGAACTGGTGGCCACACTAACCAGCGCCGGCTTGTCTCTACGGAAACAGAAAAAGGCAATGGCGAGTGCCACCACACTGTATACAGCCCAGGGATGCAACCCCCAATGGAAAAAGCTGTATCGCATGGCGGCCGATGCGGCGCCAGGCGTTTCAGCGATAAATCCCGGTGGCGGCGAGCCGAAATGAGAAATGGGTTCCGCCACGCCCCAAAACACCAAACCGATCCCCATGCCTGCAGCAAACAACATGGCAAACCAGCTATGAAGCGAAAACTCCGGCTCTTCGTCCTCGGCTCCCAATTTCAAATCGCCATAACGGCTGAATGCCAGGAGACCGGCGACAACGACCAACCCCAAAACAATCCATAAATAGAGCCAGCCAAACGTAACCGTTATAAAACCAAGAAGCTCGTCAAAAATCCCTCCCAGGGACTCCGGCGCAATAATCCCCCAGATCACGACCAGCAATATGACGCCGGCGGAAATAATAAGCTGCATGCGGGTTCTCCTTTTATTATGAACCGACATTGTAAACACGCCTGACGATGATTGACGAATCATTACGGATTAATTAAAATAAGAATAGTTCTCAGTTGCATTAATAAAATAATTTATAGCGTTGAGAATATATAACTAACCGCAAATTGGCAGACTCGCCAGTAAAAACTCACCCATCTTCTTCCAACATAGGTTTTCCATGACAACTGCCGCCTCGCTTAAAACCTGGTACTGGTTGCATAAGTGGTCCAGCCTGGTCTGTACCGTTTTTCTACTGCTTATCTGCCTGACCGGTTTACCGCTGATACTTCATGAGGAAATCGAGCACGCATTCGAAGACGGCAAACCCCATGTCGTGGTCCCCGAAGGTACGCCGCGCGCCAGCATAGACACCATTCACGCCAATGCCAGGGCGCTCTACCCTGGCCAAGCGCTGCAATACACCTATATTGATGATCACGAACCTGTTGTCTGGGTCGGCATGGCCGACCCGACAACCGCCGCCGATGCAAAAAGCCATCATTACATGCGGTTCGACGCCCATACCGCAGAACTGCTCTACGATGGGCCCAGCGTTTTTGAAGAGCAATTCACATTCATGGGCATCATGTACGCCCTACACGTTGACTTGTTCGCAGGACTGCCGGGACAGCTTTTCCTGGGTTTCATGGGGCTGCTCTTCGTACTTGCCACTGTGTCTGGCGTGGTGCTGTATGGCCGGTTCATGAAGAAACTCGAATTCGGCACCGTTCGCGCCGATCGCTCGCGTCGTCTTAAATGGCTCGACCTTCACAACCTGCTGGGTATTGTGACCGTTGTCTGGGTTACCGTCGTCGGGGTTACCGGCGTCATTAATGAATTGGCTACGCCCATGTTCAGCTACTGGCAATCGACTGAAGTTGCGTCTTTAATTGCGCCCTACCAGAATGAAAGTCCGCCCTCGGAATACGTATCTGCCGATGCCGCCATGGCCGCCGCCACCCGGGCATTACCCGACAGCATCGCAACCAGCTTCAGCCATCCGGGTAACATGTTCGCCACCCCCCATCACTACGTTTTCTGGATGCAGGGCTCAACACCGCTGACATCCCATCTGTTCACACCGGTTCTGATTGATGCCACGACTGCCGAGGTCACAGCCGTCGCCGAGCCTCCCTGGTACCTGGTTATGCTGGAACTTTCCCGCCCCTTGCATTTCGGCGACTACGGCGGATTGCCACTTAAAATCATCTGGACATTGCTCGACCTGATGACCATCGTGGTGTTGGCCAGCGGCTTGTACCTGTGGATTGCAAGGCGAAAAACCAATGACGCCCGTATCCGACAAATTGCCGACACACTGACGCCGGCCTATTCCGCAACGAGGTCATGATGTCATCCCTGCCCCATTCCAACACACATTCGCGTCGTCATATCCCTGTCTGGCGCACCCCGATCCTGTTGGGCTGCCTAACCTGTTTTGGTCTGCTTTGCGCATTGTTGGGAAGCGGCATCTGGAATGTATTGAGCTGGATTGCCATGGCAATACCATTGCTGGTTGGTGCCGGTTTTTGGGTTTTCCCCAGGAACAAAACGCGCGCTCCCCAGCATCACCGCGAATAACACCGCATCCGGGCCTGAACAGCGCCGCCTTATGCGGCGCTGTTTCATAACGGCCTGTTGTTTCTCCAAAAAACTCGGTTTACAGTGGATGCCGATGCGAATTTCCAACAAGTTCTGGTTTGATATGCGCGCACACTTTCGTTTTTGGCTCTCTGGTTTAATACTCGCAATGAGCAGCTTGTTCACTTCCCACGCCAGCGCAAGCCAGTTGCCCGCGGGCTTCACCTACTTGGAAGAGGCTGTTCCAGGCATCAGGATCGACCTGATGTACACCGGCAGCGACAATTTTCTGGGGCGACCTGTTAACGGATACGAACAGGCACGTGCGGTGCTGACCAAGCCGGCCGTACAAGCGTTGAAGCGAGTACAGAATCGCTTGAAACCTTTCGGACTCGGCCTGTTGGTTTACGATACCTATCGGCCCCAACGCGCAGTTAACGACTTCATTGCATGGTCTCGCACTGCCGATAACCAGATGCGCGAACAGTATTACCCCGATGTTTCAAAGCCCGACCTGTTCAAAGAGGGCTACATTGCCGCCAAGTCGGGACACAGCCGTGGAAGCACCGTCGACCTGACCCTGTGCGACCTGAAGACAGGACAGCTGCTGGACATGGGCACACCCGTTGACTTTCTTGGCAAAGAATCATGGCCCGACTACGCCGGCGTAACAACACAGCAACGGGCGAACCGGCTATTGTTAAGAAATGTCATGACGCAAGCAGGCTTCCTACCGTTGCGACAGGAATGGTGGCATTTCACCCTGGCGAACGAACCCTTTCCCGACACCTATTTTGATTTTCTGGCGCGATAAATCTCAAAGCACTCAGTCGGCGATACTTACAGACGCAAAGTTGAAAGAATAAGCCGCTGCTCTTCTTGTTCAATCGCCAACAATTCCGAACGAATACTGCGAATATGCGTTTGAGCGGCTCTGTACGCCGCCTGCGGCATCTTACGGGTAACCGCGTTGTACAACCGCGCGTGGTGCCGATCAATTTTCTTTTTTTGAGCCTGACGATGATAAAGATTACTGAGTGAGGCAAATACCGAACTGAGCATCAGTTCGTTCAGCGAACTTAAGGTATGAACCAAAACAGGATTGTGCGCGGCCTCGCAGATAGCCAAATGAAAGGCATGATCCAGACGAGCATGAGTGGCCGTGTCAGTCGGTTTGTCTTGTGCAGTAACCAACTCTTCATAACGTTGGGTAATAATCGAATAGTCACCAAGCGTACCTCGCTCGGCGGCGAGCCGCGAAGACTCGCTTTCCAGAAACTCCCGTACCTCGAGCAAATCATACAAAGTGCGCGGCTGCGTCTTCAACATATGCAACATCGGACGCGAGGAAGGGGCTTGCATCAGATTGGCAACGAAAGAACCCCGCCCATGCTCGGTGGCGATGACCCCACGCGCTCTCAGGATTTCCAATCCTTCACGCAAAGCGCTTCGTGAAACACCAAGTCGTTGCATTAACAAGCGCTCAGACGGGAGCCGCTGCCCAGGCTTTTGCGCAGAATCAATAATCAATTTTTCCAATTGAGACGCAACCGCCACGGCAACCCGCATTGTATTGACCGACGAATTCTTTTCTTCAATGACCATTCAACTTACTGGTAGGACCAGTTCAATATAAGATTAAAAGACATATATTTGAATTTTAATATATTGATAATAAATAAAAAATTATTAATATCAATAAAAATCAAAAAAAACTGGTAGGACCACAATTAAATAGACTGGACACAAGCCCGGAACACACCCTAAGTTAAAAAAAAGACAAAATATACTTTGGAGTGAGCGTGAGTAATCTCTATAACGAAGCGATCGATGGAGAACTGCCTGCAGTCGACAAAATGCGGGTCGTCAATGATCTGGTCACCCGGATGCCCGACCTCGACATACTTCACGAACCTGAAGATCTGCGTCCCTACGAATGCGATGGCCTGGCCGCCTATCGAACCACGCCACTTTTGGTCGCGCTGCCGCGCAATGTGGAGCAGGTCATCTCGCTGATGAAATACGCGCAGGCACAAAAAGTGCCCGTTGTAGCCAGAGGCGCAGGCACAGGGCTGTCTGGTGGCGCCTTGCCACTTGAGAAAGGCATTCTGCTTGTCATGTCCCGCTTCAACCAGATTCTGGATATTGATGCCCAGCGATGTATTGCAACTGTTCAACCTGGCGTACGCAACCTCGCCATCTCCCAAGCCGCTGCAACCTGGGGTCTTTACTACGCACCTGATCCGTCGTCACAGATTGCCTGTTCAATTGGCGGCAATGTTGCAGAAAATGCCGGCGGAGTGCATTGCCTGAAGTATGGCCTCACTGTACACAATGTTTTGCAAATAAAGATCGTCACAATCGATGGTGAACTGATGACACTCGGCTCACTTGCCCTTGACGCGCCGGGGTTCGACCTGCTGCCTGTCTTCATCGGTTCGGAGGGAATGCTGGGCGTTGTCGTTGAAGTTACCGTCAAACTGCTGCCCAATCCCCCGCAAACAAAAGTTCTATTGGCCAGCTTTGACGATGTCGAAAAAGCGGGCAACGCGGTCGGCAACATTATCGCTGCAGGCATTATTCCAGCCGGCCTGGAGATGATGGATAAACTGGCCATTCAGGCGGCCGAAGAATTTGTTCACGCCGGTTATCCGACGCAAGCCGAAGCGATTCTAATTTGCGAGCTGGATGGATTGGAACACGACGTCAACGCCGATCTGAGCAAGGCAAAAAGCATTCTCGAAGCAGCGGGGGTTATCGATGTGCGCCTTGCCAAAGACGAGCAGGAGCGCGCACGCTTTTGGGCGGGTCGCAAAAACGCCTTTCCGGCTGTCGGCCGGCTGTCTCCCGACTACTACTGCATGGATGGCACGATTCCTCGCCGGGAACTGCCAAACGTACTCAAGGGAATTGCAACGCTTTCGAAAACGTATCAGTTAAGGGTGGCAAATGTGTTCCATGCGGGCGACGGCAACATGCATCCATTGATCCTTTTCGATGCCAATATCCCAGGGGAACAAGACAGAGCCGAGCTTTTAGGCGGGAAAATCCTGGAACTATGCGTTGAAGCAGGCGGGACCATTTCGGGTGAGCATGGTATCGGCCGGGAAAAAATCAACCAGATGTGCGTACAGTTTTCTGCCGCCGAAATCACATACTTCCATTGCGTGAAAAAAGCATTTGATCCGCATGGGTTGCTCAATCCTGGCAAAAATATTCCAACCCTGCAACGTTGTGCGGAATTCGGTGCAATGCATGTGCACGCGGGGCAATTGCCCTTTCCCGAGCTGGAGCGCTTCTGATGAATCACGGTACAGATCGCAGCTCAGAGATGCAGGCACAAGTTGAACAGGCAATATCACAAAAGAAGCCTATTGGAATTGTCGGAGGGCAAAGCAAAATAAGCTCATCTCAACTTGAAGGCCTATCCCTGGTCGACACGACCGGGCACGAAGGTATTGTTGAATATCACCCAACCGAACTCACACTCACCGCGCGAACAGGTACGCGTCTGTCTGATATCTCAGAACTGCTGAGCGAACAGGGTCAACATTTGCCCTTTGAGTCACCGGAGCATGGGGGGCGCGCCACCCTGGGAGGAACCATCGCGACAGGCGCAGCCGGCCCTCGTCGCCCCTGGAGCGGATCCGTCAGTGATCACGTCCTGGGCTGCCGGATCATCAGCGGCGGCGGAAAACTACTGCGATTCGGCGGCCAAGTAATGAAAAATGTCGCAGGCTACGACGTCTCACGCTTAATGACCGGCAGTTATGGATGTTTGGGCCTGATGACCGAGATTTCACTCAAGGTCATGCCAAAACCTGCGGACAGCATCACGCTGCAGCTTGATATGAGCCGCAGCCATGGCTTGGATGCCTTTGCTCAATGGCGCAAACAAGGCATTCCCATCTCGGCCTTGATGCACGATGGCAGTCAACTTTTTGTGCGTATAGAGGGTAGTGAAGACACCGTCTCCACGACAAGAAGGCAAATTGGGGGCCAAGTCGCAAGCGCCGAAACATGGAACAAGTTGCGTGAAAAACAGCTCGATTTTTTTCAGCGCGATCAAACACTTTGGCGTTTGAGCTTACCAATGGGGACCTTGCTGAGTTCGTTGCCCGGCCCCGCTTTAATGGATTGGGCCGGCGCGCAGTGGTGGATTAAAACCGACGCATCCGTCGAAAAAATGCAAGGATTGGCCGCAAGTCTGGGAGGACACGCTGTGGGATACCCCATAAACAAAGAACCCACAATTCGACAAGCACCACACGCATCCATTATGCAACTTAACAAACGCCTCAAAGCGCAGTTGGACCCAATGCAGCTATTCAACCCCGGGATGCTTTACGCAGGGCTTTAAGCAACATGCAAACAAACCTCAATCCAAATGCCAGCACGCCACACCGCCTGCAAGACGCAGAGGAAATACTGCGTTCTTGCGTGCACTGCGGCTTTTGCAACGCGACCTGCCCGACTTATCAAGTGCTTGGTGATGAGCTTGACGGCCCCCGTGGGCGTATTTATTTGATCAAGCAGATGCTGGAAGGCGAAGCAGTCAGCGAAAAGACCCAAACTCATCTTGATCGCTGCCTGACCTGCCGCAACTGCGAAACCACCTGCCCTTCGGGCGTGCGCTACCATGATCTTCTGGATATCGGACGCGCCGAGGTCGACTCGCGTGTTGCTCGACCATGGCACCAGAAGCTGCTTCGCCTGGCCTTAAGAAAGGTGATTCCAAATCACGTTTTATTCTCGGGTTTACTGCGGACAGGTCAACAGCTTCGTCCGATACTGCCCGCCTTCATTGCCCAGAAAATACCAGAAACGCCCCCCATCAACAGCGAGACACCCTCTGGAACACACACGCGAAAAGCAATTATGCTGGAGGCCTGTGTACAGCGCTCGCTATCACCCAATACCCGCTATGCGGCCACGCGTGTTCTGGATCGCCTGGGAATCAGCGCGATTAAAACAAACGCAGGATGCTGTGGCGCTAACGACATGCATCTCGGTCATCCGGAAACCGCCAAACAATATGCAAGAAAGAACATAGACTTGTGGTGGCCGATGATAGAACAAGGGGCGTATCCCATCGTACACACGGCAAGTGGTTGCGGAGCATTCATCAAAGAATACGACCACTTGTTGCAACATGATCCAGACTACGCGCAAAAAGCAAAGAGGATCAGTGCAGTGACAGAAGATCTGGTTGAGACGATCGGCCGGGAAGACCTAAGCAGGCTGCACACGGACTCAAAAGAGAAAATTGCCGTGCAATGCCCATGCACATTGCAACACGCACAAAGGCTCCCCAACGCCATGCAAACGATACTCAAAACCGTCGGATTTCAAATTTCCCCAGTCGCGGATAGTCATTTGTGCTGCGGCTCGGCAGGAACCTATTCCATTACCCAGCCCCAAATGGCGCGAACCCTGCGTGATCAGAAAATGGATGCGCTTGAGCAAGACCAACCAGACGTGATTGCAACTGCAAATATTGGTTGCCAGACCCATTTAAACAGTGCAAAACGCACCCCGGTGAAACATTGGATCGAAATTGTCGATGCGGCAATACAGTAACCACGGAATATCAAGAGAAATTGATATGACTTTGTTTTTATCAACCCCAGGAGGAAACAAATGAGCCTTCCACTCATCAAGGTGACAAAAGAAGAAATGCGCAAACGCGTTGCTTACTTCAAAGATCTGAAAGGATTTGATGGCGGCCTGCCCGACAGCGACTATCCCAGCGCCAAACGAATGCTTTACAACGTCGTAGGCTTCCAACCCCCAGAAGGCGACTCTGAGGCAGTCAGCTCACCGGTCGGCGCCAAGGCAGCCGAAAATGCGGCGATCAAAATTAATGAAGGCTTCAACATGGGCTTTTGCCAAGCCGAGCCAGGCAAAGGCCCGATGATGCATAACCACGACACGAATGAAACATTCATGCCTATCAGTGGTCGTTGGCGCTGTTCCTGGGAAGTCGATGGCAAGGTTGAAGCCTTTGAGCTTGGCCCATGCGACGTTGTCTCTTTCCCTGCTGGCGTGAATCGACGCTTTGAAAATATCACGCATGACGAACCGGGCAAAACACACTGGTTGCTCTTCGTGATTGGCGGAAATGCACCACAAGCCGAGTTCTCGGCAGGCGCAATGACCGAACTCAAAGAAAAGGGCTACGCCAACTAAGGATACCCATGCTGAAAGAACTTAACGCGCTGGAACAGACCCATCAATGGCAATCACTGACGGTCAAAGATCATGAGTGGCGCTGGCTTGACACGAAAGGATCAGGGCCGGCTATTGTTCTCTTGCCCGGATCCGTCGGCGATGCCGGCATGTTTGCATTGACAATAGATGCGCTGGCTCAAAAGGCCAGAGTGCTCGCAGTTACGTATCCGGCAATTTCCGACCCTTCTTTGCTGGCACAAGGCCTGATCGAAGTTCTCGACCACGCGAAGATCTCTGATGCGGTGATCGTCGGCTCTTCATTCGCCGCGTACTGGGCGCAGTTCATTGCATTGAAGAACCCGGACCGCGTCAAACATCTGGTCATAGGAAATGGCTTTGTCGACGGCAGCGACCTGACCGACAACCCATTGTTTGACCCCGACTACGTGGAAAACGTAACACCACAGGCACTGCATCAAAAATGGCTGCAACGCATTGAAAGCGCCCCGGTTTCCAACTTGCAGCAATTGCAGACAGATATGTTGAAACACCGGCAAACCCCGGAAAATCTGCACGCTCGGTTCCTGGGCGTCGTTAGGGCAACACCTTGCCCCGCATTACCTTTGAACAAATCTCAAATCACTGTCCTGGATTGTGACGACGACCCGTTGATTCCACCCGAAGTGCGGGAACGCATTCGAAGAAATTACCCCGAATCGAATCACGTCACGCTAACAAAAGGCGGACACTATCCGCATTTGCTGAATCCAAATGAATATGCATCACTTTTAATGAAAATTCTGGAGTCGGGCCGCTAGGCGGCCCCGCCCGAAGAAATATAAAGCACAGGAGACAAAATGAAGCTATCAGCCCTAGTAACCGGCCTGGCTCTGGCCTGCAGTTCACTCGCCACGCAAGCAGACACTTTCACATTGCGAATGGGGGGTGGACATACAACCGGATTAACCTACGTTAATCAATACGACACCTACTTCGCCGACGAGGTCGCCAAGCGCGTGGAAGAACAAACAGACCACAAAGTGCGTTTTATTAAAGCCTGGGGTGGCAGTGTCGCAAAAGTCGACGGCGCGATCGAAGCAGTACAAGAAGGAACGCTGGATATCGGCCTGTCTCCAATTGGGTTCGAGCAATCTCGTGCGGCCCTACTTAACTATAGCGCTTATGTTCCCTTTACTTCGCCTGACCCGACCGTTCAACAAAAAGTATCCAACCGCATGATTGCAGAAGTACCGGCACTCCAGGAGAGCATGAAGCCGTACAACTCGCATGTGCTGAGCGCAATGGTTTCAGAGGCATACGGCGTGGCGACTTCTTTCGACTGGAACTCTATCCCTGAAATGAAGGGAAAACGTATTGCAATGGCCGGAACCAATGCGCCTTTATTCATCCCCATTGAAGCGATCCCGGTCACACTTGGTATTGGTGACCACTATCAAGCCATGCAGTCCAGTTTGGCCGACGGCAGCCTCTTTTACATTTCAGGCATGGAAGCGTTCAAACTAAAAGAGGTGGCAGAGTACTTCAATAAAACCGGTTTTGGTTCCCTGAGTACTCTGGTTGCGTTCATGAACCTGGATACACGCAAACGGTTACCCAAAGAGGTCGTCGACATTATCGACGAAGTTGCGCTGGAGACATCATGGCGTGTCGCCGAAATATCCAAGAAACGCGACCAGGATGTTGAGGCGCGCTTACTTGAGGAAGGTATTACCGTTAACACGCTACCGGCGGAACAACGTGCGCAGTGGGCCGAACTTATTAAGGATTTACCGGGAAAGTCAGCGCAAGAGCTCGATGCAAAAGGCTTCCCGGCAACGCAAGTGCTTAAAACCTATATCAAGTTCATGAACGAAGAAGGATACCAATTCCCTTTGGACTATCCTCTGTAACACCAAAACACGCGGCCCGCGCCAGCTGGGCCGCGCACTCATCCCTGCCTCAAAAGGACAATTCCGATGAAAGTCTGGATTGATCGCGCGTTACTCGGACTGCACCTGGTCGGTGCATGCTTCCTTATTGCGCTCACGCTGCTCATTATGTACGACGTACTCGGGCGCATACTATTCAACCGGCCATTTGCAGGCACAGCTGAACTGGTTGCCGTCGGACTCGTACTACTTACCTTCCTGCAAACGCCCTACGTCATTCGTCACCGACAACTCTTGCGCGTTACGTTCCTGCTCGACCGCGTTCCAGGCGCAATACGCTCACAACTTAATGCCTTCGCCTACATACTTGGCTCCGCCTTTTTCCTGGCCATTGCAATTACGTCTGTTGAACCTTCGATCGTGGGATGGAACACAGGCGAATTCTTCGGCAATGATGCGTTCCGCATTCCGGCCTGGCCCTTGCGATTCGGCACGTTGGTTCTTTGGATCATCAGTGGCTTTATCTGTATCGGATTCGCCGTTCAGGGCATCCAGGGAAAATTAAAAGCAACAGACGACGAACTCAAAGACTAAGGAATAAGTATGGACTTCCAAATGTGGGGCGGACTGATTGTGCTGGCGGTACTCGTTGTGCTGGGTGTGCCTGTTGTATTTGCATTCGCCGCATCGGCCGCGCTGGGGCTGTACTTTGTTTTCGGCTCAATTGATATGGTTGTCAGTTTGCTTCAGCAAACCGCTTTATCGGGAATCAAAGAGTACAACTTCGTTGTTATTCCGCTCTTCACCGCCATGGGCATGCTCATCGCCCACTGTGGTGCAGCCAGCGATCTGTTCTCGGTTGTGAATCGCTTGCTAAAAGGCGTACCGGGCCGGTTAGCGGTTGCCACGGTCGGCGGCAATGCGGTGTTCGCCGCGGTTACCGGTGTCGGTGTAGCCGCAGCAGCAGCCTTTAGCCACGTGGCGTATCCGGTCATGCGTGATCACAATTACAGCAGAAGCTATGCCGTTGGATGCATTGCCGGCAGTTCCGTTTTAGGTTTACTCATTCCGCCTTCGGTCTTCATGATTGTCTGGGCGATTCTGACAGAACAATCCGTTGGGACGCTCTTTGCGGCAGGCGTCATTCCGGGACTTATATTGGCACTTTTATATGCGGTTTACTGCATCGCTTATGCAAAAGCTGTTCCAAAAGCAGCGCCTGAACAGAACGACACGGGGGCCATCACGCCTGTCACAACTAAGCAAATACTTGGCGCAATCGGAGTAGGCATCCTGATTGTTGTCACGCTGGGCGGCATCTGGTTCGGGTACGTCACCCCAACCGAGGGAAGTGCAGTCGGACTCGTTGGAGCTGCCATATTAGCTGCGGCGAAAGGGTTGAAAGCAAAAGGACTGTTTCAAGCCTGTGTCGAAGCAGGGCGAACCGTCACACCCATTATGTTGCTGCTACTGAGCGCAGTTATGTACACCAAACTCATCGCGCTGAACGGTGTTCCGCAACAAGTTCAAGAGCTCCTGGAGTCAATGGGCCTGGGCGTGGCCGGAACCATGCTGTTCATGGCCATCGTCTGGTTCCTGTTGGGCGCACTGATCGACAGCATTTCAATTATGCTGCTCACTGTTCCTATTTTCTGGCCTATCGCACAGGCGCTGGGCATTGATCCGATTATTTTTGCATTAATCGGCATCCTGGTAATTGAAGCCGGCGTACTGACCCCACCGTTCGGTATCGGTGTTTTCGTCGTAAAAGCGGCCATACCTGACAAGAATATTTATATCAGCGAAATATTCAAAGGTGCGGCACCCTACTGGCTTTTGATCTTGTTCGTAGCCTGGCTCCTGTATATGGTGCCGGGGCTGGCAACCTGGTTGCCGGGCCAACTATCGTGAACACCGCAACTTGAAGTACAGCAGACGCATGTGAACGAGAAAACCGGTACCAATATCAAAGAGACGGCGACTCAAGCCACGACGAACGGGGCGCCGTCATGCGCCCCATCACAAAAGCAAGATTCGCCGCCGCTGCAAGCGCGGCATTATGCGCATCGGCACGGGCCTGGCGCGCTTGCAGTAAATCGGTTGTTGCCTCTGTAACCGTCGTGAGTGTTCCAACGCCATTGCGATACGCGTCAAAAGAAGCATCGTAAGTGGTTTGCACGGTTGAAACCAACTCCGTTGCCGCCTCGAAACTTTGCAATGTGGAACGCAATAACGTCTCTGCAGCCACCATTTCCCGCAAGGCATCACGACGTTGTGTTTGCAGCGCCTGCTGCGCCTCTTCGACCTCTATTTCGGCTTCCCACAAACGGGCCCGACGCAAGCCACCATCAAAAATCGGCATTGTGACGCCCAATAAAACGCCGCTTGACGTGGCTGTTTGACTTAAGCCCGGCAGACCCCGCACATCGAAACTGATACGACTGTTCGCCGCAACCGCACCCAAATAGACCTTGGGCAAGAACTCCGCCTCGGCGGCCTTCACATTGGCCTTGGCAGCCTTGACTGCTGCATAAGCCGCCACTAAATCGGGGCGTTGTGCCAAAGCCTGCTGCATCCGTTCCAACGTAATGGGGTCGGAAGCCTTGGGCAACGTGCGCGTTTGAACTTGCGCAATCGTAAGCTGAGTGGTTGGCGGCACACCCAGCGCGCTCATCAGCCCAAGGTAGGCATTGCGCTCCAGGCCTTCGTTATCGACCAGTGTTAGTTTGGCCTGGGCCACGGCCTGCCGAACCAACGCAAGTTCAATGGTAGTGGCCACGCCCGCCTCGAGCTTGTCGCGCACGGCGCGCTCGACTTTTTGCTGGTTGGCCAGCGCCTCGCGAGCCAATTTCGTGCGCATCCGCGCCGTGTTGTACTGATAGAACTGGTCGGTGACATCGCGAATCACCTTTTGATGCGTGGCATTGAACAACACATTGGCCGCAAAAGATAATTGAGAGGCACCTTCAAGCAAAGCCTCACGCTGACCGAAATCAAACAATAACCAACCTAAAGCCAAAGCCGGTACGGTACCGCTTATGTCGGTATCCAGATTTTCGTAACCACCTACCTGTAAGGGCAAGGGCTGGCTGGTGCGTTGATAGCCGCCGATCACATTTGCCGACAACATGGGCAGAAACGTGGCCTCGACCATACCGGTGGCCAATGCCGCCTGTCGGGCACGATTCCAGGCCTGGCGGGTCTGCGGATTCTCACGCTGCGCAATGTCAATCAGTTCAGGCAGGTGCAAAGGCCTGGACGAATCAAGGTCCGGACCGGGATCCACTTGCGCCAATGCCGGAACCGAAGGGACCGAAAAACCGGAAAGATCAGGCGGGCTGATGTCCAACGACGACGACCCGTTTTTTTCAGCGGGTCGCCAAGGCTCATGGGCAGAGGCCGGTGCACGGTCGATTGCATTGGTTGCGCACGCCGACAACACCAGGCATGCCAGGACAAACGCCGACTGGCGCCCCACGCGTAACCACAATGCTAAATCAGTGCCACTGGACAAGCATGTTGAAAAATTGTTCATACCGGTTGCATATTTAACTGGTGACGCATATCACTTAACTGACTCTTCCATTGCGCGACATTAGCACGACTTTCCCGTGGCAGCGCCATTTGCACACACAGCACCTCGCCCTGCTCCAGCATTGTTTTAAGACGCTCCAGCACCTGAGGTTCGGGTCGCAGCGAACGGGGTTCGAAATAAACTCGCAATAACTGCTCGCGAACGGCATCCAGGTCGGCTACATTCTGCGCCGCCTGATTGGGACTGCATAAAGGAACCTGGCGATCGTGGTCACTGTACCAGGCAAGCCGTTCGAAAATCACATCTAACCGGCCACTAGCCGCCTGGGCGGCACTAATAGGCCAAATACGGGTGAACACAAGATAAAGAATGACATTGCCCAACAAAATACCCATGATCCGGTCCAGCGCAACCGACATTTGTACGTCGGGACCAAACCCCTGAAGCACCGTGAGCAAAAAAGCCAGTCCGATTTGCACCCCCGCATAGGCGCTGCGCTCGGATCCACTGGAAACCCAGCCGGCGCACAGTATGACAACAAACACCAGTAACATAAGCTGGCCAATGGATGTCATGAGCGGAATCAAAAATAAAATAGATAGCACACCCATGGCCGCCCCCACCAGGCAACCCAATATACGCAACGTTAATTTATGAACGGTTTCCCCGGTGGACCCCAATGCCGCCACGTAGCAGGTAATCAGTGCCGTGTGAATGTCCTGCCAGTCAATCGCGGTATAAATAATGTACGCAATAATGGCGGCCAATGTGGTTTTAAGTGCGAACCGCTGATATACAGGATTGGTCAACGCATCCGGATAGAAAAAGCCCGAACTGGGGGCGGCGGCGCCTTCGGGTGCCGGTGTATAAAGCAACCCTATTGCATCACTGACAGGCTGCAGGGCTGCCGGCAAGGCGTTTACTTGTTGCGGCAGTTCAGGGTATCGGCCTGCATGAAAAGCCGCCGCCAGCTGTCGACATTGATTCGCCAGCTCAAGGGCATACTCATTTGGGTCGTGCACACCGGCAACGCCGGCCGATTCCCCCTTTTGCTGCACAGGCACACCCTGGCTGGCAAGAATCAACAGCGCATAACTACGCATGACCGCCGTCTTCATCTGGGCCTGACGCACTTTGGGAATTAAATGAAACAAGGCCACATATTTCAAATAACTTTGCGCCTCAGCGTTGCCTTTACGTAAAAGCACCCACGCATCGTCAACCGGCAACTGGCCGTGAAGGATACCGGCAACCACATTCAAGCGCTCAGCCACCAAGCGCTGCAACAGCCTGGGTACTGAACGCCCGAACGCCATATTGCATACGATAATCAAGCCCATCGGTACGGCCGCCATAAGCCACGCATACAAAATGCCGCGCGTGGCCACCTCGCCGAATGGCGCGCTGCCCAACAAGGTCATGATGAAGGCAATAACCAGCGCAATAATGCCACCGGCCGGCCCTAGCTGCGACGCCGCCCCCAGATACAAAAACAGAAAAGAGCTGACGGCGATAATGACCATGCGCCACAGCGGCACGTCGATCGCCAATTCAGTCAAGAGCAATAAAACCGGCACCACAATGGAAACCAGCACGCTGATCCCGATTGCCATCAGCGTGGATTCCGCAGGATCGGGCTTCATCACAAACAAAATCAGATAGCACCCAATGGCAACCAGTGGAATACCGTACGTCATGAATACAAACGTTGCCAGCGAACATATCAGGGCAATCCGCCAGGCCGTGTCCAATCGGCCTTCGAAGGGCTTGAGCTCTTGTATGATTTCACGTTCGAACCAGGAAACCATAGAAATCAACACTCGCTGTCGGTACGCACCACAACCGATGCCGACGCCCCAACCCGCATGAGATCAGGCGGCGGATCCTGCAAAAGAATGCGCACGGGAAAACGCTGTGCGACACGTACCCAGTTCAGCGATTTCTGAACATACGGCAAAGACCTGGGCAAAGAAATGAGATCTTCCGAGGCCACGCCCCAGCCAATGCTGATGACCTTGCCTTTTATTTCCCGGGTGGGGTCCGACAAGGCGTAAGCCTGTGCGCATTGCCCGGCCTTCAAGTGCGCCAAATCGGTTTCCCGAAATAACGCCGTTGCAAACCACTCGTTTGAGTCAATAAGCGTGAACAAAGATTGATCGGGTGCCATTTGCTCACCTGTCATGACCTTCAAACCCACAACCAGGCCATCGTGAGGGGCTTTGACCACCGTGTCATCAAGCGCTTTACGGGCAAGTGCCAACGATGCCTGGGCAACCTCAACCGTTGCCCGCGCCGCTTCCACTTCACCAATCAGCTCCTGGGCGGCGGTCGACTGAGACTGCGCCTGACTCAGACTCACCTGCGCGTCGCGCGACGCAGTTCTGGCGGCATCCAGATCCTGCTGTGTGACGTAGCCTTTCTTGGCCAACGGCGTTAAACGTTCCACCGTTTTGCGCGCCAGGTCCAAATTGGACTGTGCCCGTTCAATTTGTTCTTTGGCAACGGAAGCATTCGCCGTTTCGGCCCGAATCTGCCGCTCACGCGCCGACAACGCGGCCTGCGCCGCCGCCAACTCGGCTTCGGCCTGTTTCACCCGCAAAGCATACGATTGAGGATCCAGGCGAAATAAAACATCGCCTTTGGCAACCCGACTTCCTTCGGCCACATTCAGTTCAATAATTTTGCCGGGTACGGCGGCACTCATGTGAACCACATCCGCCTCCAGCAGCGCATCTTCCGACATCAGGTTGCGATCGAGATAACGCCAATAAAAAATGCCTGCAACCACAGCGGCCAGAATCACGAGAACCGCCAGCAAGACGGCAAGACGGCGGGTTGATGAGTGAGAAGCTTCGGCCATTCGTATCACCGGGGAGAAAAAAGAAATGCAAACATCATTGTGAAGATCAAACCCAGGCAAACGTATACGAATAGGCGCAGCGGCAAAACATCGTCGATGCCGGCGCGTATCAGGCCCCAGCGCACAAGCAGCGTGAGTGGGATACTAATGGCGACTCCCACCAGCCACGACGGAAAATAAGAGCCAAACAAAAGGAAAGAGGGAGCGCGACTCTGCGCGCAACCGGCCAATGCCAAAAGTAGGGCAAGGCCCAAACCGACTCTTTCCCACTTGATGCCTTTAAAAGACCACATTCCCTGCCCTTTGCTTAAAGCTGCTCTTTATAGATACGTCCATCTTTCATGATCAGTTTCAGGTTCTTGTCTGGGTCGCCGATGAAATCAAGACTCTGGGTGGGGTCGCCATCGGCAATCAGAATATCGGCCAATCCACCTGGTTCTATCACACCCAATTTACCCTTGTATGGATTACGCGGCCCTGACAAAGCCAGCAGCTCACCGTTATGTGCCGTGGCCATTTGCAGCAAACTGAGCGGATCATAGAAACGCGTCAGCTTGGCCAGTTGACGGCCCTGGGTTGGCAGATTCTGCGGCGTAAAAAGAATATCGGTTCCCCATGCGGTTTTGATTTTCATGTCGATCGCCATCTGGTAGGCACGCACCGTGCCTTCGGCCACCTCGCGCTGCTTCGCCTGACTATCCAGATCAGCCTTGACATTGGCATCATCATCGGCAAGGAAAGGTTGCAGACTCCACCAGACGCCTTCGTCTGCCATCAGCCTGGCCGCCGTTTCATCGGCCAACTGACCATGCTCAATTGATCTGGCGCCTGCTTTCACCGCGCGTTGTATCCCTTTTGAGGTATACACATGCACCATGGCATAAGTGCCCCAGTCTTCGGCAGCCTGCACGCCCGCACGCAGTTCGGCTTCCGTGTACTGCGTCGTATCGAGTGGGTCGTAATGCGATGTGACGCCGCCGCCGGCCATCAGCTTGACCTGGCTTGCGCCCAACATCAGTTGCTCACGCACCCGGCGAAGCACCTCATCGGCGCCATCGGCAATCATGGAAGCACCCATTTTTTCCGCATAGCTTAGCGGCCCACCGGTTTGGCGCGGCACTTCGTGACGCATACGGAAATCCCCATGACCGGACGTTTGGGAAATCATGGCACCGGAAGGGAAAATACGGGGGCCCACCACAATGCCTTCATCAATCGCGCGCTTCAAGGCAAAACTGGGTCCACCGGCATCACGAACACTGGTAAAGCCACGCAATAAGGTGCGTTCCGCCTCTCGTGCCGCAACCAGGTAAACATAGCCAATGTCGGCCGTCATGGCGGCCATTTCGGTCAGTCCACAAAACATGGAATGCCAGTGCACATCGATTAGGCCCGGCATGGCCACCCGCCCACCGCAATCAACAATCTTGGCGTTTTCAATCGTTTCACCAACCCCGGGCAAAGCCGAAACGCGATTCCCCTCCACCAGGATATTGACGCCCTCGCGTACTTTCGCGCTGACCCCATCGAACAGCCACAAATTGGTCAACAGTATCGGGCGATCAGGTGGAGCGGGCTGCTGCGCAATGGCTTTGCTGGTTTGAAAACCAATGAACGGGACCACAGCGGCAGCCGCGCCCCCCAGGAACATACGACGCGTCATCGAGGCCATGACACGATCATGCAATACCTGCCCTGCCACGCCTGCGCAAGTACACACCGGCTGACGATGCCGGCCCAGATACGATCCATCCTGAAACGCAGTGGCGCGACTCTCTGCGCTCCAGGCAGATCGACCACCTGCCAAAGACGAAAACGAGGGAACGGCGGCACTACGCATACAACTCTCCGGGATAAATCATTCAGCACGCATCACGGCAAACATTACGAAGCCATGCGGGCAACGGACACAATCTCTTCGATACCGTTGATCACCAATTGCACACCCATGCAAACCAACAGGAAACCCATGACACGGGATATCGCATCAATGCCGTCGTGCCCAACCATTTTGACAAGCCGATATGCCGACCGCATGCACACATAAAAGAATGCCCCAAGAATAAGGGCAATGATAAGGGGTGCCACCCAAATTACCCATTCGGCATAGTGCGAACGAACTGAATCAAGCCGCGACGATGAACTGATAATCATGGCCATGGTGCCAGGGCCGGCAGTGCCGGGCAAGGCCAGTGGCACAAAGGCAATACTGGGGTTCGTTTGCGTTTGCATCGACTCTTTGGCGCGATCTGCCTCGGGGATGTCACCTACCGATGTCGTGGGAAACAGCATATTGAAACCGATAAACGCAACCACCATCCCGCCGGCAATGCGCATGCCGGGCATCGAAATGTCAAAGGCCGTCATGATCCACATACCGGCGTAATACGTTACCAGCATAATACCCATGACATAGAACGCCGCCTGCTTAACCTGGCGGGCCCGCTCTTGCGGCGACAACCTGCCGCCCAGCGACAACAGAAGGCTGACAGAGGTAAGCGGGTTGGCCAATGGCAACAATAAACTTAACCCGATACTCACAACCTGAATAAGTTGACTTAACTCACCCACTACGCTTCCTTTCCAACATTCAACTATTTATGACAAGGACTCAACCAAAGCGACCATTTTGCTTCGCATTGCGGCGTCAGGCAAGCGCCCCATGCCGCCACGCATATTGTCGGCCATATTGGCCGGCTTGCTCGTGGCCGGGGTAATTGCCGTGACGTCGGGATGACTTGCCACATACTTGAGGAAGAACTGCGCCCATGTAGTGGCATCGAATTCTTTCGCCCATTCAGGCACCGCTTTGCCACGTACCTTGCTCCACAGGCGATTTCGGCCAAACGGAGCGTATACCAGAACGCCAATGCCCCGTTCCCGGGCAACGGGAAGAATCGTCTTTTCGGCATGGCGTTCATCAATGGCGTAGTCGGTGCCAATGAAGTCAAGCGATTCGTCTTTCATCATTTGAACGAATGCCTCATATTGAGTCTGAAAAGTCGTCGTAACGCCAATATAACGAATCCGCCCAGCCTGCTTGTATTCGCGCAAAATCGGTAATTGCGTGGGCAAGTCTCCCATATTGTGAATCTGCACTAGGTCGATCACTTCTTTATCTGCATACTGGAACGATCGCTCAAGCTGTTCGCGTGCGGCTTTTTCATCGGCCTTACCGCCGCCATAGCCGGCCACATTCAGCTTCGTTGCCCAAAAAAGCTTGTCAGTAATGCCGAGTTCTTTGGCAACCTGGCCCGCCACCTCTTCAGAGGCACCGTAACTGGGCGCGGTGTCGAACACCGTGCCGCCCATCTCGATCATCGTCGACAACACATTCCTGACCGCAGCGATATCATCACTTCCCGCCACCCGCTGGAAAGTCGCCGAACTGCCCAAGCCAATAATAGGCAGCATTTGCCCACTGGACGGTATCGCCCGATGAATCAGCTTTTCCGCGGAAGCGTTTTCATGATGGCTGGCCAACGCTATAGACCCCAGACCGCTCATTGCGACCCCGCCCAACGCCATCGAACCATATTTCAATACATCACGTCGTGTCGTCATGATTTTCTCCTTTACGCTTGTTTTGCATCCAGCCCAGCCAGATACCCAGCATTGCCCACAAAACAGCCAGCGGCACCGCGAATGCGGCCAAACCGGCAAGCCCCATGCCCAGGCGCCCAAGCAGGCCTTCCGTTTGCGCGCCCACCGCGTCTCCGCCCCGATACACAAAAGTATCAATAAATGCTTTCGCTTTATAGCGCTGTGCGCGGGGTACTACCGTAAAAAGCGTTTCACGCGCAGGCCGCATAATGCCGCGCTGTACGGCACGAAACACCGCTTCCAGGACAATAAGCGCGGTTAATGTTCCGGTAATCGCCAGGCCCACGAAGCCCAGCGCCACGGTAACGGGCAACAATACGAGCGCCACCGCCACCCCCAAACGCCGCATGATATGACCCGTAATGAACGCCTGCAGTACCAGGGTAGTGGCCTGGGTAATGAAGTCGATACGCGCGAAGATCAGTGCCCGTCCATCTGTATCGTCAACCAGCGAAGACACCATTTGCAAACGGGTAAAGTAAAGCAAAGTTGCCATAACGGCCACCAGCAAAACGTAACCGGCAATCCCCAGTAAATACGGTGATTGCATCATGGTTTTGAAACCGTCCCAGGGCTTGCCGCCAATCAGACGCTCATCGAAAGGGTCGACATGCGCGCTGCTTGATATCGAAGCCTGCGCTTCTGACCGGCTGTCCTGCAGGGACGGTGATTGATCTGTACGCGGCTTCAATAAAGCACCCAACAAGTGAGCAACCCCCACCGCCGCCACAAGAAAACCTGCGGCAATGGGCAGTAATGCAGCCGTGCCCACATGAGGTACCAACGTTCCGGCCAGCCAGGGACCAAACAACGCGCCAACGGTTCCGCCAACGGCAATGGCCCCAAACAGGCGTTCACTTTGTTCAGGCGTGAAGCTGTCCACCATAAACGCCCAGAAAAGCATCGTCGCAAACAGATTGAATACGCTGAACCAAACATAAAAAACCATGCCCGAAGCTTGTCCCAACACTGTGGGAGTGAGCACCAGCAAGCCGTAGAACACCAACAGGCCCGCCGCAAAGAACAGGTATGTCGCACTGACAAACACACGGCGCCGAAAACGACCGACCAAAGCACCAAATATCGGATTGACCAATAGCGTCAGCAACAAAGTGCCCAGGAATAACCAGCGCACGGTTTCAATACCGTGCTGCAAGCCAAGCGCCTCGCGGGCCGGGCGCACCACCATCAACGCAGCCAGTATGCAAAAAAAGAAAAGCCCGGCCAGCAAAACCGGCCAGGCTTCTGTTCTTTTAATTTGCAGGAAGGTTTGCACGCCTAATGCCATTCAATCTCCCAAGGGCACATACACGATTAGAATATCCACCACCGGTTTAACTTACACTTCCATTATGCAAGCATTTGCCTATTTTGAAACAGGGCCGTTTCTTGACTCACTGGTGAGTCTGCTCGCCGCGTTCGTGCTGGGCGGGGCAATTGGCCTGGAACGACAGTTCCGTCTTCGTACCGCAGGCTTAAGAACCAACATCCTGGTTGCGGTAGGTGCCGCTCTGTTCGTCGACACCGCCATGCGCTTTCACCAGATACATGGCGGCTCTCCCGGTACCCTGCAGGTTCTGGCCTATGTCGTCTCCGGCGTCGGCTTCCTGGGTGCCGGGGTCATTATGCGCGAACAAGGCAACGTGCGCGGCATCAACACAGCGGCAACGCTCTGGGGCTCATCTGCAGTGGGGTGCGCCGCCGGCGCCGACCTTCTGCCAGAGGCAATGCTCGGTGCTTTATTCGTATTGGCTGCAAACACATTGTTGCGACCGGCCGTAGACCGCATCAACCGGCGCCCCCTGCATCCCGATGAAGTCGAGGTCACTTACTCCATTCACGTCATTACGGATGAAGAACAAAGCGATACGGTTTTATCGGCGCTTGAAAAAGCGTTGAATGCCGTCGGCCTGCCGTTCCGGGATACCGAAATGAACGCCTTCGGCGAACAGCGCACGGAAATTGAAGTCAGTCTGCTCCCGGTTTCCCTGCAAGGAACAGAACTGGATACCCTGATAGGGAAGATGAAAAAAACGGCGGGTGTTCAACAAGTCTTCTGGCGCGCAAGCACGACCGCCTGAACCATGCGCCAAATAGGGAACCGTATGCGGGAAATGCACCCATGATAAGGCGTGCAATCACCATCCGTTCACACGCTGCCCGATTTTCAGCGTTTCACCCGCACCACGCGTTATGACAGCATTCATGCCGAACGTAAGCGCCCCTTTCATGCGCGGGTCGCGCCGGTAAAGGCGCAAAATGTCATTTACCCGATTCGACACCCGTCCGGTCAGCGGATCAATATCGGGAATGGCACACCGCGTGCACGGCTTCACAAAACGAAACGCCGCGTCCGGTGTGTTAAACGCCGACAAACGATCTTCGGCATGAGCCGCCCAGCCACTCACAACAATATTGGGACGAAACCGGGACACGTGAACAGGCTCGCGGCCCGCCTCCCCCATCCTGCGGTTCAACTGCTCAACGCCTGCCGCACTTAACACCAGGAGCGGGAAGCCATCGGCGAAATACGTATTCGTGCCGTCGCCACCCGTCCATGCCGGGTCGCAAAGACGACGTCCCTGCTTATCGAAACGCACCAGACGGCACGCTGCGCCAAGGAATTCGCTGAACCATTCGGCAGCCTCGTCCCCCATGTCCAGCGCCGGAACCGAATCACGCCACACCTTTACTGTTAACGAACCCGGCACCTTGGGTTCCATCAGCGCCAGATCCTGCATCCCCGGCGCGGACAACGTTAACCCGTTAACGTTTTCCTGCGCATTGATATGCGGCCGAATCAACGCCATGCGTGGATACGATCTTTGCGTAAGAAAGTGACCATTTGTGTCGACTACCATCCACTCCCGGTCGAATGCCAGGCCGGTTGTACGTAGCGTAGCCTGGCTTAGCGCCAGGCCGGCACACGATTTGACCGGGTAAACATATAACGCTGTCAGTGTGCCTTGAATCGTATCGTCACTGTTGAACATGGATACTTTTCCTTAAATACCGCTTACTTATTGAACCGAAAATGAACCGATTAATTTAATTAATATCGATTCATAACATGGACAAAAATAAAAAATAACCCTAAATTGTGAACCATACCCAGTACAAGCGCGCTGGGTTACTTGGTTCAAAACCGGGTTTAGTTCACCAACTTACTGAGTGAGCGCTACTTGAAAGAAGCAATTGCTCGACCACTTTAACGTGTTAAAGGAGTTAATGATGAAACGCTTTTTAATGGGAATATCCCTTGCCTTTGCCGTTGGTACCGCCTCCGCAGCCGACATTGTGGACACCGCGAAATCGGCCGGTTCGTTCGACACACTGGTTACCGCAGTTGAAGCTGCAGGTTTGGTTGAAACACTCAAAGGTCCCGGCCCATTCACCGTCTTCGCTCCCACCGATGAAGCTTTCGCCAAAATACCGAAATACAAGCTGGACGCATTGATCGCCGACAAAGCCGCCTTAACCGAGGTGCTGACTTACCACGTCGTGCCCGGCAAGGTCATGGCTGCTGATGTCAAACCGGGTGAAGTCAAAACCGTTCAGGGCAGCCCACTCATGGTCAGCGTGAAAGACGGCAAAGTCATGGTCGATAACGCAACCGTTGTGCAAACAGACATTCAAACCGACAACGGTGTGATCCATGTAATCGACACCGTAGTAATGCCCAAGTAAATTTTCGCCAATTGTGTTGTTTCGCCTAACGCAACACGGTCGGCGAAAACCAGGAAGGCCCGGGTTGAAAACCGGGCCTTCCTTCTTTTGCGCTGGCAAAAAAATCACAATCGACAAGCGCCACGTGAACTAGCGGCGGCGTTGCAGTTAAAACGTGCTCAGGCGTATTCCTTACGCAAAATCTCGGCAGCCTTGACCATCGCCTGCAATTTGCCGTCGGCGACTTCACGGGGCAGATATTTCATACCGCAGTCGGGCGCCAGAATAACCTGCTCGGGCTTGATGTGCTTGAGCGCTTTGCGCACACGCTCTGCCACCACCTCGGGTGTTTCAACCGTCATATCGCTCAAATCCAGGCAACCCACCATAATTTGCTTGTTGCCCAGGGTTTCCAGCACGGTGCAATCCAGGTTCGACTGTGCGGTTTCCACTGAGACCTGGTTGCAGGAGCACTGGTTTAATTCCGGCAGGAAATCATAGCCGCTGGGGCGCGCATGAATCACCGCTGCATAGCCAAAACAAATATGTACGGCCGTTTGACCCTGTACGCCTTCCAAGGCACGATTCAGCGCGTCAACACCGTATTCGCGGGCCTTTTCAGGGCGCGCCTGCATGTAGGGCTCGTCAACCTGAACAATATCCGCGCCATTGGCGAACAAATCTTTGATTTCCTCATTCAACGCAGCCGCGTAATCCATGGCCGCTTCCTTCTCGGACGCGTAGAAATCATTTTGCGCCTGCTGAAGCATCGTGAACGGACCTGGCACCGTAATTTTCACTTTGCGATCGGTGTTTTTCTTAAGAAACAGCAAATCTTCGACTTCGATTGGCTTGATACGGCGGATCTTGCCCACAATGCGGGGCACAGGATTCGGATGACCTGAACGGTCAAGCGCAGTACCAGGGTTGTCGATGTCGATACCTTCCAGCGCAGTGGCGATTCGGTTCGAGTAGCTTTCACGACGAATCTCGCCATCGGTAATAATATCCAGCCCGGCACGCTCCTGGGCCCGGATCGCAACAATGGTCGCGTCTTCCATTGCTTCGTGCAGATAAGCCTCGGGAATGCGCCAAAGCTCTTTTGCGCGCACACGCGGGGGAAAACGGCCAGCCAGTTTCTCGCGATCAATCAGCCAGTCGGGCTGCGGGTAACTGCCAACAATAGTGGTGGGGAATAGCATGCGGTCTCCTGTAGAAATCGTATCGTCCAAATGATCAATGGCCTGATTTTCGCAGAAAACGCAAAAGTTGTTTAGCCAGTCTGTTTTCTTAAGCGTATCGGTCAATAAAGTCACTGTTGTACGCTAATGGTGTAAAGCACGCATGAGGCTCGAAAATGAAATACGTTATTCAAAGCGCCGCTATCACCCTCCTTGTATTAGCGGCAGTATTGGCACTGGCAATTGTTTTTGGGGCGCCCAAAGATCCGCCTCCCATGAAGCGCATTACCCAACCTTTCGAAGAAATTCGCACTGACAGGGAAAAAGAGCAATTTGTCGCACGCGATGGGAGCCGCCTGACGTACCGACGTTACCCTGCCGAAAGCGAGCCGGCCAAAGGCAGTGTGGTGCTCCTTCACGGTTCGGGTGCAAGCAGCGAGAGCATGCACTCCCTGGCCCAGGCGCTAAGCGACGCAAACTATAGCGCCTATGCGCTGGATATACGCGGACACGGAGCGTCGAGCCCCAAAGGCGACATTGCGTATATTGGCCAGTTGGAAAACGACCTGGAAGACTTCATGCATGCTGTCGACCCAGCAGCGCCGTCGACATTAATCGGCTTCTCCTCCGGGGGCGGCTTTGCGTTGCGCGTGGCGGGCAGCCCGCACCATGTCTTGTTCAACAACTACCTTTTGTTGTCGCCTTTTATCAGTCAGGATTCGCCCACGCAACGTCCCGGCAGTGGCGGCTGGGTCGAAATAGGCTTGCCCAGACACATTGCCATCCTGTTGCTGAACCGCCTGGGCATCGACGCGTTCAATCACCTGACGGTCATGCGGTTTGCGCTTCCCGATAACGCACCTGAATATTTAACCCGGGAATATTCTTTCAATCTGGCCCAGAACTATCGGCCGCAAGCAGATTACCAGGCAACGATTCAAGCGGTGGAACAACCCATGCGTGTCATGGCGGGCATGCATGACGAGGCCTTTCACACCGACCGCTTCAAAGAAGTGTTCCGGGATGGCAACGCAGACATCCCGGTAACGCTGCTCCCAGGCGTCAATCATTCGGGGCTCATTCTGGAAAAGACCCCGCTTGACGCGATTATTAAAGCCGTAGACGAAATGAATTCAGACAATAAACCGGCACCATCGCCCCAGTAACCAGAAGCGGGGCATGGCGCCCGACGTAACTGACCATGACGGCCGGCTGACTCCCTTCGCCCGTTGAAAGCATGAATTCTGCACAGCGGAACCGGAAGCGGCGTTTCTCCTTGACGCTACCTACACGCCTGCTTATCTTAGGTAAATAAATATTCAAGGAGACAAATCATGCTGCAACGCCTATTTGCAACGGCCCTGACGTCGGCCTGCCTGATCATGGGCGCCGCTGCCCACGCCAAAGACCTTACTTTGCTATCAAGCTGGGACAACAACTACAACGCTGTTCCCGTCTTCGTCGGCCAGTTCGCCGAAAAGCTGAAAGAGAAATCAAACGGCGACCTGAACGTTCAGGTTCGCGGCCCCGAAACGGTTCCTCCCTTTGAACAACTGCAACCGGTTGCAGGCGGGCTCTTCGACATGCTTTTCACCCATGGTGCCTACCATTTAGGCGAAACCGGCATGGCTTTCGGCCTGGATGCGGTCAAAGACGATCCGATCGCACGGCGCGAAAGCGGAATCTACGAACTCATCGACAAACACTACCAAAGCCGCGGACTGAAACTGATTGGCGTTTTTTCTTCCGCCTCGGGCTACCACTTTCTGCTGCGTCAGCCTATTGGTCAGGACGGCGCGCTCAAAGGGCGCAAAATCCGTGCCTCGGCAACCTATCACGATATGGTTCAGGAACTGGAAGGTGCCGTTGTCACCCTTCCGCCTAGCGAAATTTACTCCAGCCTGGAACGCGGTGTGGTCGACGGCGCCGCCTGGCCTGTTTTCGGCGCCATGGAATACCGCTGGTATGAGGTATCCGACTACATGACCCGCCCGACCTTCGGCGTCACCAATCAAGTCATGCTGATGAACCTGGATACCTGGAACGGCCTGTCTGAAGAGCAGCAAGACACCATAATGGAAGTGGCGCGCGAACTTGAAGTGTCTGGACGCCAGGTCTTTGCCGACCTATGGGCAAAAGAAGATGCGGCCATGCAGGAAGCCGGACTTGAAATTACCCAGTTCGGCCCTGAAGTGGCACCGAAAGTGGATGCCATGTTCGCTGAAGGTGTCTGGAAGCAGGTCCGCAATCGCGCCGGCACCGATGGCGAAGCCTTTCACAAACTTGCCGTTGAAAAAGGCCTGACCAGTCAATGAGTGCCTCCGGCCCCTTTCGGCCAGTACGACACGCCTTGTGTCTGCTGGCCGCTTTTCAAGACGCTGTCACGCGCATCACGTTTGTCGTGGCCATTATCGCCTCGGCTTACCTGACGTTCGTGCTGGCCTGGGAAGTGATTGCCCGTTATGCACTTAACACCCCCAGCGGATGGGGGCCTGATACAGCCGCAATCAGCTTTGCTTTGATTACATTTTGCGCCGCCCCCATGCTGGCCTGGAAAGGCGGGCATGCAAATATGAATATGGTCCTAAAAGCCCTGCCCCCGAATATTGCGATTTGGTTGCAGCGATTTACCTGGTTGCTGGCATGTGCCGCGTGCCTGATCGCAGCATGGTTTGGCCTTGTTGAGCTTGAACGCGTTTACGCGGGCAACGTCATGATGATTGCCGTAACACCCATTCCAAAATGGTGGCTCATGCTGGCCATTGTGTATGCCCTTGCCAATATGGGCGTTTATTTTCTGCGCCATTTTCTTTGCACCTGGTTTGACGCGGCCAAACAGACAACGATCGAGACCGCCTAATGGAGTGGTACGTACTCATCAGCGCCGCCGTGGCCTTAATGCTGTTGCTGTTCGCCACCGGTTTGCCTATTTTCCTATCATTTCTTACGCTTAACCTGCTGGGTCTATATACCTTGACGGGCAACTTCAAAGGCGTGCTGCTGGTCGTCAACTCAATGTACGACACCGGCACCAGCTTGTCGCTGGCAGCCATTCCCCTGTTTATTTTGCTGGGTGAAATCCTTTTTCGATCAAGTGCGGTCAATGTCATGTTCAACGCCGTCGATGCCGTGGTGGGGGCCGTAAAATCGCGCCTGTATATCGTCAGCGTTATTCTTTCCACGATTTTTGGCGCCTTGTCGGGTTCGGCCATGGCTGTCGCCGCCATGATGGGGGCCTCGTTATTACCCGAAATGGAAAAGCGCGGCTATCAGAAGAACATGTCGCTCAGCACCATACTGGGAGGATCAAGCCTGGCGCCCATTATTCCACCCAGCGTGATGGCAGTGGTACTTGGCATTCTGGCAGGCGTGTCGATTTCCGGGCTGCTGGTGGCGGGCATTCTTCCCGGATTGCTGCTGGCGCTGACCTTCTTTGTTTATATTGTGATTCGGGTGAAACTGAATCCAAAACTGGCGCCCGCCGTCATCGAATCAACCAGTTTAAGCCCCCAGGAGCGCATACGGCTCTTACTCAAGGCGCTGCCCTTCCTGACCATCATTGCCACCATTCTGGTCTTGATCATTTCCGGTGTTGCAACACCCACGGAGGCAGCCGCCATGGGCTGCGTGGTTGCCATGATCACCTGCTCGCTGTTTGCCTCATTGCGCTGGCCTACACTGGTCCAGGCGCTGCGCTCCACTGCCTGGACGACCAGCATGATCATGATCATTATGGTGTGCTCCGTTTCATTCAGCCAGATCCTGAATATGAGTGGCGTCACAACCAACCTGGTCAACGCCGTTACCGGCCTGCAATGGCACCCGGTACTCATGTTTATCATGCTCATGGCACTGGGATTTGTGCTTTGCATGTTCATTGATCAAATCGCCGTGATGATTCTGCTGGTGCCGCTGTACAAGCCTATTATTGCCGCGCTGGGATTCGATCCCTTGTGGTTTTGGGCCATTTTCCTGGTGAATGTGTCAATCGGTAATGTCACACCGCCTTTCGGTTACACGCTGTTTGCTTTGCAAGGCGCCTCGAAAGGTACGAATATTCAGGAACTTTATCGCGCGTCGGTTCCTGTTATTCTGCTTTACCTGCTTGTGATCATCGTGCTCGCGCTCGTGCCCGAAATTATTCTTTGGTTGCCGTCGCTGATGTAAACCGGAACAATCAAACGCGTACTCAAACGCGTCTCTCATATTGAATCGCTAACTCATTGATATATTGGACACGCATATGGATTTAGGTATTTCAGGCAAAAGCGCATTGGTGCTCGGTGGCTCACAAGGCCTTGGCTTGGCCTGCGCAAAGGCGCTGGCCGAAGCGGGGGTGCACGTGGCCATCAATGGCCGAGACGCCAACCGTGCGCAAGAGGCCGCAAACCAATTGGGGGGCAGCGCCATTGCCGTGCCGGGCGACATCTCCAGCCCGGAAAAGCGGCTTGGTATTTTCAACGCCACGCGTGAACAATTGGGCCGCATCGACATCCTGGTCACCAACGCCGGCGGACCACCACCCGGACCCGTGGAAGCGCATTCGCAGGAAACCTGGCAAAAAGCCCTGGAAACCAATATGCTTGCCGCCCTTGACTTCACCGTCATGGCTCTGCCCAACATGAAACAGGCAGGATTCGGGCGAATCGTGAATATCACCTCGTTCACCGTGCGTGAACCTTATCCGAACATGGGGTTGGCAACCGGCGTACGCGCCGGCCTGACAGGCGCCATGGCCAGCCTGGCCCACGAAGTGGCTCCCTTGGGCATTACCGTAAACAACATCCTGCCCGGCTTAATGGATACCGGCGCATTGGAACGGGTCTATAAGGCCCAGTCGGAACGGGAACATATCTCGGCAGATGAAGCCAAACAGCGCATGGCCGAATCAGTTCCCATGAAACGTCTTGGGCTGGCTGAAGACTTCGGGCCGGTGTGCGCCTTCATTTGTTCAATACATGCAAGCTACATAACCGGCCAGAATATAACGGTGGACGGCGGACTGGTGAAATCGTTACTTTAAGATTCGAAGTCTTTATCCCCACACAGACAAAAAAGCCGGCCAATTCAGCCGGCTTTCATTTTATTTTGCCCCCGCCTGTTTCAACGCAGCGGCAGAAACCAGCCCATATGGGTTACCAAAGTCATCCATGATCTCGAAGTGATTGTAGTGTTCGGCAAAAATAAGCTCCACAGGCTTTCCCGCCTCTTTCATGGCTTTGGCGAAATCTTGCGTTTGACGCTTGAACTCGTCGGTTTCAAGCCCGCCATACGCCAGGATAACCGGGGTGTTGATCTTGCTTAAATGACGCTGGATGCTCATGGCGTCCTCAAGCTCGTCGGTGAGCGGAACATAGGACGAACGTGCCGACAAACGCACCGGTTTCAAATCATACATGCCCGAAATCAGCGTGGCCCCCTTGATGACGTCTTGCGGCACGTCGTACTGCGACCAATCGGTTACCAGCAGGACACCACCCAAGTGGCCGCCCGACGAATGGCCGGAAATATAAATGCGGTCTTTATCGATACCCAGCTTGTCGGCGTTCTTGTAGATCCAGGCAATAGACTTGCGCAGTTGCTCCGTCATACCGTCAAGACCAATGTCCTGCACATAACCGAAATCCAGTGCGGCGTAGCTAATACCGTTATCAACAAACATTTCAGCCGGAAAGTGATACCCCGCCGCCTTGCCGGCTCGCCAGGCGCCACCGTGAATGAACACATGCAAAGGCGCCTTCTCGTTCTCGGCGCGGAATAAATCGAACGTTTCTACTTCACCATCACCGTACGAAAAAGTTTCCGGTTCACCCAGACGCCCACGCGCCGTTTCACTGCGCGTGCCATAACGCTGAAGAATCTGGCGAATATTCGGTGCCCACTCGCCCTGGTTGTAGTTCTTATCGAGCTCAGCTTGCGTGTAGTTCAAAAACACTGTTTCTTCTTGCGCGTTGGCCTTGGCCTTGTGATGGTCGGCATGTGCAACCGAGCCAAAACATAAAGCAGCGCCCAGGCAGGCAATGGCAAATCGTTTCATTGTGAGGTCTCCGACTTGAATATTGAGGGAAGCAAAGCGACGCAGCATGCATGTATAAAATTGAACATGCTTAGCCGATTCACCTTAACACTGTTTCAATCACTTCCAACCTAGGCAAAACCTCCTGTTCAGTGTTGTTGAAAGCCTTATCTGACCCGCGCTATAACCAATTCACAATAGCGTGGGATCATGACATAATCCAGCCGTTTACCGGTCAAATGAGAGAACCATTATGAGCAAAACAACGTTGGCAATCGCCCTGCTGAGCCTGGGCGCACTTACCGCCTGCCAAAGCCCCTCGCAAGCCGGGGGAGGCGGAAACTCAGAATTCAATTGCATTGCCGGCACCGTGGGCGGCGCCATTATCGGCGGGCTGCTTGGAAGCACAATAGGGGGCGGTCGCGGCAACACGATTGCAACCGCAGCGGGTATCGGTGCAGGCGGCTACATTGGAAATCAAGCGGGGTGCAAATAATGAAAAAACTGGCAATCAAATCCGTTCTGTTCGCCCTGGCAGGCCTTGCCAGTGTCGGGCCCGCGATGGCTCAAAACCAAAATCAGCAAGGCGGCCTCACACCCGAACATTTCACCCAACTTGATCGCGACGGTAGCGGCGGTGTCAGCAAGGCGGAATACGAACAATTCATGCGTGACTCATACCGGAAAATGGACGCCAACGGCGACCAGCGACTGACACGCAACGAAACGGCAAACGTGCTCACGACTGAACAGTTTGACGTCGTTGACGTTAACAAAGACGGTGTTCTCACCGAGGAAGAGTTTATGGTTCAAGTCAGCCGCGACTTCGACCGTTACGATTACGACAAAGACGGCGTGCTAACCCGGTAAATCGCTCTGAAGAACAACAGCCAAACGCGCCAGCATGGCATCACAAGCAATCAGTTGCGCCAGGCTCACAAACTCATCGGGTTTATGAGCCTGGTCTATGCTGCCCGGGCCGCAAATGACGGTTGGAATACCGGCCTGGTTGAACAAGCCGCCTTCGGTACCAAAAGCCACCGTACTGAACTGGGTGGAACCAGTCAGCGCAGCCACCAACTGCGCCACCTCGCTTTCGGGTGGTGTCGCCAGACCGGGATAATCACTTAAATGGTCAAACTGAATGTCGCTTTGCTCGCTGACCGCACGCATTTTAGGTAGCAAGGTCTCGTGGGCATAGGTTTTCAACTGGTCTGGCACAACAGCGACATCGAATCCGGGAATAGCGCGAATTTCAAAATCAAACTCGCATTCGGCCGGCACGATATTCAATGCCCGTCCGCCTTTAATAACGCCCGTCTGTACGGTTGAGTAAGGCGGGTCGAAACGATGATCATGAAGCTCGGGGCGAGCCAGTTCCTGGCCGATGTCACCCAATTTCCCGATGAGCCTGGCGGCATACTCGATTGCGTTAACGCCCTGCGGCGCATAGGCGGAGTGACACGCAGCACCCTTTACATGACAACGCATGGCCAGCTTGCCTTTATGGCCCAGTACCGGCTGCATCAAAGTCGGTTCACCAACCAGGCATAACTGCGGCTTGTTCTTTCGCTTTTCCAATTCGGCCAGCATGGGGCGCACACCCAGGCACCCCACTTCTTCATCATAAGAAAAGACCAGGTGTATTGGCTTTCTAAGCGGCTTGGCCAGAAACAAAGGTACCGCGGCCAGCACGCAGGCAATGAACCCTTTCATGTCGGCCGTGCCCCGGCCATACAAACGCCCCTCTTTTTCTGAAAGATTGAAGGGAGCAACCGTCCAGTTCTGACCATCGACGGGCACCACGTCGGTATGGCCCGACAGCGCAACACCCCCTGTGTCCTGTGGACCCAATGTCGCAAATAAATTGGCTTTCGTGCGCTGGGCGTTGTAGAACAGCTCAGTGTCGACGCCCAGCCCGGACAGATAGTCCTGAATAAACCGGATCAATTCAACGTTGGGATCACGGCTTACCGTGGGAAAGCTGATCAATTGCTCAAGCAACGCACGACTGGATAGATTACTCATCACCCGGAACCCCATAACTGGGCGCAACGGTTGGGTTAAGCGCCCGCGATAAATAGTCTTGCATCTGCGGCTGGTAAGCTTTCCATAAACCTTGCAATTGACCAATGGGATCTTCATCGGCCCAGTCGACACGCAAGTCGGCAATGGGCCAGGGAACGTCACCCACTATTTTCAAGGCGGCCGAATGCACCGGCCCGGCTTCCCCACCGGCATCCATGGCTGCCTGCATCGCTGCCAGCAAACGGTCGGCCAATTCCCCCGAAGTATTCTCGAATGCCGGTACCATCGCGGCAATAACCGATTGATCCGACAACAGGTTTCCCGCTGCCACGCACTGCTGACCCGCTACCGCGTTATAAAGCCCCAGTGCTTCCTTGCCGCTGAAAAACGCCGTACGGCCCTGGCTGTCGACTGCGGTAACCTGGCGATACTCGCGCCATTCGTCCGACTCCAACGCCGCATTCAAGGCGGCCTGGGCTGAAAGCTGTTTTGAAGCCAGAAGATCAAGAATCTGGTTACCCAACGAAGGCAACGTGACATTCTGGGACGACACAGCACCTATCCCAGCCCGTGCCCACGGGCACCGCGCACCCACCGCAATACTGGACGAACTGATGGCAATACCAAACTGGCCGGTTTTCTCGCAACGACCCACAATCGAGAATGTCATGATTGACTCCTTTTCTACGCCTGCTCGGGCTTCCAATCGTCGGGAATAACGGCAATGACATCGATTTCCATCAGCCATTCGGGCTGACCCAACGCGCTCACCACCAAACCGGTTGAAATGGGGAACACCCCTTTCAACCATTTACCAACCTCCTGATAAACCGGCTCGCGAAAACGCGGATCGGTCAGGTAAGTGGTGGTTTTGACGATGTGCGTCATGTCGCTGCCGGCCTCCTTGAGCAGCTGCTTCACATTCATCATGGCCTGTTCGGCCTGGGCGCGCGGATCACCGAGTCCCACCAGTTTGCCATCGAAGTCGGTTCCGACCTGACCGCGAACATACACGGTATTGCCGGCACGCACGGCCTGGCACAGATCATTATTCAACGTTTGATTAGGATATGTATCCTTGGTGTTGAACATCCGAATGCGCGTATGAGTCGGCATCACGCCCTCCTGTTATCTTCTCACGCTATAAACAAAAATAAAACTGCTCTGCACGCGCATTACGCGTTTTCAGTATCCCGTTCGCGCTGCGATGCGTCGCGATACGCTTCATACTTGCGCCGCGTGGCGATATGATCGGCAATATGCCTGGCGTCGTGCCATACGCCCCAGATGAACGATGAGCCCCGGCGCGACAACCACGGCAAGCCCACGAAATAGACACCCGGCTCGGCCGATATACCACGCTGGTGCTTGGGCTTGCCTCGTTCATCGAACGCATCCACCTGCAGCCACGGGTGCTCCACCGTGTACCCGGTAGCCCAGATAATGCTGGTAACGCCCGCCTCGGCCAGATCCAGTTCGAGAATGGGGTTGGTTACACACTCGGGGTCGGCAATGACTTTACGCGCCTCGGGCTCTTGCGGCAGATCGAGGCCATTACGCTCGATGTACGCATCGGCGGCATCGAGCAGCGCCAGGTAGTTTGCATCGCCATTGTTCAGGTTCTGAACAAGATCGGACTTGAAACTGACTTTGCCGTTTTCGAATTTGTTGGTCAAACCGACCAGATTGATGCCCTGGTGCGCCAACTCACGAAAGTTAATCGTATAACCGCCACGCGCACCGGTTACGGCGATCGTTACGTGTTCCTTGCCCGGGGTGGCGATTTCCTGGTCCCATTGACCCAGCACACCCAGCCACCAGACAAAATCGCGATTGCGATAAGCGCGCGGCGGGCGGTCGTGAGGCCCGACCGACAAAAACACTTTGCGCCCTGCACGATTCAACTCGTCGGCAATCTGCACACCCGATGAACCCGCACCCACCACCAGAATAGCCCCTTCAGGCAACTGTTCGGGATTGCGGTAATGGGCCGAATGAATTTGTGTCAGTTGATCGTCGTTGGGTGCAATTGGGGGAATAACGGGCCGCTGAAACGGACCCGTTGCCGCCACCACGCGCTGCACATCGTAAACACCTTCCGATGTCTCAACCGTAAACCCGGGATGCCCCTGATTACGCACCACCTTGCTGACCTCAACGCCCGCGTGAATCGGCGCGTTGAATTTTTTGGCATAGGCTTCGAAATAGTCAGCAATCTGGTCCTTCCCGGGAAAGCCATCGGGATCGAAATGCTCAAACTCCAGCCCCGGAAAGCGGTCGTGCCAGGCCGGTCCGTTCGCAACCAGCGAATCCCAGCGCCCAGTGCGCCATTGCTCGGCAATTCGATTGCGCTCCAGCACCACATGCGGCACGCCCTGCGCGGAAAGGTGTTCACTCATGGCGATCCCTGCCTGGCCGGCACCCACAACCAGCGTGTCAATCGATCTTTTCTCTACCGTCATGGCTGTTCCTTCTTTCTACAGAGGTATATATAAACGCAGTACAAAACTACAAATACAAATGCTTGATCACGTCGTTGCTCAACAACTCTTGGGCCGACCCCGACGCCACGATCTGCCCTTTGAGCAGCAAATAGCCGCTATGCGCAATCGACAAAGCCGCCTCGGCGTTCTGCTCGATCAGCAGCACCGTGATGCCTTCTTTGTGAATACGCTCAACCGTCATGAAATACTCTTCGATCAACTTGGGCGACAAGCCCAGCGTGGGCTCGTCCATAACGACCATTTTCGGGTCGCCGATCAGCACCCGGCCCAACGCCACCATGGCCTGCTCGCCGCCGGACAAGGTACCGGCGTCCTGGGAAAGCCGTTCGCCCACACGAGGAAAGAGCTCAACCACACGCTCAAGCGCCTGTTTGAACGAATCCTTCGGTTTCAACGCGTCGTAGCCAATTTGAAGGTTCTCGCGCACACTGATTTCGGGGAAAAGACGGCGTCCTTCCGGCACAAAGCCCACGCCCAGCCCTGCCAGGTCTTCCGTTTTGATATCGGCCAATTTGCGATCACAGATGGTGACCCTGCCCTCGTAGGGCCGCAGCAAACCTGCAATCGCCTTGAACGTCGTGGTTTTACCGGCGCCATTGGGCCCCAGCAGACAAACAACGCTGCCTGCATCCACCTTTAAACTGACTTTGTTCAGAATATTGACAACGCCATAGCGCGTACTAATTGCATCAAGCTCAAGCATGGCTGGCCTTTCTTCCCAAATAAGCTTCCTGAACACGCGGCAACTGGCGTACCACTTCGAAACGGTCATCACCGATTTTGCGGCCGTAATCCAATACCATGACCCGGTGCGGCAAGGCCGCCACCAAACGCATGTCGTGCTCAATAATGATGAAACTGAGTGTCGGATTCTCTTGCTGAAGACGCCGGATATCGTCGATTAAGGCGTCGGTATCCCGATCGTCCATCCCACTGGAAGGCTCATCGAGCAACACCACTTTAGGTTCCGTGGCCAAGGCACGGGCAATCTCCAGGCGGCGCCGATCAGCCTGCGGCAAGCTGCTTGCCAGTTGATTTCGACGTTCATACAAATCGGGGGAAACCCGCTTCAACAACTCACCGGCACGCGCCGCGGCACGGCGCATTTCTGCGTTGGCACGCCCCGGCAACAACAGCGCCGTCAGCACGCCGCATCGTGTTCGGGTATGCATGCCGATAATGACGTTGTCCAGCACACTCAGGCTGCCGAACAATCGGCTTGTCTGGAATGTGCGCGCAATACCGGCCTCGGCAATCTTATGCGCCGGGATACCGTTCAGCCGCTGCCCTTCCAGAAAGACATCACCTTCTGTCGGCGTATAAATCCCGGTAATCAGGTTCAACAAAGTTGTCTTGCCGGCGCCATTGGGGCCGATAATGGCCAACACCTCACCACGTTTCAACGTAATATCCACGGACTCAACCGCAACCAGTCCGCCAAAACGCATGGTCAGGCCACGACCTTCAAGCACCAGTGACTCTGACGTATTGGGTTCGGGGGCTTTCACTTGTGTATCAATGCTCATGGTTACGTACTCGCTGAGGGAAAATGCCGCGCGGACGGATAACCAGGAACAGAATGACCACCAGGCCATAAAACAAAATCCGGTAGTCGGAAAACGCACGGAGTTTCTCGGGCAACATAGTCAGCAGCATGGCGCCCACGATCACACCCAGAATATTGTCCATCCCGCCGGCGATCACCATGGTCATGATGGTGACCGAAACCAGGAAAGTGAAGTTGTCGGGCGAAATGAAGCTCACGTAGAACGCATAAACCGTGCCGGCAAAACCGGCCAGGAATGCATCCACAGCAAACGCCTGCACCTTGTACCAGGTAACGTTGATACCGCAGGCACGCGCCGCAATTTCGTCATCGCGCAGTGCGTTCCACGCCAGGCCGATTCGGGAACTATGCAAACGCTTGGCCGACAGAATCGCCAGCCCCACCAGCGCGACGGACACGTAATAGAAGTTGCCCTGGCCCGGCAAGCTATGCCCAAAGAGCTCAATAGGATCATTGAAGGAATGCCCGAACAAGGTAGGCGGCGGAATCCCCACCAAACCATTTGCCCCGCCAGTCCATTCAAGATTCATCAACAACTGGTGCACCACAATCCCGAACGCGATTGTGACCAATGCCTGGTAGCTGTCGCGGGTGCGCATCGAGGGCAAGCCCAGCAGATAGCCAAACGTGGTGGCAACAACGGCCGCCACCAGCAACCCAACCCAGAAACTCACACCGAAATGAATGGCCAGCAGTGCCGAGGCATAGGCCCCAATGCCGTAAGACGCCCCCGTCGCAAAGTTGGGGATATTGGCGCTGCCCAGCTGAAAGTTCAGGGCTAACGCCAACACCGCGTACAGATTGCCGATAATCAGCAAGTGCAGCGCATAAGTATCGCCACCCAATAACCAGGGAAACAAAACCGCCAGAGCAATCCCCAGCACCGTCGCCACGCTGCGCTTGCGACGAAAGGCGTCAACCAGCCGCTCTTCAAACAACGGACGACGCTGGACGGCGATCAGGGCGATGGCGAACAGCGCCAGCAAACCCAGCACAGCAACCCAGCTTTCAACTGCCAGGAACACCCATAGAAACGCCGTGGCACCCAATGTCAGCGCCAGCACAATCAGCAAATCGACCAGCCCGCTGGGGGCCGCCTGTGCGACAACCGGGTCTGTTGAATGCGTTACTTGATTCTTTTGCATCAGACCTTCTCCATTTTCTGGGATCCGAACAGCCCGGCCGGACGAAACACCAGTACCAAAATAACCAATGCAAAAACGAACACCAGACGGTAAGAAGTACCGTTGGGAACGTAGCCTTGCACAATGGTTTCAATAGCGGCAATAAGCAACGCACCGATAATGGCGCCGCCCAACCGGCCCAAACCACCCACAACCGCGGCCGAAAAGCCGATAAGACCGGCCTGAATGCCGAAATCGAATCGCACCACGCCTGCATAGCTGGCCATGAAAATACCGCCCACGGCACCAATGGCCGAGGCAATGAAAAAAGCGCGCCGAAATACAGGACCACTGGCAATCGCAAACAAACGGGCTGTTTCACGATCCTGGGATACCGCGCGCAAACGCATGCCGGCCGGTGTCCGGTGCAACACATACAAAAGCGCCGCCACCAGGCCCACCGACACCAGAACCGAGACCACGCTGATCATGGGAATTGCCCCAAACGGGGTGGTGATGCTGCCCTGCGCCAAGGCGGGAAAAGCATGCGGGTTACTTCCTTCGGGATACAGGTGACGAATCAGTTCGCGCAAAACAATACCAAGCGCGACTGTGGCCACCAGCGGCATCATGGCGGGCGAATCGCGAAAGCGGCTGATAACCAGCTTGTCGAGCCCCACGCCCAGCCAGCCCACCGCCACAATAGCGATCAGGCACGCCGCACCCAATACCAGCCAGGAAGCATCTGCACCCAGGCTGGCAGCCACAATTTGAACAGCCGCCAAGGCAACGAAAGGCGCAACCAGCGCCACGTCGCCGTGAGAAAAATGGATGACCTGCAATACACCAAACAACAGACTAAAGCCCAATGCCAATAAGCTGTATATGCAACCCAAGGTCAACCAGTTGATAAGCTGCTGGAACAAGACGTCCTGCATACTATTGACTCCTGAAAGTTCCAATGGAACGATTTGCAAGGGGTCCATTAAACCCAAAAAACCGCCGTCGCTGATTCGCTTTTTTCAATTGACTACGTCGGAAAACGCGAACCAGCATCGCGCCCACCCTCGGTATGATGCATTTTCAGTCGTGTGATGGTTGACTCCTTCGCCGATCCCACCAATGACACTTCAGAGGATTGACAATGAACGCATTTTCAACTCTTACAAAAACATCTGCATCGCGACGACGCCACCTTCTGGGTGCTCTCGTTGTGGCATGCTCCACATTCCTGGGTGCCGGCGTCGCACAAGCACAAGAAACCATCAAACTCGGCTTCATCGGCCCCATGAGCGGGGGTAATGCCCAGCAAGGGCTGGGCGCCAAGAACGGCTTCCTGCTGGCCATTGACCAATGGAATAACACCGAAGGCGTACCCTTTAAAGTGGAAGGCGTCGTGCTCGACGATGCTTCCGATCCGCAAGCGGGCGTTTCAGCCGCATTGAAACTCGTTAACGATCGCGATGTGGTTGCCGCAACAGGCCACTGGAACAGCCCGGTTGCCCTGGCAACCCTGCCTGTTTTCAACCGCTCGCAAATGCCTTTCATCGTTTGGGGCGCCATCAGCCCGAAAATTACCGAGCAGAATCTGGCCAACACAACCCGTGTCACACCCACGCTGGTGAATGAAAACAAACCCCTGGCCGACTGGGCTGCCAAAGACCTGGGCGCCAAAAAGATTGCCATCATTGCCGACACCAGCGACTACGGCGCCGCTAACCTGAAATGGTTCGGTACATTTTTCGAAGAAGCCGGCGGCGAGGTCATCGCCCGTGAAAGCTTTCCTGTCGGCACCACCGATTTCCGCGCCATCCTGACCAAGGTCAAATCGTTGAACCCCGACGCGGTGTACTTTGGCGGCGTCATTACAGAAGCCGGCATTGTGCGCAAGCAAATGGCTGAATTGGGCATGGAACAACCGATGCTTGGCATCAGCGGCATCCACGACCCTGAGCTCATCGAAATCGCCGGAGAAGCGGCCAATGGTGTCGTGGTCGGCGTACCCAAGGCACAAAGCAATCCAAAGCTGAAAGCCATGGAAGACGCCTATAAGGCAAAAGGCTACAAAGAAGCCCAAAGCCCCTATACCAAGTATGCCTACGACGCAACCGGCATTCTGCTGGAAGCGATCAAGCAAGCCGGACCCAAAAACAAAAAAGCCATCGCCGAAACCATCCGCAGCATCAGCTACGACGGCGCACTGGGCACCACCACTTTCGATGACAACGGGCAAACCGAAATCCCGGTCGACATCGAAGTGCGCACCGTTAAAAACGGCGAGTGGACAAGCTACTAAGACATAGTTAGTAAGAACATCGGTTACAGGCCCCGAAACCGGCCGGCACCGTCAAGCTGCCCGTTCAGCGCTCACCGCCCTTCCACAGCAGTTTTGAGGGGGTGTGAGCGCTTTTTTGCGCGAAATGACGCGTGATAGAATGAATTGCGCTGTATGCGCATCATTGTTTCGTGATATTCGCGCCTTGGTGGCAAACAAGGCAACTAAAACAATTTTTAGAAAGCATTTGCCTGCCTAAACCCCATGCTCACCCGACTCACTTTCCGACAACTGGAATATTGTTTGGCCGCCGGCGAGTTCGGAAGCGTTGCCAAAGCAGCCGAGCATATCCACATTTCGCCATCGTCCATTTCGGCGGCCATTACTCAGGTTGAAACCGAGCTATCCGTCACGCTGTTTATACGCCGCCATGCACAAGGCCTATCGCTTACACCAGCCGGCGTGGAAGTACTGAAGCAAATTCGCCTGACGCTTGATCAGGCACTCAGCCTCTACGATATTGCCAACAACACCCAGCATTTAGTGCGCGGGCCATTACGCGTAGGGTGTTTTACACCACTGGCCGCCATGATTGCCCCCGAGTTGTGCCAGGGCTTTGCCCGCGCCCACCCAGGCGCCGAAGTACTGCAAATCGAGGATCATCACGAAGGCCTCATAGAACGGCTACGCAACGCCCAGATCGACGTTGCCATCACCTACGACTTAAACGTGGCTGAAAGTGATATTGAGTTTGAAGCACTGGCCTCGTTGCCCCCCTTCGTCATCGTCAGCGAGTCCGATGTGCTGGCGCAAAACCGCATCACCTCGCTCAAGGCGTTGGCCAAGCGCCCCATGATCCTGCTCGATTTGCCGCTTAGCCGGGAATATTTTTTATCGTTGTTCCGCGAGGCTGGTGTATCGCCGACCATCGCCGCGCGCTCCACCAGCCCCGACGTCCTGCGCTCGCTGGTTGCCAACGGGGTGGGATACTCGCTGGCCAATGTACGCCCGCGCACCAATGTATCGCTCGACGGGAAGCGGCTGGTAAGCGTTAATTTGAAAGGCCAGCACCGCCCCATGAAACTGGGGCTGGCCTGGTTGAAAGACCAGAAACTGCGCAACGTGGTGGAGGCATTCATGGAACGTTGCCGCACCTGCATTTCAGACGGGCACATTCCAGGGATGTCGGCGCCGGGATTCGCGGGAAAGGTAGCGGATAGCCCGTCTGCAAACCCAAACGAACGTGAAATATCACAAGGGCGGTAACAACCGCTCTTGCCAGGATTTAGTCAGACGACTTTAAAACCTCGGGCCCCAATCGGGCAAACCATTCTCTGGGTGAAACACCCTGATCGGGCCCCAGCATGGAAAACCCGCCATCAACAGGAACATCAACGCCTGTCATCCACGAAGCCTTGTCTGTCGCCAGGAATGAAACGACGTGACCAATTTCTTCCCCGCGCCCGACCCGGCCCAAAGGATGAAAACGCGCCCCCACGGCATCGGCCAGATCCCGGTTGCCGGCACTCATGGATTGTGTTGCAGGCGACCAGGTCCAGGCCGGGGAAACCGACAGCACACGAATCCCCTGGGGCGCCAGGTCAACCGCAAAGTTGCGCGTAATTTGCAGCATAGCCGCCTTGGAGGCCGGGTAAATCGCGCGACCGGCAGCACCGAACTTGCCACCGGTGCTGCCCAGGTTCACGACAACACTGCCTTTGCCCATATGTGGCACTGCCTTCTGGGTAAAGATGGCGGCGGAAATCAAATTTACGTTCAAGGTTTGAAACCACTGATCACGCGACGACGCCAGGCCCTGATCCGCATAACTGCAGGCATTGTTCACCAGAATATCAAGGCGCCCGAACTTGTTTGCAACAAAATCAACACAGTGGTCAATCGCTTCGTCGGACGTTACGTCGGCCTCGATGAAACAGGCACGTTCACCAATACTGTGCGCCACCGCTTGCCCGGCATCGGCACCCAAACCCACAAGTACGACTTGCGCACCATCGTTGGCGAGTACTTTGGCGATGTCGCTGCCGATGCCTTGCGAGGCGCCGGTCACGATGGCAACTTTCCCCGCCAGGGCTAATTGGGATGCTTGATCTTGCGCCAACACGCTCTCCTTATGGCCAAACGAACTCAAACTTCAAATATGCATGTCCAGCATACCGAACACACCTTCGCAATTTGTAAGGTTGACTCTTTTCAGGTGTATGGCCCAACCACCTGATTCGGTCGCGGCCAGCTTATGGTAAACCGTTGCACCTAATTGACGCGCCTCCAGGCGATACTCCGTCAGTTGCAAACTGGAACGCACAATGACATGGCCTTCGGCGTCGGTACCGTCGATCATGACATTGCCAACCAGGCGACTGCCGTAGGTAGGCGGATGTTGTGACCAATTGCGTTCATGATTGACCCGGCGCACCCGCACTTCACGCAACATCGCATCTTCCCAGAACAGGGACACATGATCGAACGGACTTTCCTGGTCTTGTTTGCGCGGAACCCAATATCTGCCCTCGGGCGTCCAAAGCGCCAGCCATTCATCCAGCCTGCGATCGTCGAGCAGGCGGGCCTCATGATAAAGATACTGCTGAATGCTGTGATACGTTTCCAGCGACGGCGAGGCACTGGCAACGGGCTCAACGGAAAAATCAAAAGTACGATCAAGCAGCATGTTTATTTCTCCTGTGACTGGGCATAATCACCCGACAACATGTACTGTTTCCAGGCCGCAAACTGGTTACGCATCGGCAACTCACTGGTACCGTTTGTAGAAACCGTGCCTTCCGGCGTTTCTTTGTCGGTGCCGGCATAGCGATGCTGGCTGACCCAATCGCCGCCGCGGGTCATATTGCCGTCTTGGCAACGCCGGTACACCTCAATATCGTCTGGCATCACGTTGGACGATGGGGAGTTGATGATGTTGGTGTAGGTCAAGGCCCGATCAAAAACCTCATCCGGTGCGCCTTTCAAGCGAAAGGTTTGTATTTCAATAAGCGTTCGATCAACGCTAATGGGGCGAATCACACGGAACTGCTGGAATACGGTATGGGGTGAGCCGCTGCCGTAAATCACGGTGTTATGCCGGTTCATACCCAGAATTTCACGCGCCTTGTCTTCACCATGCACCTTGGCCAGCGATTCAAAATGGGCGCGCGAGACTGGGTCTCGCGTTGCCGCTGCCGGATCAAAAATGGCTTCCATATAACCATGGCCATTCTTGTAGGCGCGCAACTCAAGCTTTTCCCAAAACTCGTAGGGCTCGCCGTTGCCATCCATAATCAACAGCTCAAAAGGCTTCTCGCCCAAATGCTCGGCCTCGTCACGCGCTGCCATGAACGACGACTCGTGCGTTATAGGCGCGTGCATGGTGTCGTGCAGATTTTCATAGAACACTTTCCAGTTGGAATGCTGCAGCACCTGGAAAACACCACCCACAACTTCAACCTCGCCCACCGGCGAACGATCACACAGATTCTGAATCGAAGACGCGGCGCCGTCCAGGAAAGTCAGCAGATCGGGGCCCTGCTCCGACTGGCTGGCAAACACAAAGCCACAGAACGACTCCACCCGCGCCAATGCACGCATGGAAAAATCCGGATGTGATTTGTCGAACGACGTGCCTTCCATGCCCCGGCGCAACGGAACAGCCAGCAGCTCACCGCTGAGCTTATAGGCCCACGCGTGGTACGGGCAGCGAAGAAACTTGCCGGCATTGCCGCTGCCCTGGGAGACGAGTTGGGCGCCTTTGTGCGCACAGCGGTTATACAAGACATTGATCTTGCCATCGCTATCGCGCGTCATGATGACGTCCTGGTCGCCGATGCGGCTTGTAATATAGTCGCCTGGATTCTTTACCTGGCTTTCATGACCCACATAAATCCAGGCCTGTCCGTAGATACGATCCATTTCAAGCTTGAAAATTTCAGGGTCGGTATAAACCCGCTTATGCACGCTGTCTGGACGGACCAGACCCGCAATTTCTTCGTTGCCAATGCTCATGCTGTCCTCCGAACGGTTCAAGAGTCATTTCTTAAAAATCAATTTATTACGACCCGAAACCGTGCAATAGCCGTTACTGGCAGGCGTTGTCCGCTTATGGCATAGGCAAACCAACTCACCCGGAATTACCCTGTTTTTTGCATGATTCGGACAAACCCGGCAAGGCCCCTGCTTATTTCGGATAGTGGCAATGGGGGAATTCAACAAGAATGGCCCATTTGCGACTTCGCTGTTTCGAGCCACAATGTTCGATTCCAAATGAGCACATCGACACATGAGCACTTTATCCATTATTGAACAACTCATGAACGGCATTGGCCTTGGGCTGATTTTGTTCATGATGGCCGCCGGCCTGACCATCGTGTTCGGCGTGATGGACACCATGAATCTTGCCCACGGGTCGCTATTCATGTTTGGCGCCTACTTTGCCGCAACGTCCTATGGCATCACCGACTCATTCACGCTGTCGGTACTGATTGCCGTTGCCCTGACCATGCTGGTGGGCCTGATTCTTGAGATCTCACTGATCCGCCGGCTTTACACACGCAACCACATGAACCAGGTGGTTGCCACGTTCGGCGTCATTCTGATTTGCAACGATATCGTCAAGTATGTCTGGGGCGCTGCGCCTATTATGGCCGCAACACCGCCCGCCCTTAGCGGTTCAGTACCGCTCTTTGGCGGGCTTGAGTACCCGGCCTTCCGGCTGTTGATTATCGGCGTGGGCATTGTGGCGGCCCTGGCCTTGTATTTGATGATGACACACACGCGTTTGGGCATGCTGGTGCGCGCCGGCGCTTCGAACCGCACCATGACCCAACTCATGGGTGTTCCCGTACGTCGCGTATTCAGCACCATTTTCATATTGGGCGCCGCCCTGGCCGGCATCGGCGGCGCCATGGTCGGGCCAATCACCGCTGTACAGGTGGGCATGGGTGACTCATTCCTGATTCCGGCAATGGTCGTGATCGTCATTGGCGGAATCGGATCGATTCGAGGTGCCTTCATCGCCGCCTTGCTGGTCGGGATTGTCGATACAGCGGGGCGCGCCTTTATTCCCGACCTGATCGACCGGATCGCCTCGCCGGTTGTTGCTGCCGATGTGGGCCCGGCCCTAGCCAGCGTTCTTATGTATATCCTGATGATTGTCGTGCTTGGCTGCAAGCCATCCGGACTTTTCCCCGCACGAGGATAACCATGCCCAGTAATAACAAACCCATCGCATGGCTACCCTGGATCGGCATTCTGTTGCTGGCCAGCTTTCCATTCTTTTCCGGATTTCTGGGGCTGGACTACTACACCGGCTTTGTCATGCGGTTGCTGATCTCCATCATTATTGTCAACAGCCTGAATTTTCTGCTGGGATACGGCGGGATGGTCGCCTTGGGTCACGCTGGTTTCATTGGTATCGGCTCATACGCCATGGTGGCACTGGTCGAGGCGGGCATCACGTCGGTATGGGTACTCTGGGTAGGTGCAACCGTCATTACCGCCATCGGGGCGGCCCTGATCGGCCTGATCGTGCTGCGTACCCGGGGCATCTACTTCCTGATGATTACGCTGGCCTTTGCCCAAATGATTTACTACATCGCCGTGTCGCTGCGCCAGTACGGTGGCGACGATGGCTATATATTGTCAACGCCACTGACGTTCGGCCTGGGTTTCGACCCAATGGATACCAACACGCTCTATGCCGTGGTACTGGCCATGTTCATTCTGACATTCGCATTTTTCAACCGCCTGGTCGACTCCCGCTTTGGTAAAGCGGTTATCGGCATTCGCGACAACCCCGTACGCATGCAGGTGCTGGGCTACCCCACTTTCAAATTGCAACTGCAGGCATTCGTTATCGGCTCTGCCGTGGCCGGCCTGGGCGGTGCCATGATGATGACGCAAAACGGCTTCATCAGCCCAAGCACCATCCACTGGACCCACTCGGCGGAATTGCTGGTCATGGTTGCGCTGGGCGGCATGGGCTATAAATGGGGTGCGATTCTGGGTGCCGGGCTGTGGGGTCTGATGAAAGAGTTTCTCCCGCAACTGACCGAATACTGGCATTGGCCCATGGGCGTGCTGGTCATCATCATTATTCTGTACGCCCCCAATGGGCTTTGGGCACTGTTCAGCCGCGAATCCGGCAACGCGGGCCAAGGGTGGCAAAACAACCGGCTTCTCAAACTTATCCGGAGGCAGGCATGAGCCTATTCAACGCAACCGGCCTGGTTAAAAGCTTTCATAGCCTGCGCGCCACCGATGACGTCGACATTTCCGTTAACGCCAACGAAGTACATGCGCTGATCGGCCCCAACGGAGCCGGCAAAAGTACCCTGGTCAATCTTATTTCCGGCGTATTGCCTGTTGATGCGGGCCATATCACGCTCGACGGGCGCGACATAACCCGGCTGAAGACTCACGAGCGTGTAAAAGCCGGTTTGTCGCGTTGCTTTCAGGTAACCAACCTGTTTAAAGACATGAGTGTGCTCGACAACCTGCGCCTTGCGGTCCAGGCACATGAAGGCAACAACTTCAAAATCATCGGGGTACGCGACCACGAACCTGAACTCAATGAAAAGGCCAAGGCACTGGGTGCCCAGGTGGGCCTGGAAGGTGACGCAGTCTTGAACAATATGGCCGGCAGCCTCCCGCACGGTGCGCAACGCCAACTCGACATCGCGCTGGCCCTGGCTGCCAATCCCAAGGTCTTGTTACTGGACGAGCCCATGGCAGGTATGGGGCCCGACGAATCAATGCGGGTGATTGAGCTGATCAAGCGCTTGCGTCAGAACATGGCCATTCTGCTTATCGAACACGACATGGACGCTGTTTTCCAATTGGCCGACCGCATTTCAGTACTGGTTTACGGAAAGATCATCACGTCGGGCACCGTTGAACAAATTCGTAACGATCCGAAGGTTCAAGAGGTTTATTTAGGCACGGAGACCGTTGCAAATGGCTGAAAAAAATTTGCTGACCTGTGAAAACATGCATGGCGGCTATGGCGCAAGCCAGGTGCTTTTCGATATCGACTTCACGATTCAGGAAGGCGAAATGATCGGCCTGCTGGGTCGCAACGGGATGGGTAAAAGTACAACGCTGAAAAATATCGTGGGGTTGCTCAAGCCAACGCAAGGCAACATCTACTGGGAGGGAAAATCCTTGACCACACTGGCGCCGGACGCCATTGCACGACTGGGTATTGCCATTGTTCCCGAAGGCCGCCAATGCTACCCGAACCTCACTGTGCGGGAACACCTTGTTGCCTTCGCAGGCAACCGCAACAACGCCGCAAGCCAATGGACACTGGAACGCATTTACGAACTGTTTCCGCGCCTGGCGGAACGCAGCCGCAACATGGGCGGGCAGCTATCAGGCGGTGAGCAACAAATGCTGGCAATCGGGCGGGCGCTGTCCACCAACCCAAGACTGCTGATTCTGGACGAGGCCACCGAAGGCCTTGCCCCCCTGATTCGCGAGGAAATCTGGCGCTGCCTGGGCTTGCTAAAAAATGAAGGACAAACAACGCTGATTGTTGATAAATATGTCGACAAACTGGTTGGCCTGGCCGACCGTCATCTGATTCTAGAGCGCGGGAAGATCGTATGGACAGGCACATCGGCCGAACTGGATGCCGACCGCAGCCTGTGGGTACGCTACATGGGCGTTTAGGAATTAACCAGGCAGTTCGTCAACACGGCACACTTTCGCCACCAGCGCCAAACTGCGCAATGCCGCATCGTGCAATTCAGATGATCCGGCCGCACAGGCGTCAGCGGCAATCGTTACCGTGTAACCACGGTCTGTCGCATCACGTACAGTGTGCTCGACTACAGAATGAGTGGCCACGCCGCCAACAATCAAGTGCTGCACATCAAGCATGCGCAAGATATTGTCTAAAGAAGTACCGGCAAACGAACTGATACGTTGATGAGTCACCAAAAACTCGTGCTCATTTTTCAGCGGTTGCAGTGGCGTCATGAACTCGGCCCCCCACTCGCCATCTTTGACCGCCCCAAGCTCAATCGTTTTCTGAAAAATCGGGGTGTTGCGGGGGCAGTCGGCATAGTCAGGGCGAAAAGCAACACGAACATGCACCAGCGGCCATTGCCGCTCGCGCGCAAACGTCAGCAAACGACTGGCTCCGTCAATCACTCGTTCACGTACTTTTTCATCGTTCACGCCCACCCGGATTTTACCGTCCGGGTGCAGCACTTCGTTCTGATAATGCAGAGCCAAAACGGCAGCGCGTTCACTCATGGTTTTCCCCAATGGGCTGTAACCCAATTTTTCACTGAATTCAGTCTATCGCCTTGGATTATGCGGTGCTATCCGGAAAACGAGACAAAGAATCCGAAAATGGCACTGCTAAAAACGGATAGCGCCACTCCTGCGTCTGCCGATTGCGGATATTGCCCTTTACAGGCTTTGCCTAGACTTGAACTGCTCTAACCACTTAACGCGCAAGGAAAATCATGAAAAAATCAGCTATCGCTCGTGCAATGGTGTTTTCCGCAGCTTTACTAACGGCTGCCGGTGCCCAGGCAGCCGACGAAATCAAAGTTGGATTCTTAACCACTTTGTCTGGCCCCGGTGCCAGCCTGGGCCAGGACATCCGGGACGCCTTCCTGCTGGCCGTTAAAATGAACGACGGCAAACTGGGCGGTCTACCTGCGGAAGTAACGGTAACAGATGACCAGAACAACCCTGTTTCCGCACGACAAACCGTAGAGCGCTACATCAAGCGCGACAACGTCGATGTTGTCACCGGCCCCGTGTTCTCCAGCGTGGTACTCCCCATCCTGCCTACTGTCTTGCAATCCGACACCGTATTCATCAGTACCAATACGGGTCCTGCCGACTATGCCGGTGAAAAGTGCGACCCCAACTTCTTTGTGGTTTCATGGCAGAACGAAGACGTGCCAATGGCCATGGGCGCCTTTGCCAACGAACAGGGATACAAGCGCGTGGCCATGATTGCCCCGAACTACCCGGGCGGGCGTGAAACCCTCCAGGGCTTCAAACGCAAATACAGCGGCGAAGTGGTCGACGAGATCTACACCAAAATGGGCCAGCTCGATTACTCGGCTGAGATCGCCAACCTGAAAAATGCCAAACCCGATGCCGTTTTCTACTTCCTGCCGGGCGGCATGGGCATTAACTTCGTCAAACAGTACAAAGCCTCCGGTCTACAGAAAAACACGCCGCTGCTGACAACCGGTTTCACCGCCGACGTAGCGGATATTGCAGCCCTGGGCAAGGATCTGGTCGGCACCTACAACTCGTCGCAATGGGCGCACGACCTGCCCAACGAGGCCAACAAGAAGTTTGTTGAGGCCTATCAGAAAGAATATGGCCGCCTGCCCAGCATGTACTCATCACAAGGCTATGACGCCGCCATGCTGATCGACGGAGCCGTTCGCCAGGTTAACGGCAACATTGAGGACCATGAAGCCTTCCAGAAAGCCTTGAAAGACGCCAAATTCGACTCCGTCCGTGGCGCCTTCAAATTCAACAACAACCAATATCCCATCCACGACATCCAGATGCGTCAGGTCGTAGAGGACGACCAGGGCAATATCCGCAACAAGCTGGTAACGACTGTACTGAAAAACCACAGCGACCTGTTTGCCGGTCAATGCCCCATGAAGTAACGGGGTTCGCCAACGCTGCCCCGGCGCAATGCCGGGGCGGTGGCGTTACCACGGGTAGTCCCTGATACCAAAAAAGATTGTTTTACGTCTAAAGTGTCCGATGTGGCAGAGTGGCGCCACTTTTTCCTGCCCTCTCAAACCACCGGAACAACCCCGTGCAGCACTTGGAAAATCTCGACCTGTCCAGGCTTAACGATCACCTTGTTTTTCACTCTGACTCCCCGTCTGAGGTGCGTACGAAACTAGGCAGCATCTTGAGCGAACACGACCTTACCCTCGGTAACGGCCAAGTCAACACGACGCTGTTCCAGCGCAAATTGAACGACATCAGCGTCATGAAGCTAACCTACGGTGCTGAGGTCAATGTCAAGGCCAGTCCGTTCAAAGGATTTTCGCTGGTACAAACGCCATTGCGCGGCTCGTTTGAAGTGGAAATCGGCGGGCGGCGAAAAGCCTTCGGCCAGGGCGATGTAGCGGTTCTATCACCACAACACGATTTGGGCATCCACTGGCAGGAAGGCAGCGAACAACTGATTCTAAAGGTGCCTCATCACCTTATTGCCCGTCATTTCAATCGTGCTGCCACTGCCACGCCACGCGCCATCACCGGCTTTGCCTCGCCCGCATTCAAGCTTGACGGCAGCCTGAACTTGATCTGGCATTCACTGGTACAACAGGCTATCGACCTTCCCAACGGGGCCGGCAGCTTGAATAACTTATGGCTGGCGCACTTTGAACAAACTATTGCGCTGTTCCTGTTAACACACCAAACCGCCGACACCGCCAAGCCGCAGGTAACCCATTACACCCCCGCACCAACTGGGGCCTGTAAAAGCAGTGCAGCGCCGCTTGATCGCATGGAAACATATATTCGGCAACGATTGTGCGCCCCCATTTCATTGGTCGACCTGGCGCTGGCCGCAGGCCTGAGCCCCCGGTCGCTCAATGCCTTGTGCCACAAGTACTACGGTGTTTCGCCCATGGTACTGCTACGCAATATGCGGCTTGATGCGGTGCGCGAGCAGCTGCAAACCTGTCCGGGTGCAAACGTGACCAGCGTCGCGCTGGATCACGGTTTTGGCCATCTGGGCCGTTTCTCGGCCTACTATCGCGAACGCTTTGGTGAACTCCCACGCGACACCACAAACAATCAGTTTTTGCCCTGTATGTAAAAATGCCGATTAAGCTATTGGCATTAGTAGCGAAACATACCAAGGGAGTACGCTTTTATGAAAGGTCTGTGTTTATGCGGTGCAATTGAAATTTCCACCGCCGACCAAAACAAAGTCGATGTCTGCCACTGCAGTATGTGCAGACGCTGGACAAGCGGTCCTATGTTCGCCGTACATTGCGGCCCTAACGTCACGTTCAGCGGCACGCAAAAGCCCGCCACGTATCGGTCATCTGACTGGGCTGAAAGAGGCTTCTGCCCTTCCTGCGGAACCCATCTGTTCTACCATTTACTTCCGGCCAACGAGTACATTCTCTCCGCCGGCCTTTTCAACGATGACACGCACTTTGAAATGCGCAGTCAGATATTTATTGACCACAAGCCCGACCACTACGAGTTTGCTAACAAAACACCGACGCTGACAGAGGAACAAGTGTTTTCGCAATACTCACAAGGGCAATAACAACAGGTACGCGCAAGCCCAAAGCGGGCTTGCGACCTACGTCCCTATTAGTTATCAGGCCCACCACCGACATCCGGGCCCGACGGGGCCGGACCCTGTGTCTGAGGATTGAACGGCTTGGTGGCCGCTGCGGCACTTTGCGACTTTTGCTGCTCGTCGCTCGATCGCCCGCCCAATGTATGAGGATCAATATCGCCTGGTTGCGGCTTGCCGAAATGCAATACCGTTTGCGGATACGGCAGATCAATGCCTGCTTCGGCAAAACGCTTGCGTACCAGCCGGTTGAAGCCACGCTGAACCGCCCATTGCATACCTGGAATGGTCTTGATCAACACACGGATGTTGTAGCCACGCTCGTGCAGTGAGGTCACCCCAGGAATATCAATTTTGTCGAGCACCATACCTGCCAGTGCCGGATCCTGCATGAACTCGTCAAACGCTTCATACAATAGCTGGATCGCCTCGTCGACATCGGCACCATAAGCAATAATGTATTCGCCATAATGGTAGCCAAAGTCGCGCATGTGATTCGATACCTTGTCGATGGCCGAAAACGGAATCAAGTGGTACCCGCCATCCAGCGTGCGAATACCCACCGTGCGCACTGTAATTTTTTCGACCGTGCCGAAAATCCCGGCCACTTCAACCACATCGTTGTGGTTCATGCCATTCTCAAGCTGGATGAAGACCCCGGTAATAATATCCTGCACGAGCTTCTGCGCACCAAAACCAACCGCCAAACCAATGACACCGGCGCCGGCAATCAGTGGACCGATGTCCACGCCAATTTGCGACAGCACAATTAACACGGTCATGGTCACGATCACGGCCAACGCCGCGCTTCGGAAAAGCAATAGCAATGTTTTCTGACGCTCGGTCGTACCCGTAGACGGGTCGTCGTTGAGCTTGCTTTCAATAATGCTGGCAACAACCGTCCAGATGCCCATGGCAAACAGCAGAATCACCGCCACATGCACGATACCGGCAATAGCAGCCCGACCCTGCGCGGAATACAACCACTCAGTCAGGCTGAAAGCACGCCATGCGTCGAGAATCAACAAAATGGCAATGACCAGAATCACACCGCGCAGCAGGCGGATCGCGCTGGGCACATAAGAGTTAAGACGAGACTCAAGCAAGGGCACACGGTTTCGAACATCATCCGACAGCGTAATCTTGCGCGCCAGCAACGACGAAAGCGTTGCCGCAACCAACGTGGCGACCCCGGCTACCACGAGCGTGCGCAGCGTTGCTTCCGTAATGAAGGACAACGCATTTTGCTGATCGATCTGCGTGGCAATTAACAGAGCCGTAAAGTATGCCAGGCCCAGCCAATGCCACAGCCGGCCCGCGATGCGATACAGCGTCGCAAAGAACGCATTGGAAGCCGACTCAGCGCACCGTTCGATTCGTGCGCGTACATCATGCCGATTGCGCCAGATCACGCGCACCGCATACACATAAACGCCAAGCATAATAAACAGCCCGACAATTCTACCCACGGACTGCGTTAACATTTGCTGGAAAACAGGCACCGCCACCAGCATGCCGTAACCGGTAATGCGAATAATACGTTGCAGCCACCCGCTCCAGTATGCGGCCTGGGTATCGCTCATGCGCCACAGACGCAAGTTCGGGTGTCTTTCGGCAAACACCACACGGCACAGCGACCGGGCGATTTCAATTGCAACGAAAGCGCTAACGAAGAGCAAGCCCAATAACGTGGAAATCTGCCATTTTTCCTGTATGAATAACGAGAGCCCGTAACCTGCCAAAGCAGCCAGCAGAATGGTTACGGTATCAATAGCCAGCGCACCCGCAGCCGCGCCAACACGCGGCACGAGTTGCGCTGAGCGTTTGTTGGACTTGGAGGCTTGGCTACGCTCAACCCATGCGTCGAGGCGACGGAAAAACGCCAGTGCCGCCAAGCGAAATACAGCAAAAGCGACCAGGGTACTGACAATGATCAGCGCCAGCGTGAGCCAACGTGACTTCCATTGCTCGGCACTCATCTCGTGAATGCCCTCGCCGGCAAAGAGCCCGCGCAGCATGTCTGCCGTTTGAGCAAAATCGCCGGCCATATCGGCAGCAAATGCCTGAAGCGAACCGGCCACCCCGCCCATGGATTGACCCTCAGCAGTATCGGCAGCATCCGTATCGCCTTGAGCCGCTCCGTTGCCCTGGTCCTGAGCCGAGTCCTGCTCCGGGTCAGCCTTGCCTGACGGCTGCTCATCGGCCAATTGTCGCAACTGTGTGATCAGGGCATCGCGTGTCTTTTCGTCTGCAAGCAAGTCGGCAAGCACCGCATAGGAGAGGGTTGCGTCGGTCGATGAGGACGAAGCCTGCTCAGACGATGCAGGGGCCGCTTGTTCTGCAGAACCGGACTCATCGGCAGCGCTGGCCGACTGGGCCGCAGCCATTGGCGCCAGCGCAAAAAGACCCAGAAAAAACACACAAAAAAGTAAAGCCTTCATCTGGACGACAAAGACGCCCTCATTTTTGCGACAACTCACTACCCATCCCCTTGTTTTGTTTCGAACACCTGCAACGGTCGGACCGTTACAGTTATCTCTTTACAGGGTAACATCGTCGCCCAGATGGTTAAAGCCTTGCCGGCAACGACAGTTCAGTTAATCGTCATCCAAATGAAACTTGTGAAGAAGGCGATGCGCTACCGGGGCCAGAATAATACCAAGCGTCGTTACGAACACCAGCCCCACAAACAAGCCATAAGCGGCGAAGAACACTTTGCCCCCAACGCTTTCCGGCATCAAGTAAAACCCCATACCCGCAATCGCCAGTGCCGCATTCAATAATGCATCGTGCCAACTCACTGCCTCGAGCCATACATTTGCCACAACCCCAACCAATACCGTCGCCGCCATAATCAGAATCGCGCAGCCAATGTGCAATAAGAGGCGGCGTGTGAAATGCCGTACGGGCAACAAGGGCTGGTTCTTTGACTCGTACATTTAGCTTCCCCAACAACATACGTGATAGGCACTGTAATGCGCAGGCATTATATATACTAGCGGCTATGCAAAAACTTCATTCACTCGACGACGTTGAAACACTGAGCGTAACGGTGACCGGCCGCGTGCAAGGCGTTGGTTTCAGGGCCGCCACCGTACGTCAGGCACATTTCCTGAAAATAGCCGGCTGGGTACGCAACAATGCCGATGGTTCGGTTGAAGCCTTGCTGCAAGGGCCGCACGAAGCCATCGACCAGATGTTGTCGTGGCTGTTAACGGGCCCGCCCCCGGCACGGGTCGATCAGGTCGACTCAAGTGAAGTCATTACCGAACGGCGATTCGACCGGTTCGAACAGATTTAGGCGAACACCGCCGTCGCGTCTGGCAAGGGCGACATCAGTTGCGCCATGGGCACCGACATAAAATCCGTCTTGTCTTGCAGGTTTTTTAAATCCAGACGCACGTAACTCATTCCGCCACTATCGCGTAGAAACAGATAGCGCCGCTCAAGATCGGTGATGCTGGTCCAGGAGGTGAACTCCGTTGGTATCGCATCAACGGCCTGCCCCTGAAACTGCATATGGCCGCTACCCACTTCCGGCGGGTCGATTGTCAGGCCCCGTGGCCGATCGAAATTATTCATGATGTGCGCCACCATTTGCACCGCTTTGTCGGGGTCGGCCTGCTTTTCAGCATAGTTGGCATAAAACGCGGCACGAATGAAACGATCAACCGATGTATCGGATGCCGGCAAACCCGCTTTCGCAATACCGGCACCCGGCGCAACCGCCTGGTAATCCATGAATTGCGACTTTGACCGATCCACGTTCGACAGGAACGTGTAGTTGTTCAGGTTCGTTAAGTGCCATGAAAAAGGCGGGGCGTTGGTCATCACGCCAACCGGGTTGTCGTACAGGGTACGAATCCCGTGATGGAACTCAATGACCAGGCTGGCACCGGTTGTGTCATGCACAACGTAATGAAAGGGCATTTCAAGGCCACCCAGAATCGGTACGCGCTCAAGCACGACCGGCAAACTCTCCAGTGCCGTCTTGACATCGGCCACGGTGGCGTACTGACCCAGCACATACGCCCCCAGGTCGGCTGCCGATAATGCGGCTTGATTGCTCTCGAGTGCGGCCTGTGGGCCGCCCGCCTGCGCATAAGCCTGTACGCTGAAAGTCAGGCTGGCGTCGTTAACCCCTTCCACCACTTTAAGGATTGACGCATCCAACGCAGCGCCGGGCTTAGGAATGGCCGCTGGCATCGTTACGGCAACAAAAGCATGATGATTGGTCCAGCTTAGTGCAGGTTGCGCATCCACTTTGGATGTCATTGCTATGTCTCGCGGCATGAAGGAGACCTGATAAGGCAAGTCCATACTCAGTTCAAGCGTTCGACCCAGATACGGGCGGTTGCTCGCGTCGCGATAAATAAGCGATGTACACATAAATTCATATTCCTGATGATTAAAGCCAGAGAGGGAATAGCGCTAAAAATAAAGAGCGCACCCCAATTTAACCCGTATGGCGCATAAAGAAAAACGCCGTCATCAGGAAAGCAAAGACTAAAAGACTGACATACTCAAATATTGCTCGAAGGTCGCTTTAATTTCATTTTTCTGGTGCCCTTGCCCTAGCAAGACGGCCAACAATAACCGCGCTTTGAGCCCACTTAAAAATCCACCCGAAATTAAGCCCCGACTCAAAAGGTCAATTTCAGAACCCGGGTAACCGTAGGTATTACTCAACGCTCCACCCGCCTGTACGCGAGACGTGAGTACAACGGGCCGATCCTTTGCCAATGCCGTCAGATGACACACAACCCCGGCGCCCACATGCCCCGCACCCACACCCTCAACAACGACACCGCCATAACTTAAGTTATGCAGTTGCTCAAGCAACCAGCCATTGTCATCCAGAGCAATTTTTACCAATGCTACAGGGCCGCACTCAAATGACGAAGAAACAGATACTAATCTAAAAGGCCGCGGTTTGACATACAAGCGAACCTGCTTTTCTAGCACATAGCCCAATGGGCCAACACCTGGGGAAGCAAACGCAGAAGGGAGAAACGTATGAACTTTCTGAACAAAGCGGGCAGCATGAATCTCATCGTTCAACACCACCAAAGTACCTAACCCGGACGTTTTCCCGCAACAGGCCACAAGCGCTGCACCAAACAAATTCGCAGATCCATCAGCACCTGGCATCGCAGGTCCTCGCATTGCTCCCGTTACTACCAGGGGCTTCTCACCTTGCACCAATAAATCCAACAAAAAGGCGGTTTCTTCGATGGTGTCTGTGCCTTGCACCACCACGACCCCATCTATCCCCTCCTGGTACAACGCATCAATTTCCAAGGAAAGCGCAACGATGCTTTGAAATGTTAAAGACGCGCTGGGCAAGGACGCTTTCTGCACAAGATGCACCTGAGCCAAATCCGCCAGACCAGGTACTGCACCCAGTAGCACCTCAGCCTTCAGGCTAGGCGCAATACCGCCGCCGGACTGGGGCATCATCGTGATGGTTCCCCCCAGAAATATCAACGCAACTTTAGGTAAAGACATCAACCACCCTTAAACAACTGTATTTTGAATAATTAACTCTCAAGGCTCGAAAGTTGACTTGCAACGGGATTTGCCGACGACGTCATACCCTCAAAGTCGTTCATAGACGGCACAAGCAAAACCCGCTCCGGAGTAGCAGGCGTATCCAGCGCAGGACGTTCAACATCATGAGCCAGCGCCTCCACCATCGCCTGATGAACCGAAATTGCAAGCATTAGAGGCGGCTCACCAACCGCCTTGGAAAAATAAGGCGTTGCAGATCGAAACGACGCGTTATCCATCAGTTCAACGTTAAGAACGGCAGGCCGATCTCCGATGGCCGGAATTTTATAAGTTGAAGGCGCATGAGTACGAAGATGTCCTTTTGCGTCCCACCACAATTCCTCGGTAGTGACCCAGCCCATGCCTTGCGTAAAGCCGCCCTCAATTTGGCCGATGTCAATCGCAGGGTTAATTGAACGGCCAACATCATGCAAGATATCGACACGAAGCACCCTGTACTCGCCTGTAAGCGTATCTAATATGACCTCTGAAACTGCAGCACCGTAGGCGAAATAAAGAAAAGGTCTACCCTGAAAGGCTTGTTGATCGAAATGAATTTCAGGCGTTCTGAAAAAGCCCGTTGCCGACAAGGAAACGCGATCCAGATACGCCAGTTCGACCAACTTTGAGAACGGCATTGCCTTATCAGCAACGTACACCTTCTCCTCAGCAAAACGCACACTATCTAGCGTTCCGCCTAAATGACGTAAAGCCACCTGGGCCAGGCGATCTTTCAATTTGTTTACCGCATTAATCGCCGCCATGCCATTCAAATCCACCCCGGCCGAAGATGCCGTAGGCGAAGTATTAGGTACTTTTTCTGTATTAGTCGCATTAATTTGAACCCGCTCTATTGAGACACCGAACTCATGGGCAACTATTTGTGCAACCTTAACGAAAAGGCCCTGTCCCATTTCAGTACCGCCGTGATTCAACGAAATACTGCCATCTTTGTAGATGTTAATTAATGAGCCTGCCTGGTTCAGATGCGTCCTGCTAAAACATATACCCATCATGACAGGTGTTAGGGAAATGCCTTTGCGAAGCGTTTGATTCTGACGATTGAAAGCCTGTATATCCTGGCGTCGCTGTGAATAACTGGCCCTTGATGCCAATTCATCGATCAATTCGGGCAAAATAAAATTCTCGACGGTTTGACCGTAATGAGTTTGAGCCCGCTTGGGATCGTAAAGGTTTACTTTTCGAATTTCCAGAGGATCGCGTTTCAAATACTGCGCAACGTCCAGTATGGCTCGCTCAATTCCAATCATCCCTTGAGGAGCGCCAAACCCCCGAAAGGCCGTATCAGAAACCGTATTGGTTTTGCAGCGATAAGACTCAACGGATACATGCTCCAGAAAATAAGCATTGTCACAGTGGAATACACCGCGATCTGATACAGCACCTGATAAGTCCGTAGCGTAACCGCACCGAACTTTTTGCTGAAACTTTATTCCCTGGACCTTTCCTTCATCATCAAAGCCCACCTCATAATCAATCAAAAAAGCATGGCGTTTGCCGGTAATCCGCATATCATCATCACGGTCAAGTCTTAACTTAACCGGCCGACGTGTTTTGCGAGCTGCCAGTGCCGCAATCGCAGCAAACTGATTGGCCTGGGTTTCCTTTCCACCAAATGCCCCACCCATGCGACGCACATGAACTTTAACCGCCGCATCCGGCAGTTTTAGTACGCGGGCACATATGTTCTGAATTTCGCTTGGATTCTGGGTAGATGCATAAATAAGCACTTCCCCGTCTTCGCCCGGTTGAGCTAAAGAAACCTGCCCTTCCAAATAAAAATGCTCCTGGCCGCCAGTGCTAATACGACCTTTTAAGCGATGAGCAGACTGTGCTATCGCTTTATCGGGATCTCCTCGCTGCACATACCGAGGCGGCTGAATGAAACTCTTTTGCTCCATTGCCTGGTCGATGGTTAAGATCGCCGGCAACTCTTTATATTGAATACGAGCGAACTGAGCAGCGCGACGTGCGGCACCCATCGATTCAGCTACCACCGCAAATAACGCCTGACCAGCAAACTGAACATAAGAGCTTGCCAGCACCGGCTCATCGCCTGCATGACTGCAACTGATGTCGTGCGTACCTGGAATGTCATCTGGCGTTACAACGGTCACCACACCAGGCTTGTTTAACACTTCGCTTAAATCAGCACTAAGGATTTCAGCATGAGCATAGGCGCTTTGAATGAGATAAGCATGCAATGTACCTTGAGGCTCCGGCATGTCGTCGATATAGACTGCCTCGCCACACACTTGTTTGATGGCACTGTCGTGGCGCTGTGAAGTAAAAGTTTTCATAAGCCGCTCCTCATGCATAAATTTCGTGTACACCGATTGCCCGCGATGACTGGGTCTCGATAAAAAACTTGTAAAGCAAATTTGCAGCCACTTGGCTACGATACTCCGCACTGGCCCGAGCATCATTCAATGGCTGGTAAATTACTTTCAACCGTTCCATTGCCTCCCGCACGGTCGCTTCGGACCAAACACGGTTTGTCATAAACGCCTCGCAATCCAACGCCCGCATAGGTATCCCGGCCATGCCGCCAAAGCACACCCGTGCCTGCCTGACCACAAACTCCCCTGAAGAATTTTCCTCAGTGGTGATTTTGAAAGCGCCGCAAACACTGGAAATATCCTGATCGACCCGTTTGCTGACTTTATAAACCTTGAATATTGAATCGTTAGACGGTATCGGCAGCCAAACCGACTCGACGAACTCTCCTTTAGAGATATCCTGGCGGCCATATTCAATAAAGAAGTCTTCCAATGGAATAACGCGCGTACCTTGCTGCCCGCGAAGCTTAAGCTGCGCACCGCATGCGATGAATGCTGGCGCCATGTCGCCAATAGGAGAGCCATTGGCCAGATTGCCACCGATCGTGCCCAGGTTGCGCACCTGCACGGCCCCGACACGACCGATTAGCTCTCCAATACTGGGAATAGTGCCATTTAATACTGGACGGGCTTTCGCATAGGTAACAGCAGCGCCAATTTGAATACCGCCATCAAGGTGCTCGATCGCTTGAAGCGCAGAAACTTGCCCCAGATAGACAAGCGTCTCGAAAGCGTCATTTTTCTTCGTGATTTGCACCCCAAGATCCGTGCCCCCGGCCAGTAACTTTGCCTCAGGGTGACGAGCAAGACAAGCAGAAAGCTCTTCCGGAGTTTTAGGAATCAAAAATTTTCTATCGACACTTTGAACACAAACACCCTCGCTCCTTGGCAAATCCTTAAGTTTTTGGCACAAGATATCAAGCGTTTCGTTCTTCAAAGGAGCGTCTGCGTCTTGCAGAACGCGTGTAGCAGCATTAATGATCGGCGTATACCCGGTACAACGACACAAATTGCCGGCCAACAGTTCGTTAACGGCTTTTCTCGTTGGCTTCACACCGTTCTGGGCGCCCGCAAAAATAGACATAACAAAGCCAGGCGTACAGAACCCACATTGCGACCCATGTTCCTCCACCATCGCCTGCTGTGCCAAGTGCAACTGTTGTTCCTCTTTCAGACTCTCTATTGTCAACAGCGCCTTGCCATCCATCATTCCAAGCAGCTGAATACAGCTATTTACACTCTGAAAATTCAGCTTCTCGTCGATCAGTTCTGCAACAACGACCGTGCAAGCGCCACAATCCCCTTCAGCGCAACCTTCTTTACTGCCGGTAGCCCTTTCAACTTCCCTGATATAACGCAGAACCGTCATATTAGGATCAAACTGAGAAAGCGATCTTCGCTCGCCGTTAAATAAAAACTCAATCGTGTTTCGCACAACCACTCCTAAAACTTTATAAACCTTTAATAACTTGCTCAATATCCAAGCGCCCGCGGCAACCACAACCCAACAGCGGGCACGTAGCTGATCAAGAGCAACACGGATACGTGAATTCCCAACAGTGCCAGCATGGGCGGAATAATGCGCTCAACCCTCGTCCCAGCCACTTCCGCCCCCAGGTAAAGCGCTACGCCAATAGGCGGTGTCGCCATACCAATGACTAGGTTGAGGCTCATGATGACGCCGAACAAAACTGGGTCGACACCCGCTGCTTGCACAACCGGCATCAATACGGGCACGAGAATAATGATTGCCGCAGTCGTATCCATGACACAGCCGACAAACAACAACAGAAGATTGATCAGCAACAAGAGAAAGTAGGGGTTTTCCGTAATGCCCAACATCGCTGAAGCGATTGCCTGTGGCATTGCTTCCGAAAGCATGACATCGGAGAAAATACGCGCTGCCCCGATAATCAGCATAATGAAGCTGGTTGTCATACCGGTACGAAGCAAAATGTCCCAGAGATCCTTGAGTTTCAGTTCACGATAAATGAACAACCCAATGACCAATGCATACAGCACAGCCACAGCAGCGGCCTCAGTTGGAGTCATAATTCCGGAGAAAATGCCACCTAGAATCGTCACGGGCATCAAAAGCGCAAAAGCGGAGCTTTTTCCTTCTTTAAACACCGCCTTCACAGAGAAGGCGCGAACCTGACCATACCCCCGTTTCTTCGACCAGAAATAAATCAATAACATCATTCCAGCCGCTATCAATAAACCAGGAACAACACCGGCAAGAAAAAGCGCACCCACAGACTGGTTAGCCGTCACAGCAAATATAACCATCGTAATGCTGGGTGGAATAATCGGTCCTAGCAACGAGGCGGCAACAGTGATACTGGCAGCAACATCTTTGTTGTAATTCTCTTTTTCCATCGCAGGAATCAAGACCCTGCCAACCGCAGCGATGTTTGCCAGGGCCGAACCAGAGATCGCCGACATAATGGCATTGGCTACGACATTCGTATGCCCCAATCCGCCCTGAATGTGGCCAACAAGCGTTTTAGAAAAGCTGACCAGGCGCAGCGATATCCCGCCTCGGTTCATCAGTTCCCCTGCCAGAATAAAGAACGGCACGGCCATCATCGGGAACGAATCCATCCCATTAAACATGCTCATGGGCATAACGATGAGTGGCATGGTCGGTATGAATAACACGACCGTTAACAATGCCGCCGCGCCCACGGCAAATATAACCGGCACGCCAATGGCTAAGAACCCGGCCATCGAACCAAATAAAACTGTGGCAAGCATTCAGCTGCTCCGTAGATGGATTAATCTGTGTTTATTTTTAAATCTGACGCCAGGTGTCCCTCAGCGTGCTCGCCACGATACGTTTTTACCGATACAACAACGAGTTGATACATCATCAATACCGCGCCGACAGGTATCGCAGCGTAGGGAAACATCATCGAGATCTGCAAGGCGGGTGTCGTCATGTAAGTGGCTTGCTGCACCATATCAACCCCATACCACAACAACGTCCCCAGAAAGGCCATAATGACAAGCTGTGAAAGGGTAAAAACGGCTATGCGCACAGCATCACTCGATAGTCGTCGCACCAACATATCAATCGCAACATGCCCCCCGCGCCGGAACACCAGGCCCCCGCCAAGAAAAGAAAGCCAGATCATGCTGAAACGCGCCACCTCTTCTGACCATGTCAATGCATCATTTAAAAAATAACGTGCAAAAACTCCCGCCAGCGTTGCGCCGGTCATAATCAGCAATAAGACAACAACCAACACTCCTGTTACGGAAATAATTGCGCGATCGATCGTTCTTAACATCATGAAAGCTCCCAATTGATGCTGTTGACGCTACCGCCAAAACGATAACGTCAACATCAAGGGTAAGGTTATGGCTTGCTTACCCTTTCTTGCGCAACAGCAATGCTCTTGAGCAGCTTGTCTACCCACTCATCGCCGACTTCCTTACGCACCATGGCCTCCACCGGCGGGCGGCCCAATGTCTTGAACTCATCGTACTGAGTTGGCGTTAACGGTTGAATTTGTATGCCAGTATCGGCCAATTCTTTCAACGCCTTACGCTCGTTCAGCAATACGGTCGCCCTGGCAGCGACCGTTGCCATACGCGCAGCTTCCACCACCAACGCCTGTTGTTCCGGCGTGAGAGATTGAAATGTACGCTCGTTAATCATGGCCGCATGGATGCTGAACAAGTGACGATCTAATGTTAAATGTTTTTGATGTTCATGCAGTTTCATCGCGAGCGCCAACCCTGGAGGGTTCTCCATGCCATCTACCACCCCCTGTTGCAACGCCGTATAGAGCTCAGACCAGGCAATAGGAACAGGATTACCACCTAATGCACGAACCATCTCAATATGAGCCTGGTTTTCTCCCGTGCGAATTTTCAATCCTTTCAAGTCGGCCGGAACAGTAACCACCTTCTTATCATTGAAAAAGCTACGGAAGCCCGCGTTCATAACACCAAGAATGCGTAAACCTGTTGCTTCTCGCCACGCATCATTGAACTCTTTGCCAAACTCACCGTCGAGAACATCCCAGGCAACCGCCTCGGTTCGGAACAAATAGGGAATACCAAGCACTTGCGCTGGTTTGAAGAAACTGGGCATCAATATTTCACTATTGATCGTCATCTGATTAATACCGGTTTGCGCTTTTTGCAACTGCTCGCGCTCGGCACCGGCTGCATTCGCGCCCAGAATCTGAACTTTGACTTCGCCGCCCGTCCCATTTTCGACCTGCTCTTTGAAAAGCGTTGCCCAAACGTGAGAGCCCTGCTCCATAGACTCAGCAGTAGTATGGCTAATACGCAAAACAGTTTCAGCTTGCGCCATTCCCACAGGCAAAGCCCCTAATGTTGCAACGGCGGCGCCGATCGCGATCGCCGTCCCCCGAAAGTAAGAAAACAATCTCATAAATCCTCTCCTGAATTCTTAATCAATAAATCACCGGTCTGAAAACCAAACATTGCATTAATGGATATTTATATAAATGGACTCAATAATAGAGAACAGACAAAAATTAGCATACGCACAAAATTGAAACAATCTAGGGATAACACTGCATTGCAAAGCTTTTGACTTTTTTTAACGTGATGCTAATATTGAATATTGCATAATTGCATGCAATTTAAAGGAGACCAAATGAAAAAAGACATCGCTATCAAAGACAATGAGTTGATAGACATCCTCCAAGCATTTGTCAGATATCCAAGCCAACAAACAGAGCTTCAGGAAGAGGACCCACACGTTAAAGCCTTTATCAAGGAATGTGCAGCTCCCCGACTAGAAGCAATAGGCATGGAAATTCGCTACGACAAAATGGGAAATGTTATTGCCGAGGCCGGCCCAAAAAATGGCCGCTCCCTGATGTTTGTAGGCTACGCCATGACTCACCCGGCCGCCCGAATGGAAGACCCATTCTCCGCAACGCTGGTTGACACACCACGGGGCCAAGCGGTGCGAGGTCGCGGTGTCGCGGAACAGAAAACAGCGTTAGCCGCAGCATTTGGTGCCATAGAACAAGCAATCAAGAACAAGCAGTTGGGCGGTCGATTAATATTTACTCTAACCACCGCGGGTGAAACAGGTCGCCACGACGCCATCGAAAGTGTTATGGCCGAGCTAACAGACCCTCCAGACTCCGTCATTATCCTGGTGGGCACCGACAGCAAAATTGCTATAGGCAACAAAGGCAGAATTGATTTTGAAGTGATCGTTTCCGGCAAAACGTCGCACAGCTCTGCCCCATGGAACGGCGTAAATGCCATAAGTGGTGCACAACGCATTCTCAATGAACTGGAGTCGCTGGAATTAGGTGTCCCTGATCACCCGGCTTTTGGGCCTGCGACCTTAACCGCAACGGCAATCGACAGCAGCCCAAAAGCAACGCATACCGTCCCGGACATCGTCAAGATCGTATTTGACCGCCGCCTTTTACCTGGCGAAGAGCCCGCACAAGCTCTCGCCGCCATTAAAAGCGCTGTCTCGCTCTCGAAGCCATGGTCGGTCGGGTTTGAGTTAGGCCCCGTTATGTATCCTAATGAATTATCATTAGAAAGCGATTTTTTTAAAAAATTGACTGAAGCATTTCAGCACGGCATCAGTACCGTACCCGACACATTCCACTGCAATTTTGCACTCGATGCAGGCTACTTCTGCCGCCGGGGCATACCTGCGGTAATGCTTGGCCCGGGTGAGGTCGATCAATTCCATTCAAATGAGGAAAATGTCCTTGTCAAAGACTTAATTGACATGACAAAAGTGTATTACTCATTAATTGAACGATGCCTTCCTATTACAACGGCATAACTCAACGTTAAATCGCCCACAGATCCGAGTAGCGGGAATTTCATGCACATACTATCTCCTTCCTTATCTCCAAGCACCATTGATAAGTCTCTGCCTCCTGTCGAGCAAGCTTACCAGTACGTTATTAACGGCATATTAACGGGAGAACTCAAGGCCGGCATGCGAATCCCCACCGAGGCGGTCGCCGAGGCTCTGGGCATTAGCAGAACCCCGGTTCGCGATGCATTACGCAGCCTGGAGGGCGATGGAGCAGTCATGATTTATGCCAATCGAGGTGCGGTCGTTGCCAAATACACACGCTCGGAAGTTTCCCAGTTAATTGAAATCCGAGCAGCCCTGGAAGGGCTCGCAGCGCGCTTCGCATTGGAAAACATTGGGCCGTCTGAATTGGAAGAGCTAGCCCACCTTAAGTCCCGCATGGAACGAGAACGTGATTCCCTTTCCAAATGGATGACCGCTCATGATGCTTTTCACAACTACCTAACGTCGCTAAGCGGCCGCCCATTGCTTGCACGTCAAACTGAAAAAATGAGGTTCATGCTGCTGCCCTACTATCGGGAATACTACAGCCAAAGTCTCGAAATGGAGATTTTTGGTCTTGAGCATGAAAAGCTTATCCGCGCTATAGAGCTAAACGACGCAACGCACCTAGAGCAAATAGTGCGGCGGCATGCCGTCATTAACGTGCAAAAAGTTGCCGACTTAGCCTAGCCCTTATTGAAAGTTTGACCTTACATACAACCATTCAATCAAGGAAGTGAAATGGAGCAAATTTTTGCGCCGGTTATATTTAACCGTCACCTAACCGGCGACTACTGGCTAATAGAAGTTGAAGCACCCTCTATCGCCAATGCACTCAAACCCGGTCAATTTGTAAATCTGCGCATCGAAAACAGTATGGCGCCTTACCTGCGGCGCCCATTTAGCGTATACCGCATTAGTCAAGACCGTCGCCGGCTCCAAGTAGCCTACAAGATCGTTGGCGAAGGAACCCGTTTAATCAAAGACACGATGCCCGCTGGCGGCCGAAGCGACATCATCGGCCCCCTTGGACGTGGCTTTACCTTACCAGCAAACGCCAGGCGCATTGCGGTTATTGGACGCGGCATTGGAATTGCGGCCTTACCCACCTTAGTCGAACACGCCGCCGCCAATGATATCCAGGTTCACGGATTTCTGAGCGCTCGCACACGCGACAACCTGGTTGCGGAAGATATTTTCGAACAATACGGCTTCCCCGCACACACACATACCGACCAGGAATCACCTAACTCGCTGGTTACCGACCCGCTGCAAGCAATAAGCAGAGAAACGAAATTTGACGCCTTCTATGTATGCGGCTCTAACCGCCTTGCAAGAGTTGTGCACGAGATTGCCAACGCACAGAACGTGCCTGCAGAAATAGCAATGGAACAACATATGGCATGCGGATTCGGAGACTGCCACGGTTGTGTAATCAACGTAAAAGTTGATCCGGAAGGCAAAGAAGAAACCGCTTGGCGTGAAGTTTGCCACTACGGCCCCGTATTCAACACTTGGGAGGTTGTCCATGCTTGAAAGTCCAACGCACGCAAATACTGCTACCGAACCAACTGCCGACGGCAAACCCAACATGGCAATCGAAATCGCCGGCATCCGAATGAAAAACCCGCTAACCGTAGGCTCAGGCACCTATGGTCACCATGGCAACTTCAGTCAATTTTTTTCCGTTGAGAAAATGGGCGCCTTGGTACCAAAGACAATAAGAAACTATCGTTGGCCCGGTAATCCAGCCCCCCGTGTTCACGAGGTTACAGGCGGTCTTCACACTTCCGTAGGCATCCCCAGTAACGACTGGGACACATTCATCTCCAAAGATGCGCACATCCTGAAGTCTTTGGAGTTACCAGTCATTCAAAGTATCATTGGCCGTACAGAAGATGAATACATTGAAATGGTAGAGAAATGTTCAGAGTTGGGGATTTTTGCCGGGCTGGAACTGAATCTTTCGTGCCCGAACCTAAAGCAAGGCGGGCTGGATTTTGGATATGACCCTGTTGCTGCCGAGCGTTTGGTTACAAGAGCACGCAAAACCAGCAGAATACCGATTGTTGCCAAGCTTGCACCAGACTATTCTTCGTTGGCTACCGTTGCCAAAGCAGTAGAAAGTGCCGGTGCCGACGCCATTGCCCTTGTCAATGCCCCCAGGGCAATGTGCATCGACTACAAAACCCGCCGCCCCATCATAGGCAACAAAATTGGCGCACTGTCAGGAGCGGCCATTAAACCCATGGCCATTTACATGGTGTGGCAACTTTATCAAACTGTAAAAATTCCACTTTTTGGCATGGGCGGCGTCACCGATTATCGCGACGTTGTTGAGTTCATGGCAGCCGGCGCCCGCTCTGTTGCATTTGGCACGATCAACTATGTTGATCCCATGGCTATTCCAAACGCAATTCAAGATTTGGAAAAATACCTTGTTGAATCGGGCATTGACGACATTAACAGCCTGGTTGGCAGCGCTCATTTATAGAGGCTTTAATTATTAGAAAATCGCTTGTTTTCAAAATTGAAAACAAGCGATTTTCTAAACAGCGTACAACGATAAACCTTCCAAAAAAGGGATATGAACCCACCCCGTTGCTGTTAAACTCAATCGCGCATAAAGAAAAACGCCGTCATCAGCAATCCAATAACAATAATGCCCCAGCGTAAATACAGCACCGGCACAAGGCGCGAGGCCCGCGCGCCCGCATACCCCCCTAGAGTACCGGCCACCATCATCCAGAGCGCTTGCGGCCAATAAATAAGACCGCCCACAATATAAATAATGACGGCAATGGCAGTTAACAACGCCGACACCACATTCTTCAGGCAATTGGCCACATGCAGGCTTCCTACTCCCAGCACCCCGAACACGGCCAGCAGCAATATACCCAGGCCACCGTTGAAATAGCCGCCATATACCGCCACCGCCAAAATCGCCAGCGAAGTAGCTGCCGGCCCGACCGGGCCTGCCCTTCTTTTGGAAACCAGGCGCGGTGCCAGCATGAACAAGGCGGTGGCCGCCAGCAGCAGCCAGGGAATCAAGACATCGAATACGGCTGAAGGCGTCCATAAAAGAAGCAATGCACCAATGACCCCACCGACGACCGACGCTATGGCAAGCAACTTGATAGACACATGCCTTACGCTCTTAACTTCATGCCGCAACGCCCATGCGCCCGCAAGATAACCCGGCAGCAATGCCAGCGTACCCGTTGCATTAGCGGCCACCGGCGGCACACCTGCCAGCACCAAAGCCGGCAAGGTCAGAAAACTGCCGCCCCCGGCCACCGAATTCAGCGCCCCGGCAAAAAAAGCGGCCACGAACAATAAGCCCCATTCCCAAATCATATTGCTTCAACCTGTCTCGGCACGGCCACGCTGGCGTTAAACTTTCGCAAAAGAAACTGTATTTGAGTATGGCATCAAAAACCATAACAACTGATTTTTAACAGAGTTTCACCTCATTGTTTCAACCCTTCACCTGTCCAAACCAAAATGCCTCACATCGTTATTGAATACACCCCCAACCTCACTAACCTGCCCTTCGAAAAAATGCTGAGCGCGGTAACAAGGCGGCTGGCGGAAAGCCCCGAAGTACAAGACGAAGCCGACCTGAAAGCACGCGTAGTATGCGCAGACCATTTTCGCGTTGGGCTCTCAGACAGCCAGCGCGGATTCATTCACGTTACGATTCGAATCATGTCTGGCCGCAATGAACAGGCGAAGCAAGATTTCAGCCGGCGCGTTACCGACGGCATGCTGGAACACATGCCGAAATTCGATGAAGAAATGACCGTGCACCTGAGTGTGGAAGTGGTCGATATCGATCGGGCAAGCTATCGGAAAGTTAAGTTGGCGTAAAGATCTGCGCCCATCGACCTGAATCCTGAAACGATTTGGCCGTAAACGAACCAAATTCAGTATTGACACGAAAAACCAATAACGAATATAAATCGTTAATGTTGTGGTTGACCTTATCAAAGGAAGTGTCCGATGAAAGTCATTATCGTTGGAGCAGGGATCGGTGGATTAACGACAGCCCTCGCGCTGCATCATCAAGGCATAGATTGCGAAATTTACGAGAAGGTTCCAACGCTGTTGCAACAGGGCGTGGGCCTCATGCTGCTTCCACACGCCTCCAAAGTAATGGAGGAGCTGGGCTTATTGGATGCGCTTGATAAGGTAGGTGTGCGAGTCGAGCACACCTATTTCCGTACACGGCACGGCCAGAATGTATGGGACGAACCTCGCGGACTGCCGGCAGGATACGACGTACCGCAGTTTGCCCTTCATCGCGGATACCTTCAGCGTGTTCTGGTAGACGCGGTCGAGCACCGCATGCCAGGCGCATTGCATCTTGATGCCGCATTCGAAACCGTAGAAGAGACCGCCAACGGGGTGATTGCACAGTTTCGCCGGGCCGATGGCAACATCATCAAAACCGGCGCGGACGCCCTGGTCGGCGCAGACGGCATTCATTCTGCCGTAAGGCATCATTTCTACCCGGAAGAAGGTACGCCGCGCTGGAGCGGCCTGATGCTGTGGCGTGGCTCGGCAGAATGGCCCACCTTCCTGGACGGACGCACTTACTTGAACACGGGCGGCATGGATGCCAAGTTTGTATGCTACCCGATGGCAGCGGGATCAAAACCCGGAATACAACTGACGAACTGGGCTACCGTCGTACGCCGGGCCGAGCCAGGCGGGCCGCCACCTGCCCGCGAAGAATGGGATAGGCAGGCGCGCCTGTCCGACATTCAAGCGCTTCTGAAAGCTTTTACAATTCCCGAAGTCGATATCGAAGCGCTGGTGGCAGCCACACCCATGTTCTGGGAATTCCCCATGTGCGATCGCGACCCGCTTCCACGCTGGAGTTTCGGCCATGTCACGCTGCTGGGCGATGCAGCGCACTCAATGTATCCATTCGGCGCTAATGGCGCAGCGCAAGCCATTCTCGATGGCAAGGTGCTGTCGGACTGGTTAAGCAAGGAATCGTCGGTGATCAAGGCATTCAAGCGCTACGAAGAAGAACGCTTGCCGATCGTGAATGAAATTGTATCGACCAATCGCAGCGGTGGACCGGAGCGTGTCATCAATGCGGTAGAGAAGCTATCTCCAGAACCTTTCAATGATCTTGAAGCCATTTTGCCGTTTGCCGAACGAAAAGCCATTGTGCATGGCTATGCCAAACTGGCAGGGTTTGCGAACGAGAAAATGACGCCCGGCTCCTAGCCCAATTTATAAGGCGGTTTGGCAAACAACTTGCGAGCCAACTGCTTGAACCACATCACCCCGGCGTCTTCGTCGAAGCGACGGCTCCAATACAGAGAAACGGTAAAGTTTCTTAAAGGCAAGTCCTCAGGTTCGATCAAATCAAACTCGTCGTGTCGATTGAAAACATGGGCGGTGCTGCTTGGCACCACAGCGCACAAGTTGGTGGCACGAACGATAGCCGGCAACGTCATGAAATGTTGGGTCACAAGCCTGAGCCGGCTTTCCATGCCCAATAGTTTCAACATGCGCAAAGTGTCGGCATGGGTTTCAACACCCGCAAACTCAACAGTCTGCAGCAACGCCACCGGAACACGATTGTCTTTTGCGCGGGCTTGCAAGGGATGGCCCTTTCTAGACAGGACCACGTAGCGATCATCGAACAAACGCAGGCTGCGGCTACCATGAAGCCGCGGAAAATAACCAAAGGCGAAGTCAACCTGCCCGTTATCCATGGCGTGAGACAAGTCGACCCCGTCGGATACAACCGTTTCAAGCTTGATCCGGGGCGCAGCATGTTCAATTTCGGCCAGCAATCCCGGTAGGAAACGATCCTCGCCCATATCGCTCATCATCTGAATGCGAAACACCCGTTGCGAATGAGCCGGCTCAAAGACGTCGGTATCGGTCAAGGCATGATTCAGAATATCCAGGGCATTGCGCACCGAAGTAGCCAGACGCTCAGCGCGTGGCGTTGGCTTTACGCCACCCGTTGCGCGCACAAACAAGGAATCATTGAACATGCTGCGCAAGCGCGAAAGCCCCTGGCTCGCGGCGGGTTGGCTGATCCCCAGGCTATCTGCAGCCAGACTGACTTTTTTATAGGTGTAAACGGCGTCAAACAGGCGTAACAGATTCAGATCGAGATCATTAATATTCATTTATCTAATATTTCTCATTAGCTCATTGCTATTGTCATATATTGATCCAGTCGACACAATACTTTGACAACGAAACAAGGCGTTGCCGCAAGACATTGTTCAGGACAGCAGCCTTGAAAGATAAATATGGAGACAAGCCGCAAGCGCGCCAGGCCCTTGGCCGGGCGACGCGACACACCCAACGGGTCGCTGCGGTTGGAGAAAAAATGATGGTGCTCAGTATTGCTGATCTGCAGCGCGGTGCCCATAACGTGTTGCCGTCCATGGTGCGCGACTATCTGGAGGGCGGCGCCCAAGACGAGCGTACCCTTCACGCCAATCCGGCGGCTTATCGAAGCTGGCAATTCATGCCGCGTCGCCTGGTAGCGCTGAACGAGATTCAAACGCAGGCACAGGTCCTGGGCGAGACGGCCGCTTTTCCGGCTGTTGTGGCGCCAACCGGCCTCAATGCCTTATTCTGGCCCGAAGGCGATCTGGCCCTGGCGCGTGCCGCCCAACGCAGTCAAATTCCCTTTACGCTGTCCACAGCCTCCAGTTTGTCGATAGAAGACATTGCCCAGCAAACGCAGGGCCGCAACTGGTTCCAGTTGTACGTTATCGAGCGAGACCTGGCATTCGACCTGGTGAGCCGGGCACGAAATGCCGGTTATGAATGTCTGGTTGTGACGGTGGACGTCGTTGCCAACGGCAAGCGGGAGCGCGACTTGCGCAACCAGTTCGCTTTACCCGTGCGCTATGGCTGGCGCACTTTGTGGGATGGCGTGTCGCATCCAGCCTGGTCGTGGCGCTATTTACGTCATGGTTTGCCGGTACTGGGCAACTTCAATACACCGGCCGCACGCTCACCAGCGGCCCGGGCGGCACTGCTCAGCCGTGCCATGGACCGCAACTTCACATGGGAAACACTGGAACAGATCCGCCAGCAGTGGCCAGGAAAAATGCTGGTTAAAGGCGTATTGCACCCACAAGACGTTTCACGCTGTCGACTTATGGGTATCGATGGTGTCGTGCTCTCCAATCATGGCGGTCGGCAGCTGGACGACGCCTGTACGGCACTCGACGTGCTGGCGCAGCTGCCGCGCTTCAAAGATTTCAACGTACTGATCGATGGCGGCGTTCGCCGGGGCAGCGACATTGCCAAGGCCGTGGCGCTGGGCGCTCATGCGGTCATGGTGGGCCGGGCCGCGTTGTACGGCCTGGCCTGCAAAGGCGAAGACGGCGCACACCAGGCGCTGAACCTGTTGCACGATGAATATCGCGATACCTTGCTGCAATTGGGATGCCCTGCCACGTTGCAGCTGGGGCCCGACTATTTGCGCCGAACCACCGATAACCGTATTCAGTTAGCCGAAAGTCGTTTTTGTATGGAGGGCGTCTGATGTCCACTCATGAGCCTCAGGGCGAGATTCAAGAAACCACGTGGGTCGGCATGGCCTGTCGCATTACCGGCTGGTGCGCAGCCGCTGCCCTTGCCGCCATTATGTTGCTCATGTTGTGTGATGTCACCGGACGCTATGTATTCAACGCGCCGGTGCCGGGCGCCGGTGAACTGATTGAGTTGGCAATGGGCGTTGTTGTATTTGGTGCTCTGCCCCTGGTCACGGCGCGGAATAAACATATCCAGTTGGACTATTTCAGTCGTGCCGTGCGCGGCCGGGTGCAATCAGCAGTGAATGCTTTTATTGCCCTGATCAACGCCGGCATCATGGCTGTGCTGGCCTGGCGCATTCTCGACAAGGCGCTGACGGTATACCAGTACGGCGATTCCACACCGTTCCTGCGCATACCCGTGGCGCCTGTCGCTTTCTTTATCGCCGCCTGTACGCTGTTGGCGGCCATTGCATTTCTCTTCCTAAGCGCGCAATCGTTGCGAAGTATTTTTTGCAGCCCGGCAAAAGCGCACCACGACGCCCAAGGGGCCTGATCATGATGACTTCCAGTTTATTTATTGGTCTGGCTCTGTTGTTTGTTTCTGCTGCCGTCGGCGTGCCGATCGGCCTGGCCATGGCGCTGTCGGGCTTTCTGGGTTTTGGCCTGGTCGTTGGGTGGTCGGCGTCGCTGGCCATGATCGGGCAAACCGCCTTCGATACAGCTTTCAACTACAACCTGACAGTGCTGCCGTTATTCATTCTCATGGGCAACTTCATTACCCGCGCCAAGCTGTCTGAAGACTTATACGCCGCCGCTTACGCCTTTTTCGGACACTTTCGTGGCGGGCTGGCACTGTCGACCCTGATTTCCTGCGGCGGCTTTTCCGCCGTGTGCGGATCAAGCCTGGCCACGGCCGCCACCATGTCTCGCGTCACCATGCCTTCAATGCGCAAGTTTGGCTACAAAGACAGCCTGGCAGCCGGCTCCATTGCCGCCGGCGGAACATTAGGCATTCTGATCCCGCCATCTGTCGCCCTCGTGCTTTACGGCATCATGACCAACACCGATATCGGCAAATTATTCATCGCCGGCATTGTCCCGGGCGCACTCGGGCTGGCGCTGTATTGCCTGGCTGCCTGGCTGGTTACCGTTTACGACCCGGCAGCCGGCCCGCGGGGCGAGCGCAAATCCTGGTCTGAACGATTGCGCGTCCTGCGCGGCGTATGGGGAGTGGCAACGCTGTTCATTGTCGTGATCGGCGGCATTTACCTGGGAATATTCACCTCAACCGAGGCGGCCGGCATTGGTGCGGGATTTGCCTGCTTATTTGCTGTGCTGCGCGGCGGCATGCGATTGCGTGAATGCATTCGCATTCTGGTCGACACCGCTTCCATGACCGCCATGCTGTTTGCCGTGATCATTGGTGCGCTGATCTTTTCCAACTTCGTTAATGTCGGCGGCCTGCTCCAGGCACTCGATAGTTGGGTGCACCAAATGCAGTTGGGGCCCGTGAGCGTACTGATTGGCGTGTTGCTGGTTTACATGCTACTGGGCCTGGTGCTGGAAAGCATGTCGATGATGTTGCTGACCGTTCCCATTTTTTTCCCGCTCATGATCGGGTATGGCTTTGACCCCATCTGGTTCGGCATTATTGTTGTCGTGGTCACGGAAATCAGTCTGATCACACCGCCGGTTGGCATGAATATTTTTGTATTACGCGCCACCTTGCCCGACGTGCCAACCGGCACCATTGTTCGCGGCGTCATTCCTTTTGTAGCGGCCGATATCGTCCGACTGGCGATATTGACCACCTTGCCGATTGTGGTGATGTTTTTGCCCAACCGGTTGTAACGTTGAAGGGCCTGATAAAAGCCCATAAAAACAGGAGACAAACCATGTTTCGGAAAGTATTGTTCACCGCCGGCTTACTTGCAGCAACCTCATTTTCGTCGACATCGATCGCGCAAACCGTACTACGGTTTTCAAACTGGCTGCCCCCCACCCATCCCATTACCACTGAAATTCTCCAACCCTGGGCCGCCAATATTAAAGAGCAGACCGACGGGCGCGTCGAAATCCAGTTTCTTCCGGCCCTGGGCAAGCCGCCGGCTCACTTTGACCTGGTCCGCGACGGCGTGGCCGATATGGCACTTAGCGTGCAGGCTTACACGGCCGATCGTTTCCCATCGGCTTATGGCATGACGCTGCCCGGCTATGCCGACGACGCGGAAAGCGCCGCTGTCGCGTATTGGCGTGTCCATCAAAAACATTTCGCCGAACTGGACGAGTTCAAAGGCGTGCATCTTGTAGGCCTTTACACACACGGGCCAGGGCATATTTTCACCCTGGCCGATAAGCCGGTAAAAAAACTGGACGATGTACAAGGTATGCGTTTGCGGGCAACGGGTGGCGTGGTTCAAGACATGTCCAATCAACTGGGTATCGTGCCTCAGTTCTCATCGGCCAGCGAAGCCTACGAACTTTTATCACGCGGTGTGGTTGACGGTGTCATGTTCAATTCCGACTCGGTTGTCAGCTTCCGTATGCTGCCGCTTATGAAAAATGCATACGAAATTCCAGGCGGCCTGTATCGCGACACGCACTACGTCATCATCAACAATGACGCCTATAACGAACTTGACGAACGCGATCTCAAAATATTCGATGCCGCATCCGGCGAAGCCTTTGCCCGCCTGGCCGGCAAAGCCTGGGACAAGGTCGACGCCCAAGCTTGGGACAAAATGCGTGAAGCCGGCTACAGCATTACCACAGCCAGCGAAGACGATGTTGCACGTATTCAGGCCGACAGCGATGTCCTGAAAAAAGCCTGGGTAGAAAAAATGGCTGAGTTGGGCGTTGATGGTGAGGCTGCGCTGGCCATGTTCCGCCAGGAAATCGCGAAAGTGGAAGCGGAGAAATAAGCATGAGTCACGTCCATGACCCTCAGCCCTCCCCGGTCGCGGGATTTGAACAGGCATTTACGCAATTGCAAGAGCTACTTGCCGAGCGGGCATCGCGCGGTGAATCAGAACGCGCTATTCATGGTCGCGACGAGTCCTGGCATCCACCGCAGTTACCCGACGCGGTGGTGTTCCCACAAAACACGGAAGAAGTCTCGGCCATTGCACGTATTTGCCATGCGCATCGTGTACCGATGATCCCCTTCGGTGCGGGTTCTTCAGTGGAGGGAGCCCTGATTCCCACCCACGGCGGCGTGGTTATCGACATGACGCAGATGGATCAACTGCTGGCAGTGCACCCCGGCAATTTCGATTGCGTGGTGCAACCAGGGCTGCATCGCCGCGCGCTGAACGACCTGATCAAAGACACAGGGTTGTTTTTTTCCGTTGATCCAGGGGCCGACGCCACGATAGGCGGCATGACATCCACACGCGCCAGCGGTACCAATACTGTTCGCTATGGCACGATGGCTGACATGGTACGAGGCCTGGAAGTCGTGCTGGCCGACGGACGCATTATTCGTACTGGCAGCCGGGCGCGCAAATCGGCGGCCGGATACGACCTGACCCATTTATTCATTGGTTCGGAAGGCACACTGGGCATCGTGACCGAAATCACCGTGCGGCTATACCCCAGGCCGGAACATGTTGTGTCGGCCACGTGTCAGTTTCCCGGCGTCGATGACGCGGTTAATTGCGCGGTGGCAATCATGCAGTCCGGTGTCGATATAGCGCGTGTTGAATTGCTTGACGAAGTCATGATTGATGCCGTCAACCAATATTCCAAACTCAACATGCCAGTCACGCCGCACCTGTTTTTCGAGTTTCACGGCACGCAGGCCCAGACCCAATACACAACCGATGTGGTTCGAGAGCTAAGTGAAGACTTTGGCGGCCAGGGGTTTCAATGTGCGGTGAAAGCCGAAGAACGCAACAAACTATGGCAAGCCAGACACGATTGCGCCTACGCCTGCATGGCTTATGAACGCCCTAAAAGGCTGATGACAACCGATGTATGCGTGCCGCTGGATCATTTGTCTGCCTGTATTGCCGAAGCCCGCCGCGACGCTCGGCAGGCAGGCATTACCGCGCCGGTACTGGGTCATGTAGGTGACGGCAATTTTCACATGGTGCTGATGATCGACCCCGAAAACGCCGGCGAAGTTGGGCGCGCCGAGCAGGTGAATCATCGGTTGGTCAGCCGTGCCATTGCGTGCGGCGGCACATGCACAGGAGAACACGGCGTGGGCTTGGGCAAGCGCGAGTACTTGCGTGAAGAGCACGGGCCGGCACTGGATGTCATGACCGATATCAAAACAATGCTTGACCCCTTCGGTCTCATGAATCCAGGAAAAGTGTTTCCCGATTGAGAGGGTGGCAGGCCGGGACTACAGTCAACGCTTCTTCAGATCAGCCAAGACATGGGCCCAGCCACTTTCATCAAGCTCTACCAAATTCATAAATCGCAGCATCATTGCGCCTTCCAATGCGCAAAGCCGCAGGATTTCTTGTCGGGCCTCAGCCGAGCCTGTGGTGAGTCCGGGAAAGCTCTCTGCATACCATTTACGCAGACATTCCCGGCTTTCCGGCTCTTGAGTCATTGCCAGTGATATGGCTGCTACGCGCTGATTAACAGAGTCCGCAGCGCTTAAAACTGCATCGATATACGCATCAACGGTTGAAGCACCGTTTTCTTGCGCATGGCGAAAACGCGTTTCATAGTCACCATCCAAATGGTTGTAGAGGGCATCCAGCAAAGCCTCTTTCGTGCCAAAAGCACTTTGAACGCCTCCTTTGCTCACGCCGGCAGCTTTGGCGATGGCGTCAAAAGACAATGCGGCCGCTCCGCGTGTGCAAATGATCTGTTCAGCCGCTGCCAATAAGCGCGTCTTGTCGATGGATGGTTTTCGTCCCATGAATGAAGTGTAGAACATAAAAATACAATTGCATTAAAATACGACCGTATTTAAATTTACATCGCAGGTTTCCTCATGAAATTACAAAGCCGATGGCTGACTCTGGCCGTGGTTTCCACCGCGCTGTTTCTGATCGTCATCGATATGACGGTGCTCTACACAGCCTTGCCCAGCTTGGCACAAGCACTGCACACCACTGCTTCCGAGAAGCTTTGGATTCTGAATGCGTACTCTTTGGTGATGGCTGGTTTGATGCCTGCGATGGGCGCGCTTGGAGATCGTCAGGGACATCGTCTTGTCTTCATCAGCGGAATGATCGTGTTTGGGCTGGCATCAGTAATTGCAGCATTTGCACCCACTGCCGATATCTTGATCGCTGCCCGCGCCTTACTTGCAATTGGAGGCGCAGCCATGATGCCTGCCACCATTGCGATTGTTCGCACTACGTTCCAAGACCCAAAAGAGCTGGCCTTCGCCATTGGTATCTGGGCTTCAGTCGCATCGGGAGGCGCTGCTGTAGGGCCCCTTTTGGGTGGCGCACTGCTGGAACATTTTTGGTGGGGTTCTGTTTTCCTGATCAACGTCCCTATCATTGTCATCGCCACGCTATTAGCTTGGTGGCTTGTTCCACGTAAAGACGGCGACGCAAGCATCACCATTGACCTGCATAGTTGCTGGCAAAGCATGCTCGGCATCGTTGCCGCGGCCTACGGCATCAAGGAGCTTGCCAATCCCGACAGCCACGCACTCTTGGCATGGGGTTCCCTGCTTATCGGCGTCATCACCCTGGCTGCTTTTGCGCGCCGCCAACTGCGTCTGCCTCGGCCACTGATTGACTTCCGGCTGCTTTCAACCACACCGATCGCCATCGGTATATTGATTGCGCTGGTGGCCTCCATGACATTAATTGGGTTTGAACTGGTGCTTAGCCAGCGCCTGCAATTAGTGCTTGGGCAAAGTCCGCTGGAAGCGGGTGCATTTGTACTGCCGATCTCATTGGGATCATTTGTTGCAGGGCCATTTGCCGGCGCCTTGATCGGGCGCATTGGATGTGCGCGTGTCATTGCTGCCGGCCTGGCGATGTGTGCGTTGGGCATGTGGGCGTATCTTGTGCTGAACGACGCAAACACGTGGGCACAGGTGATTTCCCTGGCTTTATGTGGTGTGGGGATCGGCTCCAGCCTTACGGCTTCCAGCACGCTGGTCATGAGCAATGTCTCGGAAGATCGGGCAGGGATGGCCGGCTCTGTGGAAGGCGTTGCGTACGAGTTTGGCGCCGGCTTTGGCGTGACCATTTTTGGCTCACTCATGACTGCAATCTATGTAGCGCACGTTCGCGGCAGCGGCATTGAAACAATGGCGGGCAGCAGTCTTGATGACGCGCATCGCTACGTGCAAAATCACGCTCAAGCACAACCCATCCTGCAGGGTGCGATGCAGGCGTTTGAAGCGGCGTTTAACACAGTCAGCAGCGTCGTAATCGCCACGCTTCTGGCTCTGGCAACACTCGTGCTGTTGCTGAGCCTGAAGTGGGGAAAATCGCAAAAACCCATGCTAACTTAGGTAAACGCCAGAAGTTTATTTGCCAAGCCTTTACGTACCGTGCGGCACCTACACGTCAGGCCGCTGGGCTTTCAATGCGCATGCCATAAAGGGCAGCAACATGGCCGATGACGCAACCAGCGCCGCATCCGCCCCTTCGTCTAGATACGCCGCGGCTCGCTCCGGCGTGCTGGCCCCGCCAACGCCGATAATGTGCAGGTCAAGTTGCTCAGCGCGTATCAGTTGTGTGGCCTGCTTGACCGCGTTAAGAGACAATTCGAAAATTGCCCCGCCATGCACACCGGCCATGTGGCGCGACGGCCCAAAGTACGGGCGCCCATCCGGAAGCTCAACTTTGCGGGCAAGCGCATTCATCATCACAACGCCATCAGCTGCGCCAGCCACTGCGCGCAGAAAGGCATCAAGCGAATCACCTAAATGCCCAACCTTAAGCAACACAGGTCGCCCACCAGCACCGCGCCGCACGGCCAGCGCAATCTCGCGTGAAAGCGCCAGATCTTTGTAGACAGCCCCTTCTGCCACATTCACATTCGGACAAGACAAATTCGCCTCGACCATATCCGCGCCGGCCTCCACCACCATTCGTGCAAGCGTCTCGAACTCCGAGACAAAAGCCTTTTGCAACATGCCAGGCCGGGTGGTACCCACAATAGAGACAATCAGCACCTGGCCATCGCGCAATGCGTGTTTTGCCACTTCAATATCGCGCTGCCAGAATTCTGGCGGCAGCGAAGGCATGCCTATTGACCCCCCGGTTGGCGCGAGCTCCAGAGGCAGCGTCGGCGCGGCCAGCGTGTTTGCCGTCGATTCGTCGGCATCAACATTTGAGCGCGGATCGATAAAGGCAAAATTCGGTACTGGATGCGCAATGCGCTCGTACAGGCGAACCGTCTTGTAGGTGAGAATGTCAAAGCCCAGGCGACTATATGCCGACAGCCACTTGGCGTTGATTCCCGGACCGGCAGCAATGCCAAAGCGCGAATTAACCTTTAACCCGAAGAACGACTTTGAGGGGACGACGGGTACCTGCGGAAACGGCTCATCAAAACGCGGCCCCAACGCAGCATTCTCTTCAAAACTTTTGTCGAATCGGTACATTGGCGAACCGCCCCATGCCATTGCCTCATCTGCACTGCCTTGCCCGCCCTTGGTGGCGATTGCCGAAGAATTGTCATTGGCCACGATCGACTCCCTATCGAGTTACCATCGGCTTCGACCTGTCGAATGCCTTAAAAATAAACTAAGTTCTGTTTTAGCATAAACCTGCCGTCAGCAAAAAAAATTCATTCTCAGGGAAATATCTGATAATTCAGGCCTTTCACTAGGTCCGAACAAAAATCACCACATCAGTATTTTCCCTGTCTTGCGTTAAATGTCTATCTACCCGCAGAATGGCATTTGTTTTTAATGCTCACTGGCGGCAAATGTGAGCGCACCACTTCACTCTAATCAGAAAGAGGGCACCCATGGCTGCAAGACACAACATCCTGACTAAATTAGGCTGCGCACTAGGCACTTTCGTCTTTGGCATTGCCGGCCTAGCCGCATCCCCCGCATCTGCAGCTGAAGTTCAACTCAAGGCTGCGTCATTTATTCCATTTAAAACAGCGTTCGGAAGACCGTTCCAGGCCTTTGTCGATCACATAAACGAAACCGGGAAAGGCGTTGTTCAGGTTCAGTTGGTAGGCCCCGAAGCCATCCCTGGCATGGAACAACCCAACGCACTGCGCAGTGGCCTTGTAGACATGATTGCCACCCCGCCCAGCATGTACAGAAATGCCGTACCCGAGGCACACGTGCAAGACCTCTCGAATATGACCCAGGCCGAACAGCGGGCATCGGGGGGGCAGGCCGCATTGAACGAATCCCTTAAAAAGAAATTGAACGCCGTTTCACTTACCGCGTATGGCAACGGCGTCCCTTTTTATATCTACCTCACCGAAGACAAAGTCGACCAAATTGAAGACTTCGAAGGTCTCCGGATACGGTCACAGCCCAATTACGCGCCTTTCTTGCGCGCACTGGGCGCCAGCCAAACCATGGTACCCATACCAGAAACCTACACTGCACTTGAGCGTGGCGTCGTCGACGGCATTGGCTATCCCGGCTGGGGCATTGAAGACCTAGGTTGGGACAAAATGCTCAAAGTGCGTATCGAGCCCGGCTTTTACTCGGTGGTCGTCAATATCCTGATGAATGACAAAAAGCTCGAACAGCTTACTCCCGAACAGCGAAAGGTTATTGATGATGCCGTCGTATGGTTCGAGGACTACATGGTTCAGTACGATAAAGAAGCCACCCAAAAAAGCCTTGAAGCGCAAAAGGCTGCCGGCATCAAGGCCGTTGACCTTGGCCCTGAGTTCGAAAAGCTGGCGCGTAAGGCCATGTGGGAAGACGTGGTAAAGAACAGCCCCAAAGAAGCGCCGGCCCTTCGCCCCCTCTTCCAAAAATAACGCGACATAGCAACCATACCTAGCTGTACTTTATTCCGGGCCCATTCTCGATTCACTATCGGTCGTGGGCCCGTTTGCCTTCGGAATCACACATGCACCATCTGATGATGCTCCATTATTACGCCATAAGAGTCTTGGCGGCATTCGCTGGTTTTTGTATTGCCTTCCTCATTGTGGCGATCGGCGCAGAAGCCATCATACGTTCACTGGGCCTTGGTTATATTCGCGGCATCATCGATTTCTCGGAATACGGACTATTCCTGATCGCCATCCTGGCGTCGCCATGGTTATTGAACCGAAACCAGCACATTCGGGTCGACCTCATTCTCACGCAACTGAAACCGACCGCACGGCAGCATCTTGAGAAACTGATCAACCTCATTATGCTGATCATCGCGGCAATCATTCTTTACTACGGGGCCCTCGTATTTATCGAATCGTGGCAGCGGCAGGAAATCGTCTTTCGGGAAATCGAAATTCCCGATTGGTGGATGCAGTGGCAAATACCCCTGGCAATGTTGCTGATGTGCATCGAGCTCGTGCAACGCCTTTTCTGGCCCAACTGTCGATATGAGCCCCAAGGAGTCGCCTGGTTAGAAGACGATGATGAAACTGAATCCCTCGCATCAGGCAACACCGGAGAATAAACGTGGATTGGATCACTGTCATTAGCGTCATGTTTGGGGGCGTCATACTGGCTCTGTTGCTGGGCATTCCCATCGTGTTCTCCTTTTTGCTGGTCAATATTGTTGGTGCGGTATTCGTCCTGGGCGGCGAGGTCGGCCTACTGCAAATGATCCGGAATATGCAAAGCGCCGTCGCCAACTATTCGCTGGCCCCCATCGTGCTATTCGTCTTTATGGGCGAAATCATGCTGCATACCGGCATCGCTTCCCGTGCAATCGATGCCATCGACAAGCTCTTCACCCGCGTCCCCGGCCGTCTGTCCATGATTGCCGTTGTCGGTGGCACAATTTTCTCATCGCTATCGGGGTCAACGCTGGCGAACACGGCAGTACTGGGCAAAACGCTGCTTCCGCAAATGCTGCAAAAAGGCTACGCGCCAACCATTGCAATGGGGCCAATCATGGCAATCGGCGGGGTGGCAATGCTCATTCCACCATCAGGGCTGGCCGTATTGCTGGCAAGCCTGGCCGAGATATCGGTAAACCATGTACTTATTGCGGGTATCATTCCGGCGCTGCTGATGGCGGCTGCCTTCTTTGCATATATCGGTATCCGCTGCACCATCAATCCGTCTTTGGCCCCCAGCTATGCAATTGATGATCGCTCCTGGGTCGAGCGGATAAAACCACTGCTGGTCTATGTACTGCCGTTATTGATTATTTTTATCGCTGTTGTGGGCAGCATGGTTGGGGGGATCGCCACTCCAACAGAGTCAGCCGCATTGGGTTCCCTGGCCAGTATTGCCGTAGCGGCCTGCTACCGAGCGCTTACCATCAAGAACCTGGCCAAATCATTGAAAGCAACCCTGACGTTTTCAGCGATGATTCTGTTTGTCGTTTGTGCGTCAACCACGTTTTCGCAAATTCTGGCATTTTCAGGGGCAACGCAAACCATCTCGGGAATAATTACCGGCATGGATCTATCCCCCATTGTCTTGCTGCTGGCCATGCTGTTGCTACTGCTTGTACTGGGCTGCTTCATGGACCAGGTCAGCATGATGATGCTGACCCTGCCGCTGTTCATGCCAATTATCGCCGTGGCAGGTCTTGATGAAGTCTGGTTCGCCGTCCTGATGCTGATCGTACTTGAAATCAGCCTGTGTACGCCGCCCTTTGGCCTGCTGCTGTTTGTCATGCACGGGGTCGCGCCACGCGGCATCACTTTACGGCAAATTTATGCCTCGGTAACGCCGTTCATTTTGATCCAGTTCGTGTTCCTGCTGATCATTGTCGCGCTGCCTGCCATCGCGCTTTGGCTGCCATCCGCTATTCTGTAGCGTCTTCCCCAAAAGCGGGCCCCTTTTGCAAAACCACGCCAAAAACGAACATAAAATCAATTTTGGCGTGGTTACCTTACTTGCTATTCAGGGGCCTTTTTATCATTCAGAATCAAGCCGGCAACCAGGTCGGCCATCGCCGTGACGTCGCGGATATCACGAAGCCTTTGGTTAATCGCAAACCCGTCGAAAGCCATCCAGATCAAATGCGAAAGCAACCCACCTTCAAGCAGATGCAAGCGGTCTTCCGGCAAAATCTCAGCAAGTAAATCAGACAAATACTGCTCGACATACGCCAGAAGATTATCCGGCTTGCCCATTTCCGGGGGGGCCGATGCAAGCGCCTCGATGAGCGTATTGGAAAACGAGTGATCGGTGGCCGGCAGATCGCCCCACAAGCCAACCAGCAAACGCCTGAGCCGTGTTGAGGGCGACCGAAGCTTGCGCACTGCCGTTGCAAGCTTGTCTAACTCTTGCATTTGCCAAGGCCGATACACCTCGTAGAGCAGGGCAATTTTCGAGTCGAAGTACACATAAAGCGTACCCACATTCATCTCAGCCTGCCGGGCAATATCGGCCATTGTGGTAGCGGCGTAACCCTTCCTTGAAAATAAGTCGAAAGCCGAAACCAGAATAGCTGCGCGCATGTCGCTTTTCTTGACCTGAACCATAAATATTACGCATTTGACTGAAAGTGATCAGCTATTCTAACCCTTCAGTCTTAAAATTCAGACTAAGCCAGACCAATCTTGTTGACATGCCGCAACCAGCGGCTAAAAAATAATATTGTTTATTTTTATTGAAGATTAAATAGCCGATCAGATTGCGCGACGTTTGATTTCCTCAATGTCGCTGTCGCGCAAGCCTTCCAGTTCGGGAACCAGCGCTACGTTCTCTTGTTCCGCCGCGTCATTACGCGAAGAAATGGCCGTAGCCGATTCAGACTCGGATAAGTTAAAGGCAATATGCGGTACACCGGGCGGGATGAAACAGAAGGTTCCGGGTTCTACAAGGCAATAATCCTCCAACTGCGGGCCGTGATAAAGACCGATACGACCCGTAATGCCGTAAATAGCGGTTTCGAAGTCGCGGTGATAATGTACTTTGGCTTTGCCGCCAGGGCCGAAAGCGGTCAGGTTCATGGCGATGCCGGTGGCGCCTGCACTGTTTCCAGTAATGCCCACATACTGCGGTACCCCTTGAACAGCGGCGTCGGTGTCGTCAGAACGTAAGGTCACAACTTTTCGCATGGAAGTATTATTCACGGTTGATACTCCTGATAAAAAGGGCCGCCTAAACCGGGATTGGCGCGGCATTCCAAAAGAAAATCCGACGGTCTGGCCTAAGACCCGCGATGCAGTAGGGGTCGTTTTCAACCAGCTCGATCGCTTCAGCAGCGCTTTGGGCCTCAATGACCCAAAGCGTCCCGCAAAATGCCCCGCCCTCAGGTGGACGCAGGCCGCCTGCCGAAGTAATTTGATCTGAATGCGCAGCCAGATAGTCGAAATGCGCACCGGTCAAATCAGGATCAAGGTCCGAAGGATTTAATGCATCGAAAAACAGTGCAACAAACCGCATGGGTCTATCCTCCTGACACCGACAATAGAAATTCATTAACTTATTAACGAATGATATTATTCACGCGAACTAAATGCAATAGAATAAAACGATAACTTCCCGGTTCTTGCCCGGAAAGCCCGGCACCGCTTCAACAAAACGGACTCCAAATGACCAATGCACCAAGCAAACCGCCGGTTCTTACCTCAACAGAAAGTTTCGGCCACAATATGCGCACCACAAACCGACTGCTTCAGCGCGAGCTAAGCAGACGCGTGGCACGGCTTGGCTTGAGTATTGGTCAGTGGTACGCACTGCGTACCCTGTGGGAGAACGACGGAATCACCCAAATAGAGCTCGCGCAAAAATCCGGTATTGCGGGACCGGCCATGGTGGCTGCAGTGCGCCACTTATTGGCGATGGGCCTGGTTAAAAGACAGCGCCCCACGGGCGACAAACGCAAATACGTCATCAGCCTGACCGAAGCAGGATGGGCATTACAAGTTCCCGCCCTCGGCAAGTCGGTAGAAGTCAATGAACTGGCGCTTCATGGCATTTCTCCCGAAGACGTATCAACCTGCCTGCGAGTACTGCGTTCGGTGCAAAACAACCTGCTGCCGCTGGCGCAAGACGCCGACCCGGCAGTCGCCGAAGTTGATCGACTCATCAGCAATCCGACTGACTGATCCGCCATCGAAAAGAGGTTCCACACTTTTGGCGTGGATGAACGCTATCAGTTCAATCACGTCCGTCTTGACCTTCCGCGAACACTTTCAAAGCCTCGAGTCGCTGATCCCAATGACTCTCGAGCTTTGAAATAAACTCTCTCGCGATTCTTAATCGCGCTGCATCTAATTTAACGACAGTTTCTCGCCCCTTTGGTGCAAGGTGAACCATGCCCGCTAATACCAGAACTTGAATTTGCTTTCGGGCACCCTGTCGGGAAACCCCAAGGCCTTGCGAAAGCTCACCGATGGTGTAAGGCGAACCGCTTGCAAGCCTCGTTACGATCTCCAGCCGAACGGGATCCCCCAATGCTTTGTATATCTCGGCCTCTATCATTTACGTTGTTTCAAAATACTTAATCAATCGGCCCAGCATGAAGTCCCATCCGCGGGAATTCTGATTCAAAGCCGTTTCCATCAGCTCGGTTGGCAATTTGGCAAAGCCAGACTCTGTAAGCGTTACCTTACAGAAACCCTCGGCGTCTTCTTGAATCCGGAACTCTACGAGGGTGTTTGGCACACTGAGCACATCGCCAAGAAAATTATTTGCGCCGGGAACCCAGCGATAGGCAAAATAAACATGTGGACGGGCTTCAACAATATAGATTTGACTTGTGCCATGTTCACCAAACCCAAAGATAGGCTGCCTACCCACGCTGTAGTCACCTTCAAGGGTTTCCGGAAACCACAAGACAACCTGCTCGGGTGTGGCGATCGCCTTATAGACTCGTTCTTTTGAAGCTTTAATAATAACTTCACGTTCAATGACATTTTGCATGGTGGCCTCTACCCTTTTCGATTTACGGTGGAATCAAGTAGAGCACAGCCAATTTATTTATGCAACCTTTTGGTTGCATAAATAAATTGGCATTCACTACCGTCTCAATGATGCCCGAAATAAACGATATAGCGTATCTTGGTCTTGACAGCTCAATCTGGCGAACTAAGCTGATCGGCATCCAGCTGAGAGTGAGTGGTTTCAGGCGTCAGCACCCAAGTCGATGTTGCGGTGTTTAATTCCGTGGGCTTTGAGCACGCCGCCGTCCGCAACGTTGCACGGGGAAAAAAGGGAGCGGCTGTTTGAGCGGGCAACGCCCGCGAGTTCCGCGACCGCCCCGTGCAGCGTTCGGACGGCGGGAAGCCCCGAAGGGGTCGTGCGATCGCCCGCGCAATTAAACACCGCAACATCGACGCCCCACCGGCAATCAATACCCCAATCACTCCACCGTCACACTCTTGGCCAGATTCCGCGGCTTATCCACATCCGTGCCCCGCGCACACGCCGCGTGATACGCCAGCAACTGCAACGGAATCGTATGCAGAATCGGTGACAACTTCCCGTAGTTCTCGGGCATCCGGATTACATGCATCCCCGGGCTGGCCGTAATCCGCGTATCGGCATCTGCAAACACATACAGCTCACCGCCACGCGCACGCACTTCCTGCATGTTCGATTTCAGCTTCTCCAGCAGCTCATCGCGCGGCGCAATCGTCACCACCGGCATCTGGTCGGTAACCAGCGCCAGCGGCCCATGTTTCAGCTCCCCGGCCGGATACGCCTCGGCGTGAATATAGCTGATCTCTTTCAGCTTCAGCGCCCCTTCCATGGCAATGGGGTAATGCATGCCGCGCCCCAGGAACAGCGCATTCTCTTTACTGGCAAAGCGGTCTGCCCAAGCCATAATCTGCGGCTCCAATGCCAGCACGGCAGTAATGGCCACCGGTAAATGGCGCAGCGCTTTCAGGTAATCGTGCTCCTGCGCTTCCGTAATACGGCCTTTCACCTGCGCCAGCGCCAGCGTCAGCATGAACAAGCCGGTAAGCTGCGTGGTAAATGCCTTGGTCGAGGCCACGCCAATCTCAACGCCTGCACGCGTCAGGTACGACAGCTTGCACTCGCGCACCATGGCGCTGGTGCCCACGTTGCAAATGGTTAGCGTGTGTTCCATGCCCAGGCTTTGCGCATGCTTCAGCGCCGCCAGGGTATCGGCCGTTTCGCCCGACTGCGAAATGGTCACCACCAGCGTACGCGGATCGGGCACGCTATCGCGATAGCGGTACTCGCTGGCAATTTCCACGTTAACCGGAATCTTGGCCACCGACTCAATCCAGTAACGCGCAGTCATGCCGGCGTAGTAGCTGGTACCGCAGGCCAGGATCAGTACGCGATCAATCGTTTTGAAGACATCATAGGCACCATCGCCAAACAGTTCCGGCGTAATGCTCTGAATGTCTTGCAGCGTGTCGCCCACTGCACGCGGCTGCTCGAAAATTTCCTTTTGCATGTAATGGCGGTACGGGCCGAGCTCGGCCGCACCAGTGTGTATCTGTACGGTGTGCACCTCGCGCTTCACTTCATGACCCTGGGCGTCCACAATCCACACACGCGACAACTGCAAATCCACTACGTCGCCGTCTTCCAGGTAAATGATCTGGTCGGTGGTACCGGCCAGCGCCAAGGCATCTGAAGCCAGGAAGTTCTCATTCCGGCCGCAACCGACCACCAGCGGGGAACCCTGGCGCGCACCCACGACCCGGTGCGGTTCGTCCTGGCAGAAAACCGCAATGGCGTAGGCGCCTTCCAGGCGATGTACGGCAGCCTGCACCGCTTCGAATAAATCAGCCGAATACAGGTGGTCGATTAAATGGGCAATAACCTCGGTATCCGTCTGGCTTTCGAACACATAACCGGCCGCTTCAAGCTCTTCGCGCAGTTCATCGTGGTTTTCGATAATGCCGTTGTGCACCAGGGCAATGCGCGCCTTACCCCGGCTTTGACCGGAGAAATGCGGGTGGGCGTTATGCGTGGCAGGAGCACCATGGGTGGCCCAGCGCGTATGGGCAATACCGGTGAAGCCGGAAAGCGCCGTATCTTGAACTTCGCGCTCCAGTTCCGCGACGCGATGCGTGCTGCGCGCGCGCTGCAAATCGCCATCGGCATGAACGGCCACGCCGCAGGAGTCGTATCCACGATACTCCAGACGCTTCAGACCCTCGAGCAACACGGGGACAACGTTACGTTGCGCCACGGCGCCAACAATTCCGCACATAGTTTGTTCTCCTTGCACAAATGCTTGATAAAGCAATGGCTCATTGTGCGCAAAGCGGCAAGAAATAAGATTTCTTATTTTCCTTACATATGAAATAATATTTCAATCTTATACCACTATGAAATATTATTTCACAACTGGACCATGCCACTTACGAAATCCGCCATCAAACTCGACGACCTGGACATCCGTATCCTGAATGCGCTCCAGCACGACAGCGCGGTGTCGAACCTGGAACTGGCCCAGCAGGTGCATGCGTCTGCCCCCACCTGCCTGCGCCGCGTACGCCGCCTGACCGAAGCCGGCATGATTGAAAAACAAGTGGCAATTCTGAACCCGGACAAACTGGGCAACAGCCTGACCGCCATTTGCGAAATCACACTGAACACCCAAACCGAACAGGCATTTGCGGCGTTCGAGCAACAAATACAACAGGAAGCGCGAGTACTGCAGTGTTACCGCGTCTCGCCAGGGCCCGACTTCATTCTGATTGCACAAGTGCAAGACATGCCGGCCTACCACGCATTGGCACATCGCTTATTTACCGAACAAGGCAATATCCGCAATGTGCGCACTTTCTTTTCTGTGCACCGGTCTAAATTCAACACCCACTCATTGCTCTAGCACAGACTCATACAGCGCAAGATAACGTTCGCCCATCGTGTCCACGTTATGTTCGCGCAGAACGTAGTCATAGGCATTGCGCGTTAAGCCGGCTCGCAGATCCGGGCTGTCGAGCACCTGTGCCAGGCTCGCCGCCATGGCGCGAAAGTCGCCCACGTCAACCAGCAAGCCACGTTCGTCGGCCAGACTCTCCTTCAGGCCGCCGGCACGGGTTGCCACCACCGGCACCTTCTGGCTGAAAGCATCCAGCACACTGCTGCCCAAGGCCTCTTCAACAGACGACAATACGAAAACATCGAACGCGCCGAACAAGGTCTCGACACCCGATTCGAAGCCCGCGAATAAATAATGCTGCGTTAAATCCAGCTCGTTCACCAATTGTTTTGCAGCTTGGGCCACGTCGCCTTCAGCACCGAAATGCAGGCAGACCACGTTCGGATGCGTTTCACGCAAATGATCGATCGCACGAATTAACGTAAGCGGGTCTTTCTCGCGCGTTAGCGCAGCGCTGGTGCCCACCACCTGCCGGCCCTGCAGGTTAAAGCGCTGCTTCAGCGCGGCCACTTTTTCAGCGTTGGGGGCAGCCGGCTCGATAGCACTTCGAATAACCGATACCACCAAACCAAAACGGCGCGGCTCAAACGCTGCAGCCTCGCTAATGGCAACGAATGCATCTACGCGCTCCCATTTCATAAGGGTGCGCGGCTGCCGCGATGGCTTCAGTAAAAACGAAGTGCGACGCGTGAACACCACCGGCCGACCCAACAACGATTTCAACACCGCCAGCCAGCTCAAGGTGTTCGCGGTTTGCGCATGCAGAATATCGAAACGCCGCCCTAAACCCAACAGCCAGAAGCAAGCAGTTGGCACGCTTCGCGCTTCGTGTACCTTGAACCCTTCAGCACGAGCGGCCTTTGCCAGAGGCTCGCCAGCCCGCGCCAGCAAATGCGCATCGTGCCCGTGCCTGCGCAACTGGCGCAAGCACAGCAAGGTTTGCCGCTCGCCACCACGCCAACCGCGTTCAAAATTAAGGTGCAATACCCGCATAAGAAGTCTGCAATAAGTTTGCCTTGCTGCGCTACAACTGCAAGTCGGGCGTAGGGTTTAAATGACGGATCACATTAATGGCCACGGCCAGTAACGCACAAATAATACTTACGGAAATCGAGACCACGGGCCCCTGATCTCCGCCGAGTTGAAACGCAATGGCGGCCAGAGCCGTACCCACACTCTGCCCCAGGACACGCGTGGTTGCCTGCAGGCCGCCGGCAGCGCCACTTCTGCGCCGAGGTGCCCCAGCCAGCATGGCCCGGTTATTCGGGCTTTGGAAAAAGCCCACACCGATACCGGCCAGGACCATGGGCGCCAACAATGCATAATGAGCGGAATCGAGGGGCATCAGCACAGTCCAGATCAAACCGGCCGCCGTTAAACTGGCACCGATAATGCACAGGATTGCAACGCGATAGCGATCTGACATCCAGCCGGCAATGGGCGCCATGCATGCCACGCCCACCGACCAGGCCGCCAGCAGCACACCCACCTGGCCATAATTGTAATCAAGAGCGTGAATCAAATAAAAGGGCAATGCCACCATGGCCGACATCTGCGAGGCAAACGAGGCCAGCGAAGCACTCACCGCAAAGGCAATGGGTTGAATGCGCAATAAATCAAGCGGTACCAACGGCGCCTCTTGATGACCCGAGCGCCTGAACAGCCACCAGCCGGCAACACCCGACACCGCCAGAAACCCAAGTGCCCAAACAAGGTTCGACACCAGCATGTCCAGGCCCACCACAAACAGGCCGAATGTGGTCATGCTCAGCCCGCACGCCACCCAGTCGAAACGCTTGCTGGTACGCGGCACGTCGGGCAAGGCACGCAAACCGAACAGCAGCGCCACGCAAACCGGCGTGTACACAACAAACGTCCAGCGCCAGGAAGACAGCTCGATAATGAAAGCCCCAATGGCCGGCCCCAGCACGGCCAGGACACCCACCACCAGCGAACTCAGGCTAACGCCCAGCCCCAGTTGACGCATGGGATAAATATTACGCACCAGCCCGCCGAAAAGGCTCATCAGCATGGCGGCCCCGACACCCTGGACGACCCGGGCAATCAGCAACATGGAAAACGATGTTGAAAACGCGCACGACAGCGCGCCCACCATGAAAACGGTTGAACCCAGGCCGTACATTTGTCGAAAACCAATGCGTTCAGCCACGGCAGATGAAGGCAGGATGCCCACCAGCACCGTTACCGTATAGGCAATCATGACCCACACCACAAGGCCAGGCGACACGTTAAGGTCGGCAGCAATATCGGGCAGCGCCACATTGGCGGCCGCCATGTCCCAGGAAACCAGTGCCAGGCCCGACATCAACACCGCCATCGCCCAAAGGCGACGCGGCATCGGCAAGCCATCTTTAAATTCGGTCATGTCTCTTAAACGCCTACTTCTTTTTCTCCGGCCGCTTCCAGTTTTCTATTGTGGTTTGCCGCGAGCGCGACAACGTTAACTTTCCATCGGGAGCATCTTTGGTCAGTGTCGTGCCTGCACCGAGCGTGGCGCCCTTACCAACCCGAACCGGCGCCACCAGTTGCGTATCTGAACCAATAAAGGCATCGTCTTCAATAATGGTTTGAAATTTGTTCACGCCATCGTAATTGCAGGTAATCGTCCCCGCGCCGATATTCACCCGTTCGCCCACCCGGGCGTCGCCAATATAAGACAGGTGATTCGCCTTCGAACCTTTCCCTAGGCTGCTTTTCTTGATTTCCACGAAATTGCCCACGTGCGCCTGCTCACCCACATGCGCGCCAGGGCGCAACCGCGCGTATGGGCCAATACGGGCTTGCGCATCGATCGCAGCCTCTTCAACGTGGCTGAATGCTTCAATATGCGAACCGGCACCCACTGTGGCCGACTTCACTACGCAATGCGGCCCCACTCGAACGCCGTCGTTCAGCACCACGTGGCCTTCAAACACACAGCCGACGTCGATGAAAACATCGCGCCCGCATTGCAGGGTGCCGCGTAAATCAAAGCGGGCCGGATCGGCCAACGTGACGCCTTGCTCCAGCAGCCGCCGTGCCTGCTCTGCCTGCCACAAACGCTCCAGCTGGGCTTGCTGAACTCGACTGTTCACGCCCAACGTTTCATAGGCCGCGCCGGGGTGAGCCGCGCCCACCGCAACGCCATCGCGAACCGCCAGGCTCACCACGTCGGTTAAATAGTACTCACCTTGGGCGTTGTCGTTGGTAATTTGCCCCAGCCATTCAATGAGCTTGCCGGTTGGCGCGGCCAGGATTCCCGTATTCACTTCGTTAATGGCGCGCTCGGCTTCGGTGGCATCTTTGTGCTCGACAATACGTTCCACATTGCCGGCTGAGCCGCGCACAATACGCCCGTAGCCGGCCGGATCGGCGAGTTTCTCGGTAAGAATCGCCAAACCGTCGTGGCGTGCTTGCAGCAGATTTTCCAACGTTGCCGACTGCACCAGGGGCACATCGCCGTACAACACCAGAGTGGCGCCGCCCGGATCGGCCTGTTGCAATAACGGAATAGCCTGCATAACAGCATGGCCTGTGCCCTGCTGGGGGTTTTGCAACACAAAGTCCAGGTCGGGCGCATGGGCAAATGCCTGCTTCACCGTTTCGGCGCCATGCCCCACGACCACCACAATACGGCCCGGCTTCAATAACCGGGCCTGATCAATTACATGCGCCAGCATGGGCTTGCCGGCAACAGGATGCAGCACTTTGGGCAAACTGGATTGCATGCGCTTACCCAACCCAGCTGCCAGAATCACAATATTCAGCATGTATGAAACACTATTAAAAAATGAAATATAAGGCCGATACGGCCTGTGCGTTCAATTAAGTTGGGCTTTGTTAACCACTTGTTTTCCTGGCGGCGGTTCGTTTGCGCGAAGCGGTTTTTCGGGTCGCCCCGGATTTACGTGCGGCGCCTGCCGACGTTTGCTTGCGCGCACGCGAAGCCGCAGTGCGTTTTGGTGCCGCCGAACCGGAAGACAAGGTGCTCTTGGCCGCCGCCGGGGAAGCCGACGCAGCCGCAGTCTTTGCCGCACTGGTTTGGCCACCGGCTTTACCGTCGGCGCCCGCGCCGGAAGCCTCTCCCGATGTGGCCGAAGCCAGTGTGTTGAATTGATTTTGCAGCATCGACCACCAGGCCTGCGCGGCCTCCGACCCTTGCTGCATGGCATCCGCGCCTTGCTTCATGGCCTCGGCACTGGCATCGGCATCGCCGTGCGACGCCCCGCCCGACTTTTCCTGTGTGCGGGCCTTGTCTTGCGCAGCAGCCGAAGCAGGCTTGATTTTGGCCTGGCCCGATGGCTTCAAACCCAGCGCCACTTCCAGCGCTGACGGATTATCGCCATTGCCCGACATGCCTTCGGGCGACACAAAAGATCTTAATGTAGAGATAGTGGCACGCTGTACTTCCAGCCCCTGGATGGTGCTGGTCAACATCGACAAGTTCATGCGCAGCCAGTTTTCAACGGTGCGCAGCTCGGCAATGCGACGATCAAGGTCTTCAACATTCATCGGCGGCGACGCCAGCCCGAGCCCTTGGGACGCCCCCGCCTGGGCCAGGTTATCCCAGGCCTGGCGCATCATTTCAATACTGGCCAGCATCGGGTTGTGCCCCGAATCGCCCTGTTGACCCAGCCCCGGGAACATAAACGGATTACTGTTATTCGGTTGACTCATAGCGCCTCCGCACCAACGTTAGCAAGGAACAAGGCCATTTTACGCAGTTTGCATCAAACGTGACCTTAAACAATCCAAAATAACCAATGACGCCTCCAGGGTGAATTGCTCCTGCGCAAGCAAATGCCCCAATTCTTCAGGCGTTACAGCCATTATTTCACTGACCTCGCCATCGATATTGCGCGGCGCCACGTCGTGGGCCAGCACGCACTCGCTAACCAGTACATCCTCCACCTGATAGCCTTCAGGCAAGCGGCGATGCATTCGCACGATCGTGCGCTCCGGACCCCGCCGCGCAAGATCGTCAAGCGTCAGCCCGGCTTCTTCGTAGCTTTCACGTATCAGCGCGGTATCCATGTCTTCGCCTGCACCGGCCAGGCCGCCCACTAAAGTATCCAGCATATTGGGATCGGTATTTTTGGTGGCCGAGCGCCGCGCAACATACAAACGCCCGTCTGGCGTCCAGGCATTCAAGTGCACTGCGCGCGTAAGCAACCCCATTGGGCGCACGGCAGCACGCTCAATTTCGCCCACGCGGCAACCCTCACCGACCACATCCAGCAACTCATCACGCCAGCCGCGCGCGCAGCCCGCCTCTTTCAGCGTGACGGCCACCTGGGCCAAGAGCGCATTCAGTACAGGAGACGGATTCACGAAACGCGCGCCCACATGAACGGCCTCGTGGTCGATCTGCACCCCATCAAGATCTTGCAACGCCTCGGTGGCCCGTGCGGTAATCCAGCCACAAACCCGACCCGCAATCGTAAGCGGCCGGGAGCCCGGCGGCGGCAATTGTTGCAAACGCGGCTGAAGCGCTTCAAGACGCGCCTGAACCTGGCTTAACGTAAGGGGTTCAATGTGTGTATTCATGCGCAAATTGTAGTGTAAGACGGCCTCGTTGCCCCACGACCGCCGCAGGTTCGTTATAATTCTGCGGTTTAGACGTAATTCAATGGGGCATAGTCCGAGTAGGTCTGTCGTGAGCAGGCCGCCTGTACTCGTCCTTGCCATCTGATAATTGTGTTCGTGCCGCAGGCAGGCTTACCCAGGTCTGCCGGTCAATGCCAGAAACGGCAAAACACACTGTATTTCGAGGTCAGCATGAAGAAGTTGAGAGGGGTACTGGGCACCAGCGCGTTGCTATTTGCAAGTGTGGCCGGTGCGCAGGTGAAAGATATGCCGGGGGGCCCACGGGTCAACCAGCTGAATCTGCCGGAAGGGGTTACCCAGATTGCCAGCGATATCGTTTGGCTGCACTGGATGATGCTTATCATCTGTACGGTCATCTTCATTGGCGTGTTCGGGGTCATGTTTTACTCCATTATCCGCCACCGCAAGTCGGCCGGCTTCAAGCCATCGAAGTTTCACGAGCACGTGGGCGTGGAAGTGGCCTGGACAGTCGTCCCCTTCCTTATCGTGGTAGCCATGGCGCTGCCCGCCACCAAAACCGTGGTGGCCATGAAAGACACCTCCAGTGCCGACCTCACTGTCAAAGCAACCGGCTATCAATGGAAATGGGGCTACGAGTATACCGACGGCGCCGCGCAAGGCGTCAGCTTCCTTTCCAACCTCACCACACCCATGGCCCAGCGCCTGGGCAAAGAGCCTCCCGGTGAGTTCTACCTCATGGAAGTCGACCAGCCGCTGGTCGTTCCGGTCGACAAGAAAGTACGTATCGTCGTGACCTCGGGCGACGTTATCCACTCCTGGATGGTGCCGGAACTGGGCGTCAAGCAAGATGCCATTCCCGGCTTCCTGCGCGACACCTGGTTCCGCGCCAACAAGGTTGGCACTTATCGCGGCCAGTGCGCAGAGCTCTGTGGCAAGGATCACGCCTATATGCCGATTGTGGTCGAAGTTGTTTCGCAAGACGACTTCAAGGCATGGTCTGAAGAGCGGCAGAAAGCATTGGCCAATGCCGCCGACGACCCCACCAAAGAATGGACCAAAGAAGAGCTCATGACACGTGGCGAACAGGTTTACGCTGCCAACTGCGTTGCATGCCACCAGGCCAACGGCAAAGGCACACCGGGCGCTTTCCCTGCGCTCGATGGCTCGCAAGTGGTACTGGGCCCGAAAGACGCGCAGCTTGAAACGGTGCTGAACGGGGTTCAGGGCACAGCCATGGCGGCCTTCCGCGACCAGCTTAACGATGTGGAAATCGCTGCCGTGGTTACCTATACCCGCAACGCCTGGAGCAACGAAGGAAAAGGTGAAGATCCGGTTGTTCAACCCGCCGAAGTCACCGCCCTGCGCTAGGCGCAACGTTGTTAACGTAGTTTATTCGCTAGTTTTTTCTACCGGGGTCGCGCTGGAACACACGGCCCCGGCAAAGTAGGAAGGAGTCCACCATGAGCAGTATCACTGCCGATCACACCCACGGGCACGACGACCACGCCCATGGCGCCCCCAAGGGGTGGCGCCGTTGGCTGTTCGCCACCAACCACAAAGACATCGGGACGATGTACCTCATCTTCTCGTTCCTTATGCTGCTGGAAGGCGGCACACTGGCTTTGCTGTTGCGCACCGAACTGTTCGAACCCGGCTTGCAGTTTTTCCAGCCTGAACTGTTCAACCAGTTCACCACCATGCACGGCATCATCATGGTGTTCGGCGCCATCATGCCGGCCTTCGTGGGCTTCGCCAACTGGATGATCCCGCTGCAAATCGGTGCCTCCGACATGGCCTTTGCCCGCATGAACAACTTCAGCTTCTGGCTGCTGCCGGTTGGGGCCATCCTGTTCACTGCATCCTTCTTCGTTCCGGGCGGCGCCATGGCGGCCGGCTGGACAATGTACGCGCCGCTGACCCTGCAAATGGGCGTCGGCATGGACCTGGCCATTTTCGGCGTACACATTCTGGGTGCCTCGTCCATCATGGGTGCGATCAACATTATCGTCACCATCCTGAACATGCGCGCGCCCGGCATGACGCTCATGAAAATGCCGCTGTTCTGCTGGACATGGCTGATTACGGCATACCTGCTGATTGCCGTGATGCCCGTGTTGGCCGCTGCCGTTACCATGCTGCTGACCGACCGCCACTTCGGCACCGCGTTCTTCAACGCCGCCGCCGGTGGTGACCCCGTCCTGTATCAGCACGTGTTCTGGTTCTTCGGTCACCCCGAGGTCTACATTATGATTCTGCCGGCCTTTGGTATTGTGTCCGCCATCGTGCCCGCATTCTCGCGCAAGCGCTTGTTCGGTTATGCCTCCATGGTGTACGCAACGGCCGCCATTGCCATTCTCTCCTTCCTGGTATGGGCGCACCACATGTTCACCACCGGCATGCCGGTAACCGGTCAGTTGTACTTCATGTACGCCACCATGCTTATTTCGGTGCCGACCGGCGTGAAAATCTTCAACTGGGTGGCCACCATGTGGCGCGGCTCCATGAGCTTTGAAACACCCATGCTGTTCTCGATCGGCTTTATCTTCGTGTTCACGCTCGGCGGCTTTACCGGCCTGATTCTGGCCGTTGCGCCAATCGACATCGCCGTTCACGACACCTACTATGTGGTAGCCCACTTCCATTACGTGCTGGTAGCCGGTTCACTGTTCGCCCTGTTCGGCGGCGCCTACTACTGGCTGCCCAAATGGACAGGCCGCATGTACGACGAGCGCCTGGCCAAGTGGCACTTCTGGTCAACCATGATCTCCTTTAACGTCACCTTCTTCCCCATGCACTTCCTGGGTCTGGCCGGCATGCCTCGTCGCTACGCCGACTACGCAGCGCAATTCACCGATTTCCATCAAATCGCCACCATTGGCGCGTTCTGGTTCGGCCTGTCGCAGCTGATCTTTATTTATGTCGTGCTGAAGGCTTATTCAGGCCGCGGCGTACCCGCGCCCGCCAAGCCCTGGGAAGGTGCTGAAGGCCTTGAATGGACAGTGCCCTCACCCGCGCCGTTCCATACATTCGAAACGCCACCAGAAGTGAAATAACGTTTATGACACCCGAACAACGTCGCCGCAATCGCATCACCGGCCTTATCCTGGCAGTTATCGTATTTGCCATTATGGGGTGGGTGTTCTACCGCGGCGGTATCGGCTAAAGTAGGTTTATGAGCAACGACCTTAAGGCACTGTCCAAGCGCAAGCTCAATTTCTTCCAAACGCTGAAAGCGGTTTTATGGGGTTTTTTGGGGGTGCGCAAAGGCAAGGGCTACAACGAGGACATTGAACGCCTGAATCCGGTTCACCTGATCATTGCGGCCATTATCGGCACCATTATCTTCGTGGTGGGGCTGGTATTAGTGGCGCAATGGTTTGTTGCCCAAGCGGTTTAATGTATTTGTAAAATTTAAATAATTCGTAGGAGAACACCATGAGTGCAGGTCACTCGGCCAACGGCAATCAGGCACCTTACTACTACGTGCCCGCCGACTCCGCGCATCCGGTGCGCGCCAGTATCGCTTTGTTATTCGTTTTGCTGGGCGCAGCCCTGTGGGTCAACAGTATTGCCGCAGGCCCCTGGCTCGTTGCGGCTGGCTTGCTGTTCCTGTTTTTCGTGTTATGGGGCTGGTTCGGCGACGCCATCCGGGAATCTGAAACCGGCATGAACAGTGCCCGGGTCGACCTCTCCTACCGTTGGAGCATGGCCTGGTTCATTTTCTCGGAAGTCATGTTTTTCGCAGCCTTCTTCGGCGCGTTATGGTATGTGCGGGAAGTCACCACGCCCTGGCTGTCCGACATCGACCACCGCAATCTGTTGTGGCCGAACTTCACCGGCACCTGGCCCAACACCGGGCCGGCCGGCGTTGTCGAAGCCTTCCAGACAGTGGGTCCTTTCTGGCTGCCCACCATCAACACGGCATTGCTACTGACTTCGGGCCTGACGCTTACCGTTGCCCACCACGCGCTGCGTGAAAACCACCGTGGCAAGACTGCGTTCTGGCTGGCCGCCACCGTGATCCTGGGTTTCATCTTCGTGTTCGTGCAGGCTTACGAGTACATGCATGCGTATTCCGACCTGAATCTGCGATTTGACTCCGGTGCCTATGGTTCGCTGTTCTACATGCTAACCGGCTTTCACGGCTTTCACGTTATCCTGGGTGCGACCATGCTTACCGTGATCCTGTTCCGTGTACTTAAGGGGCATTTCACGGCAGACCACCACTTCGGTTTCGAAGGGGCCGCCTGGTACTGGCACTTCGTTGACGTGGTATGGCTGGGCCTGTACCTGTTTGTATACTGGTTCTAAGTTTGCCCAAGCGCCCGGCTTAGCCGCCGGGCATGTTAAGGCCGGTCGAAAGACCGGCTTTTTTTATTATTTTATTGAACAGGCCGAAACGTAACACCGGTACTTTCGATCCAACCCAGGTGATGCGCCAGCAACACAAACAAAAACAGCAGAATGGATAACCCGATTCTGATGGTTAAGGCGTTAACGGTACGATTCGAGCCGCCCTTGTCACGCATTAAGTAAATAAACGCCGACGCCAGGCTGGCCAAAATACCCAGAAACGCCAGAATCACAATAATGCGCATGTTCAGCTCTCCCGAGAAACTATAATTATCGCAGACATGACGCAAATAAACTTTTCGATTCGTACGCTGTTGGCACTGCTTACCCTGGCAATCGTGGCCGCTATATGCTTTTCGCTTGGGCAATGGCAGCTCGACCGCGCGGCCCAGCGACAAGCCACGCTTGAACGAATTAATGCCGGTCATGCCATGCAACCGCTTACGCTGGGCACCCAGACACCCACGCAACAACTGACACCGTGGCGCCGCGTGCAGGCAACCGGCCAATGGCTGCACAAATTCACGATGCTGCTGGCCAATCGTAACCACGAAGGACGGCCCGGCTACTGGGTAGCCACCCCTTTTGAGCTTGAGTCCGGTCATGCCGTCATGGTTTTGCGTGGCTGGATTGCCCGCCCGATCGGCGCAGGGCAAACCTTGCCCGAACTGAACGGGGCACAAGGAATACAAGTCATTGAAGGCGAACTGCTTACCCATATCCCAAGATTGTTTGAGTTGTGGTCTTTCAGTTCGGCCGACACGCAATCACCGCTTGAACAAGCCAACTGGCAGGCAGGCCAACCCCCGCCTGAATTGCAGAATCTGACGCTGCAAGACGCGGAACAGGCAACCGGGCTAAAATTGCTTCCTGCTGTTGTACAACAGGCCTCTGCCGACCGGCTTCCAGATGGAACCCCGCTCGTTCAAGATTGGGCCGCACCACAAACCGACGCCGACAAGAATCGCGGCTACGCGCTGCAATGGTTTATTTTTGCGCTTATTGCGACAGGCGCCTGGTTGGTTGTGGCGTGGCGTGCATGGCAACGCAGGCGCAAACTGGCGTCACCTTCCCACTTCAAGGAATAATTGTGGTCAGCAACACTTCTTCTCCGTCTCCGAATCCGCAGAAACGGCGCTCGATTCAACCTGTCATCTGGATCTTCTTATTATGCGTGGCGCCCATTGTTGCCGCGTTGCTGGCCTATTATGTACCGGGCCTGGGCCTGCGTCCCGATGAGGCCACCAACTACGGAAAGCTGATTGAACCGCAACGCCCCACGCCCCCGGCCGATGAATTGCAACTCACCACCCTGGACGGCGAACCATTCGACTTGCAAAGCCTGCAGGGGCAATGGGTGCTGCTCACGGCCGACCAGGGCGCCTGCCCCGCCGCCTGCGTGGAAAAACTGTTCATTCTGCGCAATTCGCATGCCAGCCAGGGCAAGAATGTCGACCGCGTCGTTCGCGTCTGGCTCATTACCGACGACGCACCGGTCCCCAGCGAGGTCATGCAGGCGTACGGCTCTACCGTTATGCTGCGTGCCCAGCCCGAACAGCTTGCCCGATTCCTCACCACCAACACGGTCGACAACGCCGCGACGGGCGATCAGGCCTTGGCCCAGCCAATGTGGATCATCGACCCACTGGGCAATTTAATGCTCGAATTCCCACCCGACGACGCCCCGCCGGAAGTGCGTGGCCCCGAGGTTCGCCAAGACCTGAGCAAGCTGCTGTATAACTCCCGGATTGGTTAAGGTCATGCTGGAACGTATCAGAACGCGCTACCGGAAACTGGTGTTCTTCACCTGGTTCCTGACACTCGACCTTATTATGTTCGGCGCCTTCGTACGCTTGACCGACTCAGGCCTGGGCTGCCCCGACTGGCCGGGTTGTTACGGAAAAGTCACGCCCATCGGCGCGGCCGACCATATCCGCCAGGCCTACGAGGCCATGCCTTATGGGCCGGTCAGTTTTCCCAAAGCCTGGATCGAAATGATTCACCGCTATGTCGGCGCCTTCCTGGGCCTGCTGATCATTTTTATCGTTATCATGGCCTGGCGCCACCGCAGAACACTGGGCCATACGCCCAAGCTGGCAATCGCCACCTTAATTGCAGTGTGCCTGCAGGGCGCCTTCGGGGCCTGGACAGTCACGCACAAGCTCATGCCCATTATCGTGACGGCCCACTTGCTGGGCGGAATGCTGCTGCTGGCCATGATGACCTGGCTGGCAGCCCGCGAGAAACAGCACCAGCGTGTCTCCGTTGCCGCACTGCGATGGCAACCGTGGATGATTCTGGGCTTTGTTCTGCTGTTCGTTCAAATTGCGTTGGGAGGCTGGGTCAGCACCAACTACGCGGCGCTGGCCTGCATGGACTTCCCCACATGTGGCGGCCAATGGGTTCCCCAGATGGATATGCAAAATGGCTTTTCACTGATCCGGGGCCTGGGCGAGCTGCCAACCGGTGAAATGATTTCCCAGGAAGCCCTGGTCGGCATCCATTGGATTCACCGCAACTTCGCCTGGATTGTCTTCATTTACATGGGCACGCTTGCCTGGCAAATGCGTGCTGAACCGGGCTTGCGCACCCCCGCCACATGGGTGCTTGCCTTGCTATGCGCACAGTTGTTCACCGGCCTGACCACCATCTTCTTCGAATGGCCGCTACTGATTGCCGTTTTGCATAACGGCGGGGCCGCAGGGCTTGTTTTAATGAGCACAACCTTGCTGGTCCGCATTGCAAGCGCACGACCGACTACAATACGGGTATGAGTACTGCATCAATTCACTCTTCGAACCTGTGGCGCCAGTATTGGGTGCTGACCAAACCGCGCGTCACGCAACTGGCGGTGTTCTGCGCCGTTATCGGCATGTTCCTGGCCAGCCCCGGCCTGCCGCCCTGGCAACCGGTCATTGCGGGCATTGTCGGCATCTGGCTGCTGGCAGCGGCGGCTTTTGCCATCAATTGCCTTATCGAGCAGGAAGTCGATGCCAAAATGCTGCGTACTTCACGGCGCGCCACGGCCCAGGGCACCATTACCAACACCCAGGTTCTGGTACTGTCGGGCCTGCTAGGCGGTACCGGCATGCTGGTGCTTTATCACTGGGTTAACCCCTTAACAATGTGGCTCACGTTTGCCACCTTCGTGGGTTACGCCATTATCTACACGATTATTCTTAAACCGCTTACGCCGCAGAATATTGTGATTGGCGGGCTGTCAGGCGCAATGCCGCCGGCGCTGGGCTGGGCGGCCGTGGCAAACTCGGTTCCTGCCCAAGCCTGGGTTCTGGTGCTGATTATCTTTATCTGGACCCCACCGCATTTCTGGGCACTGGCCTTGTACCGCAGTAACGATTACGCACAATCGGGCCTGCCCATGCTGCCGGTCACGCACGGCCAGCAATTCACCCGCCTGCATATATTTCTTTACAGCCTGGTGTTGTTCGCCTCGACACTGCTGCCATTCATGATTCGCATGAGCGGCCTGCTGTATCTGGCGAGCGCTTGTGTACTCAGCAGTTTTTTCGTCTGGTACGCCTGGAAACTGTACAAGAACTATTCCGACGCGCTGGCGCGCAAGCTATTCCGTTTTTCCATTTTGTATTTGTCGCTTTTGTTCCTGGCACTGCTCATCGACCACTGGATTCTGCTTATTTAAGGCAATGCATGCCGTCTGGCGGCATGCCATTTACATTATGCTTCTTCAGCAATCAAAACGCCGCTTTCTTAAAGCCTGTGCCGCAGGCAGTATGGTATTTGCCCTGGCGGCATGCGGCGAAAAAAATACCACCAAGTCATTTCATGGCTCCGATATCAGCGGCAGCGATCTGGGCGCCGACCTGAACATGACAGACCACACCGGCCAGAACCGCACGCTGGCCGACTTCAACGGCAAAGCCCTGCTGGTGTTTTTCGGCTTCACCCAGTGCCCGGACGTTTGCCCGGCGGCCATGGCGCAACTGGCGCAAACCATGCAAGTACTGGGCGACCAGGCCAAAGACGTTCAAGTGGCTCTGATCAGCGTCGACCCGGAACGCGATACACCCGAGCGCCTGGCGCAGTACGTAAAAGCATTCCATCCCGACTTCATCGGCCTGACCGGCACCGCCGAGCAACTGAAACAGACGGCCGGTTCATTTCGTGCCTTCTACGGTAAGGTCGAACAAGAGAATGGCGACTACAGCATGGATCACAGCGCGTCGTTCTACCTGTTCGACAAACAAGGCAATGCACGCGTTTTAATTCGCCCCGACGCCAGCCCGCAAGAAATTGCGGACGACATCCAGGCACTGCTTTAACCGAACGCACCGCCCATGTTGGCGCTGGCCATTTTCGTTGCCACGCTGGTGTTGGTGGTGTGGCGGCCCAAAGGCCTGGGCATTGGGTTCAGCGCCATGCTGGGAGCTATGATTGCCCTGCTTGCCGGCGTCGTGCATTGGTCGGACGTCGTGGCCGTCTGGCACATTGTCTGGGACGCCACCTTCACGTTCGTGGCGCTCATTGTTATCTCATTGATTCTGGACGAGGCCGGTTTTTTCGCCTGGGCAGCTCTGCATATTATGCGCTGGGGCAAGGGCAAAGGGCATGCGCTGTTTCCACTTCTGCTGATTCTCGGTGCAATCGTAACGGCCTTGTTTGCCAATGATGGCGCCGCCCTATTGCTCACGCCCATCGTCATTGCGATGTTGCAACGATTGAATGTCGGCACCAAGGCAGCCCTGGCTTTTATTATTGCCATTGGGTTCGTGGCAGACACCACCAGCTTGCCGCTGGTTACCTCCAACCTCGTCAATATCATTACGGCCAACTACTTCGGGATTGGTTTTGGTCACTATGCCGCTGTGATGGTACCGGTGAATCTGGCGGCATTGGCCGCCACCATGGCCATTCTGTGGCTGGCTTTCAAGGCGGTTATTCCACGTCATTATGCATTGGAAAAACTGGCCGCGCCCGCATCAGTCATAGTCGACCCACTGTTATTTCGTGCGGCGGCCCCGGTATTGGGCCTCTTGTTTCTGGCCTATTTCGTCACGGCGCCCTGGGGCGTACCGATTGCTTTTGTCACCGGTACTGCAGCCTGCATTTTGCTGTGCGTGGCCGGCCGCTGGTGGCGTAAAGGCCAGGGCGCCATTATCTCGGTTCGCAGCGCATTGAGGCATGCCCCGTGGCAGATCGTACTGTTCTCCATTGGCATGTATCTGGTGGTGTTTGGGCTGGGTAACGCGGGGCTAACCCAGTATGGCGCGCAGGTCCTGAACTGGCTGAGTCAACAAGGCGGCATGATGGCCACCATCGGAACCGGCTTTATGGTTGCGCTGGCTGCCTCCGTCATGAACAACCTTCCGTCGACACTGCTGGCTGCCTTGGCCATTGATCATGCCCAGGTTCCCGCATTGCATCGGGAACTCATGATTTACGCCAGCATTATCGGCAACGACCTGGGGCCCAAGTTCACGCCCATCGGCAGCCTGGCCACGCTGCTGTGGCTGCATGTCCTGGCCTCGCGGGGTTACCGCATCAGTTGGCTTCAATACATGAAAATCGGCCTGTTGATTACACCCCCGGTGCTATTGGCCACGCTGTTGGCACTGGCACTGTGGCTGCCTGTTGTAACCCGGTGGCTTTAGGGTACAAAAAAGGGACGCCTTATTTGGCGTCCCGAAAACCCGCTTCATTTAGGGAGGGGATTGAGAGAAGCAGAAGCGGAAAAGGGGTTACCTGACAAAACGAGGTAAATGTCGGAGAACACCCCATGCTTGTTTAGTACAAAGGGCAACGGATAAGTTCGATCCGTTGCCCTTTAAAGTTGTATGAAATTGTAAACAGCGCGGAATGCTTAATGTGCCAGCGCCACTTTCAGTTTCTTGAAGGCCGCCACTTCAATCTGGCGTACGCGTTCGGCAGAAATGCCGTATTCGTCGGCCAGTTCGTGCAGGGTTGCACCGCCCTCATCGCGCAACCAGCGCGACTCTACAATATGGCGCGAACGGGCATCAAGACCTTCCAGCGCCTGGGCCAGCGCGGGCCCCTGCAAGGTGTCGTGTGCTTTGCGCTCCAACACCTGCGACGGCTCCTGGCGACCATCGTCCGATAAATATGAAGCCGGTGCATAGGCATCTTCATCGTCGGCCGGTGCCTCAAGCGCCATTTCACGACCAGACAGCCGCACTTCCATTTCGCTGACATCTTCCGGACGCACGTTCAACTGCTCGGCAATTTCGGCCACCTGGGAAGGATCAAGCGTTTGGCCGTCGGGACGCATTTTGCGCAAATTGAAAAACAACTTGCGCTGCGCCTTGGTGGTGGCCACTTTCACCATGCGCCAATTGCGCACAACGAACTCGTGAATTTCAGCTTTAATCCAGTGCACGGCAAACGACACAAGACGCACACCGCGTTCAGGGTCGAACCGTTTCACCGCTTTCATGAGCCCGATATTGCCTTCCTGGATAAGATCGGCATGAGCCAGGCCATAACCCAGATACTGACGCGAGATGGAGACCACCAGGCGCAGGTGCGACAAAATAAGCTGGCGCGCCGCGTCGAGATCTTCGTGATCGCGCAGACGTTTGCCCAATTCGGTTTCCTGCATTTGCGTCAGCACCGGCAGGCGGTTCACTGCCGCAATATAGGCTTCTATGGTGCCTAACGCACCGGGATTCGAAATGGCCGCCATTAACGTTTGATTCGTAGGGGCCAAAGCTTGCGATTGTGTCGTCATAGGTCTTGCCATCCTGGTTGGGAAAGTAATAAAACCGTTATACAGCCTTGATTTAAGCTACTTTCTACCTCATATATTAGCACTCATTAAGTAAGAGTGCTAATGCTCTGACTGACGCCAAAAACAAAAAGTTCCCAGGTAAAAAAAGCGCTTACCCGGCAGAAACCCTGCCAAGCAAGCGCGATCACTCTCTCGTGTGGCCCAAAAGGCCAAGGGTTCAATATTTTCCGACCCAGTCGTACGAAAAACATTTCCCCCCGTTTTGATAAAGCAAGTTTTATGCCAATGGGGAAAGCCCCACTAAGCCGGGACTTTATACCTATAAATTTCATGCACTTGAGCCTGTTCAATACCGATTTCGATCACACCCACCTGCATCGCCAAGGCTTTTCCTGCACGAATCTTGTGCAGGAAAGTATCGGATTTCGCACCGAACCAGGGCAGAAACCGTGCGAAACAATTTTATTGATAATAATGATGATAACCATTCTTATTTAATATAGAATTCCCGAATTCCATCTTGCAAACAATAACAGTCTCGCTTCACCCGCATGGCCACATCCCTTTTATCCCGCCCCAGATCCTTCTGGCTCAAACAGTTGCACCAATGGCATTGGATCAGTTCAGCCTTATGCCTGGCCGGTTTGCTTTTATTCTCTATAACGGGCATCACACTGAACAACGCATCGTGGTTCGACGGGCAAATCGAAACACAACAGGAACTGCTGGTCGTTCCCGACAACATCGCACAGCTGCTGCGTGGTCAGGTTGCGCAATCGACCGACGCTCTGCCCTATGTTGCGCCATTACCTGCGCAAGCTGAGCAATGGCTTGATCAGGCACTGCGCATTCGCATTGGGGCACGGCCGGCCGAGTTCTCGGAAACAGAAATTTATTTGTCGCTTCCCGAGCCGGGTGGCGACGCCTGGCTCGCACTGGACCTGGCCTCGGGCAGCCTGGAGTACGAACGCACACAGCGCGGATGGGTGGCGTACCTGAATGATTTACACAAGGGGCGCCACACCGGCACGGCATGGAAATGGTTTATTGACCTGTTCGCCGTTGCCAGCCTGATTTTCGCCATTACCGGCCTGTTCCTGCTGAAAATGCATGGCAAGCACCGCCCCCTGACCTGGCCCATTACCGGTGTTGGCCTGCTGATTCCCATTTTTCTTATGTTGCTACTGGTGCATTGAACTCATGAAACGCAATCTGAAAACCGCCACGCTACTGGCCCTGGCTTCCACCTTCCCAGCCGGAGCAGCCCTAGGCGCCGAACTTTCCCTGGACTTAACCCTGCCGCGCATTGATACGGCTGAATACCATCGGCCTTATGTGGCCGTCTGGCTGGAAAGCAAAGACCGCAAAGTCGTACGCGACCTGGCACTTTGGTATGACACGAATATGGCTGATGACGAAGGGCGCACATGGCTCAAAGACTTGCGCCAGTGGTGGCGCCTGAGCGGCCGCTACCAGAAAGTACCGGCAGAAGGCGTCAGCAGTGCCTCGCGCCCAGTAGGCAAGCACACTGTTTCGGTGACTGCCGATGCCCCCGCCCTGCAAGACCTGCCCGCCGGCCAGTACGAAGTGGTCGTTGAGGCGGCACGCGAAAAAGGCGGTCGTGAACTGATTCGTTTGCCTTTGCCCTGGCCTGTTGACAAGGCTGTTTCAGAACAGCAAGCCGGCAAGCACGAACTGGGCGAGGTCACGCTTAAGGCCACGCCTTAGGCCCCGGCTTGACGCTGCCTATCCTTTATTTGAAAACACGCACTCGCAAAACCGCTTCAATCCTTATACTCGGAACCCGTTATGAAAAAAGCACTTGCCATCTCGTTACTGACCACCGCACTATCGGTACCCGCCTTAAGCATGGCACACGACTTCTGGCTGCTGCCCTCATCCACCGTTCTGTCGGGCCAAGACAGCTGGGTCACGGTCGATGGTGCGGCCGGCAACGATAAATTCCATTTCAACCACCGCCCCTTACGCTTGACCAATCTCGTTATTACGGCGCCGGACGGCAAAACCGTGGAACCGAAAAACGTCCACGCCGGCGAACTGCGCAGCACCTTCGACGTGCAGTTGCCGCAAGCCGGCACCTATCGTATTGCCGTCGTGAACGACGGTGTAATGGCGCTATGGAAAGAAAACGGTGAAAACCGCCGCTGGGTCGGCAATGCCGCCGAACTTGCCGAAAAAGTACCCGCCAAGGCAGATGACCTGCGCATTTTGCAACGCGCCAACCGCGCCGAAACGTTTGTGACACAAGGCAGGCCAACACCCATTGACGCACCAGAAAGCGGCCTGGGACTGCATCCGCTTACGCATCCAAATGATCTGTTCGCCGGCGAAAAAGCCGTGTTCATCGTGACGCTCGATGGGCAGCCCGCGCCCGACATTGAAGTGGAACTGGTGCCCGGTGGCCAGCGCTATCGCAACCAGGTCAATCAAATCACGACGACCACCAACGAGAACGGCGAGTTCGAAGTTACATGGCCCAATGCCGGACAATACTGGTTGCATTTCGAACATCGCGATCAAAAAACCTCGGTACCGCAGGCCCAATCCCGCAATATGACATACGCCGCCACGCTGGAGGTTTTGCCTGAATAATCTTTACCGCCTGCACGGCCTGAGCATGGGCACAAGCTGGTCGGCGCAACTTTACGCGCCGTCCCCGCCCGACTGCCGTGCTTTGCAAACCCGCATTGAGTCGCGCCTGCTGCAAATCAATGCGCAAATGAGCACCTGGGATGCCGACAGCCTGATCAGCAGAATCAATTCGGCCGACAAGGGCTGGTATGCGCTGCCCGACGACTTCTACGCCGTGATCAGCGCGGCACTGGCACTGGCAGAACAAACGCAAGGCGCATTTGACCCCACACTGGGCGAACTGATTAATTTGTGGGGGTTCGGCGCCGCAGGGCCTGTTTACGCACCGCCCCGTGCCGACGCCCTGCGCACGGCCTTATTGCGCAGCGGATGGCGTAAAACCGTTTTGAATCGACAGCATCACGCCCTTTGGCAGCCCGGCGGCCTGCACTTCGATTTTTCCTCGATTGCCAAAGGTTATGCCGTTGACGAAATGGCGCGCGTACTGGACCATGCCGGCATTCCTGATTACCTGGTTGAACTGGGCGGGGAAATGAAAGCCCGCGGCAAAGCCCAGGCAACGCGACCCTGGCGTGTCGATATCGAGCACCCCAACGCGCACACCCGTAGCACACGCGAAAACACGCACAACGAGCAGGAAACAGAGAACCCCGAATCGGCGTTTCCAATTGTGCTCGACAACGCCGCACTGGCGACATCGGGCGACTATCTGCGCAACTTCACCAGCAACCACACTCGGTACAGCCACACCCTGGACGGACGCACCGGCCAACCCATCGCCAACCAACTGGCCGCGGTCAGCGTCATTCATGAAAGCACCATGCAGGCCGACGCGCTAGCCACCGCGCTGCAATGCCTGGGGCCGCTGAACGGCTGGGCATTCGCACAGGAAAACGACCTGGCCGCGCTCTTCTTTATTCGCCGCAAAGATGATTACGAGGTAAGGTTCACGCCGGCGTTCGCCCGCAAGGCGGGTGCCGCACCGATGCGTAAAACCTGTACTGAAAACAAAGCGCTTTCATAACCCGCATTATTTTGGTTGTTGTGGCGGATCCACGATAATATCGCGCAGCATTTCAACCAGCCGATCAGCGTGATCGGGGTCCAGCTTTTGCAACACACGCTGCTGATGCGCCATGGCGCGATCACACAAGCCGCTGATAAGCCGCGTACCTTTCGGCGTAATTCGTACCACCGTATGGCGCCGGTCGGCACGCGCCGTTTCCAGCGTAACGAACCCTTTTGACTCCAGCCCGGGCAATACCTTGCTAAGCGTGGGCTGCTTGGTAACGGCCAGCTTGGCCAGTTCGCCCACGGTTTCTCCCTCGGCTTCAATCAGACTGCCCAGAATCCGCCACTCGGTTACCGTTAACCCCGCTTTGCGAACTTCAACATGGAACTCTGCCGATATACGGTGGCTGGCCAACGCCAGAACAGAAGCCAGGTAACGGTGTACAAAACGCTCGCCCATTGAAATTGTGAGCCTCTAAAATGAAAAGATCGTATGTTACGGGGTATGCTACGTCAATATAATGGTTTTTACGGATATTCAAACAGTTGTTTTATATAATCAAATATCCCCATTACATGAATTTTCATATTTTATCGCCAACGGAGTCTTACCATGGCAGAACGTTCGTTCAAAAAAGAAGTCCAGCAACTACGCATTGGCGCCGGCGAAGAGTTTCGCGGCGAAGGCATTCTGGCTGTTACCAAAGCCCTCCTGCAGTCGGGCGTGGGCTATGTCGCCGGCTATCAGGGCGCGCCTATTTCGCACTTAATGGACGTGCTCGCCGATGCGCAGGATATCCTCGAGGAACTCGACGTACACTTCGAGGCCAGTGCCTCTGAAGCCACGGCAGCCGCTACATTGTCGGCCTCCGTGATGTACCCCATTCGCGGGGCCGTTACCTGGAAATCCACAGTGGGCACCAATGTGGCATCCGACGCCCTGGCCAACCTGGCTTCGGGCGGCGTGACCGGCGGCGCGTTGATTATTGTGGGTGAAGACTACGGCGAAGGCTCGTCCATTATGCAAGAGCGCACCCATGCGTTCGCCATGAAATCGCAAATCTGGCTGCTCGACCCGCGCCCCAACCTGGAAAGCATGGTTCAAGCCGTGGAAGATGGTTTCCAGTTGTCGGAGGCCAGCAACACGCCGGTTATCCTACAACTGCGCATTCGCACCTGTCACGTGCACGGCCGCTTCATCACAAAAGAGAACAAGCGCCCGCCGTTCACGCTCACGCAGGCACTGGAAAGCCCCAAGCGCGATACCAGCCGCATCGTGTTGCCGCCTGCGGCCTACGAACATGAACACGAAAAAATTCGCGAACGCTGGCCTGCCGCCGTGAACTTCATCAAAGAGAAAAAACTGAATGAAGTCTTCGACGACGGCGACGTTAAGGACCTGGGCATTATTGTTCAAGGCGGCCTGTATAACGGTGCCATTCGCGCGTTGCAATTACTGGGCCTGGCCGACCACTTCGGCAACAGCCGCATTCCGCTGTATGTCATGAATGTGGCTTACCCGGTCATCGACGATGAAATCAACGAGTTCTGCCAGGACAAGAAAGCGGTCTTGCTGTACGAAGAAGGCCAACCCAACTACATCGAACAAAGCCTGAACACCATATTGCGCCATTCGGGCAGCAACACCATTATCTCGGGCAAGGATGTACTGCCCATTTCCGGCGAATACACCACTGCCGTCATGCGCGACGGCCTGCAGAAATTCCTAACCAACCAGCGCCCCGAACTGTTGCCCACCCTGGAAGCAACCACCCCTGCGGCGGCATCCAATGGCGGCAACGGGCAAGCCAATGGCAACGGTCACAACCAGGCCGATATGCAAGTGGCCGAAGTCACGCGCCCCAAGCCGGTGGTCAAGGAACAGCCGATCCACTTCCAGAGTTTTTCCAAGGAAATATCCGAAGTGGTGCCGGCCCGCCCGGCCGGATTCTGTACCGGCTGTCCTGAGCGCCCCATTTTCTCGGCGCTGAAACTTACCCAGGAAAAACTGGGCGAACACCATATTTCCGGCGATATCGGCTGTCACCTGTTCTCGGTTCTGCCACCCTTCAATCTGGGCGCAACCACCATGGGCTACGGCCTGGGTGCCGCCAGTTCAGCCGCCTTCAACGTGAAATCGTCAAAGCGCCCGATTTCCATCATGGGCGACGGCGGGTTCTGGCATAACGGGCTGTCCTCGGGCGTGGGCAATGCCGTCTTCAACAAGTACGACGGCGTCATTGTCATTATCGACAACTACTATTCGGCAGCCACCGGTGGGCAAGACATTCTTTCATCACGCGCCGACAATCCGAACCGCTCCACCAACAACCCCATTATTGAAGCGGTAAAAGGCGTTGGCGTGAAATGGGTGCGTGTGCTTGACCGCACCTATGCGGTTTCCAAAGTCCGCGACACATTCGAAGAGGCACTCACCACCAAGGAAGGTGGGCCGAAGGTGATTATTCTTCAATCGGAATGCATGCTGAACAAACAGCGCCGCATCAAGCCGCAATTCAACCAGGCGGTGAAAGACGGCAAACGCGTTATCAAGGAACGTTTCGGTGTCGACGGCGACGTCTGCACAGGCGATCACGCATGTATCCGTTTGTCGGGCTGTCCGTCGCTAACCATCAAAGACAGCGATGACCCATTGAAAGAAGATCCGGTGGCTTATATCGACAACACCTGCGTGGGTTGCGGCAACTGCGGCGAGGTTTCGCACGCAGCCGTTTTGTGCCCCTCGTTTTATCGCGCCGACATCGTGCACAACCCCAACAAGTGGGACTTGTTCAAATCACGCATGCGCCAACGCGTTATCGGCTTCCTGCAGTCGCGTCGTTCCCGTCAACTTGAACAGATTTCAATGTAAACCAACATCATGAGTCAAACAATACAAAACAACGTGAACCCCATCAAAATCGCGATTCTTGCCATGGGTGGCCAGGGTGGCGGCGTGCTGGCCGACTGGATCGTAACCATGGCGGAAAATGCCGGCTGGTGGGCGCAAACCACATCAGTACCAGGCGTGGCCCAGCGCACCGGTGCCACCATTTATTACCTGGAACTGTTACCGGAGCAGGCCGTCCAGGAAATGGGGCGCCAGCCGGCGCTTGCCCTTATGCCCACCCCGGGCGATGTCGACCTGGTAATTGCCGCCGAGCTTATGGAAGGCGGGCGCGCCATTCAACGCGGTCTGGTCAGCCCCGACCGCACAACCCTTATTTCTTCGTCGCATCGCGCTTATGCGGTGCAGGAAAAGTCGGCCCCCGGCAACGGCATTGTCGATGGCAATAAAGTCATTGATATCGGCAAAAAAGCCGCCAAGCGTTTTCTGTGTTTCGACCTGCAAAGCCTGGCTGAACAGGGCGGCAGCGTGATCAGTGCCAGCCTCTTTGGTGCCGTTGCCGGCAGTGGCGCGTTGCCCTTTTCCCGTGCAGACTTCGAAGCCACCATTGAAGCCGGCGGCAAAGGGGTAAAAGCCAGTCTGAAAGCCTTTGCACTGGCTTACGATGTGGCACAGAATGCACCCGAAATGCCCGACGCCATCGATACCGCGCCGCCACAGCGCGCCGTACCCGATACCGCCAAACATCCACGTGTAAAAGCATTGCTCGACGATATCCGTCAGAACTTCGCACCGGCGGCCCAGCCCATGCTGGTGGCTGGCCTGCAGCGCACCATGGAGTTTCAGGACCTGGCCTACGGCAAGGAGTATCTGGAGCACATGCGCGGCATTCATGCCCTGGACAAACAATACGGCGGCAACAACAAGAACTGGGCCCTGACCACGGCTGCAGCCCGTTATGTCGCGGTTGCCATGGCTTACGACGACGTTATCCGCGTGGCCGACCTGAAAACCCGGGCCTCGCGCTTCGACCGCGTGCGCGATGAGGTGCGCGCCAAGCCGGACCAACTGGTTCACACAACCGAATACATGCACCCGCGCCTCGAGGAAATCTGCGGCACCATGCCCACCTTCCTGGGCGAACGCATCGAGAACTCCGATTCGCTCAAACGGTGGCTGCAACCGCTGTTCCGCAAAGGACGCTTCCTGAACAGCACGTCGCTAACGGGCTTTCTCATGCTGTACGGCATGGCAGGCATGCGTCGCTTCCGTCGTACCACCTTGCGCCACAAGATTGAAATGCAGGGCTTTCGCGAATGGTTGAATTTGATCACGCAAACCGCACCCAGCGACTATGATCTGGCGGTTGAAATTGTGAATTGTCGCCGTTTGGTGAAAGGCTATAGCGACACGCACGCACGCGGTCAAAGCAAGTACCAGAAACTGATTCGCGCAGCACAAAGCCTCAATGGCCAAAGCAATGCGGCCCAGCGCCTGCTTGCACTGCGCAATGCCGCCCTGGCCGATGAGCAAGGCAGCAAACTGGACGCCCTGCTGGAACAAGGGGATAAAGCCTTAGCATAATTAAATCTGGAGCAGGAGTAAGGCCATGTCGTATCGCAATAACCCCGATGCCGTCAACGCGCTGGTGCGCCCGGCCGAGGTACACAAAGACCTGTTTATCAGCGACGAGATTTTCGAGCTGGAAATGACCCAGTTGTTCGCCAACACCTGGGTTTATGTCGGGCATGACAGCCAGATACCCAACACAGGCGACTTCTTCACCACCACGGTGGGCAATGAGTCGGTTGTCATGATTCGCGATGCCGACGACAGCGTTCGCGTGTTGTACAACCGCTGTCCGCACAAAGGCGTCATGCTGCTAAGCGACACCTATGGCAACGCAGGGCGTTTTTTGCGCTGCCCCTACCATGCATGGTCTTTCCGCTTGAACGGCGACCTGCTCGCACTGCCGCTCAAACGCGGCTACGACCCTGAAATTTTTGGTCAGACCGAAGCCCACAACGGCATGGCGGCGGTTGAAAACGTGCACAACCATCGCGGCTTTGTATTCTGTCGACTGAACCCGCAAGGCCAGAGTTTCGAAGACTTCTTCGGCGAGTCGCTGTCAACACTCGACAATATGATCGACCGCGCGCCCGAGGGCCGGCTTGAGGTGGCAGGCGGCGTATTGCGTTACATGCACAATTGCAACTGGAAAATGCTGGTCGATAACCAAACCGACACCTGCCACCCCATGATTGCGCATGAGTCCTCGGCCGGCACCGCGGTAAAAGTGTGGGAAGAAGCGCCGCAAGGCACGCCCAAACCCATGGCGGTCGAACAGTTCGCCCCGTTTGTTTCGTCTTATGAATTCTTTGAAGGCATGGGTATTCGCGTATGGGAAAACGGCCATGGGCACACCGGGGTCAGCAACTCCATTCATGCAGCCTATTCTGAAATACCCGGCTATTTCGAAGCCATGTGTGATGCCTACGGTGAAGAGCGTGCCAAAGCCATATTGGGCGACGTGCGCCACAACACCACCTATTTCCCCAACATCATGGTGAAAGGGCCGATTCAAACGCTGCGTATTTTCAAGCCCATTGCGGCGAACAAAACGCTGGTTGAATCCTGGACATTCCGCCTGGTAGGCGCGCCCGACAAACTCCTGGAACGCACCGTCATGTACAACCGCCTTATCAATGCACCCACCTCGGTGGTGGGGCACGACGATCTGGAAGTGTACGAACGCGCCCAGAAAGGGCTAATGTCGCGCGGGCGTGACTGGGTGAACGTGGCCCGCCTTTACGAACCCGGTGAAGAAGCGCGCAAGAATGAAGTGGCCAACGGCACCACCGAGTGGCAGATGCGCAATCAGTATCGTGCCTGGGCCCACTACATGACCACGAGCATGAAGGAGGTGTCATGAGCCAGTTTACCGATCAGGACATTGTCGATTTTGTCTATGCCGAATCGCGCATGCTCGACGAGCAACGTTTCGAAGACTGGCTGAACCTGTTTACCGAAGACGGCCGCTATTGGATGCCGCTGACGCACGACCAGACCGACGCGCGCCTGCATACTTCATTAATGGATGAAGACAAACTGCTGCTGCGCATCCGGGTCGAACGCCTGAAAGGCCAGCGCACGTATTCGCAACAGCCACACAGCCGATGCCACCATTTGCTTGCACGCCCCGAAATTGAAACGCAGCACGCATGGCACCAGCCCGATCAAGGGCAATACGTTGTGCGCACCGCTTTCCACTACGTCGAAGTGCGGCAAGACACCCAGACCCTGTACGCCGGCTGGACCACGCACGAATTGCGCATCGAAGACGGCGCCCTGCGCATCCGGCGCAAACGCGTCGACCTGCTCAACTGCGAATCCGCATTGGGTAGTATTCAACTTTTCATGTAGGAGCGATCGTGTCGAAAGTGGATACCGCAACGGCGGGTGTATCGGCAAAAACGGTTTACGAAGCGTTCTGCCAAACGGCTGCCCAGTGGCCTGACAATCCTTTCCTGTGCGTCATGCCGGAAACCGCACAGCATTACGACATCCCGGCCGGTGAAATCACGTACCAGTCGGCACTGAACAAGATCGATGCGCTGAAACTGGCCTACCGCAACGCGGGCTACGGCCATGGGCACCGTGTTGGCCTGCTGCTGGAAAACCGGCCGGCGTTTTTCCAGCATTGGTTTGCCCTGAATGCGCTGGGCGTATCGGTTGTGCCCATTAACGCCGACATGCGGGCCGCCGAGCTCACTTATTTGATCGGTCATTCGGAAATCTGCCTGGCCGTGGCACTGCCGCAGCGGCACGCCAGCCTGGCCGACGCAGCGCAACAAGCCAGCCGGCGGTTGGCACTGATCGGACCCGACGACGACATTCCACGGGCCAATGGCGCCGCCCCCCTGCACGGCCGGGAAATCAACACACAAACGGAATGCGGCCTGCTGTATACCTCGGGCACCACCGGGCGCCCCAAAGGCTGCATTCTCCCCAACGAATACTATCTGCACTGTGGCCACTGGTATGCCACGGTCGGCGGCATGGCGACCCTGCATGCAGGCAAAGAACGCATGCTGACGCCCCTGCCGCTGGTACACATGAATGCCATGGCCTGCTCCACCCTGGCCATGGTCACGACAGGGGGCTGCCTCATCGTGCTCGACCGATTCCACCCCCGTTCCTGGTGGGACACGGTGCGCGAATCGAAAGCCACGGTCATTCACTATCTGGGCGTCATGCCCGCCATACTGATGAAGGCCGAACCCTCGGCGCAAGACACCCGGCACAACGTGCGTTTCGGTTTTGGCGCCGGCATCGATCGCAGCCTGCATGAGCCCTTCGAAAAACGCTTTGGTTTTCCGCTGCTGGAAGCCTGGGCCATGACCGAAACGGGCTCCGGCGCAGTGGTCATCGCCAACCATGAACCCCGCCACATCGGCACCAGTTGTTTCGGCAGGGAACAGCCCGAGGTTCAGGTGAAACTGGTGAATGACGCGGGCCAGGATGCCAGTGTGGACGAACACGCCGAATTGCTGGTGCGTCACAGCGGGCCGAACCCCCGTTACGGCTTTTTTGCCGGTTACCTGAAAGACGAAGCCGCCACGCAGCAAGCCTGGGCCGACGGCTGGTTTCATACCGGCGATGTGGTGCGCCGCGATGCCGATGGCTATCTGCACTTTATCGACCGCAAGAAAAACGTGATTCGCCGCAGCGGCGAAAACATTGCCGCGGTGGAAGTGGAAGCAGTGCTGCTGCAGCATCCGGCGGTCAAAGCGGCTGCCGTGGCCGCCGTACCCGACCCGGTGCGCGGCGACGAGGTGCTGGCTTGCATCGTGACCGCCGAAGGCATCGACACCGACACGGCCGCAACGCGCGAACACACCGCGCACGACATTGTGAACTGGGCACTGTCGCAACTGGCTTATTACAAAGTGCCGGGCTACGTGGCGTTTGTTAGTGCCCTGCCCCTGACCGCGACCAATAAAATTCAACGCGGCGAACTGAAGAAAATGGCCCCCACGCTGCCCGAGACGCCCGAGTGCGTGAACACCTGCCATATGAAAAAACGCCAGGAGCCCGCATGAGCACGCAGCGCCTGGGCTACGACGGCATTGTCGTCACCGCCCCCGTCACCATTCCCTATGTGCGCTATTCCATTGATGCCGCGCACTGGTGGCTGGGGCGCGCATTAGGCGAACTGGTGAAATCGGCCGGCGTTGGCAAAACCGATATCGATGGCCTGTGCGTTTCCAGCTTCACCCTGGCCCCCGATACGGCCGTGGGGTTATGCCAGCACCTGGGCATGAGCCCACGCTGGCTCGACCACATTCCCATGGGCGGCGCCAGCGGCGTGGTCGGCATGCGCCGGGCCGCGCGCGCCGTGCAATCTGGCGATGCCGCGATGGTGGCCTGCATTGCCGGCGACGCCAACCATGTAGATTCATTTCGCAATACCGTCAGCCAATTTTCGCGTTTCGCCCAGGATGCCGTTTACCCCTACGGAGCGGGCGGGCCCAATGCCAGTTTTGCTTTGCTGACGCGCTATTACATGAATACCTATGGGGCCACGCGGGAAGATTTCGGCAAGCTGTGCGTGGCTCAGCGCGACAACGCCCTGCACAACCCCAATGCGCTCATGAAAAAGCCGCTGACGCTCGACCAGTACATGAACGCGCGCATGATTGCCGACCCCATCCACCTGTTCGACTGCGTCATGCCCTGCGCCGGCGCCGACGCCTTCCTGGTCATGCATGAGTCAAAAGCACAGGAACTGGGCCTGCCCTACGCACGCATTCTTTCCACCATTGAACGGCACAATGCCTTTGACGCCGATCCGATTCAATACCGGGGCGGCTGGGTCATGGATGTCGACGACCTCTACGGCCAGGCGGGCGTCGGGCCCAATGACATTGATGTCATGCAGGCCTACGACGACTACCCGGTCATTAACTTCATGCAAATTGAAGACCTGGGTTTCTGCAAAAAAGGCGAAGCCGCGCAATTCGTACGAGACAACACCTTTACCATTGACGGCAGCTTCCCTTTCAACACCAATGGCGGTCAGTTGTCGGCCGGGCAGGCCGGCGCGGCCGGCGGGTACCTGGGCACCGTGGAAACCATCCGCCAGTTAACCGGCCAGGCGAATGACACGCAGGTGAATAACGCCCAAGTGGGCCTGATCAGTGGCTTTGGCATGATTAACTACGATCGCGGCCTGTGCACGGCGGCCGCAATCCTGGCCCGGAGCGACACATGACGCAACCTTTAAGCAAGCCGCCCCGCAAGAACCCGGTTGCCCGGACACGCCAACCCACGCACCCACCGGCGGCACGCAGCCGACGTGCGCTGGGTTTAACCGCCGCCGCCGCACAAGGCGCATTCGAACTGCAAGTTTGCCAATCGTGCCACGCCGTGCAATACCCACCACGCGAGGTGTGTCATGAATGCCTGTCTGAACAACTCGAATGGGCCCCTGTAGATCCGGGCGGCACCTTGCTGGCCAGTACCACGCTGGATCACAGCAATGATCTCTATTTCCGCGAACGCCTGCCCTGGCGGGTAGGTACCGTAATCATGAACGCCGGCCCTTCCGTCGTTGCCCATGTGCATGGCGATTGTGCCGATGGCGACCCGGTTCGCTTAAGCCTTAAACTTGATCGCAGTGGCCAGGCCGTTATGGTGGCTTTGCCCGCTTCGCCCACCCCTCACATGGAAGATCATCCCGTGCTGCGTGAAAACACCTGTGATCCCAAGTTCCGCCGCGCCCTGGTCACCGACGGCAAAACCGCCATTGGCCAGGCCGTGGTAAAAGCCCTGCTGAACGCCGGGGCCACCACCGTGTTCGTGGGCGACCCCGAAGTCTGGAAAAAAGATGCCGCGTTCAATCGCTTATGTGAAGACGAGCGTGTTCAGGTGCATGCCTTGCACGTCACCGACATGGATTCAATTGAACGCATATCGCGTGAAATTGGCGGCAAAGTCGACATTCTGGTCAATACGGCCAACCACGAGCGCGAAGGCGGCATTCTGTTCAACCGCGATTTCATGAAAGCGCACGATACGCTGAACACCAATTGCCTGGGTCTGATGCGCCTGGCCCAGCATTTCGGCCCCGCCATGGCCGGGCGCGCCTCCGACGGCGTGAACAGCGCAGTGGCCTGGGTGAATATTCTGTCGGTTTATGCGCACATGAACCTGCCCTCGCGCGGCATGTGGTCAACCTCGCAGGCGGCGGCGCTGTCGGTAAGCCAATGCCTGCGCAACGAGTTCCGGCCCGCGGGCGTGCGCGTTGTGAACGTGTTTAGCGGCCCCGTCGACCACGAATGGGAACAACGCACGCCACCTCCACGCGTGCAGCCCGGCGCCATCGCCAAGGCGCTGGTGCAGGCGCTCAAGGAAGGCACAGAAGACGTTTACGTGGGCGATGTCGCCAAGGAAGTACAAGCCCTGCTCAAAGACAACCCGAAAGGGCTGGAACGCGAACTGGGGCAATAGTGCACTCACGCAATTAAGGATGAACCATGAGCACGACCGTTTTAGCGCAATTCATGGCTGAGCTTCTAAGCGGAAAGATCAGGCTGGTTGATTTAACCGAAACACTCACGCCCGACTTCCCCACCATTGTGCTGCCGCCCGAATTTGGCCAGGCCTGGCCTTTCCGGGTGGAAGAGATTTCCCGCTACGATGAGCGCGGCCCTGGCTGGTACTGGAACAATTTTTCCATGTCGGAGCACACCGGCACCCACTTCGATGCGCCGGTGCATTGGGTCAGCGGCAAAGACCAGCCCAACAACAGTGTCGATACCATTCCCATTGATGCGTTCATTGCCCAAGCCTGCGTCATCGATTGCTCGGCTGAATCGGCCGCCGACCCAGACTTTCTGCTAACCATTGATTTTGTAAAACAATGGGAAGAAAAACACGGCCGCATCGAGGCGCGCTCCTGGGTTTTCATGCGTACAGACTGGTCCAAGCGCGACAAACCCGGCGACTACCTGAACATGACCGACGACGGCGCCCATTCCCCCGGACCCGACGCCGAAGTCGTGCCCTGGCTCATCAAGGAACGCGACGTGCATGGTTTTGGCACGGAATCGGTGGGAACCGACGCCGGCCAGGCCCAGCATCTCGACCCGCCTTTCCCCTGCCACTACTACATGCACGGCAACAACCGCTACGGCTTGCAATGCATGACCAATCTCGATCAGTTGCCGCCCACCGGCGCGGTTATTTTTTCCGCGCCCCTGAAAATCCGTAGCGGTTCGGGCAGCCCCTTGCGCGTGCTCGCGCTCACACCGAATACATAAAACACAATTGCCGCAGGAGTTCTTACATGTCACAAAACCTGGTTGCCGTTGTTACTGGAGGCAGTGTGGGCATTGGTGCCGAAATTACGCACCAGATGCTGGATGCCGGCTATGAAGTCATTTCAATGGCACGCCGCGACCCTGAATTCAGCCACCCGAAACTCACCAGTGTCAAAGTCGATTTGCTTGACGCCAAAGCCACCGAGCAGGCCAGCCAGGAAGTGGCAAGCCAGCATGGCGTAACCCACGTCATTCACAATGCCGGGGTGATCTGGCCCAACCTGCTGCCCGATGTAAAGCAGGAAGAACTGCTCGGCCTGACGCAAATACATTTGGGCGCGGCCATTGCGCTGGTTCAGGCTTGCCTGCCCCATATGGAATCGCAACAGTTCGGGCGCATCGTACTCATGTCATCGCGCGGGGCGCTGGGGCTGCCCACCCGCACCGCCTATTCCGCCACCAAGGCCGGGATGGTGGGCATGGCCCGTACCTGGTCGCTGGAACTGGCAGCCAAGGGCATTACCGTCAATGTGGTGGCGCCCGGACCCATTCAAACCGATATGTTCTACGATGTCGTGCCCGCCGGCAGCGAACGTGAACAGAACATTGCCAAAGGCATTCCCGTTCAGCGCCTGGGCCGCGCCGACGATGTGGCCCGCGCAGTCATGTTCTTTTCCGACCCGGCCAACAGCTTTATTACCGGCCAGACGTTGTATGTATGCGGCGGCGCCAGCGTGAGCTCGGTCACCATTTAATAAAACGTGCAACCCACCCCAACCGAACGGCGCAATGTGCTGGTGCTGGCCAGCAGCCAAAGCCTGTTCACCATTACCACCATCACGGTCATGACGCTGGCCAGCGTCATCGGGCTCGAGCTAAGCCCCGATCCCGATCTGGCAACGCTGCCCATTGCACTGATGATGCTGGCCACCGTTTTCACCACGCTGCCGGCTTCATTACTCATGAAACGCATCGGCCGGCGCAACGGCTTCATGCTGGGCACATTGAGCGGCCTGATCGGTAGCGCGCTCATGCTGCTGGGCACGGCGCAAACCTCATTCTTTTATTTTTGCGCCGGCATGTTCATGATTGGTCTGTACCAGAGTTTCGCGATGTACTACCGGTTTGCCGCAGCCGACGTGGCACGCGCCGAATTTCGCAGCCGTGCGGTCTCTTACGTGATGGCAGGCGGCGTAATTTCGGCCATTGTAGGGCCATTGAATGCGCGCTTCGCGCTCGACTGGCTGCCGGCCATTCCCATGGGCGGCCCTTTTCTGGTGACCACGATACTGGCCGTGGCAGCCACCATACTGTTGCTGACCCTGCGAATCCCGGCACACCCGCCCGGCGAACCCATCGCCGGCAATAACACGTCTCGCCCGCTGGCCGTCATTGCGCGCGACGTCCGGTTCCTGCCTGCCGTTGTGGGCAGCAGTGTGTGTTTTTCGCTCATGGCCCTGTACATGACGGTGACCCCCCTGGGCATGCAGGAACAGGGCTTTGGCATGGCCTCCATTATTCCCGTCGTGCAAAGCCAGGTGCTGGCCATGTTTATTCCGGCCTTTTTCACCGGTACGCTGATCGCCCGCTTTGGGCTACGCCCCGTTTTATGGTGCGGCGTAGGGCTGCTGAGCATTGCCATGGTCATCGGCGCGCTCAGCCACACCGTGCCCCTTTACATGGCATCGCGCATCACGCTGGGTATCGGGTGGAATTTTCTGTTTGTCGGCAGTGCTGTGTTGCTGTCGCACACGCACCAGCCCGCAGAACGCGGCAAAGTGCAGGGGGTCAACGACCTGACCCTGTTCAGCCTGGTTACGGTCGGATCAATCAGCGCGGCGGCATTGCTGCAACGCCTGGGCTGGAACGGATTGCACCTGGCGTCGCTGATACCGCTGGGCGTTGTAGCCCTGTTGCTGCTGCGAATGCAATGGCGACGCAAAGCGCATTAACGCAGTTCGTACTGAAACGTGCTAACCACGCGCAAGCGCTTCACCTGCGAAGAAGGGTCGTCGTAGTTGGCACCTTCACCGAATATTTGAATCACGCCCTGGTTGGCGGACTTCAGCGGCCCCAGCGACGCGCCGGCGTCGGCGGCAAATTCTTCCGCCTGCTCACGGGCGTTTTTGGTTGCCGCCTCCAGCAACGGCGATTTATGCTCGTTAAACCCGCGCAACTGATACTGCGGCCCGCCGCCCCCTTCAATGACCAGACCGTCCTGAATAAGCGGGTCGACCCCCAGGGCCGCCTTGGCCACCAGATCAACACGCGCGGTTTTCACCAGCACCTCTCCCGTGCCGGTGTAACGAAACGGCTGGTCGGGCGCGGCGTATTCGCGTGAATAAACGTCCTGCACCTGCAGGGGCCGCACTTCCACCTCATCGTCGCTGAAACCCTGGCCTTTCAGAAACGCGACCACTTTTTCGCGATCGGCCGACAAGGCGCGTTGCACCGCGCCGAAATCGTTATCGGCCCGGCGAAACGTTAGCAACCAGGAGGCGTAGTCGCTTTTAACCTGGGTTTCCGCCAGGCCTTTTACCAGCACGGTACGATCGGCCATGCGAAAACGCTCCAGCCCTTGGCCGACCAACCAGCCGCCCCCTGCCGTACCGGCCGCCACAGCCACCAGAATTACCAATGCCAGAAATATCGTTGACGCACGCATGCCTTTTCCCCAGTTCAATTCATTACGCAAAGGGTACTGCGCGGCCACCCTTTGCGCAATAACACAGCCTCACGAAGGTGTGCCGTAACCGCCGCCACCGGGCGTTAGAATTTCAAAGCAATCGCCCGCGTCCAGTTCGGCGCTGTCGGCGTGCTTCATTTCCTGCACCCGGCCATCGGCGCGTATCACACGACTTTCGCCTTTGGCCCCCGGCTGCCCGCCCGCCGCACCAAACGCCGGATAAATCCAACCATTGGCCAGCAGAGAAACCGTCATCGGCTCCAGAAAACGCAAGATGCGAATACCGCCATCACCCCCTTTCCAGCGCCCTGCTCCGCCCGAGCCGCGGCGAATCTGGTAATTCTCCAATCGCACCGGAAAACGCAGCTCCAGCACTTCCGGATCGGTCATGCGCGAGTTGGTCATCTGGGTTTGCACGACCGACGTGCCATTGAACCCTTCAGTTAATTGGCCGCTTTCATCAAAACGCGCACCCGCGCCGGAACCGCCCGATACGGTTTCATAATATTGATGCTGGTCGTTGCCGAAGGTCACGTTGTTCATCGTGGGCTGACTGCCCGCATTGACACCCATGGCCCCGTACAAGGCGTTGGTTACGCACGTTGAGGTTTCCACATTCCCGGCCACCACGGCAGCCGGATAGCTGGGATTGAGCATCGAGTCATCGGGCACGATCAGCGTAATGGGCTTTAGCCCACCGGCATTGATGGGAATGTCGTCGTCGATCATCGAGCGAAACACATACAACACCGCAGCGGTGGTTACCGCACGCGGGGCATTGAAGTTATTCGGCAACTGTGCCGAAGTACCCGTGAAGTCCACCGTGGCACTGCGGCTGGCATGATCCACCGTCAGTTTCACTTGCACCCTGGCACCGTTATCCAGTTCCTGGGTGAAAGTGCCGTCTTTCAGTCGCGCAATGGCGCGGCGCACTGACTCTTCAGCGTTATTCTGCACATGCTGCATATAGGCATGAACGACGTCCAGGCCAAACGCATCAACCATTTTCAGCAACTCTTCGCGCCCTTTCTCGTTGGCCGCGATTTGCGCGCGCAAATCGGCCAGGTTCTGGTCGATATTACGTGCAGGGTAAGGCGCATTGGCCAGCAAGTCGCGCAACGCCTTCTCGCGCATGCGACCGCCCTCCACCAGACGGAAATTGGTGATCAAGACGCCTTCTTCGTCGATCGTGGTGGAATTGGACGGCATGGAGCCGGGGGTCAAGCCGCCGATATCGGCATGATGGCCTCGCGAACCCACATAGAACAGAATGTCGCGGCCCTGCGCATCGAATACCGGCGTCACCACCGTGACGTCGGGCAGGTGCGTGCCACCCGCGTACGGATTGTTCAACACATACACATCGCCCGGGCGCAATTGCCCTTCATTCGACGCCATGATTGCCTGAATACTGGCACTCATGGAGCCCAGGTGAACAGGAATATGCGGCGCGTTGGCCACCAGGTCGCCTTGGGCATCGAAAATAGCGCAAGAAAAATCCAGGCGCTCTTTAATGTTCACCGAGTACGACGTGTTTTGCAGCCGATACCCCATCTGTTCCGCAATCGACATGAACAGATTATTGAAAATTTCCAGCATCACCGGGTCGGCCTGCGTGCCGATGGCATAGCGCTGCGGCCTTGGCACCGCGCGGTCGAGCACGATATCGCCGCGCTCGGTAATGGTGGCACGCCAACCGGGGTCGATCAAGGTGGTGGCATTGGCATCGGTAATAATCGCCGGCCCCAGCAGCGCGTCGTTCACGCGCAAGTCGGCACTGCGATACAGCGGGCAATCACGCAATTCGCCTTCGGTATGAATGCGCACCGTGTCGAAAGCCTCGGGCTTTTCACCTTGCGTACGAGCCGCTTTCACAAATACGCCTGCCGCCTCACCCGACTCATCGCCAATGGCTTCGGCAACCACTTTTTCAATTACCAGACGGCGGTCGGGCATCAGGAATGAAAACCGCAGGGAATACGCTTTTTCAAACACGTCACGCATCGAAGCGGTGTTATCCAGCGGCACGGGCAACGACGTATCGGTGCCTTCATAACGCAAGTACAAGCGCCGCTCGACACGGATATGCGCCGATGAAATATGCTGTTCCAGCAATTCGTCGCGAGCCTTGGCCGACAGCTCATTGAGTACGAGTCGCGCCTGCGCTTCGCCCTCTTCATCCCAAACCGCTTCAATTGAGCGCTCGCGAATGGCGGTAGAGGCAGCCAGGCCCATGCCATAGGCCGACAACACACCGGCCAGCGGATGCACCAACACGCGCGGCATCGCCAGCGCATCGGCCACGCGGCAGGCGTGCTGGCCGCCCGCGCCGCCAAAGGTGGTGAGCGTATAACGGGTAATGTCGTAACCACGCTGCACCGAAATCTGCTTGATGGCGTTAGCCATATTCGATACGGCAATATTCAGGAAGCCTTCAGCCAGTTGCTCGGGCGTAGTGGGCTTGCCGGTGTCTTTCGACACTTGCTGCGCCAGTTCGGCAAAGCGCCGGCGAACCGTATCGACATCCAGCGGTTCATTGGCGTTGGGCCCGAACACAGAAGGAAAATGCTGCGGCTGGATACGACCCAGCATGACATTGGCATCGGTCACGGTCAGCGGCCCGCCGCGCCGATAACACGCCGGCCCGGGGTTGGCTCCGGCCGACTCGGGGCCCACGCGCAAGCGTGTGCCGTCGAAGTGCAAAATGGAACCGCCGCCGGCGGCAACAGTATGAATGCTCATCATGGGGGCGCGAATACGCACACCCGCCACCAGCGTGTCGAACGCGCGTTCGTATTCACCAGCATAATGCGACACATCGGTTGATGTCCCGCCCATATCGAAACCAATGACACGATCGTAGCCTGCCGCTTCCGACACACCGGCCATGCCCACAATGCCACCGGCCGGGCCGGAAAGCACGGAATCCTTGCCCTGGAAGGTATGCGCATCGGTCAGCCCGCCGCTGGACTGCATGAACTGCAAGCGCACGCCGGGCAACGCCGCAGCAACCCGATCAACATAACGACGCAACACAGGTGAAAGATAAGCGTCCACCACGGTCGTATCGCCCCTGGCCACGTAACGGATCAGCGGCGATACCTCATGCGATACAGAGACCTGCGTAAAGCCGATTTCACGCGCCAGCTCGCCCAAACGGCGTTCATGATCGGGGTTGCGGTAACCATGCATCAGGGCAATGGCCACGGCGCGAACACCAGTGTTGAAAACGTCTTGCAACTGGGCCCGCGCGGCGGCCTCATCCAAAGCAACAACCACATCGCCCTGGGCATCCAGGCGCTCGGCCACTTCCACAACCGTTTCATACAACAGTTCAGGCAGGATGATTTCACGGTCGAACAGGCGCGGCCGATTCTGGTAGGCAATGCGCAAGGCATCGCGAAACCCTTTGGTCACGAATAGCGCCAGCCGTTCCCCTTTGCGCTCCAGCAGGGCGTTGGTGGCTACCGTCGTGCCCATCTTGACCACGTCGATCTTGTCAGCGGGCACCGTTTCACCCGGCTGCACACCCAGCAAACGGCGAATGCCTTCTACGGCCGCGTCTTCATATTGTTCCGGGTTTTCAGACAGCAGCTTGGCGGTGATGATTTCACCATCGGGCTTGCGCGCCACAATGTCGGTGAACGTACCGCCCCGATCAATCCAGAACTGCCAGCGTTCTTTACCCAGGGGCTCATGTGTTGCAGAAACGTTATTCACTGTACTGATCTTTTTCTTGAGTTTTATTCGTCGATATCCAGGCGCTCTTTCACCGGCGCAATTTCCGAAACCAGGTCACGGATCCGGGCCTTGTTGTGCAAAGGTGAAACCTCGTGCTCCACACCGGGTTGCATACGGGCAATACAGGCATACACCACCTTGCCGTCGAACTCCATCATGCACTCTTTGCAGGCATTGGCGTTAATACAGGAATAACGAAACGCCAGGGAGTCATCCAGGTTTTCCCGCACCCAGCGCAAGCCATCCAACAGGGAAGCCGCCGCATCGTCGGGCAGTTCGTAGCGCTGGGTCACGGTTTCGCCTTTGCCTACACCGCGCTTCACATTCAACACAATGGTTTTATTGCTTGATTCAGTCATCGTTAACTCGCTCATTCGCGGGCTGTTCGCCCAACCTTATTCTGCCGGCACGGCCACTTCTTCAGCCTGATTTTCCGGCAAGCGTTCTACCGGGCGCTGGGTAATTGCCCATTGGCCATTCTGATAGCGCAGTACCTGATTCAGCACCCAGGCCTCATCCATGCCCGGGAAATCCTCGCGCTGGTGGGCGCCCCGGCTTTCCTTGCGGTTCAAGGCGCATTGCGTAACCGCTTCGGCCACCATCAGCATATTGCGCAAATCAAGGGCATCGATTTGAACCGGGTCTTGCGGACCATCTCCGGCCAGCGGCAAGGCATCCACCTCGACTCTTAAAGCAGCCAATGCTTTTTGCGCCTGCTCCAGCCCTTCCTGCGTACGGAAAGGGCCAACATAGGTTTGCATCGTGGACTGCAAGCGGGCAATTAACGCGGCCACGTTAGGCCGTTTGGCGGTGGCATCGGCTGTGGCCTGCAAGGTTTTCAATACCGGCGCGGCCAGGGTGTCCATATCGGCACGGCTGGCGGCGTTATTGGCCTGGGCGTAAGCCGAAGCGGCACGGCCGGCCTGCATACCAAAGGTAATGGCCTCGGTAATGGCATTGCCCGACAAGCGGTTCGCGCCATTGGCGCCGCCCACGGCTTCACCGGCGGCAAACAGGCCGGGCACATCGGTGCTCATGTCCAGGTTCACCCGCACGCCCCCCATGTGATAGTGGGCAATGGGCGCTACCTCAATCGGGCCTTTGGTCAGGTCAATGCCGTTGTCGGCCAGCTTCTTGATAATGGGGCCGAATGCCTCGCGCAGTTTTTCAACCGGCACGTGCTCGAAACTTAAATAGGCGCCCCCCGCAGGCGAACCCCGTCCGGCCTCGACCTCTTTCATAATGGCGTAGGTGGCGGCATCACGCGTTACCGTATAGCCCTTGTTCTCGCCCTGATGCCCATACTTTTCCACGAACTCTTCGCCCAGGCCGTTCAGCAGGCGCCCGCCCAGCTTATAGCGGAAGGGGTCCCACATAATGGGATCAAAGCCAACCAAACGCGGTGCCAGATGCCCAATGGGGAAGAACTGCACGAACTCCATGTCGAGCAATTCGGCCCCGGCACGCGCGGCCAGCGCATAGCCGTCGCCACCCATATTCAATGAAGCACTATTGCGCTTGTAGAGTCGCGTTAACCCACCCGTTGCCACAATGACCGAACGCGCGTTAATGACCAGAATATCGCCGGTGGTTAAATGCAAGGCCACCGCGCCCACGGCACGGCCGTCTTTCACCAGCAGGTCAACCACCAGGATATCGCCCAGGCGCGCGATATCGTCGTGCTTGGCGACCTGGGTGCGCAGGGTTTTCGCCACGGCAGGGCCGGTGTTCAGGTAATCGACATACACGCATCGGGGACGATCGTGGCCGGGCGCCTGCACCTGAACCATGTGGTCGTCCTTGCGCGCCCATCCGGTTCCCCAGTCGTCCATCAGGCGAATGGATTCCACCCCGTTTTCACACAAAAAGCGCGCCAGCGGTTCACTGCACAAGTCGCGCCCCGCCTTCAGGGTATCGGCATAATGGAACCGCCAGTCATCAGGCACCTGTTCACCCAACGCAACGGCAACCGTCATTTGCGCCATGATGGTTGCGCCGCCGCGGCCAATCAGGCTGCGGTCAACCAGCGTCGCCTTACGGCCCTCGTTCGATGCGGCAATGGCCGCACTCATGCCGGCACCGCCCGCGCCGATAATCAGCACATCGGTTTCAAGGTGTTGAATATGTCCAGAACTCATGCAGCCCCCAAATAAGCTTTTTGTACCGTTGGGTCGGCCGACAATTCTGCCGCCGTTCCCGAAATAATCACATGACCATGCTGCAATACATAAGCACGGTCGGCAAGCTCAAGCGCAATACGCGCGTTTTGCTCAACCAGCAAAATGCTTTGCCCGGCCGCTTTCCAGCGAAACAGAACCTGGTAAACCATATCGACAAACCGCGGCGACAAACCCATCGAGGGCTCGTCGATACACACCAGTTTGCCCCGACGCAGCCAGGCGCGGCCCAGCGCCAGCATCTGCTGCTCGCCACCTGAAAGTGTACCCGCAGCCTGACGGCGCCGTTCCGCCAGGCGCGGAAACGAACTGAACACTTCCTCCAGGTCGCGTTCAATGGCCTCTTTTTCATGGCGGCGCGGATACGCGCCCATCAGCAGGTTTTCGTAAACCGACATTTCGGGGAACACCCTGCGCCCTTCCGGCACGCTGGCCACGCCCAGGTCGATAACATCGGGAGACGACAAACCCTGGATCTCGCGGCCCTCGAGGATGATTCGCCCTTTTGAAGGCGAAACCAGCCCCAGAACAGACTTCAAGGTCGTTGATTTGCCGGATGCGTTGCCGCCCAGCACCGATACCACCTCGCCTTTTTGCATGGTTAAGTTCACGTCGAACAAAGCCTGCACGGCGCCGTAATGGACATCGATGTTTTCAAGTTGCAGAAAAGGCGTTTGCGAGGAAGTCATTGAAGAAGTCACGATTTAATCAGCCAAGATGTGCGTCAGACGCATTGTCACGCCGCTGGCGGCCAAGGTATGCCTCAACCACCTCGGGGTGGTCGAGCGCGTGGTCGGGGTCGCCCTGCGCCAGAATCTCGCCCTGGTTCAGCACAATCACGCGGTCGGCCACTTTGCGTACCAGCGACAGCTTATGCTCGACCACCAGAATACCCAGATTCGGTCGCATTTGCCGAAGCGCTATCAGCAGGTCGGTCAGTTCCCCCGTTTCCGTGGGATTCATGCCGGCCGCCGGTTCGTCAAGCAACAGAAAATCGGGTTGCGCCACCAGCACCCGCGCAATTTCCAGCCGCCGCCGGTTCGCATACGACAAACTGAACGCCGGCTGACTGCGACGCGGCCACAGCCGCTCGCCGAATAGTTTCAGGGTTTCTTCGGCCATGGCCTCCTGGGCCTGCACCCGCGTGCGCCAACCCGAGGTACCGAGCAAAGTGGCGAATAATTCATGCAACGGATTCACCAGGCGCCCTGAACCTGTGCGCAGCAACGGCGCCTGCGTACCCACCATCACGCTGTCCCACACCGATAAGGCGGGAAACACACGCGACGTTTGAAAACTGCGCCCGACACCCAGGCGCGCCACTTTTTCAGGCGGCAGGTGGTCGATGCGCCGTCCATTCAGGGCAATGAAACCCGACGTCAGGCGTTCAACCCCGCTCATCATTTGCAGCAGGGTTGATTTGCCCGCGCCATTGGGGCCCACCAGGGCCAGTGTTTCACCGGCAGGCAAAGTGAAGGTCACGTCGTTCACCGCCTTCACGCCACTGAAATGACGCGAGGCATGATCGACATGAAAGCCCATTGGAACGTTCTGACCGGTTTTTGAATGCATTTTCGAGCCTGCCATTACCGTGCCCCCAACAAGCCATGTGGCCGCCAACGCAGCGCCATCAGCAAAATGACGCCATACACAATCATGCGCCACTCAGAGAACCCGCGCAGCAACTCGGGAATGATCGTTAAAACGAAACCGGCCACGGCGGCACCGGTTAAATTACCCAAGCCGCCCAGAACCGCCATGGTCAGCATAAGCAACGAGGCCTGCACATTGAAGCTGTCGGGTGTGATCACATTCTGAACATAAGCGAACAGGCCGCCGGCTGCGCCAGCCATGGCGCCCGAGACGGCAAACCCCATCATTAAATAACGACGCACCGGCACCCCGGCTGCATGGGCGGCCAGACGGTCTTCCCGAATACCGCGCCACGTGCGCCCCATTTCAGAGTTAAGCAAACGCTGTGCCAGAAACAGACACACGGCCACCACCAGTGCCACAAGCCAGAACTTATGGTCGATGGCCGACAAGCGCAACCCACCCAGCAATTCGAAAGTGGGCGGGGGAATATTCAAAAACCCCATGGGGCCGCGCGTTACCGGCATCCAGGTCATAAAGACCAGGAAACCGATCTGGCCAATCGCCAATGTGCCCAGGGCAGCCGTATGGCCGCTTAACTTATACAAAGGCAACGAGGCCAAAGCCCCCACAATGGCGCCCAGTGCAATCGCCGCCGGCAACGCCAGTTCGGTGGGCAAGCCATGGGTATAGCTCATGACCGCCACCGTATAGGCTCCCACGCCGTAGAACGCGGCATGACCGATGGCCAGAATGCCCATAGAGCCCGACACCAGCGTCACGCTGGCCGCCAACAAGGCAAAAATCATGGCATACACCACGGCCTGCAAGGCATAGCTGCTGCTGACTACAAATGGCAGTAACGCCAGCACCGCACCAGCAATCAGAAAGCCCCAGGGCGGCAGATCAAACACCCTGTGTGCGCTGCGCTGGCTGGACGCCGAGGCCAGCAGGCTGGTGCTGGGCATGGCACCCGAGGCGCCCCCCGCACCACCCAGCGCGTCAAGACGGCGATCGCCCAGCATGCCTTGCGGACGAAAAAGCAAAAAGACCAGCAGCAGCGAAAACGCCGCGAGGTCGCGAAAGCCTTCGCCCAAATAGGCACTGGACAAGGTTTCCACCACACCCAGCGTCAACCCGCCCAATACGGCGCCGGGAATACTGGTAAGCCCCCCCAGCAAGGCGGCGGCAAAACCTTTCAAGCCAAAAGGCAACCCCATGGCCGGGAAAACGCTCTTGAAATACAGGGCAACCAGAATGCCGCTCAGCGCACCCAACGCACCGGCCAGCCCGAACGCCAACTGGCGCACATTGCTGGTGCGTACCCCCAGTTGCGCTGCCGCATCGCGGTCTTGTGCCGTGGCGCGCAACGTACGCCCCATCCACGAGGCCTTCAAAAACCAGGTCAGCGCAGCCGCAGCCAGCAAACCGAACGCAAAGATCAGGATATCGGTCGTGGTGATATAGGCGCGCCCGAAATAAAACGTATATTCAGGAAACGGAACCGGGAACGATTGCCCTTCGGGCGACCAGATAATTTCCGCCAGCTGGTCGATCACGATACTGATGGCCAGCGTTGACAGCACCGGCGCAATGAACGGCCCATTGGCCAATGGGCGCAAGGCCAGGCGCTCCAGCAACACGCCCAGGCCCGACACCAGCAGCACCGAAACCACGGCGGCAACCGGCAGCGGCCAGCCCAACCAGACCACACCCGTAAAGGCAAAAAACGCGCCCAGCATGAAGAGCGCGCCCTGGGCGAAGTTAATTAAGTTCGATACGCCGAACACCAGGCTGAAGCCCAGCGCAATCAGCGCATAAACCTGGCCAATGGCCAGCCCGTTCAATATCTGACTAAAAAATAATTCGATCATGAAATATGACATGACGAAAGCAGGCCCCTATGCAGGGGCCTGCTTTCATTCATGATGTCCGGTTAATCAGAATAGTTCGAACTTGCCGTCCTGAATCTGAATGAAAATGGGATCTTTCTTAACGTTACCAAACTCATCATACTTCGTTACGCCGGTTACGCCTTCATAGGCCGGGCCGTTCTCGAGCTCGTCGCGTACGTTTTCACCCGTTAAGGCCTCACCCGACTTAATGACACGGCGCACCGCTTCCAGGCCAACGCCGATGGCATCATACGCCAGGGCGGCGAATTGATCGGGGTTGCGCCCATACTTGGCTTTGTAGGCATCTACAAACGCTTTCTGGTCGGGATCGCCGGCAAAAAAGATCGTGTGCAACACGGTACCTTCGCCTGCTTCACCCGCCAGTTCGATGAACTTGGGCGAAGTGAGCGGAATACCGCCGCCCACCGGAATATCAATACCGGCCTGACGCAACTGCTGAATGAAAATAGACGCTTCCTGATACGGCAAGGCAAGAAAGACGCCATCCGGATTCAACGACTTTACCTTGCTGATAAACGGGCGGAAATCACGCGAACCCGGCTGCACGGCTTCCAGCAGCAGCACTTCACCACCTGCATCTTCAATGGCCTTGGCCGTTGCCTTACCGGTAAAGACACCCCAGTCGTCCTGGGAGTAGGGAATAACGACCTTGTTGGCACCCAGCTTTTCCTGAATGGTATCGGCGTTATACAAGGCCAGGACATCGTCGGTGTTGTTCTGGCGGAATTGATACGGGCTTTGCTTGCTGAAGTCGGGATGCGAAGACGTGGGGCTGATTTGCGGAATTTTCGCTTCGGCGAAAATAGGCGCCGCAGCCAGGGACGACGTGGTCGACCACGAACCAATGGCCAGCACCACGTTCGGCTCATTCACAATCTTGCGGGCCACGGTTGCCGCTTCCTGCGGCGAATTGCGGTCGTCTTCAACAATGAGGTTAACAGGGTGGCCTTCAATGCCCCCTTGCGCTTTAACCTGATCCAGATACAGCTCAATGGCGTTTTTGAAACTCGCACCGTATTCAGCAAAAGGACCTGAAAGGTGAGAGAAAAAGCCTACGTTGATGGGTTCCGGATCGGCTGCACGCGCGGTGCCTGTAAGCAAAGCCGGAATCAGCGCTGCCAGCGCCAAAGATCGAGTGAAACGCATAATGGAGCCCTCAGTAAATTAATCTGATATACATCATAACGCCAATAAGCCAACATTCTTAAAACATAAAGTTATAAGCAAATATAACTAAAAAAGGGCCGTGATGCCACGACCCTTCGTACTGCCATGCATGGTTCACTTCAGCAATGATTACAACCGCTGGGCATGAAAGGCCATGTGATCTTCCATGAAAGTGGAAATGAAGTAATAACCATGATCGTAACCTTCGTGGCGGCGCAAGGTAAGCGGCTGACCCGCTTTTTCACACGCTGCCTCGAAAGCCTCGGGATACAACTGCTCGGCCAGGAAATTATCGGCCAGGCCCTGGTCAACCAGAATACCTTCGGGAAACGGCCTGGATGATTTTTCCATAAGCAAGGAAGCGTCGTACTGCGCCCAGGCCGACTGATCGCTGCCCAGGTAACCACCCAAAGCCTTGTGACCCCACGGGCATTTTGTAGGCGAGGCAATCGGCGCGAATGCCGACACCGACTTGAACTTCGGATGGTGCCGTTGCGCCAAAACCAGCGCCCCATGGCCGCCCATGGAATGCCCGAAAATACCCGCACGCCCGGCATCGCCCGGCAACTGCGTGGTGGCAATGTTGAACAACTCATCAACCACATAGCTTTCCATGCGGTAATGCTTGCTCCAGGGTTCCTGGGTGGCATCCAGATAGAAACCGGCGCCCGTACCGAAATCCCAGCCGTCATCCTCGCCGGCCACGCCGGCGCCGCGCGGGCTGGTATCGCAGGCCACCAGCATGATGCCGTGCTGAGCGGCCAAACGCTGGGCGCCCCCTTTAATCATGAATGTTTCTTCAGTGCAGGTCAGCCCGGCCAGGTAAAACAATACGGGTACCTTGCCCGACTCAGCCTGCGGCGGGATATAGACCGAGAAACGCATCGGCAGGCCGATCGCGCTGGACTCATGTTTATAAAACCGCTGCACACCCCCGAAACTGCGGTGCTCGCTAACCTTTTCAAGTTCAACAGACATTCTTTACCTTTTTAACGTGCCGGGCACACGGGCCCGGCGTCGACAACGCATGATCTTAGTAAACGACAACCGAGCGAATCGACTCGCCTTTCTTCATGAGATCGAAACCGTCGTTGATCTGTTCCAGGCTGAGTTTATGCGTGATGAGATCGTCGATGTTGATCTTGCCATCCATGTACCAGTCGACAATTTTCGGTACGTCGGTACGGCCACGTGCACCACCGAAGGCTGAGCCTTTCCATTCACGACCCGTTACCAGCTGGAACGGACGGGTGGAAATTTCAGCGCCGGCTTCGGCCACACCGATAATAATCGACTGGCCCCAGCCGCGATGGCAGCACTCGAGTGCCTGGCGCATGACTTTGGTGTTGCCGATACATTCGAAGGAGTAGTCGGCGCCACCGTCGGTCAGTTGAATAAGATGATCGACCACATTCTCGACGTCGTTCGGGTTCACGAAGTGAGTCATGCCGAACTGGCGTGCCATTTCTTCACGGGCCGGGTTGATGTCGACACCGATGATTTTGTCGGCACCCACCATTTTGGCGCCCTGAATCACGTTCAGGCCGATACCGCCCAAACCGAACACCACCACATTGGCGCCCGCTTCCACTTTGGCCGTAAACAGTACGGCACCCACACCGGTGGTCACGCCGCAACCGATGTAGCAAACCTTGTCGAAAGGCGCGTCATCGCGGATTTTCGCCAGCGCAATTTCAGGCGCAACAATATGATTGGCGAATGTCGATGTGCCCATGTAGTGATGAATAGGCTTGCCGTCGATGCTGAAACGCGAAGTGCCGTCGGGCATCAGGCCCTTGCCCTGCGTGGCGCGAATCGCGGTACATAAATTGGTTTTGCGCGACAGGCACGATTTGCACTGACGGCACTCAGGTGTGTACAAGGGCACCACGTGGTCGCCTTTTTTCAGCGATTTAACGCCCGGGCCCACATCCACGACCACACCGGCACCTTCATGGCCCAGAATGGAAGGGAAGATGCCTTCAGGGTCGGCGCCCGACAACGTGTAATAGTCGGTATGGCAAATACCGGTTGCCTTGATTTCAACCAGTACTTCCCCCTCTTTCGGGCCGTCCAGGTCAACCGTTTCAATTGTTAACGGCTCGCCGGCTTTCCAGGCCACGGCTGCTCTTGTTTTCATGCTCACTCCTAATAATAAAAACGAATAATTGGTTTTTAGAGCCTCAATAATAACAACGTGGCACACAAACCCGTAAGCGAAAAACGCCTTGGGGTTTGCTGCCACGCTTGCAAAAGGTCATGATACACAAAGTAGGAGGGGGTACCCTACAAGGGGTTACTCAACCAGCGAGATTTCCCCGTCCTGAATCCGAACCAGGAATGTGTTGGGATAGCTTTGGCCGCTTTCGCGCCCTTGCGGACCCGACTTGCGAAACGCTATCGGCCCGTTCAAGCCTGTTAACTCAACTTCCCAAAGCGCATCGCGAATTTTCTCTGAATCAACCTCACCCGCTTTTTCAATGGCGGCTGCAACCGTGCGCACCGCATCAAAGCCACGGAAACTTTCGGTCAAGCCGGCTTTCTCCAGCCCACGCCTATTCCATTCCTCAACGAAGAACTTCGCTTTATCCGGGTCGGCCGACGCCTCGGGGAACCAGGGCGCAAACATCACATTGTGCATAGTGCCTTCGGCTGCACCGCCGGCGTGCGCAATAAGCTGATCCGGGCTTTGCGAACCGCCCAAGGTGATGATGTTCTCTTTTTTCAGACCCAAGCCTTCAGCCTGCTTGAGCACCAGAGTCAGCTGCTCCACCGCCGTCACAATAAACAGGGAGTCGGCGTCGGAACCGCGAATCTCGGACAGCTGCGAGGACATATCCTGGGCGTTGTGGTCCATGGTCAGCACCTTGCCAACCTCCAGGCCCTTCTCTTTCAAAATGCGCTTGACAGAATCAGCCGATCCCAGGCCCCAGTCGTTATTAACCACCAGGATGTCAGCCTTCTTTATCCCCAACGGTTCAATATGTCGCGAAAAGCTGGTGGCCTCCATATCATTGGTGGGACTGATACGAAATACATAGGGGTTGCCAGACGTTGTGATTTTATCGGCACCGGCCGTTTCCACCACCATCGGGATCTTGTACTCCATGAGCTTGGGTAAGGTCGCCAGCGTGAAAGTCGACCCCCACGACCCAATCATCACGGGCACCTTGTCACGCACAATCAACTTCTCGGCCGCGTTGGCCGATTCCGTTGGATTACTCTTGTTGTCGGCAACGACCAGCTCCAGCTTCTTATCCAGCACCCCGCCATTATTGTTAATGTAATCAACCGCAATCTGCGCACCATTAAGCACGAAATTGCCGGAAGCCGCCACAGAACCGGTCAGCGGTTGAATAATGCCAATTTTGATTGTCTCTTGAGCATACGCAAAAGACGCCACACCCAGGCCTAAACAGCTAGCCAAAAGCGTATTCCGAATGAACTTCTTATACATCTATTTCTCCTGTCTGAGCGGCGCAGGGCGCGGCATAAGCCGGCCCGGTTCCGCGTTATAAGCCCTAATACTTAAGATGCTGCTGTCATTCCTACACACTGTTGCTACTTACACTGTTGCTACACACACACTGCTGCTGTCACACTTTCACATACACATCACTGCCAACAACCTTCACCGGATACACCTGAATCGGCTCGATTGCCGGTCTGCACATTGCCTGGCCCGTTCGAATATCGAAACGCGCCTGGTGCAATGGACATTCAATTTCACACCCTTCCAGATAACCTTCGGCAAGGTGCGCAAACTCATGACTGCAAATACCGTGAGTTGCGAAGAACGACCCATCTACCCTGTAAAGGGCAACCGCCGTTTCACCAACCTGAACACCAAGGGCCTCCTCATCTTCCAGGTCGCCGGTCTGCGCCACGCATACCCACTCGGACTCCAGCTTCTCGATATCGGTACTCATACAACTCCTTACAAGGGATAAACAATGGAATTGGGTACGAGGTCGCCATCGAAGACACAGACGCGTTCTTTGATCTTGAGCGCCTGGCCGTCTTCCTGCCTGACCAGTACATCCAGATAGCGCCCCGTGTTGAACACTTCGGAAAACGTATCGTCACGCGACCTCACCACCAGATAGTTGGCCTCGGCATGAATCGTGTTGTCTTGAACGTGATGAATACGGGGCGGGCTGACAATATGCCGCTGGTAATAGGGCACATGCATAATGGTGTCGTTCATGCCATGCACACGATCTTTCAACATCGCCTGGCCCTCAAGCTGAAGCGTCGACATCGGTTTCTTTGCGTCAAAGTTTTCGCGCGAGACAATGCGATACAGGCAATCATCCGTAAAGAAGTCACGCCACTTTTCGAACTTGGTGTTGTCAACGCAAAAGACATAGTCGCTATATAAATTCTGTACTTCCAGTTGCAGCTTTACGTCATCCATCCTCAGATCTCCATCACTTTTCGGTAGTAGTGATACATGCCCCGTATCAGGGTTTCGGAAACATGCGTATCCGTGTCCTCAACATCGCGCCCGCCCAACTGCACCAGGTGCAACCCGTCTTTATCGGTATGCATGTTGTCTTGCACCATGCCCATCACTTCACTGTCGTCACCCGAGACAAATCCGGCCGGGCCAAACAAATTAGCCTGATACAAACGGCGCTGCGTCATGTCGGCCGTATCTTCTTCGAAACCGATATGCGTCCAGATGTAGTCGAAGTTGCGCGGCCCGCGCGGGATCACCTGGCGCATTGCAACCGAGTTAATCTGCTGCTGAATAATCAAGCTGGGGAAAAGGCTTTGAATCACGGCGCTCGGGCCGTTCCACCATGTCTCGTCTTCCACATCAAGAAAGCGACCGTCATTCAATTTCAAGTCTTCACGGAAACTGGCCACGCCCGCCGTTGCCTCGCCTTTGCCGCCCTGGTTGCGTACCGTCACCATGGCTGAATGACGGCGCTGTTCGTCCATGACGTTTTCACATTCGTTATCGGCGCGCCACAAGCCAAAGTTCACAAACCAGGTGTGCAGCAACCCAGGGTGATAACAATCTTTCAGGTTTTCATGAATCAACTTCCAGTTACCCGGTACGCGCTGGCGGTTATAGCCAAGCACGGTCAGTTTGCGTCCGTTGAATACCCGGTCGAAGTACTTCAGCATCGTGGGGCCGAGAAAGGTTTCGAAATCTTCCACTTCCGGATCGAAGCTGGCGAACACAACACCATTTCGCTCGGTAACCCCCAGCTTGCGCAGGCCATGTTCGTTGCGCTTGAAGTCAGCGGGCATCCCGCCTTTGCCTTTGATACCCCGCATATAGGGCACGCCCAACAAATTGCCCTTCAAGTCGTAATTCCACTGGTGATAAGGACAAACGAACTCTTTGCGATTACCCGTGGCCTCGCGGCAAAATTGAACGCCGCGATGCGCACACCGGTTTTCAATCACGTTCACAGCGCCGTTTTCATCGCGCACCATCAGCACGTTGCGTTCACCAATCCAGGTACGCTTGAAATCGCCGGCATTCGGGATCTCACACGACAACCCCACGTAACTCCAATGGGGACCGTAAAACAATCGCTCCAGCTCCCGCTGATAAATTTCCTCATCGGTGTATAACCAAAACGGCACGCGGGATGTGCCCTGTGTTTTCCAGACCTTCGGCTCGGACACCGGCGGCAATGGACGTGGATCGTTCATGTCTACTCTCCTGTGGGTTGTTTTAGCGATGTTGCCAACCCTGCTTCAAAATTCGCCTGCGCAGCGCCATGCCCACTACTTAACGTTGATACCATTTCCACTACCTCGTATTATTGAGAGGTGTATGTTGCAGCGCAGATGGCAAAGCAGGTGTAGCGCGCTTATGTGCCCAATGTATTAGCCACCTATCCGGGTGTCCATGTCGTATTGGTTATGTCGTGTATATGAAAAAATGAATATTACGGACCTGAACATCAAGCTTTTGCTCACTTTTGAAGCAATGATTGTGCACCGCAACGTGACAGCCGCTGCAGAATCCATCGGGTTGACGCAACCCGCACTGAGCGTGTGTCTGAAGAAATTGCGCAAGATGTTCAACGACCCTTTGTTCGTGCGTACGTCGCATGGAATGGAGCCCACCGCGTTTGCACAAGGGCTCAAGGAACCCATTCTTGAAGCACTGGGTTTACTGCGCCAATCACTCACTCACGACCACCCTTTCGACCCCAGTACATCAACGCGCACTTTCAACATCATCATGACCGATATTGGTGCGCGGGTTTTTTTGCCTGCCATGCTCATGGAGTTGAGTCGGGTGGCCCCTCACGTCAACCTGAACACCGCACAAATGCCGGTAAGGGATATTCGCGAGGCACTTGAAACCGGGGAAACGGATTTGGCGCTGGGCTTTATTCATGGTCTTTTCGCCGATAGCTACCAACAACAGCTTTTCCGCCGGTCTTACGTTTGTATTGTTCGGCGCGACCACCCGAAAATCAAAGACACCATCACGCTCGAGAACTACCTGAACATGCCGCACGCCGTGGTGTCGGCACCCGGTTCGGGACACGATATTATTGAAAGCATCCTGGTCAAGAAGGGCTACCACAGAAGGGTTGCGTTACGCCTGTCGCATTTCCTGGCCATTCCGCTTATCGTTGCCAGCACGGATTTAATCGTGACCATTCCCACCATGCTGGCCGAATCCTACTCGGTCGTGAACAACATCAAAGTTATCGAGCCGCCCATCGAGTTTCCGGAATACACTGTTTCACAGTATTGGCATGCCCGGGTGCACAATGATCCCGGCCATCGCTGGCTGCGCGAACTGGTTTATCGCATGTTTCACGACAACGACCTCAGCCTGGAACACACACGATCCGAATTCGGCCTGTAGGCCTTTTAGCAACCCGGCATCATTCTTATGGCACGCCTGGCACGACTTTACGCTCCCAACACACCGCAACTGGTACAGGCCTATTTTGTCGAGGCCCTGGCCGGCCCTAACGAAGCCACGCCGGTCGAGCCCCTGGATATGTTGTCGGGCTGGTTGCAGCATTGCGCGCAGGAACATCATGTTGCGATACATGGCTGGGCATTGCTGACCGATCGCCTTGTTTTCCTGGCAACGCCCGCACAGCGCCCCGGCATTGCCCGGCTGATGCAGGCCATCGGGCGGCGCTACGCCACCCGGTTGAAAACAGGTCGCGTATTCGAAGGTCGTTATCGCAGCGCACTGGTCGAACCGGGGAAGTGGGTTTTGCCTGTGCTGGTATGGCTCGACACCCAACCTGTCCAGCACGGGCATGTCGACCATGCCGAAAACTGGCCATGGTCATCGGCGGCGTATCACACCGGTTTGAATCTGAAGCCCAACACCTGGGCAACCGACCATGCCGACTACTGGGAACTGGGCAACACCCCGTTCGAGCGCCAGGCCACCTTCAGAGACCTGTTGAACGAAAACCTAAGCGCCGCCAGGCGCCAGCAGATTGAAAAAGCCCTGTTTGGCCAATGGGCGCTTGGCGATGAAACATTCCTGCACAACCTGGCGCCCATTGTCAGTCGTCGGATCACACCCGCAAAGCGCGGCCGCCCGCGCAAGAAAGCCAGCCCCGCATCGTAAATAACAGCGCGGCCATAACAGCGCGGCCGCCGGTTGCCTCTACATTACCCCCGTTTGTCTTGCACACGGTACTGGTTACCGGAAATAACCGTGTTTTCAAGACGTTTTCTGTAAATACATTAATACTTTCATTAAGTTAAAGTGCGTCCCTATTTATTTAATATTTCCTGGCGATTCTTATAAATTAGGGACGCACCCTAATTAAAAATGCTTGCCAAGTTGCTGATATCGCGTTAATTTCTAGGCCTTCGCCGCGAAATCAATGCGGAAAAACAGGAGTTTTCTATGTCTAACCATCCTGCAACGCTGGTCGCCCAGGAAGTGGCTATCGATGCATCACGCATCGGCCTTCCCCGCGCACAAGGCCTGTACAACCCCGTTAACGAACACGACGCCTGTGGTGTGGGTTTTGTCGCCCACATCAAAGGCAAGGCCACGCATGCCATTATTCAGCAAGGCCTGAAAATTCTCGAAAACCTCGACCATCGTGGCGCCGTAGGCGCCGACGAACTCATGGGCGACGGCGCGGGTATTCTTATTCAAATTCCCGATGCCCTGTATCGTGAAGAGCTGTCCACGCAAGGCATTGAACTGCCACCTCCGGGCGAATACGGTGTCGCAATGGTATTCCTGCCCAAGGAAACGGCTTCACGCCTGGCCTGTGAGCGCGAACTGGAACGCGCCGTGCGCGACGAAGGCCAGGTCGTGCTCGGCTGGCGCGACGTACCCATTGATTCGGAAATGCCCATGTCACCCACGGTAAAAGCCGTGGAACCGGTCATTCGCCAGCTTTTCATTGGCCGCGGCACCGACATCATGGTACCCGACGCACTGGAACGCAAACTGTACGTTATCCGCAAGGCAGCCAGCCACGCCATTAACCGCATGAAGCTGGCGCACGGCCAGGAATATTTCGTGCCGTCCATCTCCGTGCGCACCGTCGTCTACAAAGGCCTGTTGCTGGCCAACCAGGTGGGCCTGTACTACCGCGACCTGGCCGACACCCGCGCGGTATCGGCCCTTTCGCTGGTACACCAACGCTTTTCCACCAACACCTTCCCGGCCTGGCCATTGGCCCACCCTTACCGCATGATCGCCCACAACGGCGAAATCAATACGGTGAAAGGCAACTTCAACTGGCTGCGCGCCCGTGAAGGCGTCATGCAGTCGGCCGTACTGGGCGACGACCTGAAAAAGCTGTACCCCATTGTGTACGAAGGCCAATCCGACACGGCCACCTTCGACAACTGCCTGGAACTGCTGGTCATGTCGGGCTACTCATTGGCTCACGCCATGATGATGATGATTCCTGAAGCATGGGAACAGCACACCGACATGGACGAAAGCCGCCGTGCTTTCTACGAATACCATGCCGCCATGATGGAACCCTGGGACGGCCCCGCCGCCGTAGCCTTTACCGACGGGCGCCAAATCGGCGCCATGCTCGATCGCAACGGCCTGCGCCCCGCCCGCTACCTCATTACCGACGACGACCTGGTCGTCATGGCATCGGAAGCCGGTACGCTGTCCATCCCTGAACACCGCATCGTCAAGAAATGGCGCCTGCAGCCCGGAAAAATGTTCCTGATCGACCTGGAACAGGGCCGCATCATCAACGACGACGAAATCAAGGCTCGTCTGTCAAATTCGCGCCCCTATCGCCAGTGGATCGAGCGCCTGCGCATCAAGCTCGACACCTTGCCCACGCCGAAGTACGACGAAAAGCCCGAGTCGAACGTCTCGCTGCTCGATCGCCAGCAGGCTTTCGGCTGGACGCAGGAAGACGTTAAGTTCGTACTCGAGCCCATGGCCGCCAAGGGCGAGGAAAGCACCGGCTCCATGGGTAACGACATCCCGCTGGCCGTGCTGTCGAACCGACCCAAGCCGCTTTACAACTACTTCCGCCAGCGTTTTGCGCAAGTAACCAACCCGCCTATCGACCCCATTCGCGAGCAACTGGTCATGTCGCTGGTGTCGTTTGTCGGGCCCAAGCCCAATCTGCTCGACATCAACAACGTCAACCCGCCGCTGCGCCTGGAAATCCATCAGCCCGTGCTCGATTTCGACGCCATGGCGCAAATCCGCAATATCGAAACCATTACTTCGGGCAAGTTCCGCAGCTATGAGCTCGATATTACCTACCCCATTGAGTGGGGCTCCGAAGGCATCGAGGCCTACCTGGCCTCCTTGTGCGCCAACGCGGCCGACGCTGTGCGCAGCGGCTACAACATTCTGGTGGTCACCGACCGCAAGGTCGACGCCGAGCGCGTCGCCATCCCGGCCCTGCTGGCCACGTCGGCCGTGCACCAACATTTAATCCGCGAAGGCCTGCGTACCAACACCGGCCTGGTGGTGGAAAGCGGCACGGTACGCGAAGTGCACCACGTTGCCTGTCTGGCCGGCTATGGCGCGGAAGCCGTTCACCCTTACCTGGCCCTGGAAACCCTGGTGTCTCTGGGCGACGGCGAAAACGCCATCAAGAACTACATCAAGGCCGTTGGCAAGGGCCTGAACAAGGTCATGTCCAAAATGGGCATCTCCACCTACATGTCGTACTGTGGCGCGCAAATCTTTGAAGCCGTCGGCCTTAGCACCCCCCTGGTCAACAAGTATTTCCTGGGCACGCCCAGCAACGTTGAAGGCATCGGCATCTTTGAAGTGGCTGAAGAGGCCCTGCGCATACACAAAGCCGCGTTCAGCGACGACCCTGTCCTGGCGCACGACCTGGAAGCGGGGGGTGAATACGCCTTCCGTGTCCGCGGCGAAGAGCATATGTGGAACCCCGAGTCCATTGCCAAGCTGCAACACTCCACCCGCGCCAACAACTACAACACCTACAAAGAGTACGCCCAACTCATTAACGACCAATCCCGTCGTCACATGACACTGCGCGGCCTGTTTGAGTTCAAGGTCGACCCATCCAAAGCCATTGCGCTCTCGGAAGTGGAACCGGCCAAGGATATTGTCAAACGCTTTGCCACCGGCGCCATGTCGCTGGGCTCCATTTCCACCGAAGCACACTCGGTGTTGGCTGTTGCCATGAACCGCATCGGCGGCAAATCGAATACCGGCGAAGGCGGTGAAGACCAACGCCGCTATCGCACGGAAATGAGCTCCGGCAAAAGCCCGATCAAAAAGGGTGACACCCTGGGCTCTTTCCTGGGCAAAGATCTCATCGAAGCCGACATCGCCCTGCAGGCGGGCGACTCCCTGCGCTCGCGCATCAAGCAAGTGGCCTCGGGTCGTTTCGGCGTATCGGCCGAATACCTGACCAGCGCCGATCAGATCCAGATCAAAATGGCCCAGGGCGCCAAACCCGGCGAAGGCGGCCAATTACCCGGCCACAAGGTGTCCGAATACATTGCCAAGCTGCGCTTCTCTGTCCCCGGCGTTGGCCTGATCTCGCCGCCCCCACACCACGACATCTATTCCATCGAAGACCTGGCCCAGCTCATTCACGACCTGAAGAACGTGAATCCGAAGGCGGCTATTTCCGTGAAACTGGTGGCCGAAGTAGGCGTTGGCACCATTGCCACCGGTGTGGCCAAGGCCAAGGCCGATCACGTGGTTATTGCCGGCCACGATGGCGGCACCGGCGCCTCGCCATTGTCGTCCATCAAGCACGCCGGCTCCCCGTGGGAACTGGGCCTGGCCGAAACCCAGCAAACACTGGTATTGAACGCCCTGCGCAGCCGTATCCGCGTACAGGCCGACGGCCAGATGAAAACCGGACGCGACGTGGTCATCGGCGCGTTGCTGGGTGCCGATGAATTCGGTTTTGCAACTGCACCGCTGGTTGTGGAAGGCTGCATCATGATGCGCAAATGCCATCTGAACACCTGCCCGGTGGGTGTGGCAACGCAAGACCCCGTGCTGCGCAAGAAATTCTCCGGCAAGCCGGAGTACGTGGTGAACTACTTCTTCTTCGTTGCCGAGGAAGTGCGTGAAATCATGGCGCAACTGGGCATCCGCACGTTCGATGAACTCATCGGCCGCGCCGACCTGCTCAACACGGCACCGGCAATCGATCACTGGAAAGCCAAAGGGCTCGATTTCTCACGCGTATTCGAAACCATCCCCAGCGACGAGCCACTGTATCAAACGCAAGTTCAAGACCACGGCCTTGACAAAGCGCTGGATCACATGCTGATCGAACGCAGCAAGCCCGCCATTGAAAAAGGCGAAAAGGTTTCGTTCATCACACCCGTGCGCAATCGCAACCGTACCGTAGGCACCATGCTCTCGGGTGTGGTAGCCGCCAAATACGGCCACGACGGCCTGCCCGACGACACCATCCACATTCAGTGCAATGGTACGGCAGGGCAAAGCTTCGGCGCCTTCCTGGCACACGGCATCACGCTGGACCTGGTCGGCGAAGGCAACGACTACGTCGGCAAGGGCTTGTCGGGTGGCCGCATTATCGTGCGCTCGCCCAACGACTTCCGTGGCCCCGGCCCCGAGCACATTATTGCCGGTAACACCGTGCTGTATGGCGCACTGGGCGGCGAAGCCTATTTCAACGGTGTGGCCGGCGAACGTTTCGCCGTGCGTAACTCCGGCGCAGCCACCGTGGTGGAAGGTACCGGCGACCACGGCTGCGAATACATGACCGGCGGCACCGTTGTCGTGCTGGGTGAAACCGGCCGCAACTTCGGCGCCGGCATGTCGGGCGGCGTAGCTTACGTTTACGACCCTGAAGGCGTATTCGAAAAGCGCTGCAACCTGGCTATGGTTGACCTGGAACACGTGCTTGCACACACCGAGCAATCGGAGTCGGTGGATATCGAAAACTGGCACAGCATGACCAGTGGCGGTGAGCGTGAAACCGACGAAACCATTTTGCGTCGTTTAATTGAAAACCACTACCGCTACACCGGCAGCCTGCTGTCGCGCGACCTCATCAGCGATTGGTCACGCGCCCGCAAGGCCTTCGTGAAGGTCATGCCAAAAGAGTATCGCCGCGCCCTGAAAGAATTATGGGCCGCCGCGAACCCCGATCAAATTGCTGCCTAAGGAATAGAACAATGGGCAAAGTTACTGGATTTCTTGAATTCGACCGCCTTTCCGAGGCGCAGGAAGCACCCAAAGAGCGTGTAAAGCACTGGAAAGAGTTTGTTATTACGCTTTCCGATGAAGACGCCAAGGTACAAGGGGCGCGCTGCATGGACTGCGGCATTCCCTTCTGTATCACCGGCTGTCCGGTGAATAACATCATTCCCGACTTCAACGACCTGGTGTACAAGCAAGACTGGGCACGTGCGCTGGAAGTGCTCCACTCCACCAACAACTTTCCGGAGTTCACAGGCCGCATCTGCCCCGCCCCTTGCGAGGCCGCCTGCACCCTGAACATTAATGACGACGCGATCGGCATTAAATCCATCGAACACGCCATTATCGACAAGGGCTGGAAAGAAGGCTGGGTTACCGCCGAGCCCCCCAGCCGCAAAACCGGCAAGAAAGTAGCCGTAGTGGGTTCCGGCCCCGCCGGCCTGGCCTGTGCACAGCAACTGGCCCGTGCAGGCCATTCCGTGACGGTGTTTGAAAAGAACAACCGCATCGGCGGCCTGCTGCGTTACGGCATCCCCGACTTCAAAATGGAGAAGTCGCACATTGACCGCCGCCTGGCCCAGATGGAAGCCGAAGGCGTGGAGTTCCAGCCCTCTACTTACGTCGGCAACGAAGCCGACGCAGACGACGGCCTAACCGTACGCACACCGGAATCGCTGAAAGAAGAATTCGATGCCGTAGTGCTCACAGGCGGCTCGGAAACCCCACGCGATCTGCCCGTTACCGGACGTGATCTGAATGGCATTCACTTTGCCATGGAGTTCCTGACCCAGCAGAACAAGGCCAATGCAGGCGACCACATTGCCAAGCAGATTTCGGCCAAAGGCAAGCACGTGATTGTGATCGGTGGCGGCGACACCGGCTCCGACTGCGTTGGCACCAGCCATCGCCACGGCGCCGCATCGGTTACCCAGTTCGAACTGATGCCACGCCCACCCGAGTCGGAAGACAAAGATCTAACCTGGCCCTACTGGCCCTTGAAGATGCGCACCTCGTCCTCCCAGGAAGAAGGCGGTGATCGTGACTGGGCCGTAGCCACCAAATCCTTCGACGGCAAGAACGGTAAAGTTGAAAAGCTTACAGCCGTGCGTGTTGAATGGTTTAAAGACAAAGCCACCGGCCAGATGAAAATGCGTGAAGTGGAAGGCTCGGAATTCGAACTGAAAGCCGATCTTGTCTTGTTGGCCATGGGCTTTGTGTCGCCCATAAAGAACGTACTGGACGCATTCGGCATTGAACTGGACAACCGCGGCAATGCCAAGGCCGACACCGAAAACTACCGTACCAGCGACAGCAAGATATTCGCCGCCGGCGACATGCGTCGTGGCCAGTCTCTGGTTGTGTGGGCAATTCGTGAAGGCCGCCAGGCTGCACGTTCAGTGGATGAGTTCTTAATGGGCTCTTCTACGCTGCCGCGTTAAGTCATTCGCTTTTAAGCGTCTTGTTCACGCTTGGGCCATACACTGCGCAAACCCGGTGTATGGCCCAAATAGCAAGCGTCAGATCTCTTCCAGGTTTTTATGAATCTGTATTAACGCTTGTTTAAGCCACTTGATCTCGTCGGCACTGAATGTTTTCGTGCCGACGGTTTCAAAATGCGCTGCCAGCGGCATCAACTGATCAACCAGCTTTTCTCCTTTCTCGGTTATCGTAATACTGACAGTGCGCCCGTTGTGCTCGGGCCTGACCCGCAGCACCAACCCCTTGCGCTGCATTGAACTGATCAACCTGGAAAGGGTTGAAACTTCCACCGTTACCATGTCGCTCAAGTCGCCCAGGTTCTGGGCCCCTTCCTGCCGCAATACCGCCATCACCCTGTACATCGGTAACGTCAACTCGTACTCAAGAAGTCGCTTCGAGAAAAGCTCGCCCATTCTCACACCAACCCGGTTGAGCAAATAGGGAAAAGAGGTCGTAAAACGATATTTCATGGCAGTGGTTTTCTATTGGGTTAACTGATTGACGCCACGGCGGGCAACACAAGCGACATAGGCACCAGACAACATTCTATCGGACCCGATCCGAGACGCATTATTTTCTCATAACTTGAAAATACAAATGTTTTTATAACAACATTTGTATTGACAAATATTGATAATAATAAGAAAGTATCAGCAGACGTAAAAACGAACGGGGCAAAAATATGTCCCGAAACACAAGGAGGAGACTTATGCTGAAATGGCAGAAAAAACTATTGACCGCCGTAATGGCGGTGGGGCTCGGTATCGCAAGTGCCACCGCACAAGCGTTTACTTTGAAAGTATCGTCCCCAACAAACAATGATGTCATCCTTAAATGGATGGAAACATTCAAAGCGGGTGTCGAAAAAAGGTCTAACGGCGAGATCGAAGTCGAAATCTACCCGGCCAACCAACTCGGGCAAATTCCCGCCACAGTGGAAGGCGTGGTATTCGGCACCATCGAAGTCACCGCGCCGGCTTCAGGCTTTTTTGTCAAACTGGATCCCCGTTTTGAAGTCTTCGACGTTCCGGGTTTGTTCAGCAGCTTTGAATCCGCCCAGCGCGTACTTTCAGACCCTGCAGTGCTCGACAGAATAAGCCAGTATGGGAACGACAAAGGGGTCACGACGATCGCCGCTTTTCCACACGGGCCATTAGGCCTTTTAACTGTCGACGGCGTCAGGAAAGCTGCCGATTTTGAAGGCAAGAAAATACGCGTGGCGGGCCCATCACCCCTTTATGTTGCACCCTACGAAGAGCTGAATGCAGCGCCCGTTTCAATGCCCCTTGGCGAGGTGCTTCCCGCCATGCAAATGCGCACGGTCGACGGTTTACTTGCCGGCGTTCCGGTTTATACCACCGGAAAATTCTACGACGTGGCCAAACCTTTAACGATTCTGCCCGAAAGCTATCTGATTGTGACCGCAGTCGCCAGCAACCTGTTCCTTGATCAGATTGGGCCCGAACTGGCAGCCATCGTTCGCGAAGAGGCGCGAACTGCATTACCGATTGCCAATCAGTGGAATACCACCGCAGTCAACAAAGCTTTCGAGGTCTGGAAAGAAAACGGTGGCGAGGTCATTACACTTTCCGCCCCGGAACAGAAAAACTATTTGAACGCGGTCGATACCGTTATGCCGGCAGTCTTCAAGGCAAACCCCGCCCTCAAGGCGGAAATAGAAGCGCTTGAAGCGGCTCAGAAGCGGATCAACAACAAGTAAGCTGTTCCGGGGGCACCAACCGGCCCCCGGGCACTACGTCGACCAAAGCCATCTATGTCTTCCACGATTGCCCGAGCCAGCGGCGTAATCAAAGTGGCACTCGCCTTGCTGTTAATGGCGGCGGTGCTGCTTAACTGCGCCAATATTTTTTCCCGATATTTTTTCAATGAAACCTACCTGGGTAGCGACGAGCTACAGGTTTTTGCCATGATCCTTATCGCCTTTCTGGGAACGATATGCATCAGCAACGAACAACAACATTTGCGCATGGACGTTCTTTCGCATTATTTACGGCCCACGCAAAAACGTTACCTCTCGATTCTTGAGTCTTTAATCACGATCATCGTGTCCGGCACCGTGGCCTGGGCCTCGTTCGGTTTTGTAAAGCGGTTGTACAGCATGAACCAGCACAGCGGCATGGCCGATATCCCCATGTGGATACCGCACGGAACCATCACACTTGCCTTCGTTGCAATCACGCTCATTGCATTTCTTCGTCTTGTTGACCTTAGCCGAGGCCAGGGAGGCTCATCATGACATGGACGCTGGGGCTACTGCCCGTTCTGCTCTTGCTGCTGGGCTTTCCCATCTTTCTGGTACTGCTGACTGCTGCAACAACAACGCTTGTGCTGTTCATGAACGTGCCGTTAATGGCGTTGCAACAGACCATGTTTGCCTCGGTGAACGTCTATGCGCTATTGGCGTTGCCTTTTTTTATCTTTGCCGGTGAAATCATGGACCGGGGCAGCATCGCCGAGCGACTGGTTGGTCTTGTCAGTGCTTCAATAGGCAGAGTGCCTGGAAAAATCCCCGTTACCGCCGTAGGTGCGGGCGCCATTTTCGGCGCTATCAGCGGTGTCGGGGCGGCCTCGGTTGCAACCGTCGGCAAGGTGATGTATCCATCGATGAAGCGCGCAGGCTATAACGAGGGCTTTTCGTCCGGTCTGTTGGTTTCCGTTGGTGCGGCAGGGGTTATCCTGCCGCCGTCCATTCCCATGATTGTTTACGCAGCCGCTGCAGATCAATCCATTCCCCGGCTGTATGCCGCCGGAATCGGACCTGGCCTGCTGGTCATCGTGCTCTTGACACTCTATTGCTTTTGGGTTGGCCGCAAAAACCGCAACGACAATGCACAAAGCTTTGGGTTCAAGCACTTCCTCCGTGCTTTTCAGCGCGGCGTCTGGGCACTTGGCGTTCCGGTGGTCATTATCGGCGGCATATACGGCGGCGTTTTCTCGCCAACCGAAGCGGCGGCCGTTGCATGTTTGTATGCCGCCATTGTGGCGGTGGTTGCTCTGCGTGACCTAAGCTTAACCGGCTTGCTCGAAGCGGCTATCAGCACGGTCAGATTCAGTGCACAGATACTGATTATCGTGGCCTGCGCCGGCGTGTTCTCTTGGATGATTACTGTCAATCAGATCCCGGCCCAACTCGTGCAGTGGATTACGAGTGCCGATCTGGCCACCTGGCAATTACTCATGGTCATCAATCTCTTGCTGCTGCTTATCGGTTGCGCACTCGATCCGCTTTCCGCCATTTTGTTGCTAAGCCCCTTGCTGGTACCCATCACCGCTGCAGCCGGCATTGACCCGATCCATTTCGGCATGATCCTGACGCTTAATCTGGCCATTGGGTTATTTACCCCGCCCTTCGGCATCAACATCTTTGTCATGCAATCCATTTTTCACACACCGCTTACAACCATTTATCGCGGCATTACGCCTTTCCTGATCCTGTATTTCATCGCCTTGCTTGCGGTTACCTACATCCCCGGCATATCGCAATTCGGCGTCGATCTACTCATGTAAATATTGCATTTGCAATTGTTGCTTATGCAATTATAATGATCTTAAATACATAAGAACACAGGAGACAACATGGATTCCGTTGCCCAACCGCAAGAAGCCGTCCGCGACAACTTTCGCGCAATGATGCGCCAGTACCCGGCAACCGTCACGATCATCACGAGCCACATGAATGGCGAGGATCACGGCATGACGGCAACCGCCGTTACTTCCGTATCCCTGGACCCGCCTTCGCTGCTGGTGTGCGTGAACAACCGCACCTATCTTCACGAAATGCTCCAGCATCAGCCGAACTTTGCGGTCAACGTACTCGCCAAAGGCCAGGTCGACTTGTCGGATGCGTTCAGTGGAAAAGTCAGCCCGCAAGAACGGTTCGAAACAGGACACTGGGTTAAACATGAATCGGGGCTAATGACACTGCTAGACGCCCACGCACGCGTGGTATGCAAACGCACGGCTGCGGTTCCCTACGGTACGCACACCCTTTTCATCGGCCAGGTAACCGACGCCTTCGTATCTGATCAAACCTGCCCATTGTTGTATGAAAACGCGAAGTACTGCTGCTCGCACCCCGCGGTATAGACGCGCACCCATCTTATTGGAGACATCTCATCATGAATGCCGAAGCCCTTGAAGCAATCACAGAAACAATAAGCACCCAGCACACCGTATTGAAACAGAAGGTCGCCGAATTGGCCGACGAGTTTCGCCAGGCGGCGCTCGGTACGGAAAAAAACCGGCGCGTATCCGCCGCACACATCGATGCCTTAAGACAGATTGGCTATTTCGATGCGGTTAAACCAAAAGAATTTGGGGGGCAAGCCTTGCCATTCACGGAACTGGTTGATGCCAACATTGACGTATCCGCCGCCTGCGCCGCAACCGGCTGGGTCGCCGGCCTGCTGTCTGCACACCAGTGGCTGCTGGCCATGTTTCCAAAAGAAGCACAATCGGATGTGTGGGGCAACAACCCGGATGCCTTGCTGTGCGGCTCATATGCGCCCATTAACATGGCCGACAAAGTGGTCGATGGTTATCAATTAAGCGGTCGCTGGAGCTTTGCCAGCGGATGCGATAACGCACAATGGTCTTTGTGCGCGGCGATTCTTCCCGCAGAAAACGGCAAGAATCCCATTCCCGCATTTCTGCTTGTTCCCGCAAGTCAGTACACCATCGACGACACATGGGACGTTGTAGGCCTGGCCGGCACAGGTTCAAAAACATTGGTTCTAGACAAAGTAGTGGTGCCCGCTCACCGTGTCCTTACCTTCCCTCAGGCGGTAACCGGGAAAACGCCGGGCGCTGACGTTTACCAGGGGCAGGCTCTTTTCAATATGCCACTGCTCACCGGCATTCCCTCGTGCCTGGCATCCACAGCAGTCGGTGCCGCAAAAGGGGCGCTGCAAAGCTATGTCGACTCTGTCGGCCATCGCGTTACACGTGGCGCCGTCGCCGGAGGCAACAGCAAAATGGCGGAATTCCCAACCATTCAACTGCGCGTCGCCGAAGCTGCCGCCAGTATTGATGCCGCGCGTGAAATACTTTTGCGTGACATCGAGCGAGCCCAAATGCTGGCAGTACAGAATGAAACTTTCCCGCTGGAGGATCGGATGTTAAGCCGTCGCGGACAATCTTTTGCCGTTCACCTCTCATTGCGCGCCGTGGAGGCCCTCAACGCATCAACTGGCGGTCTCGGATTGAACATGAGCAACCCCGTTCAAAGAGCCTGGCGCGATGCAAACGCCGTGGGCCGCCACATTAGTATGAACTGGGATGCCGTAGGCACCATGGTTGGCCAACACATTTTTGGACTTGAACCCAAAGGGCAATACTGACAACGCCGACATGCATACTTAATATGCGCACCAAAGCTCGAAACCGTTCACTTTTTTACAGAATCACGATAACGAATCTACAGGAGCAAACATGCAAGGAAAAATCGCTTTAGAAGAACATTTCGCTATTCCCGACACCTTGATGGACTCAGCCGGCTTTGTACCCGGCCACTACTGGGAAGAGCTGCAAAAGCGGCTTTTGGATATCCACGGACAGCGTCTGGACTTAATGGACAAGCATGGTATTGAAACCATGATTCTGTCGCTCAATGCACCTGCAGTCCAGGCTATTGCCGACGTCCCTCGTGCAATTGAAATTGCCAGGCGGGCCAACGACGCGCTGGCCGAAGAATGTGCCAAGCGCCCCGACCGCTTTCGCGCTTTCGCGGCCCTGCCACTGCAAGATCCCGAGGCTGCGGCACGCGAACTGGAGCGGTGCGTGAACGAGCTTGGATTCGTTGGGACGCTGGTGAATGGTTTCAGCCAGCGAGACACCACCACACCCTTGTACTACGACCTGCCCGAGTACCTTGATTTTTGGTCGGTAGTCGCAAAACTGAATGTGCCTTTCTACCTGCACCCCCGCAACCCGCTACCGCAAGACAGCCGTATTTATGAAGGGCACCCCTGGTTGATGGGTCCCACATGGGCATTTGCCCAGGAAACGGCTGTTCACGCCCTGCGCCTGATGGGCTCGGGCCTGTTCGACAAGCACCCGAACCTGCGAATTATTCTGGGCCACATGGGCGAAGGGCTTCCCTACATGATGTGGCGAATCGACAACCGCAACGCCTGGGTGAAAGTGGCGCCAAACTACCCCGCCAAACGCCGCATTGCCGATTACTTCAACGAGAATTTCTATATCACGACCTCGGGTCATTTCCGCACCCAAACCCTGGTCGACGCCATGCTGGAAATTGGATCCGACCGTATTTTGTTCTCAACCGACTGGCCTTTCGAAAACGTTGACCACGCCGCCGACTGGTTCGACGTTGCCACCATTTCCGAGGCTGACCGACAAAAAATCGGCCGCAACAATGCCAAGTCTTTATTCAATCTGTAATTTACTTCTATGTCACAGCGCTATCCCTTATTCACCGAAGCCCACTCGGCGCAGGTTGTAAACGCGCGCATGACTGACGCGGCCGACCCCCGGCTGCGTCAGGTGATGGACACCATTGTTCGTCATTTACATGAAGCCGTTAAAGAAATTGAACCAACGCATGAGGAGTGGGCCAAAGCAATCCAGTTCCTGACCGAAACCGGGCACATGTGCACCGATTGGCGACAAGAATTCATTTTGCTTTCAGATATTCTGGGTGTGTCGATGTTGGTAGATGCAATCAACCACCGGCGCCCATCAGGCGCAACGGAAAACACCATTCTGGGCCCTTTCCATGTCAGCGATGCGCCGCAGTACAAGAACGGCGATAACATTTGCCTGGACGGTAAAGGCGAGCCCTTGCTGTTCGTTGCAAAAATCACCAATACGCAAGGCGAACCCATACCCCATGCGATTGTCGATGTATGGCAAACCAACGACGACGGCTTCTACGATGTGCAACAAAAAGGCATTCAACCCGATTGGAATTTGCGTGGCAAGTTCACCAGCGATGAAAACGGCAACGTGTGGTTCCGTTCCGTTAAACCTTGTTTTTATCCGATTCCCGACGACGGCCCGGTAGGAAAGCTGTTATCCCAAATGGGGCGCCATCCCTATCGTGCCGCCCATATTCATTTCATTGTGACCGCACCCGGTTACGAACCCATCATTACCCACATTTTCGCGCCCGATTGCGATTACCTGGAACAGGACGCGGTATTTGGCGTGAAAGAAAGCCTGGTGGCCGACTTTCAGTTTATCAGCCAACCCGACACAGCCGCGACACCGACTTGGGATAGTCCGCATTGGCGTGTCGACTGGCATTTCAAGCTGATTTAATTTCGCCGCCCCTGGAAAAGGGGATGGCCGATGTTGTATGGTTGTGGGCTACAATGCAACGCTAAATTTCCTATCCTGGGCCTATGACGCAAGAAGCCACGCAACACAACGAGCTACTGCGGTTTTCCAACGCCGCGCTGGGCTATGGTGACTTCACCGTACTCAAAGATATCGACATGAATATCTGTCGCGGTCAGGTCGTGGCCATGATGGGCGGATCCGGCTCGGGCAAAACCACGTTGTTGCGAGCCGCCACGGGGCAGATTTTCGCCCAAAAAGGCACCATTCACGCATTCGGGCAAAACATTGCCGAAACCTCGCACAGCCAGTTGCAGGCCCTGCGCCAGCGCATGGGCGTGCTGTTCCAGCAAGGCGCCCTGTTCACCGACCTGAACGTCTTTGAAAATGTGGCCTTTCCCCTGCGTGAACACACCTCGTTGTCGGAAGCAGAAATCACCGAAAAGGTACTGGAAAAGCTGAACGACGTGGGCCTGCGGGCGGCGGCGCACCTGGGCATTAATGAAATTTCCGGCGGCATGGCCCGCCGTGTGGCGCTGGCGCGCGCCATTGTGCTGGAACCGGAACTGATTCTGTACGACGAACCGTTCGCCGGGCTCGACCCCATTTCCCTGGGCATTACCGCGCGTCTTATTCGCGACCTAACCAATCGGCTCAATTGCGCGTCGATTCTGATCACGCACGACGTGGCCGACTCATTCGCCATTGCCGATCACATTTATATTGTGGGGCAAGGCAAACTGCTGGCCCATGGCACGCCGCAGGAAATGAACGAGTCCACCGACCCTTACATCGAGCAGTTCCTGAAAGGCGAGCCCGACGGCCCCATTGCCTTCAATTATCCGGAAACGCCTGCATTCAACAAATGGCTGGATCAAAAGGGGCGCTCATGATCATCACGAACTTCATCAGTGCCATTGGCCGTCACATTCGCGAATCCATTATGTCGCTGGGCGCCTTCGCTCGCCTGCTCATCGCGATTCTGGCGCGTAGCGGCACGGCACTGAAACGCCCCGGGCTGGTTGCACAGCAAATTCACTTCATCGGCAACTACTCACTGGTGATCATTGCCGTGTCCGGCCTGTTCGTGGGTTTCGTGCTGGGCCTGCAAGGCTATTACACGCTGAATCGCTATGGCTCGGAAGAGGCGTTGGGCCTGTTGGTTGCCCTGTCACTGGTGCGCGAGCTGGGCCCGGTGGTAACGGCACTGCTGTTCGCCGGCCGGGCCGGCACCTCTTTAACCGCTGAAATCGGGCTCATGAAAGCCGGTGAACAACTGGCGGCCATGGAAGTCATGGCGGTTGACCCGATTCGTCGCGTGCTGGTCCCGCGATTCTGGGGCGGCTTTATTGCCATGCCCATCCTGGCCGCCGTCTTTTCCATGGTCGGTATCATTGGCGGCTGGGTGGTCGGCGTACTCATGATCGGCATCGACCCGGGTGTTTTCTGGTCGCAAATGCAAAGCGGCGTCGATATTTTCAAAGACGTGGCCAACGGCGTGGTGAAAAGCGTCATTTTCGGGGCGGCAGTGACCTTGATTGCGCTGTACGAAGGGTGGAACGCCAAAGCCACACCGGAAGGCGTGGCCCGTGCCACAACCCGCACCGTTGTCAGCGGCGCACTGGTGGTACTGGGGCTCGACTTCCTGCTCACCGCCCTGATGTTCAGCAACTAAGCGCGCTCTTTCGCGCCACACCATTGTTTTAATTACGGAACGAACACATTAACGGAACAAACCATCATGACACGTGTTAAAACCGATTTCTGGGTAGGCCTTTTCGTGCTGCTGGGCATTCTTGCCCTGGTGTTCCTGGCATTGCGGGCGGGTAACTTAAGCTCGTTTTCATTTGCCTCCAACTACCAGGTACAAGGCTACTTCGACAACCTGGGCGGCCTGAAAGTGCGTGCCCCGGTAAAAAGCAGCGGTGTCGTGGTGGGCCGGATCGCATCAATATCCTTCGACAACCAGCGCTATCAGGCCGTGGTTACCATGGATATCGAATCGAAATACGAATTCCCGGCCGACTCTTCAGCCTCGATTCTCACCTCGGGCCTGCTGGGCGAACAGTACATTGGGCTGACCCCTGGTGGAGACGACAAAATGCTGGAAAATGGCAATACCATTCAGTTCACGCAAAGTGCCGTCGTACTTGAAGAGTTAATCAGCAAGTTCCTGTATAACTCGGCCAGCGACCAGGGTACGGCGCAACAATTGCAAGATCCGAACTAAAATGCGTTATAGCCATCCAACCGCCCGGGCCTGAAAACCGAACCGTGCAGACATAAAACAAACACTCAAGAAGCAAAAACAGAGAAGCGCAAAATGAAAATATCGATGCCCTCGCCGCTACGCTCACGCCTTTCAAAGGTGTTGCCTGTTCTGGCCTTAACGGCTGTCGTTGCCGGCTGTGCACACGTGCCCAACCCGAATCCGAACGACCCCTGGGAAAGCTACAACCGCAGCATGTTCGCCTTTAACGAGACCGTCGACAAGGCCTTCATGAAGCCCATTGCGCAAGGTTATGAGGCCGTGATGCCGCAACCGGCCCGCAGCTGCGTAAGCAATATTTTCAACAACTTTCACGACGCCTGGTCGTCCGTTAACAGCTTTCTGCAGGGCCGCCCCTTCGACGGCATCAACTCGCTGGGCCGCGTTCTCATGAATACCACCATGGGTATCGGCGGCTGCATCGACGTGGCCTCAATGAATGGCGTGCCGCGCATCGTGAACGACTTCGGCGTGACCCTGGGCGTGTGGGGCTTCGAACCCGGGCCTTACGTGGTATTGCCCTTCCTGGGCGCCAGCAACGTACGTGACGGCACCAGCACCGTTGCCTGGTTCGCTTACGACTACTCGCCGCCTTACGCGCCTATCTTCGCCATCGACAACATTCCGGTGCGCAACAGCATTATTGCCCTGGCCGTAATCGATATGCGCGCCAGCCTGCTGAACGCCGACGACATGGTCGACCGTATCGCGCTTGACCGCTATGCCTTTATTCGCGACGCCTACATTCAACGCCGTGCCGCGCTGGTTCAGGGCCGAAGCGTCGACCCCGACACCACACCCGCGGGCCTGCCCAAGTATGAAGACAACGACACCCTGCCCGACTACTCCGACGACGAGGATATGAACGGTGAAAACGGTGCGGCCAATCCTGCTTCGGGCTCGTCGCAACCTGCCGGCCAGTAAGTACCTAAATCAAGGAGCCTTATTTCCATGCTCAAACTGACTCGTACAGTTAAAAACACGTTTTCAAGCCTGGCACTCATCGGCACCATCGGCGTATCCGGCATGGCTGGTACAGCCGGGGTTGTTGCGCTGGCAACGCTACCGGCCAGCGCAACCGCGCAATCGCAAAATGTCAACGCCAAGGCAGCGCCCAACGACTTCGTAAAAGAAGTGGCCGACAACGCCCTGGCCGCGCTGCGCGCAGACGACCAGGCCAAGGCAGGCGACCTGAACCGCATCAACGCCCTGGTCAACGAATATATCCTGCCTTATGTCGACCTGGAAAAAACCACGCGCCTGTCGGCCGGCCGGTATTGGCGCCAGGCCACACCGGCACAGCAAAAGGAACTGGTCGACGCATTCAAGGGCACACTCATTCGCACTTATAGCGGCGCGCTGGAACAAGCCGACGACGTTTCGCAAATCAAGCCGCTGCCCTTTCGCGGCGACCCCGAGGCGGAAGATGTCGTGGTGCGCACCCAGCTTACCCAGCGCAACGGCCCGCCTGTTAATGTCGACTACCGCATGGAAAAGAATCCGAACGGCTGGAAAATCTACGACCTGAACGTGGAAGGCATCTGGCTCATTCAAAACTACCGCAACCAGTTTGCCCAGCAAATCAACCAGAACGGTATCGACGGCCTCATTACTGCGCTGAACCAGCATAACGCGCGCTAACAGGCCATCAAGCGCGGCAGCAGCAACAAATACCAATAAAAACTACAATAGAGGTTTTGCGGGGCCCCTTAATGCCCCGCCTTGATCTTTTTATTTATGTCCGCACTCAGTCTGAATCACGTATCAAAAGTCTACCCGCCGCGCTCGGCAGGGTGGCGGGGCCTGCTGCGCCCCGGTTTGAAGCAGCGCGAAGGGTTCCAGGCCCTGAACGACGTTAGCCTTACCATCGAACACGGCGAATTCTTCGGCCTGCTGGGGCCAAACGGCGCCGGCAAAACCACCATGATCTCCATCCTGGCCGGCCTGGCCCGCGCCACCTCGGGAAGCGCCAGTGTCTGCGGGCACGACGTCGTTACCGACTACAAGGAAGCCCGTCGCTCGCTTGGCGTGGTGCCGCAGGAATTGGTTTACGACCCTTTCTTCACTGTTCGGGAAAGCCTGCGGCTGCAGTCGGGTTACTTCGGCCTGCACAACAACGACGACTGGATCGACGAAATTCTTTACAATCTGGGGCTCGACGACAAAGCCAACGCCAACATGCGCGCGCTTTCCGGCGGCATGAAACGCCGCGTGCTGGTGGCCCAGGCGCTGGTGCATCGCCCGCCGGTCATTATTCTCGACGAACCCACCGCCGGGGTCGACGTCGACTTGCGTCGCACCTTGTGGGAATTCATTTCGCGCCTGAACAAAGAAGGCCACACCATTTTGCTGACCACGCACTACCTGGAAGAAGCGGAAGCCCTGTGCGGCCGTATTGCCATGCTCAAGAGCGGCCGTATCGTGGCACTGGACACCACGGAAGCGTTGCTGGCCCGCGTGGGCGGCGCCGACCTGGAAGACGCGTTTGTACGCATTATGCGCAATGAAGATGCATTGAAGGCCACCGCATGAGCAAGTCACTCATTGAACCCCGCACCGATCTGGGCTCCGGGTTTCCCACCCTGTTGCGCAAGGAAATCATGCGCTTCTGGAAAGTGGGTTTCCAAACAGTGGCCGCTCCCGTGCTTACGGCGTTGCTGTATTTGCTTATTTTCGCGCACGTCCTGGAAGACCGCGTACAAATTTACGGCACCATTCCGTATACCGCCTTCCTGATTCCCGGCCTCATGATGATGAGCATGTTGCAAAATGCCTTTGCCAACCCATCGTCATCGCTCATTCAAAGCCGTATTACGGGAAACCTGGTGTTCGTGCTGCTGCCGCCCATTTCGCACCGTGAGTTCTTTGCCGCCTACCTTATCGCCGCCGTTTTGCGTGGCCTGGGCGTCGGGTTATGCATCTGGCTGGTGGCACTGCCGTTTGTCGACCTGCCCCCGCAGAATCTGCTCTGGATTCTGGCATTCGCCGTGTTATCGTGCGGCATTATGGGAGCGCTGGGGATTATTGCCGGGCTCTGGTCGGAAAAGTTCGACCAGCTCGCCGCCTTTCAAAACTTCCTTATCATGCCCGCCACGTTTTTGTCGGGTGTGTTTTATTCCATTCACAGCCTGCCGCCTTTCTGGCAAGCCGTGTCGCACTACAACCCCATTTTCTACACCATCGATGGCTTTCGCTACGGGTTCTTCGGCGTGTCCGACGTTTCCCCCTGGACAAGCCTGACCGTGGTGGCCGGGGTGTTCGTTGTATTGTGCGCCTACACGATGCGCCTGCTGGCCTCGGGCTACAAACTGCGATCATAAAATTATGTTGCCTACTCCTGAAGAAGTCCGCCAGTACATTAGTGACAACCTGAACTGCGAACACATTGAAGTCGCAGGCGACGGCTCGCATTTCGAAGCCATTATCGTGTCGCCCGAATTTGCCGGAAAGCGGCTTATTGCCCGTCACCAGCTGGTATACAAAGCCCTGGGTGAGCGCATGAAAAGCGAAATCCACGCTTTATCCATGCGCACCCTGACGCCCGACGAACACAACGCCAACACGAATGGATAAGCTACGCATTACCGGGGGGCAGCCCCTGCAGGGTGAAATCACCGTTTCCGGGGCCAAGAATGCGGCGCTGCCCATTTTGTGCGCCGGTTTGCTCACGGCCGACACGCTGGCGCTTACAAACGTACCGGCATTGCAAGACATTCACACCATGCTGAAACTACTTCGGCAAATGGGCGTGAAGGGCGACCTGAACCAAGACGCCACCCTGGCCCTGAATGCCGGGCAACTCACCAACCTGGAAGCGCCTTACGACATGGTAAAAACCATGCGCGCCTCGATTCTGGTGCTTGGCCCGCTGCTGGCGCGTTTCGGTGAAGCCCGCGTCAGCCTGCCGGGCGGATGCGCCATTGGCCAGCGCCCGGTCGACCAGCACATCAAGGGCCTGACCGCCCTGGGTGCCGACATTCACATCGAGCACGGCTACATTATTGCCAAGGCGTCACGCCTGAAAGGCGCCACCATCCGCACCGACATGGTAACCGTCACCGGCACCGAAAACCTGATGATGGCCGCCACCCTGGCCGAAGGCCGCACGGTGCTTGAAAATGCGGCACGCGAGCCCGAAGTCACCGACCTGGCCGAACTGCTCATAAAAATGGGCGCCCGTATCCAGGGCCACGGCACCGACCGCATTATTATCGACGGCGTGGAACAACTGCACGGGGCCGAACACAGAATCGTGGCCGACCGCATCGAAGCAGGCACCTTTCTATGTGCCGTGGGCGCCACCGGCGGCGACATCTTGCTGCAGCAAGCCGCACCCGACACCCTGGGTGCCGTGCTGGGCAAGCTGCGTGAAGCCGGTGTTTCAATTGAAACCGGGCCCGACTGGATTCGTGGCAGCATGAGCCGGCGACCCAAAGCCGTGAGCTTTCGCACGTACGAATACCCGGCCTTCCCCACCGACATGCAGGCCCAGGTCATGGCCCTGAACACCCTGGCCGACGGCACCGCAGTCATCGTGGAAAATATTTTCGAGAACCGCTTCATGCACGTGCAGGAACTAAGCCGCATGGGTGCGCAAATCGACATCGACGGGCACACGGCGGTTGTTACCGGCGTCAAGGCGCTGTCGGGGGCCACCGTCATGGCGACCGACCTGCGGGCTTCGGCCAGCCTGGTCATTGCCGGCCTGGCCGCCGAAGGCGACACCACGGTCGAGCGCATTTACCATCTGGATCGTGGCTACGAGCATATGGAGCACAAACTGCGCCAGGTCGGCGCGCAAATTGAACGGATCAAACAGGAAGCACTATGAGTCCCGCCAACGCCAACGCACAGGCGCCGCTTACCCTGGCGCTATCGAAAGGCCGGATCTTTGAAGAGACCCTGCCCTTGCTGGAAGCGGCCGGCATTCAGGTTAGCGAGAATCCGGAAAGTTCACGCAAGCTGATTCTGCCCACCAGCGACCCTGGCCTGCGTTTAATCATCGTACGGGCGTCCGACGTTCCCACTTACGTGCAGTACGGCGCGGCCGATTTCGGCATCGCCGGCAAAGACGTCTTGTTCGAACATGCCGCGCAACACCCCGGCGGCCTGTATCAGCCTATCGACCTGAACATTGCCAAATGCCGCCTGTGTGTGGCGGTGCGCGAAGGCTTCGACTACGAAGCTGCAGTAGGTCAGGGCTCGCGCCTGCGCGTGGCCACCAAGTACGTGCAAGCCGCGCGTGAACACTTCGCCCGCAAAGGCGTGTACGTCGATCTCATCAAGCTATACGGATCAATGGAACTGGCGCCCCTGGTGGGGCTGGCCGACGCCATTGTCGACTTGGTGTCCACCGGCGGCACCCTGCGTGCCAATCATTTAATGGAAGTGGAAGAAATCGCGCATATATCGTCGCGGCTCATTGTGAACCAGGCGTCGCTGAAAACCCGTGCCCAAGCGCTGCAACCCTTAATCGACGCATTTGCAAAAGCCACCGCAGACAAATAGCATTAGGCTTCACACGCTTTTAATTGATAACACCCCCTTTGCCCTCATTTAATTAGTACCGCTATTTTCCGGCACCATCATGTCATCCATTCAGCGCCTTCGCTCTACCGACCCCAGCTTTGCGGCCACCCTGCGCAAACTACTGGCCTTCGATGCTTCGCAAGACGACGCCATCGAGCACGCTACCGCCGACATTCTGAAAGCCATCGGGCATCGTGGCGACGACGCCGTGCTGGAATACACCCGGCGCTTCGACCGCGTGCAAGCCAGCAGTGTGGCCGAACTGGAAATACCCAGGTCGGAATGGCTGGCCGCGCTGGAAGGCTTGCCGGCTGAGCAGCGTGAAGCGCTGGAGCAGGCCGCCGAGCGGGTACGCAGCTACCACGAACACCAGAAGGCCCAAAGCTGGTCGTACACCGAGGCCGACGGCACCGTGCTGGGCCAGAAAATCACGCCGCTCGACCGCGTGGGCCTGTACGTGCCCGGTGGCAAGGCAGCCTACCCTTCATCGGTACTCATGAACGCCATCCCGGCCAAAGTGGCCGGCGTGGAAGAAGTCGTTATGGTAACGCCCACACCCGACGGCGTACGCAACCCCATTGTGCTGGCCGCCGCCGCCATTGCCGGTGTTGACCGCGCCTGGGCCATTGGTGGTGCGCAAGCTGTGGGCGCGCTGGCATACGGCACCCACACCATCAACCCGGTAGATAAAATCGTGGGCCCGGGCAACGCCTATGTGGCCGCCGCCAAGCGCCGCGTATTCGGCACGGTGGGCATCGACATGATTGCCGGCCCCAGCGAAATCCTGATCATTGCCGACGGCACCACTCCGGCCGACTGGATCGCCATGGACCTGTTCTCGCAGGCCGAGCACGACGAACTGGCACAAAGCATTTTGCTCTGTCCCAATGAAGCTTATCTGGATCAGGTGCACGAAGCCATAAACCGCCTGCTGCCAACCATGCCACGCGCCGACATCATTCGCACCAGCCTGGCCAACCGCGGGGCGCTGATTTTGGTACAGGATCTGGACGAAGCCTGTGCCATTGCCAACGACATTGCGCCCGAACACCTGGAAATTTCCACGGAAAACGCCAATATATTGGCCGAGAAAATCCGCCACGCAGGCGCCATTTTCCTGGGCCGCTACAGTTCAGAATCGCTGGGCGATTACTGTGCCGGGCCCAACCACGTATTACCTACTTCACGCACCGCACGGTTCTCTTCGCCGCTGGGGGTGTATGATTTCCAGAAACGCAGCAGCATTATCCAGGTTTCGCACAACGGCGCCCAGACACTGGGCAAGGTTGCCGCCCACCTGGCTTATGGTGAAGGCCTGCAAGCCCACGCGGCCAGCGCCGAGTACCGGCTCGATACACCGCCAAAGCGCTAGTCAAGCCCCATACCCGAACACCTGGCCGCAGCAATCCGGCCCTTTTGCACAAAAAGACCTTAAATCATGCGTACCGCCGAAATTTCACGTAACACCAACGAAACCCGTATTCGTGTGGCCATCAATCTGGACGGCACCGGCCGCCAGACCATCAACACGGGCGTGCCCTTCCTGGATCACATGCTCGACCAGATCGCGCGCCACGGGTTAATCGACCTGGACATCCACTGCGACGGCGACACCCATATCGACGACCACCACACGGTGGAAGACGTTGGCATTACGCTGGGCCAGGCGGTAGCCGCCGCCGTGGGCGACAAAAAAGGCCTGCGCCGCTATGGCCACGCCTACGTGCCGCTCGACGAAGCGCTGTCGCGCGTGGTCATTGATTTTTCGGGTCGCCCCGGGCTGGAATTCCATGTGCCCTTCACGCGTTCACACATCGGCTCCTTCGATGTCGACCTGACCCAGGAGTTTTTCCAGGGCTTCGTAAACCACGCCTTGATCACCCTGCACATCGACAACCTGCGCGGCACCAACTCGCACCACCAATGCGAAACCGTCTTCAAGGCGTTTGGCCGCGCCCTGCGCATGGCCGCCGAAGTCGACCCACGTGCCGGCGACACCATTCCCTCCACCAAAGGCTCGCTGTAAGGCTTTATTGTGAATACCATCGCCATTGTTGATTACGGTATGGGCAACTTTCATTCGGTTGCCCGCGCCCTGACAGCCGCCGCACCCAACGCCGACATTCGAATCTGCCGCGATGCGCAGTCTATTCGCGACGCGTCTCGCGTGGTCTTTCCCGGCCAGGGCGCCATGCCCGACTGCATGCGTACCCTGAACGAATCAGGCCTGCGCGAAGCGGTGGAAGACGCCGCGCGCAACAAGCCCCTGCTGGGCGTATGCGTGGGCGAACAAATGCTGTTCACCACCAGTGAGGAAGGCAACACGCCTTGCCTGGACATTTTCCCGGGCAAAGTAAAACTGTTTTCCGGGCCTGAATTTGCGTCTTCAAAACAGCACGGCGACAATGACCATGAATTGCTGAAAGTGCCGCACATGGGCTGGAATCGCGTATGGCAAACCCAGGCCCACCCCTTGTGGAGCGGCATTGAAGACGGCACCCATTTTTATTTCGTACACAGCTTTTATGCTGCACCCGAACAGGCAGAATTAACCGTCGGCGAAAGCCACTACGGCATCCCCTTTACCTGCGCCGTGGCGGCAAATAATATCTTTGCCGTGCAGTTTCATCCGGAAAAAAGCGCAGACGCGGGTCTACGCCTGTATCGGAACTTTGTAGACTGGAACCCGTAACGGGTTTGTTATATTTTCAACGCTGGCACCCTTAAGTTTTAATTTTTCCGGCACCTAACTTAGCCTAAATCCATCATGCTTCTGATTCCCGCTATCGACCTCAAAGACGGACACTGCGTACGCCTGCGCCAGGGCGACCTGGACGACGCCACCATTTTCTCGGAAGACCCCGCGGCCATGGCCTCCGACTGGCTCGACCAGGGCGCGCGACGCCTGCACCTGGTTGACCTGAACGGCGCCGTTGCCGGCAGCCCGAAAAACCTGGCAGCCATCAAAAACATCCTGGACGTCATCGACAACGAAATCCCCGTTCAAATTGGCGGGGGCATTCGCGACCTAAACACCATTGAAGCCTATCTCGACCTGGGCCTGGCCTACGTCATTATCGGAACGGCCGCCATCAAGAACCCCGGTTTTCTGCGCGACGCCTGCAGCGCCTTTCCTGGCAACATTATTGTTGGCCTGGATGCGCGCGAGGGCAAGGTCGCCACCGACGGCTGGAGCAAGCTGACCCGCCACGACGTCATCGACATGGCCAAGAAGTTTGAAGATTACGGCTGCGAAGCCATTATTTACACCGACATCGGCCGCGACGGCATGCTGCAGGGCGTGAATATCGACGCCACCGTGAAACTGGCGCAAGCCGTGACCATTCCGGTGATTGCTTCGGGTGGGGTCACCGACCTGAAAGACATTGAAGCCCTGTGTGCCGTGGAAGACGAAGGCGTCGAAGGCGCCATTCTGGGCCGCAGCCTGTACGAAGGCACGCTTGATTTCGCTGCTGCGCAAACCCTGGCCGATGAACTGAACGGCGAAATGGAATGAACCCCAGGAATGAATTAACGCGCCGCATTATTCCCTGCCTGGACGTCACGGCAGGGCGCGTTGTTAAAGGCGTGAATTTCGTGGGCCTGGTCGACGCGGGCGACCCCGTTGAAATTGCACGCCGCTACAACCAGCAAGGCGCCGACGAGCTCACCTTCCTGGACATTACCGCCACCAGCGACAACCGCGACCTGATCCTGCCCATTATTGAATCCGTGGCCTCGCAAGTGTTCATTCCCCTAACGGTTGGCGGCGGTGTACGCAAAGTGGCCGACATTCAACGCCTGCTGAACGCGGGGGCCGACAAAGTCTCCATTAACAGCGCTGCCGTCAGCAACCCCGAACTGGTGCGCGAGGCGTCGCAATACCACGGCTCGCAATGTATTGTCGTGGCCATCGACGCACGCCAGGTGTCTGAACCGGGCGAGCCGTTGAAGTGGGAAATCTTCACCCACGGCGGGCGCAACGCCACGGGTATCGACGCCGTGCAATGGGCAGTTAAAATGGCCGAATACGGTGCCGGTGAAATACTGCTTACCAGCATGGACCGCGACGGCACGAAAACAGGCTTCGACCTGAACCTGACCCGCACCGTATCGAACGCGGTACCCATTCCCGTCATTGCTTCAGGGGGTGTAGGCAACCTGCAGCACCTGGCAGACGGCGTTACCACCGGCCGGGCCAGCGCCGTGCTGGCTGCCAGCATCTTTCACTTCGGCGACCACACCGTGCACGAAGCCAAAGCACTGATGGCCCAGCAAGGCATTCCTGTCAGGCTGTAAACGCAAGGAGGCCAAACATGAGCCAATCGCAATCCGACAGCACCACCGAAGCACAAGCCGGCCCAGCCTGGCTGAACGAAGTGCACTTCGACAACAGCGGCCTGGTTCCCGCCATTGCCCAGGATGCCGACACCGGCACCCTGCTGATGGTGGCCTGGATGAACCGCGATGCCCTGATGGAAACCGCGCAAACCCAACGCGCCGTGTATTGGTCGCGATCGCGCCAGCGCTTGTGGCGCAAAGGCGAAGAGTCGGGCCACGTGCAGCAGGTAAAGGAAATTCGCCTCGATTGCGACGGCGACGTCATCCTGCTCAAGGTAAAGCAGGAAGGCGGCATTGCTTGCCATACCGGCCGTGAAAGCTGTTTTTTCCGCCGCCTGGACACCAACAGCTGGACAGTCACCGACCCCGTATTGAAAGATCCGGAGCAAATCTACAAATGAGTCAAGCACCCAACGCGCAAGCCATTCTGGCACGCCTGGCCGACACCCTGGAAAGCCGCCTGCCGCAGAACGGCGGCGATCCAAACGCCTCGTACACCGCCAAGCTGCTGGCCAAAGGCCCCGATGCTTTCCTGAAGAAAATCGGCGAAGAGGCAACGGAACTGGTCATGGCCGCCAAAGACAACGATCACGACAAAATCGTGTATGAAACCGCCGACTTATGGTTTCACACGTTGGTGGCGCTGGCGCATTACAATGTGCGACCCGAGGAAATTCTGAACGAACTGGCGCGACGCGAAGGCGTGTCGGGCCTGGAAGAAAAAGCGAATCGCAGCAAGTAACGCAAGGCATGCAAATGCCTCGCAAAATATATACAGCATACTATCGCATTCCCTACCCTGTTCCCCACCCCGCACTTCGGTAGAATGGGTAGAATGAAGGCATAAACAAATGTGCAGCACTATGCTGCCTTACGGAGATTGAAATGGGTAGTTTCAGCATTTGGCACTGGCTTATCGTTCTGGTTATTGTGGCCCTGGTGTTCGGCACCAAAAAACTGCGCAACATGGGTGAAGACCTGGGCGGCGCCGTAAAAGGCTTCAAGAAAGGCATGCACGACGCCAACAGCGAAAACGAACAAGACAAGAAACCGGAAGCCGTTACACAAAAGACCGAAGACAACGACACCATCGACGTTCAGGCCAAAGAAAAGAAAGACGCGTAAACCGCCATGTTTGGTCTGAGCTTCACCGAACTCATGATCATCGGCGTCGTTGCGCTGCTGGTCATCGGCCCTGAACGCCTGCCCAGCGTCGCCCGCACCGTGGGCCACCTGCTGGGGCGGGCACAGCGCTACGTCAACGACGTCAAAACCGACATCAGGCGTGAAATGGATTCCGCCGAAATCGGCAGCCTGAAAGGCCAGGTTGAAGATGCCGCGAAATCCGTGCGTGCCTCAATCGACGACGCCGGCAACACCATTCGCAATCCGCTTGAAGAGGCCAAGAAAGCGCTGCAAGACACCGAACAAACGCTGAAAGAAACGGAACAGTCAATCGACACATCGATTCGCAGCAAGGAAAGCGATAAATCGGGCGAACAAAGCCAAATCACACCTAACAAACCCGCGCAAATCAACACAGGCAGCGGTGCGCAAACCGGGCACGATTCGCCCGACGACACCACCGACACCAAGAAGAACGGATCCGACACGTGACAGCCGAAGAAGAAAGCCATTCCGAATCCTTCGTCTCGCACCTTATCGAGCTTCGCACGCGCCTGATTCGCGCCGTCGGTGCTATCCTGGGCATCTTCATTATTCTGTTTCTGTACCCCGGCCCGTCTTTCCTATACGACGTGCTGGCCCAGCCCATGCTGGCCACCCTGCCCACCGGCACCCGCATGATCGCCACCGGGGTCATCACGCCTTTCATGGTGCCGGTTAAAGTTACCCTGCTGACCGCATTCGTGCTGGCCTTGCCCATCGTGCTGTACCAGGCCTGGGCTTTTGTGGCGCCCGGGCTCTACAAGCACGAGCAAAAGCTGGCCCTGCCCCTTATTTTGTCGGGCACCGTGCTGTTCCTGCTGGGCATGGCGTTTTGCTACTTCGTGGTGTTCAACACGGTCTTTGAATTCATCTCGGGCTTTGCGCCCCAGTCGATTACCCCTGCGCCCGATATCGAAGCCTATGTCAGCTTTGTCATTACCATGTTCATGGCCTTTGGCATTACGTTTGAAGTGCCGGTGGCCGTTGTGCTACTGGTGAAAAGCGGCATGGTCAGCGTGGAAAAACTGCGCGGTGCACGCGGATACGTAATTGTAGGCGCGTTTATTATTGCCGCCGTGGTCACGCCACCCGACGTCATCAGCCAGTTCATGCTGGCCGTACCCCTGTGCATCTTGTTTGAAGTGGGGCTGCTGGTTGCCGGCAGAATGAAGCCTTCAGAGCGGGAAAAAGACGCAGAAGACTAGCCCTTTGCCACCCCAATAATTCGGCCCCAGTCACGCAAGTGTTGGGGCCGTTTTCTTATGTGCTTCCCCATACATTCAGTGAACTCAAGCTAGTAAAACCCTAGGGTTTTACCCTTAAAAGCAGCTCAAATCGGCCCCTTTCCATTGACAGGAAGGGGCCGATTTACTTAACATATATAGGTACTATCGATAGTAAGATAGTATAACACGACGTTCCGACAACCGCAAGGCAGTTTTTTACACAACGGATTGTTTGTAACGCATGTGTTGAAAACCACTGTGTGTAGTGAAACAAACAGCATTAAAGCAGCACCGGCCATCGCCCTGGCGATGGCCGCTTTCAGGGGGTTAAATGAGCAATACAGCACAACTAACACGCATGGTCCGCCTAAAAAGCGCCCTGCCGAACTTGCCGGATCAGGCTTTATTCCACGCCGGCCCACCTTATAAAGGCAGCCCGCCCGAAGCGGTGCTCAATGCTGCAGCACAAGCGGCAGTCATGGAAGGTTGGGCGGCAGACACCCAAACGGCGCGCAGCATGCTGTCGGAATCAACATCGGGCATTACCTTGTTGCCGGCACAAGATTACGGCGTGGTGGTTCCCCTTGCCCAGGTTGCCGGGCCCTCCACCTGGTGTGTCGAGGTGGGCAACGAAGCGCTGAAAGTGTATTCGCCCGTCAGCGAAGGGCCGGCACCAGCCCTTCGATTCGGCTCTATCGAGCCGGTATGCCGTGATCGCGCCATGAACGACTGCAAGCTGTTCGCCGAACACATCAACCCGTTACTGGAAAAGACGCCCATCTATCCCGAACAGCTAATGCAGCAGGCCTTGCAACTGGGCGATGACGGCCATGCCATTGTGGGTGCCGGGACAAAACTATGGGTTGATGCACTCACCGACCTGCCGGCGGACATCCGTGAAAAAATCCTCACCAATGCCGGCTTTGCCCTCACCACCTGGATGGCCTACTGCAGCTGGAAATTGCGAACCTCTTCCTGCCCCATCGTGGCCATTGGCGCCAACGGCATCGAGTTCGGCCTGAAATTCAAGAATGCCAAAGCGTGGGCCACCATTGAGGCGCCGCCGCCCAGCGGCCCCCGCTTCAATCCAGAGCACACAGCCCAAGCCCTGGGCGCAATCGGCGACAGCGCCGTGGTCGACGCCTGCGGTTACGGCGGGCAGGCCTTGAAACACGCGCCGCCCCTGCTGGCCGAATGGAAAGACTATCTTCCCGCCGACGCCCTCACAAGGCCCGGCCGCATTATTGCCCCCGAAAATGGTTGCATCGACCCGGCACGCATCCAGGCAGAACGGGTTGCACCCATTATCAACCTGGCGATTCTCGACAGCCTCGGCGCCAACACCCCTATTGGCCGGGGCCATTACAGTCCGCCCCTTTCGGTGTTTCAACAATCTTCTTGAACAGGAATAAAAATGACCTTATCGAACAAAGTTGCACTGGTCACCGGGGGGGCAATGGGCATTGGCTTTGCCGTTTGCGAACACCTGGCCGAACAAGGCGCCCGTATTGTCATTGCCGACCTGGACAATGCCCAGGCTGCGGCAGAAAAGCTCAAGCAGCAGGGCCATCAGGCCATTGGCGTTAAAACCAATGTGTCCCAGGAAGATGACACGGAAAACATGGTGAAAGCCGCGCTGGACGAATTTGGACAGCTGGATATTTTGGTTAACAACGCCGCCATTTTCTCATCCATTCAACAAAAGCCCTTCGAGCAGTTAAGCACGCAGGAATGGCGCTCGCTTGTCGACGTCAACGTCATCGGCCAGTTCCTCTGTTGCAAGGCCGTGCTGCCCGCATTCAAGACACAGGGCGCGGGGCGCATTATCAATATTTCTTCGGGCGTTGCCTTCAAGGGCAACCCGCACATGCTGCATTACGTTGCGTCCAAGGGCGCCATTGTCTCCATGACACGGGCCCTGGCAACCGAGCTGGGGGAACACAACATTCTGGTTAACAGCGTGGCCCCCGGCTTCACGCTGAGCGAAGGCGTCATGAAGAACGCCGAACTGGCCAAACGCTCATCGCAGTTTTCCATCCGGGGCCGCGCCCTTGCGCGCGACATGCACCCGAATGATCTGGTCGGCGCCGTGGCCTTCTTTGCCGGCCCTGGTTCCGCGTTCATTACCGGGCAAACGCTCGTGGTCGACGGTGGCGCGTACTACCACTAATGTTTTTATAGGAGTTAAACAATGGAATTCGTAAAGAACACCTGGTATCCGGTTATCTGGTCAAACGAGGTTGACCGCACGCTCGTGCGCCATGTCATTGCCAATGAACCCGTCGTCGTGTTTCGCCGCCAAGACGGCTCGGTGGCCGCACTTCACGATGCGTGCCCGCACCGGCTTGCACCGCTGTCGCTGGGCACCCTGATCGACGACGCCATCGAGTGCGGCTATCACGGCATGACCTTCGACTGTTCCGGCCAATGTATTCGCATTCCCGGCCAGGACGTTATCCCGAAGAACGCAACGGTACGTGCGTATCCCGTTGAAGAACGCTACGGCCTGGTCTGGATTTGGCTGGGCGACCCGGAACAAGCCGACCCCGACAAAATGTTCAACGTGCCCCAGTACGGCCAGGAAGGCTGGCATGCCGTGCAGGGCGGTGTCTTGCGCATTGAATGCAACTACCTCAGCCTGGTGGAGAACCTGCTTGACCCGGCCCACGTGACGTTCGTGCACAAGTCCACACTGGGCACACCGGCCGGCGCGTCGATCCCGGTCAACAACGATTACGGCGACAACAGCATTTCCGTATGGCGCTGGATTCCCGACGCGCCCCCCATCCCCCTATTCAAGAATTTCGCCAACATGACCGGCCAGGTCGACCGCTGGCACTACTACGACTACACCCCGCCCTGCTTCTTCGATATCGACATGGGCACCTGCGCCACGGGCTCCATCAAAGACCCTGCCATGCGTCATACCGGCGTGCAGATGCATTCATGCCATGTGCTAACGCCGGTAGATGAACGCACCGTTCTGCAATTCTGGTTCCACGTGCGCAATTTCCGTGTCGATGAACCCGAAATCGACCAGGACCTTAACGCCGCCATGGAGTTCGCCTTCAAGGAAGACAAGGTCATTCTTGAACAGATTCAACTGGAACAGGAACGCGACCCCAACGCCAAGCAGATCACCCTGGGCATTGATGCCGCCCCGCGACGCATGCACAAGATGGTTCAAAAACTCATAGAGGAGGAACGCCAACCCGCAAAAACACCTGCCAAAGAAGCCGCAGCCCTTTGAGCAATTTCGGCTGCGTCATTCTCCCAACTGAAGCTTTACACACATCTAGGAGAGAACCATGAGAAATATGGGAATCAAAGCTTTAATCAGTGTCATTTCAATCATTGGTGCCGCACACGTCGCCCATGCCGACGACGTCATTAAAATTGGCGTCAATCAACCCCTTACAGGCGTGGTGGCAGCAGCCGGTACCTTTGTTACCGAGGGAGCCAAAATTGCCGCAGCCGAAATCAACGAAAAAGGCGGCGTTCTGGGCAAGAAACTTGAGCTTGTTATTGAAGATAACAAAAGCAACCCAACCGAAGCCTCGAACGTTACTGAAAAACTGATCGTGCGCGATAAAGTGCCTGCGATCATGGGCGCCTGGAGCTCAACCTATACCCTGGCCTCCATGCCCAAACTCATGGAATACGGTATTCCAATGCTGGTTGAAACCGCCAGCTCGTCGAAGATAACCAAACAGGGCAATCCGTACGTGTTTCGTATCAGCCCAACCAGTGCCATGGAGGCGGCCAGCTTTGCCGACCGCGTCAAACCCATGGACATCACCAAGGTTGACTTCCTGGTGGTGAATAACGACTGGGGCCTGGGTGCGGCACAGGCCTATAGCGAAATGCTTAAAGAACAAGGCGTGGAAATTGGCGAAATTCACATTATGGACGCCGCCGCCCAAGACATGACATCGCAACTGTCTGCCATCAAGTATGCCAAGAAGCAGCCCAGCCACGTGTTTTTAACCAGCGGTACCGAGCAGATTACGCTGGTGGCCAAGCAAGCCGAAGCATTGGGCCTTAAGGTGCCGTTCGTGACCACCGGCGGCATCATGCCTCAGCAGCTCATTGACCAGGCCGGCAATGCAGCCAACAACACCTACCACGTTATGTTCTTCGTACCCTGGTTTCCCGATGCCACGCTGAACCCCGAGGCGGCCCGCAGCTTTGTAAAGCAATGGGACAAAATGGGGCTCGACCCGGCCGGCGCACCTGAAGGCGCAAGGGGTTACGACGGCATCCAGACGCTTGCCGCCGCCATTGAAATGGCCGGCGAAGCCGACCCCAAGAAAATCCAGGAAGCACTCTGGAAAACCGAACTGGACGGGCTGACCGGCCATGTGAAGTTCAAGAAAGACGGCCCAGAAGGCAAGGAAAGCGCCCAAAGCGTGCCGATGACCTATCTGGTCAAGATCGAAGACGGCAAGATCATCAATACCGACTAAGCGCCGAAACCTCACTTCGTTCGACCTACCCCGCAGCGGCGCCTGGCGCGTCTGCGGGGCCAACCAAGGAAGCTACACTCATGACCCGTATTCATTATGTCGACCCCGACGGCAACACCACCACACTCGACGTCCCCGAGGGCCAGAACCTGATGCAGGCAGCCGTGCAAAACGGCATCGACGGTATTGTGGGCGAATGCGGCGGCTCGCTGGTGTGTGCGACCTGTCATTGCTATGTCGATCCCAACCGGCTGTCTGAACTGAACCCACCCACGGAAGAAGAACTGGAACTGCTTGACGAAGTGGCCGCACAACGCAAGGAAAACAGCCGTCTGTCGTGCCAGATTAAAGCCTGTGCCTCGCTCGACGACCTGAGTATTGCCGTTCCCGAAACACAATATTGATTACGCAATCCAAATGGAAAACCACATCGTTATTATCGGCGCAGGGCAGGCCGGACTGCAGGCAGCGGAAACATTGCGCGCCGAAAAGTACAGCGGTCTGATCACCCTGCTGGGCGACGAGCCCCACACCCCCTATCACCGCCCGCCCTTGTCCAAAGACGCCCTGAAGGAAAAACACTTCGACTCGCTCACCATGCGTGGCCAGAATGTGTTTGAACGCAGGAAAATCACCATGCGAACGGGTTGCCGCGCCTCGGCCATCAACCTGGAAAGCCAGACAGTCGAACTGGAAACCGGCGAATCCCTGGCCTATTCCGGCCTGCTGCTGGCCACAGGCGCAGCGGCGCGCCTGTTCCCCGGACAGCAACCCGATGCCAAAGCCATACACGTCTTGCGCTCGCGCGTGCACTCGCAGGCCATCGCCGAACGCCTGAGCCTGTGTCAAACCCGCCAGGATCCGGTTGTGGTGATTGGCGGCGGGTTTATCGGGCTGGAGGTTGCCGCCATTGCACGAAGCATGGGGCTGGACGTCACCATACTGGAAGCCGGCAACCAGTTGATGGGCCGGGTGGCCACCCCCCTGCTTGCCCAAACCTTCCAGCAGCGCCATCAAAGCCAGGGCGTTCATATCGCGCTGAATGCACAGGTAACCCATTTAAGCGAAGAAAACGACCGCGCTTACATTGAACTGGCCGACGGCCAACGGTTAAGCGCCGGCCTGGTGGTGGTGGCTATTGGCGTGGTGCCCAACGACACCCTTGCCCGGCAAGCCGACATTGTCTGCAACAACGGCATTGTGGTCGACGCATGCGGACACACTTCGGCACCCAATGTCTTTGCCGCAGGCGACTGCGCGGTTCGTGCCTACGACGGCCGGTATGTGCGCCTGGAATCAATACAAAACGCCATTGAACAGGGCAAGGCCGCCGCCCGCGCCCTGCTGGGCCAACACCGCCCCTTCCAGGACACACCCTACTTCTGGTCTGATCAGTTCGATATGAAGCTGCAAATTGCCGGTATCGCCCAAGCCGTAACCCACTCTGTGGTACGGGGCAATATCGGCGACCCGGCCTTTTCCATTTACCACTACGCCGACCAGCGCCTGGTATCGGTCGACACCCTGAACGCACCGAAAGAGCACCTTATGGCCAGGAAGCTGTTAAGCCAGGGGGTCTGGCCCACGCCTGAACAGGCCGGTGATCCGGAATTCGATATTGCGGCGCTTGCGGCTAGCGCCGCAGCACAGCCTTGATCCAGCCATAACCGCTTACCAGCACAATGCCGGCGGTAACCAGAATGGCACCCACTACGAAGCTGGTATCCAGCGGCTCATTAAGCAGCACCACGCCCAGCACAATGCCGAACATGGGGGTCATGAAAGAAAACACCCCCAGGCGCGAAGCCAGGTATTTGCGCAGCAACCAGAACCAGCACAAATAACTGAAGAAGGAAATCACCACGCCCTGAATCAGCACACTGCCCCACACCATGGGCGTGTGATTCACTTCGGTTTGGCCACTTACAATGGCGGCCACCAGCAACAGCGCAAATGCACCAATAAGCTGGTAGAGCAAGGTTTTGGAGGCCGGCGTATTCGACAACCCGGTGTTGCGAATCACCACAGTGGTTAAACCCCACGCGGCACCGGCCAACAGGCCCAGGAAATCACCCAGCAACATATTGCTGGCGTTTTCCGCCTGGTTTTCACCCGGCGCCAAAAATGAAATGGCCACTCCCACGAACGCCGCAAAAATGCCGAACCACTGCAAGGGCGCCAGCCGTTCTTCAGGCAAGGTGAAATGCAAGCCCAGCGCCGCAAAGAACGGCGCGGTGTAAAGAAACACCGCCATGTGCGATGCCGTGGTGTAGCGCAGGCCCTCGCCTAGCAAAAGAAACTCCACGGCAAACAAAAAGCCCACCACCAGGCCCGCTTTCCAGGTGCCATCGCCTAGCGCCAGTGGAATACGCTGGCGCCACATAACAAAAGCCACCAGTGCCGCGCCAATAAACGAGCGCAAGGCAATTTGAAACGTGGGCGCCATATCGGCCGCCACCGCCTTAATGGCAATTTGCTGAAAGGCCCAAATCAGGCACAGCAACGCCATCAGGCTGAATGCCTGGGTATCGATCTGCTTTCTGTTTGGCAGCATTACGCTTCGTCTGAGTGATTCGCCACGCCCCGACGCACAACAATCGGCACCGCCCCCAATTGCTTCTTGGCTACCCACTGGGCCAGTGATGCGTCCAGATAATCGGTATGACCCGGGAACCAGTCGGCCAACGCTACCGACAAGCGCCGAATCTCGCTGGCGTCGCCGCCGTTTTCCACGTATTGCGCCACCTCGCGCATGGAATTCAACACCCCTGCGTGCTCATTGGCATGGCACTCACGCGCCGGAAACGCCGTGGTTTCCATATAGTGTTCTTCCTGGGCGAAATGCGCTTCGCTGTGCTGAATCAGCTTGTACAAATGCGCCAGCATTTCGCCTTCAGGCACCTTCAACAAAGCATCCACAATTTCAACAAACTCGCGATGCGTATCGTCGAAGGGTTCATACCCCACCAGGAACTTATCGGTCCAGGTTAGGGAAGCAGCCGGGGTGTCAGTATGCATGACGTCCACCTAAATTCAATAACAAAGTCAAAAGGCATCATAGCAAAAACCCTAGGCGCGGGGGTGTTTTTGCCTGGGACAAATCACTCTCTCTTGGCCTGATTTCCCATTCTTTTGATTTCAAAATGGTTCGCTGCGTCCTTTTGCGCATACACCACACAAGTAATTTTCACTCTCTCGACATTATATTTTTTTGTTTATACAATAAAATTAAAAAATATGCGAGAGGTACGCTTGTATGAACAAAAAACAGCACCGCAAAACCACCACTGAGCCGGACAACCCAGAATGGACAGCGTTAGCAGTAAATAGCGCAAAGTACCTGACCGAGCTACCCAGTTCGTTGCAAAACAAGTTACGTGGACAAAGAGGACCTCAGAAAGCGCCACGAAAGCTTCAAACCGCCATTCGCTTCGACGCCGACATCGTTCAAGCCTTCAAAGCCCAGGGCCCCGGCTGGCAAACACGCATGAACGACGCATTACGTGAATGGCTTAAACAACAGGCCTGATCATCAATTCAGGCGAACCCTGATCAAGGGTTTTTACGCCAGGATAAACATGCGGAGCACTGACCCCTGAATCAACGATCACGTCTTAAAGTCAAGATCTTCCATTTATTAATTTTTGTAGTTACAATAAATTGAAAATTGACTTTGACCCTGACAAAAACCACATAAATATCGAAAAGCACGGTATCCCGTTATCCGCAGCCTCAAATTTTGAGTGGGCGTCAGCAATTACCTGGGAAGATATTCGATATTCGTACGGCGAAAAACGACTGATCTCGCTGGGTTATATCGGCAGGCGTTTGCATGTACTCGTGCACACACCCAGGCTTAATTCCCGGCGAATTATTAGTTTGCGTAAAGCAAACAGCAGAGAGGTGAATTTATATGCCGAAACTTAAACCTCACACTATTATCCCAACCAGTCAGGAAGACGCGCAAATTAACCGCGCTATTACCAAAGACCCCGACACCAGCGATTTAACAAAATCGCCTTTCCTGAAACGGGTGGGGCGTCCGCGAATTGCGTCACCCAAAATACAACTAACCGTGCGGTACGACGCCGACATCGTTGAAGCCTTCAAAGCACAGGGGCCTGGCTGGCAAACCCGCATGAACGACGCATTGCGCGAATGGCTTAAGCAGCAGGCTTAGTCAACGCATATCAGCGCCACAACTAGCAATCTATTCAAAGAGCTAGGCTTCGCCCCAGATGAAGCTAAAAAATTTCACGCCGAATCGCAGCATCTTATTTCTGAAAAGTTGCGGCTCAAAGAATATTTGATGAGTGAAATTAGTCAATGGATTGCCGACAACAACCTAAAGCAAATCGAAGCCGCTGCAATCCTGGGCATTACCCGCCCGCGCGTGTCTGATGTTGTAAACAAGAAAATGCCCAAGTTCACCATTGATGCATTACGTGAATGCCCACCCACGAACCGCCTGAGCTTCACAAACCGGGATTAATCGAGAACCGCCAGCGCAACCTCTGGAGCTTTGTCTAGAATCCTCAACAGCGATTTCGCTGCCCCTGTGGGACTCCGTTTCCCCTGCTCCCAATTCCGGATAGTCTCTATAGGCACATCAATGCGTTCCGAAAATTGAGCTTGACTTAGCCCCAAACGTCTACGAACACGTCGCGCGAAACGCGCCGCGTCATACATAGCATCTGTGTTATCGGCCACAATCTGGCGCGCAATATCCTCTTCCGTCGTGGCATCAACGCGCGCAAGATCAACACGCCCCCGAGCCATTGGGGCAGCGTCTGCCAAATTAAGCGTTACGCGTACTTTTCTCATACTGAATGACCTCACGTTTATTCGCTTTACGCGCCGAAATGATACGAATCGAATCAGATCTTGGGGTATAAACAACTACAAAAAGGCGATGATCAACCATGCCCATAAGCTGATAGCGATCTTCCCCATAGCTATGCCGAGTATCCGACCGGATAACACGATTCGGATCAAAAAACGCTCCGATTGCATAAGCGAAATCAAACCCGCGCTCGTGAAAGCAAGCGTCACTTTTCGATTCATCCCATTCAAAATCCATGGGAGAATTATAGTTCAATGAACCACCTTCCAGCAACCAGCTTTAACCCCTAAAACACACCCCGCCAACTTAACTGCACCCCGTGGTCTTGCACACCTGCGCCATACACGCCGCTATAACCCAGCACCAGTGCTGAGGCACTTGAAATCTGCCCGGCTACATTCAACGCCACATGCAAGGCGTTTTTCAATACAGGCAAGCCATTCGAGGTGAACACCGCCTGGTTGCGGCTGTCGCGAAAGCGCTGGCTCGACACCACTTGCGTATCGCCGCGCGCATGGCGCCAGGCCAGCGTTAGCCGTGCCGTTGCCACACCCGTTGCTGTTTCAATGCGCGCCCGCCCACGCACACCCAATTGGCTGTACCACACCGTATGGCGCGACCCGTTCACCACCAAGGCCGCCGCACCGCCGTCTTCGCTGAAACCGCCCAGCCGCAGTTGCACACCGGCCAGGCGCATAAAGGGCGACACCGCATACCGTGCCCGCCCCCAAGGCGCAATGGCCCAACCGCTTTCCCAGGCACGCCAGGCCGCCTCGCCGAAAACCTGCACGGTATGGGCCTGCGTGGAACCCGATAATTGGTCTTGCAGCGACCCAGCGGAAACCACCCGCCCGGTATGCACACTGTGCCGGCTATACGCCAGACCCCCCACCGTTGAAAGCCCATGACGGCGCCACGCCACATTCACCCCCACATGCAGGGTATTGGCGCGTGCATCGGCCGACCCGCCGCCACTTAACTGATTCATACGGGCAAATTGCCCGCCCACCAAACCACCCAGCCACACATCGGGCGCAACGCGATGCTGCCCCCCGGCAAACACACCTTGCACGGTCCGCTCATCGCCCCACACACCCTGTTGGCCGGGGCGCGAACGGCTGGCATGAAACGCCTGTGCCCATGCTCCTTCCTTCTGGTTGCCAAACACCGCTTCGCGCACAAAACGGCTGTCTTCCATTAAGCCAGACTGCACCGAGGCCAGCCACGCGCCGCCCAGTTGCCGATACGCACTACGCGCCGTGGGTTCATCCATTCCCACCACCTCTTCGAACAAACCGGGGTTGGGCGAACCCGAACCGCCGTCGTCAATTTCTTCGGCCACCGTCTCTTCATCCGGCGTTTCACCCGGGTCGGTTAACGGCACATCGTTACGAACCAGCGTTAGCGTGACGTGGTTCGCGCCATAACGTAACGAAGGCGTCAGGAACGCCAGGTTGCTGCTCACCGTATCAAAACGCGTACCGGCCAAACCGCCCGCGGCCAACAAAATGGTGAATTCGGTTTCGGGCTGCCATGCGCCATTGGCCGCCAGGGTCTGCACCGCGCCCGCCAGGTAGGCCGTGCCACCCACCTGCAGGGCATCGGCCTGCCCGCTGGGATGTGCCTCTACCTGGAATACGGCACCGCTATTGAATACCGCATCGCCCTGCACGGTTAGCGTACCAATGCTATTGCCGGGGGCCAACACGCCGCCCGGCGCTACCACAACCGAACCCACGCTGCCCACGCCTTCCAGACGGGCCGCCGCATTCACCGCCACCGCGCCGGGTAAATCGGTATTCACCGCCAATACCCCTTCGTTCACCACCCACTGGCCGGAAAACGGCGCCGCGTCACCCGTTAAATTCAAGCGCCCGGCGCCTTGCTTTACCACCTGCGCATTGCCCAGCAACAAACCCGCATGTTCGGCCTGGCCACCGGCCACGCGCCAATGCACTTGCGTATCGGGCACCACATGGATATCCGGCGTGTACCAGGAAGCCGGCAACGTGGCGGCCAAATCCACCTGGGAAGCCTGCACCGCCGAGGCCACCCGCACCCCCGGGGCGTACACCAGCTCTGTTCCCGTATTGGCATGCACCATGCCCAAGCCAGCAGCCCGGTTATGCCCCAGCGTGAGCCGCCCCTGCAGCAGGCGCGTGGTGCCTCGATACGTATTGGCGCCGGCCAGGGAAAGCGTGCCGGCCCCCAGCTTGGTTACGCCCTCCATCGAGCCCACCGCATTACTTAGCACCCCCGCCAGGCGTGCGCTTGCGCCTTCGTGCACATTCAGCACCGCCACATCGCCAATGGCATACGCCTGCACCGTTTCAAACCCGGCCTGCGTTAAATGGGCCACGTCGCCCATAAACACATACGGCGCCTCGGGCAAACCCGGCAAAGTCGCGGCTTCACCGGCCCAGGCCAGGCCCATGCCCAGGCCCGCATGGCCTTTCCACGACGGCGCCGACCCCGACACCAACACACAAAACGCTACCACCACCATAACGCGCAACAACTTTCTTAATGCTTGTCTCATATCTTGTCCTTATCGTTATGCAATTCGTCATGGCTATGACAAATTTGTCATTATTTTGAAGGACAAGCTAAAGTTATTGATCAAAAAACCGTAATCATTCAGTAATACCTTGTTGTTCCGCGTTTTGGGGCGTGTGCCATGCACATTTAACAAGGAAAAAGAACAAAACACACATTAAAGAGGACTCATGGAAACGAACCGTCGCCCCAAGTCAGCCACCCGCCGCACATCAGCACCCGCCCCAACCGGCCTGGAAACCGCCGGGCCGCCTGCCCAGGCACTGTCGGCCCCGCACGTCCTGGCCACGGCATTACTGAACGCCGGCACGCAACTGAACCTTAATCACAGTGAACTGGCGGCGGTACTGGGCCTGCATCGCAGCGCCATCAGCCGCCTGAAACAGAACCGGCAACTGAAGCCCGACTCGAAACAAGGCGAGCTGGCGCTGATGCTCATTCGTATCCACCAGGCCCTGCACGCGCTAAACGATGGCAACCTGCCATGGATGCAACATTTCATGCACAGCCCCAACCACCTTACCGGCCAGGTACCTGCGCACCAAATACAAAACATCGAGGGGTTGTTCAAAGTGATGCTTTGTGTCGAAGCGCTTCAGCATCCGGCGGCCTAGCCGGCCAAGGCGTGCACCATGGCAAGCAACAACGCCCCACCCCTGCCCATCGGCCCGCTGCAAGGATTGCTTTACCGGTTTGCCACACCCGCGTCGCATCGGGCCGCATTAAGCCTAACCGGCAACCTGCGGGCCGCCGCCGTACTGAATACGTTATTGGAAAACGCCGCCCCGCCCCGGCTGAAACACGTTGCACCCCTGGTGCGCCAAGCCCTGCTTAGCCCCTGCGCGCCCTGGTCGAACCCCTTGCGCGGGCCCAACGACACAGGCCTACTTGTGGGCACCGCACACTTGCACACCGCCGTGAACGCCTGCGCACAACGGCAGCAACAATTCTGGAACAGCATGCCCCCACACCCCGGCCTGCGTTGCCTGCACAGCGTTCACACCCTCTATTCCATGACATACACCACCAACAGCGGTGTGAACCTGCGCGCCATAGCGCTGGCGCCGGAGCAAATTCATACCACGGCCAGCATACTGCGGGCGCACGACGTGGCGGTGTTTACCTACCCTGCGGCAGACCCGCTGGATGCGCCCAACATTGGCGTGCTGAACCACCATGCGGTTGAAAACAGTGAAACGCAGTATATGGGTACCTGGGTGTGCGAGATCAGTACGCGCGGGACACAAATTGAACGCCATACCTTACCGACAAAATAGAAACATATAAATTGCTTATTAAATAAAAAGCAACTAATATGTTTCTATTAAATTAAAAGCAACTTATTTGTTTCTTATGGACGCTTTGCTAGATCAAATTCGCGAACGGCGCATCCGGTTGGGGCTCAAGCAAAACGACATGCTTTTACGCGCGGGCATTTCACGCCAGCAATACCAGCGCCTGGAATCCAAAGGTAACCCCCGGCTTGATACGCTTAACCTTGTTGCCCTTGGGTTACAAGCCGAACTTATGTTAATTCCTAAAGAGAAACGAGAAGCCGTTCTGGCGATACTGAACGCCAACCCGCAAAAGCCCAACAAAAATCAGGAAAATCATTCCACCCACGACACCGAAAACCCCATTGCCGACAACCCCTGGCAGGGGCTACTGAACCAGGACACTGAATGAGCCTTTCTGAAGAAATGATCGTCTTAAAGCTCACGTTGCACGACCAACTGGTAGGCTACCTTTCCGGGTACAAGAATGGGCGCAGCGTTCTGGCCTTCGCCCCTGAATTTCAACACACACCTTCTCGCCCAACCCTTGGCTTAATAACGCACCCCGCGTTTCCCAATGCCCAAAAAATCATGGCCAAGCCTTGGGTTAAGCACCAAAGGCTACACCCGCTGTTGTCGAACTTGCTGCCCGAAGGCGCGTTGCGGGCGCTTATTTCACAGGCGCTCAAGGTTCATACCGACAACGAGTTCCCTATTTTCACTTACCTGGGGCAAGACCTGCCCGGCGCCCTCATTGCTACGGCCGTAGGCCCTGAAGCGGTGCCTGCCTATGCATTAACCGCCGGCCCCCTAACCCGCATTGTGCAGCCCCCATGGCGCAACCCCGGCAATGCGTTTTCGCTGGCCGGCGTACAAATGAAGTTTTCAATGAAAGAGCAAGACGGCCGATACAACATAGCCCAATCGGGAAATTTGGGCGACTGGATTATTAAAACGCCATCGACACGCCACGCCTTTGTACCTTTGAACGAATTCAGCGCAATGACCCTTGCGGGTTTGGCCGGTGTTCATATCCCGGAAATTCGCTTGATACCCCTGAAGCAACTACAAAACCTGCCACCCATCAACCTCCCCAACGAAACGCTGGCCTTCGGCATCAAGCGTTTCGACCGGCACAACGAACAGCGCATCCACACTGAAGACTTCGCCCAGGTACTTGTGCAATATCCCCAGCGCAAATACGACACCGCCAACTACGAACAGATAGGACAAATTCTTTACCAATATTCGGGCGAGGGCCTGGCCGACATACAACAATTGGCCCGACGACTACTTGTGAATATTTTGTTGGCCAACGGCGATGCACATTTAAAAAACTGGAGCCTGATTTACCCAGACCAATACACGCCACGGTTGGCGCCTGCCTACGATATCGTAACCACCCAAGCCTATCTTACAAACGAAGAACAGTTTGCATTGAACCTGAACAAAATCAAAAACTGGTACACGGTTACGCCGGCACATTTCGAGGGTTGGGCGAAGCGCATTGGTGTGCCGTGGCGAGCCATAAAGCCCCATCTTGATGACACCCTGGAAAAAGCACGCGCACTTTGGCCGCAAACACTCGAAGCCTTACCCATGGCGAACGAGCATAAGCTTCAGCTACAACAACACTGGAAACAGCTTCAAACTGAATTCCGTATTAACTCGCCTTCGTCCAACAACCGCCCACACGCCTGAACCACACGCGCCACCGCAATACTTTGAATATCACACGTGCCGTTGTTGGGCGTTAATGCCAACGCCCCCTTGCGCCGCCAGAACCATTGCGGTTCGTGATCCTGGAAAAGACCCACGTACTTACCCGCCGCGCTTTGGGCAATGTGCGACGGCCCGCAATCGTTGGCCACCATTAAACGGGCGTGAAGGCACAACCGGGCAATATCAGCCATGCTGCGGTTGCGCGCCACCTGAAAATCGGGCCGGCCCAGCCCGGCAATATAATCGGCTTCGCGGGTTTCGCCCGGGCCCGCAATAAAGCAAAACGACTGCAGCCCCCATTGGGCTTTCAAGGCATCGGCCAGCGCCACATACGACTCAATATGCCAGCGTTTGTAAGCCCCCGCGCCACCACCGGGCATGAACACCACCTGGGCCAGCGGCAACGCCGGGTCGGCTTCCGTAGCCAACGCCGCCATGGCGCCGCGCGCCGCCCCTTCCGGGCAAAAATCATCCAATTGACGCGCCAATTGCAAATTCGCCAGGCCCAGGTACTCATTGGGGTCTTTTTTCCAGCGATGCGTCCATAAAAAATCGCCCACCCGACCATTCAGAAAACCCGAACGCACGCCAATGCGGCGCAAGAACGTAAGAAACGCGTATTGCTCACTGGAATAATGCAGCACGAACGAGCGGCTGACCCCTTTCAGCGCCGCCAGCTTGGTTCGCGCGCACCCGGCCTGAATATAGGAATCAACCCAGGGCGTGCACTCGTAATGCGAGCCCACGGGGTCGGTACCCACCACGTGAAGCTGGTCGTTCGGAAACAGTTGCCTTAGCTGATAGAGCAACGGATAGGTAACCAGATGACCACCCAAGAACTGCATGCTGCGAAGGAAAACAACGTTGGTGGCCATTAAGAGAAAAATAAGGTTTGCGCCAGTGAACTATTGTAGAGCAGCAAGGTTACTGCTTTGTATCGGGCCAGAACTGCATGTAACTGCAACGCAACTGCGCCTGGTCGCCGTAACGCAGGTCGTAGGCCAGCAGTCGGCCCTCTACGGTTTTCAACACGCCGGTTACCACTGCCTCATTGCCGGAGGCTTCTGCGCCTTCGCTTAAACGCCCGCAAAAACCCAAGGCAGGTTTGCTGACCGCCTCGACCCGTACATTCGACACCACCTGTTCGCCCGACAACAACGGGTTCGTGCGCACCGCACGCTGAATGGCGGCTATTTCAGTGGCGTTGGCACTACGTTTGGGGTTGGCCTGTATTTCACCGACGGTGCCGTTGGGCAGGATGTCGTCTTTGCCAATGGCTTGGGTGTATGACTCTAGCGGCAAAATACAGCCACCCAAAAAAGCCATGACGACTGCCACACCAAAAATTTTTATTCGCTTAACAATCACACCCACCCCCCATATAAAATGCCCACTATGCAACCCCCAACCCCTCCAGGCCTATATGCCAGACCTCATTCCATGCTTTGTTATTAACCTAGAAAAAAATACACATCGGCGCAGCGCAATGCAAACGCGCCTAACCAGGCTGGGCATTAGTCCCACGTTCTTCAATGCGGTTGACGGGCGGCTCATGAGCCCGGAAACACTGGAAAGCCATGTTAACCGCATCCGCGCGCAACGGGAATACGGCCCCCTTAGCGCCGCTGAAATCGGCACCTCGTTAAGCCACGTTGGCATTTACCGGGAAATGGTGCAAAAACAGTTGCCCTACGCCGTTATTCTAGAGGATGACGTATGCCTGGATAACCACTTCGCCACCTACCTGCAGGCCCACGGCCCCAAAGGCCTGCCCGCCCATTTCGCCCCCACCGACGCGGTAATGGTACAACTGACCCACATCGCGCGCGGCAAACGTTTCGGCAGCAAAAACCTAAACAATATAAACAATAAAATTGTGCCCGCCAGTGGCGGGGAATGGCTGGCCAGCGGCTACTTTATTTCCCTGGCAACAGCTGAAAAACTGGCGGCGAACCTTTACCCCGTATGGACAGTGGCCGACCACTGGAACCGTTTTAACGAAAAGCTTTTCGTCTCATTATGGGCGTTGCAGCGCAATATTGTGTGGGAAGCGCAAGAAGCACAGCAATCGAATTTAACGCCCACACGGCTACCCCGGATAAAACCGCCAAAAACTCTGAAAACACGCCTGAAACGCATTTTCTATGAACTGGTCACCAAACCGTTCTTTACGCAGAAGCTAAAGCAATACCCCTAAACTTTAAACCCGACCTGCGACCAGATCTTCCCGCAGCCGTGCCAACGCGCTATGAACACGCGCCAGGGCCTGTTCATGCGCCTTGTTAGCACTTAAATACACCGTATCCTGCGTACGTAATTGCGCCAGTTGGCTTACCGCCAGCGCATCTTCCGAAGCCCCCGTCATACGGGGTAACGGACGTGACCAGCGCCTGGGGGCTATGCCCGCTTTTCGCAATATACGCTTACCTTCGCTTTTCATTTTTTTCAAAAAAGACACATTGGCACGCACGTTGTAAATACAGGGCAATTGCACCGGCTGATATTCCAGGGATAACGACTTGCACCAGTCGACCCATTTGAACGGCAGTATGTGGTCGTAACACACCACCGGCACCCAAGGTATGCGGTACGCATCGGCCACAATGGCGCCATGCATGGCTTCGCAAATAACGCGCCGGGAGGCGCGCATCTCGTTCACCAGATCTTGAATATTCTGGGCCGGATCCAAATAATGCACCCCCGCCTGCTCACAAATGGCGCGCCAACTCCCCAGCCGCTTGCTGACATGGTGCGGCATGAACGACGCCTCGTAACGCACAGGGGGCGCCTCACCGCCCAGCACCTGCGGCAATAAAATGGCCGGGTCAGTTAGGGCCAAATCGGGGCTTAAGCCCAATGCCTGTGCCGTTTCCGGCCCCCGCACGCCATACACCCGCCAACTGGAATTTATTTCCGGCGGTTTGCCATAGCCCAGCCCTGTACCCAACACCACCTTACACCCCGCAGGCGGGATATGCTCATTCAAAATCGTACCAATACCAATAAACAAGGTGCTGCCATCAGCATCTAAAAAGTCGGAAAGATAATGCCGCCAAATAAGAGGGTTTAGATCGTCGCCAAAATTACCTTCTGACGCAACATAATAATAAAGTTGCATTATCGTCTTATCCGTCGTCGTGGCGTCGATTCAGACAGCACCATAAACAACGCCACAAAAGCCACGTAAAAGCCCATGGTATTCATTCGCCGGAACATCGTTTCGGTAAGCCCAAACAACGCAAACCCCAAACAGGCTGCTAGCCCCATTGCAGCCGCAGCTCGTAACTGCGGCGAGACGCCACTTCGCATAAGCCTGGGAAGAAAATAGAAACAGGGCGCCAGATAAATTAACAAAATGCCAAGCGCGCCGGGAAAGCCAAAACCCGCGAAGAACAACATCACATCGTTATGAGGCTCACCAAAATCCTCATCTACAACACGCTGAGCAATTAAACCTTTATGAACAGCCACATCACGTAAATACTCCGGATAACGTCCACCATCTCCCAAACCCACCCATGGATTAGTCATGCCCGCATCGATTGCCGAATGCCACAGTTGCAACCGAATACACATAGAACTGTAAGATGTACTACCTTCGCCCTGGCACACCTGAACCTCTTGTATGCCTTGTACCAACCTATGTCGCAAAGAGTCGCTTCCGCCCACCACTGCAATCAAAAGAACCGCACTCACACCCAATAAGGCCAGTAACCTACGCGGGCGACCTATGCCCGCAAACAGCACAATGCCTAGCAACACAAATAACGGCAAACCCAGTAATCCCGTACGCGTTTGTGCGACCAGAAAGCCTCCAAATGTCGCCACTGACGCTAATATTTTCACAGTCTGTTCAAATCTTGGGAAAGCACTTAACTTCCAATTAAGCGAATAAACCGATATGGCACCCAACAGAAGCATAATGCTTGAATAAGTCGTGATAATCACACCAGGCGTTAACGGACGCACTGTGACAGTAAATGATAACCAAAGCACCACTGCTGTTGACACAAAACAGCTAGCGATTACCCCCCATAACGCATACTGCAAAACTTGTCGATCAACATGGGGAAGTGCAAGTAACAGCACCCATAGACCCAAAAATACACGCAAGGCCCCTTCACTATTGGCTCCCGCCCATTCTCCGTAATACACAGAGGATGCAGCTACAGACAGAAATAGAATGCTATAGCCAACAATCAGCCAGCCGTATTGTCGCGTTTGAACGCTGCCACCCGCAAAACGCTCTTTCACCAACAACACCAGCGACACAAACATCAACACATAAAAGACACCACTGGGTATAGAGTCACTGGTTAACAAAGTTAACGGTAGTAACCAATACATCGTAACGACTAGATAACCCAACATACAATATTCTCAAATTTGAAACGGAATCCGGCCGGAACGCAACAATTCAATACCCACAACATCTGCAACGGAATGCGACACGACTACGGCAGTAAAATTAATGGACAACTTACTTTAATGTATAAAACATCACTGTGAACATATTGATAACCGGTGCGACGGGCATGGTTGGCCATGCCCTGTACAGCCATTTGAAATCATCAGGCCATGACGTAGTGGGCACAACGCGAGGCAATCATAACAGCGACATGGTCGCCGTTGATGAACTTCATAGCGCCACCGATTGGAATCCTGTACTCAACAAGCCCTTTGATGCGTGCGTGCACTTGGCTGCCCGCGTTCATGTCATGAGCGACAAAACCAACAACGCTGAAGAGGCTTACCAAAGCACCAACACAGCCGGGACCTTACAACTTGCACAGCAGTGTGCAACCCATGGTGTGAAACGCTTTATTTTCATTAGTACAGTAAAAGTAATGGGCGAAGGTAGACCCGAGCCGTACCAGGCAACCGACCCAGCACAACCGCAAGACCCGTACTCGCGCTCAAAATGGATGGCCGAGCAAGGTTTGTGGGAAATATCAAAAGAAACGGGCATGGAGGTAGTTATTCTGCGACCTCCGCTCGTGTATGGACCCAACATGAAAGGAAACCTTTTAAGCCTGTTCAGGCTTATCGAACGCGGGGTGCCACTCCCTTTCGGGGCCATACGAAACTCCAGAAGTTTGATATACACTGGCAATCTGATCGGTGCTATTGAAGCGTGCCTGGTCCACCCAAAAGCAGTTGGGCAAATTTTCTTGGTGAGTGATAACGAAGACACGTCCACGCCGGAGCTCATTCGTAAAATAGCCCGCGCACTAGAAAAACGTTGCCACTTGCTACCTATTCCATCCCAGCTATTTTCTTGGGCAGGTAAAATACTGGGGCGCGAAGCTATGGTGAACCGACTAACTGGTTCGCTTTCCGTAAATACCCAACCAATCCGGAACGTTCTTAACTGGACGCCCCCCTACACAGCAGAAGAGGGCCTAAGGTTAACGGCCAAGTGGTATCGCTCTATAAGGTAAACATCGTGATTATTCGCAGCATCGACCTTGTACTGGCGACGATTGGCTTAATAATAGGCTTACCAGTTCTAATTTTGTTGTTCGTTATTGGCTTATTTGACACAGGCTCACCACTGTTTTTCCAAACGCGCGTGGGGCGTTATCAGCGGCCTTTCACCTTGATAAAGTTTCGTACAATGCACCCGGATACGCAATCTATTGCCACCCACTTGGCCAGCCCCACTGCAATTACAAAATTCGGCGGTTTCTTACGGCGAACCAAACTTGATGAGCTTCCCCAACTGTGGAATGTGGTCAAAGGTGAGATGAGCCTGGTTGGCCCACGGCCCTGTTTACTCAGCCAAACGGAGCTTATTGAGGAACGTGCCGCACGCAACGTTTTTAACTCGCGCCCCGGCATTACAGGGCTTGCACAAATAAAGGGTATCGACATGTCGACCCCGGCTTTACTTGCCGAAACAGACGCCCAAATGCTTACCACCATGTGCATTCCAGCATACTTCCGCTACGTTATTAGCACCCTCACCGGCTCGGGGCGGGGAGACAGGATTCAGCAAGGCAAAGAATGAATATATTGACCCGCCTCGCCCAGCCTATTCTGGCCATGCCACGTTTCGCTAAACGGCTTGTCGTGCTGGCCGTGGATATATGCCTCTGCGTGCTAACTGTTTGGCTTGCATTCTATTTACGTCTGGACATATGGGTGCGCGTATGGGGCGGTTCCTTTTTTCAACCTGAGTGGGCAATTGCAGCCTCGATTCTTATTGCACTACCCATATTTATCACTCACGGGTTCTACCGCGTAATCTTTCGATACTCCGATCTATCGGCAATAGGTACAGTGCTGAAAGCATTTGGTTTATATGCACTTATCTATATTGTGGTGATTACAGTTATCGGCCTTCCCGGCGTACCTCGCAGCATTGGTATTATTCAACCCATGTTGCTGCTATTTGCCGTAGGGCTGTCACGCGCATTTGCACGCCTATGGCTAGGAGGAATGTATCAAGCTCACTGGCAACGCCTAACGTTACCCAAAGCGCTTATTTATGGCGCCGGCGCATCAGGCCGACAATTGGCTGCCGCAATACATAACAGCACCGAAATGCGCATTGCTGGTTACCTGGATGATGACCTACGGCTACACGGGCAGGTACTTAACGGCCTACCTGTATACAACCCAGCATCGTTGCCTGCCTTGGTTGAAAGCAAGAATATTCGTACCGTTCTCCTTGCCATGCCCTCGTTACCCCGGCGACGAAGAAACGAGATTATCGCTAGTATCCGACATGCCAGGGTAGCTGTACGCACTTTGCCCAACATGACGGAACTAGCCCAAGGAAAAACCAATTTAACCGACTTGCATGATTTGGACATTGACGACCTTCTGGGGCGCGAGTCCGTTCCACCCGATCCTACGTTATTAGTCAAGAACATCACAGGAAAAACAATATTGGTAACCGGGGCAGGCGGCTCCATTGGGAGCGAACTATGCCGACAAATCCTAAAACTTGATCCAGCTCAATTATTACTGGTCGATCAAAGTGAGTATTCACTTTATACCGTTCATGAAGAACTGGTAAAAGAGGCCGGCACTCAAAACTTGCTTATTCCCCTTTTAGCATCGGTGCAAGACAAAGGTCGCATGCAAAGCATCATTTCAACGTGGCAGCCCAATACCATTTATCACGCCGCAGCCTATAAGCATGTCCCTATCGTTGAGCACAATCCGATTGAAGGTATTAAAAACAATGTTATCGGCACATTAAACATTGCAAACCTAGCAATGAAATTTCAGGTTCAAGATTTTGTATTAATCAGCACAGACAAGGCCGTTCGCCCCACCAATATCATGGGCGCCACCAAACGACTTGCCGAAATGATCTTGCAAGCCCTGGCAGAAAAAGAGACAACGACGCGATTTTCAATCGTAAGATTTGGAAACGTGCTGGGCTCATCAGGCTCTGTTGTACCCCTCTTTCGCCAACAGATAAAAAGCGGTGGTCCAGTTACCGTTACCCACCCAGAGGTAACACGTTACTTTATGACTATCCCTGAAGCCGCCCAATTAGTAATACAAGCAGGTGCCATGGCGGGCTCTAAAGGAGCCGAAGTGTTTCTACTTGATATGGGAAAACCGGTAAAAATCGTGACATTAGCTGCGCGCTTAATCGAACTGAGCGGGTACTCTGTGAAAAGCGATACCAACCCTAATGGTGAAATCCGCATTAACTTTATAGGATTAAGGCCCGGAGAAAAACTTCATGAGGAGTTATTGATTGGTGACGACCCACAGTCCACGACCCACCCGAGAATAATGAAAGCGATTGAGAGTTTACTTACATGGGATGAACTTAATCAAAAACAACTGGAACTAAATACTGCGATCAATAACAATGACATATCAACGGCATTGACGATCTTGCAACATTTAGTCCATAACTATACTCCACACAATGACGTCGTAGACTGGGTAACGAGCAAACACCAATCATCACAGGCCCAAATCGAACAGCCTAAAAAAGCAACAATCAATATTTAAGTGCAACAGCTTTCCGATTCATTGTTGCACCGATCAACCTACACACAAAACGAATATCACTTAATACTCAAAAAATGCACTCTATTTCACCTGTTGAATTATTTCAATCTTTCAGAAAACATCGATATCTAATCTTAAGTCTATCAAAGAGAGAGATTTTAAGCAGATATCGAGGCTCTTTATTTGGCATACTTTGGTCTTTTTTCAACCCCATTTTTATGTTAACAATTTACACATTTGTATTCAGTGTGGTTTTTAAAGCGAAATGGGGAACAGGGAGTGAATCACGAGCTGAGTTTGCAATGGTTCTTTTTGCTGCTCTTATCGTTTTTAATTTTTTTTCAGAATGTATTAATAGGGCCCCATCGATCATAATAGGCAATGTTAATTATGTGAAAAAGGTCGTCTTTCCAATTGAAATACTACCCTATACGGTACTTATCAGTGGACTATTTCACATGGGGATCAGCGTACTAGTATGGATTTGCGCCTATACATTTTTGATAGGAATCCCGCATTACACAATTATATTTCTTCCTCTGATTATCATACCCTTAATTATGTTAACGATAGGGCTAGTATGGTTTATATCGGCACTAGGGGTGTATTTGCGTGACATTAGTCAGATTACCGGAATTTTAACCAGCACCTTACTATTCATGTCCCCTATTTTTTACCCCATTTCAATATTACCGGAAACCTATCAAAAATTCTTATTCTTTAACCCGTTAACTTTAGCCATTGAGCAAACTAGAAATGTCATGTATTGGGGAACGTACCCAGACTGGGTTAATTTAGGACTTTATTACTTAGGTACAGCATTAATAGCTTGGCTTGGTTTCACATGGTTTCAAAAAACACGCAAAGGATTTGCCGATGTCCTATAAGCAAGCAGAGAATATAGCCTTATATGCACAGGATTTATCCAAAAACTATTGCGTTTTTAAATCGCCGCGTGACCGTCTTAAACAACTAATACTGTCAGGAGTTTATAAATTACTCCGACGACCACCTCCCAAGTACTACCTTGACTTTTGGGCTCTACAAAATATCTCATTACATATAGCTAAAGGATCCACCGTAGGCATTATAGGAAGGAATGGGAGTGGCAAGTCAACCCTGTTACAAATCATAAGCGGCACGCTAACGCCATCATCAGGACAGGTGGTACATAACGGTCGTATAGCCGCACTACTTGAACTCGGATCTGGGTTTAATCCTGAATTTACTGGCAAAGAGAATGTTTACCTTAATGCAAGCATATTAGGACTCGATGAGCATCAAATAGACCTTTGCTACGAAGATATCATTAAGTTTGCTGACATAGGTCAAGCAATAGACAAACCAGTTAAGACCTACTCTAGCGGAATGGTGGTCCGCTTAGCATTTTCCGTAGCTGCACATGTCCAACCAGACATTTTGATTGTCGATGAAGCGCTCGCTGTTGGCGACATCGCGTTTCAGGCGCGCTGCCTCGACAAAATTAAGAGTTTACGAGACTCAGGCATGACAACGTTATTCGTAACACATGATTTAGGCACGTTTCAAACATTATGTGATTATGGATATCTACTAGACGATGGGGTACTCATATCCGAAGGTCTGCCTGGGGATCTTGCAGCCCAGTACTACAAACTCTCTCAAGAGCGAGAGTCTGCACGACTCAGGGATACCAATGAGTCTACGGCACCACAACAAAGTACACTTACGACAAACGGCAACCCCGAGTCGGGCAACCAAGTTAGTGAATCGATTTTTCATTTTGGAACAGGAGATGCGATAATAACCTCCTACCAAATACTAGACTCTAACAACTGCCCTACAAAGACATTACGTGTCGGAGAAAAGTTTGCAGTTGAAATCAATGTCGATGTATCGGTCGATCTATCCGATTTAACAGCAGCAATCATGTTCCGCAATGCACAGGGTCAAAACCTATTTGGAGCGAACACCCGTTACGACGCGGCGCTTTTGCTTAATCCAAAACAAAATACGCATTGGATCATCAGAATAGAAATGCAAATGCTCTTGAACCCCGGAGAATATCTACTACACTTAGGCTTGGCTCAATGTCAGTCAGACCATTTATATATTTCCCTTGATAACAGAGACAAAGTTACAACAATTACTGTTTATGGGAAAAACGTCCATTACGGTTTAATCCACCATACTCCCAAATTTAGTGCAACTCAGACTTAAATAAGTCACCACTCCATTTAAAGTATATTATGATAGAAAAATTTCGCACTGTTAATCGCTGCCCTCTTTGCAATAAGGCTGACAACAAGCCATTTGTCAAGAGAACAGATGGTGTTGACTTCCTGCGCTGCATGTCCTGTAACAGTCTTTATCTAGCCACTATTCCGTCAGAAATCACAAATCTATATTCCGAAAACTACTTTGGGTTACAAGACGAGCATGCGCATAAAAATGCAGATAATCGAGTAGGATATGAATCTTCATACTCTACCGGCCATCTAGACAGTGAGTTTTATTGGGCCTTCCGATTAGCCGATCAAGTGGGAAACTGGGTCGGTTTAACTAAAGAAGGAAGACATTGTTTAGATATCGGTGCAGCAACTGGCTGCTTACTCAACATATTTTCTGCTTCGGGATATAAGACATCGGGTGTAGAACTATCTACTCCAGCTCGACAAATAGCATCATCATCCGGCCATAAAATGCACAAAGGTCCCTTTTCAAGTAGCTTTTCGAGTGATGAAAAATACGACATCATTACTGCACTTGAGGTCATCGAACATATCGAAGATTTACCAGATTTTTTCTCGGCAATAAATAATTCGTTAAATGATCAAGGTATATTCATTGGTTATTTCCCTTCCGCAGACGATACCGCATTCCAACATAATGCAAACTATCATTGGCTGCACTCATCCTTCGAACACCTTGTTTATCCAACTGAAAAAGGAATGCTTCAACTATTGAGGCCGATATTCGGAGAGAATATTTTTATGACTACCTTTTTTACGCGGCAAGGTCCCGATGTAATCCCCAATACTATTATCATAGTGATTAAAGGGCAAGAGAAACAAGTCACGAATAAGAATATTATAGAGCTATTTCGCCAACTATCGTACATAAATGATCGACAATCTTTTTTTGCAAACATGGGAAGTGGCGCTGGCGCACTGACCTCAGCCTGGGAAAGCGGGATAGCGTCCATAGATCACACCAGTAACATTGCTTATTTAGCTGGTTTACTTTGTGCGAAATTTGGAAATACTGAAGCAGCTCTCCTTTTTTTGACAGAGCAGAATCAGACTAGCGATATAAACGAGGTTGCGTGCTTAGACCATTACGACATAGATTGCTTAGTGATCGCAATGCACTGCGGTAGCATTGACTGGTTGCGTGAACAACTCGCTCATGCAAGCCCAAACACAAAACTAAGCTTAATTCTTAGAGATTGCGCAAACGTAGTCGAACGCTATGACAGCTCCCAATCCCAAATGGCCTCTGATCAACAGAACTAAATGGAGCATGGAGAATTATATTTTATGAAGGCAAGTAAACCGGACTCATTGAATAATGATAATGAGGGTTGGCCAGCGGCACCGGTACAACACAAAACAGTAAGCCTACGTTCACGAACATTAAATGTCGCTAGACAAATTAAACTGATTTGTTCTATCTTTAATAATCACAACCTAGGTAAAGCCATAACGTATATTGAGCAGCGTAACTTTGTAAATCTATGGCGTTCTTTTAGGAATACCCTTTCCTTAAGAATTTCAATCAAACCTATCGACCCCCACAATATTGACATAATCTCAACTGGGAAATTAAACACCAACCAACCCTTAGTCAGCGTAGTAATCCCATGCTTTAATTACGGGGACTACATTGAGGACGCCATTAAAAGCATATTGGCGCAAACATTACAAGACGTTGAGATTATTGTTATAGATGGTGGCTCAACAGACAATTCCACACGTAAAAAACTTAAGCAACTGAATTATCCAAAAACACAAATCGTACTTCGTGAAGGTAGGCATCTGGTTGGGGATAACCGTAACTATGGCATTAACATAGCCCGAGGTCGCTACATATGCTGCCTAGACGCAGACGATACCCTATCGCCCACCTACCTAGAGAAGGCGGTATTTTTGCTGGAGACATACGGTTATGACTGCATTTCAACAGCGATTAATTTTATAGGCGAGAGAAAAGGGCAGATAGGCATTATTGAACAGCCCAATCTCCGGTCCATGGAGCAAGGAAACCATATTCACACGTGCGCTGTATACAGGAGATTTTTTTGGGAACATGTTGGGGGCTTTTACGATACGGGTTTGGGAGCCGAACATGTTGCAGAAGACTGGGATTTTTGGTTACGGATAGCGGCTACGGGCGCCCGTTTGAGAAACATAGCTGGTGAAGCGCTATTTAACTACAGAATCCATAAAAATGGCTCTCTTAGCTCGACCAATGTTCGCTCCATAGCTAAGCAACGAAAGTCAATTATTAAACGGAATCGCCATTTACTTAATAGAAAAACTCGAAGACTATCTGATCTTCAAAACTCACGAATTATAAAGAACACCCACTCGGGTGGAGTATTGCTAAAAGCAAAAGAACTTTGTAATTGTGAAAAATGGCCGTGCTTAGTGATTGCTCTACCTTTTATGTTAATTGGTGGAGCCGAACGCTTACTTAGCACTGTTGTTGAAAAATTATCTAGTTTTGGCTGGCGTATCATAATCGTAACCACCGTATACCAGCACCCTGACGAAGGTGATTCAACCCACTGGTTTTCTAAAAACATCACAGAAATTTATCGCTTACCTGCATTTTTGAATCCTATTGAATGGGATGACTTTATTGAATATATTTTTAGTTCGCGCAAGCCGGACTGCCTGCTGATTGTAGGCAGCATAAAGATGTACGAAAACACGCCATTCCTCAGAGAGAGGTTTCCCGAAATGGCTATTGTCGACCTCCTTTTCAATACAGTGGGCCATATCGACTCTCATCGAAAATTTATTCAATATTTGGACGCGGTTATTGCCGAGAATACGGATGTTGAAAACTGGCTCAAGTCTGTCGGCTGGGGAGAGAAAAAAATCGCTCGGATACAAAGCGGGATTGATATTACGCAATACGCTCCAATACCTTCTTGTCTTAGTTGGCGAGAACAACTTGGAATTAATCGTCACGCGCTGGTCGTCGGTTACTCCGGTCGTTTGAGCACAGAAAAAGCCCCAGAGGTTGTTTTAGAGATAGCCCAACTGTGCAAAGAAAACAAAGAAATACACTTTGTCATGACCGGCTCTGGTCCGCTAAACACCCAAGTTAGCGCAGCCATATCTAAACTTCCTGACTGCCATATTCATTTTCTCGGCGCAATCGATGACATTAAGTTCATAATTGGGCAATACGACATATTGCTGTTGACGTCCAGGATCGACGGTCGTCCACAAGTTGTACTCGAGGCCCTGTCAATGGGCGTACCCGTCATTGCATCCAACTTAGGTGGCCTCCCCAGTCTTATAAAAGAAGATGAAACCGGTTACTTATGCCCAGTTGCGGATGCGCGCTCCTTTAGCGAGCGCATACAGTATCTTGCGAACGACAGACATAAACTCAACTTGATGAAACAGGCAGCGCGCGCATTCGCTGAAGATAGTTTAGGCGTTGACAATATGATTAACGGCTACCGCGATACCCTTCTGCACGCGATACAATCGCGGAGAAGTCACTAGAACGTTAGCGTAAACAATGGAAAACATGGCATGAGAATTGAGGGAAAACGAGTATTAGTCACCGGAGCAGACGGGTTCATCGGTAGCCATTTAACCGAAGCCCTCTTGGCGAAGGGCTGCGAGGTACGTGCCTTTACTTACTACAACTCGTTCAATAGTTGGGGCTGGCTCGATACGGTTCCACTGGAAACACAGAAGCGGCTAGATGTATTTGCCGGCGACATTCGTGACCCCAATGGCGTACGTAAAGCAATGGAAGGGATTGATGTTGTCTTTCACCTGGCGGCACTGATTGCAATACCTTTTTCTTACCACTCGCCCGACTCTTACGTCGATACAAATATCAAAGGCACGCTGAACGTCTTACAGGCCGGACGTGACCTTCAAACCGAACGTATTTTGGTCACCTCGACGTCAGAAGTGTATGGAACGGCGCAATATGCTCCTATCGACGAAAAACACCCATTTCAGGGGCAGTCTCCATACAGTGCGACAAAAATTGGGGCAGATAGAATTGCCGAGTCATTTTGGAGGTCTTTTGATTCACCCGTAGTAATTGTGAGACCTTTTAATACTTACGGGCCGAGGCAATCAGCCAGAGCTGTCATTCCCACTATCATTACACAACTACTTAGTGGGGAGCGTGAGCTTCACCTGGGCAGCTTGACACCCACGCGCGATTTTAATTATGTTGCCGATACAGTAAACGGATTTATTGCCCTTGCAGAGTCCGATGCCGCTATCGGTGAAGAAATAAACATCGCAACAGGTACCGAACACACAATTGGGGATGTAGCAAGAACGCTCATCAACGAATTGAATCCAAATGCACGTCTCATAGAGGCTGAAGAACGTTTGCGTCCTGATAATTCCGAGGTATTTCGGTTAATTGGCGACAACAAAAAAATTAAAGACCTAACCAACTGGAGCCCGCAGTTCGGCTTGTCAGAAGGGTTACAGCAAACCGTTGAATGGTTCCGCAAACCTGAAAACTTATCGCGCTATAAAGCGTGGATCTATAATTTATGAGGCACGAATGAGAGCTATTATTATGGCGGGCGGACAAGGAACCCGACTGCGCCCTTACACGACACTCATACCTAAACCGCTAGTTCCCTTAGGCGGAAAATACGCGATCCTTGAGGTTGTTTTACATCAGCTTAAAACAGCAGGTTTTGACCATATAACCATTGCTGTAAATCACCTAGCACATTTGATTACGGCCTACTTTGGTGACGGTAGTAGACTAGGCCTGAAAATTGATTATTCATTCGAAGATGCCCCACTTAGCACTATCGGACCGCTCACGTTAATTGAGGACCTGCCTGAGAACTTCCTTGTCATGAATGGCGATATTTTATGTGACCTGGATTACGGCTCGTTCTATAACAACCATTGTGCAGCTGGAGCCACAACATCGGTGTCTGCCTTCCGCCGTGATGTGAAGATAGACTTTGGTGTATTGCAATTCGATAAAAACCGTAAATTAGAACAGTTTATCGAGAAGCCTACTTATTCGTTCGACGTTAGCATGGGCATTTACTGTTTGAATCGTCGTGCCGTAGAGCGTTTGCCGAAAGGAAAACCCTATGGTTTTGATAATTTAATGATTGATGGGTTGAAGAATAACGACGACATTCGCATTGCGCCGTTCGACGGTTATTGGTTGGATATTGGACGCCCCGACGATTACGAACATGCAGACGAAAATTTCGATGACCTAATGAAACGTCTCAATATTGATCTTCCATGAAAGTTCTCATTACCGGCGCTACCGGCGGCCTTGCGCGTAGCGTCATTTCTGAATTTAAATCCGCCGGATACAGTATTACGTTAACCGGTAGACAGAATCACAATGCGCAAAACTACATACCCTGTAACTTAACAGATGCCGATGCCGTCACTAATTTGGTTTGCAATGTCAAACCAAATTTGGTGCTGCATTTAGCAGGAAGCTTTGAAAACAATCTCACGAAAGACATAGCGGTAAACAGCTTAAGCGCGGCGCATATTGCGGAAGCACTGCTGAAAAACGATAACAATGCACGACTTGTCCTTATTGGAAGCGCAGCTGAATACGGACAAGTAAGCCCAGATGAAAATCCTATTGCTGAAGAACACCCGTTACGTCCTGTATCTGTATATGGTCTAACCAAGACAATGCAAACAAATATTGGTTTATTCTATGCTGCAAGCGGCAAGCTAGATGTCGTCATAGCCAGAATTTTCAATATTTATGGCGATGGCTTCTCAGAGCGATTGTTCATAGGTAGAGCAACCCAACAGATAACTGAATATAAGCAAGGGAAGATCCGAGAACTTGTTTTTGGCAACCTTACAGCTAAACGCGACTATATAACTGCCAAGAGAGCAGCAATGCTTCTAAAGCTGGTCGCCGAAAAAGGCGAAGGCGGTACCGTGTATAACATTGGGGAAGGGCAGCCCATCCAAATGCTGAATCTATTACAAAAGATGCTGGATGACGCGAATATTTCAAACGCGCCTATAGTTCAGCAAACGGTTGGTAATAGGCCCGCCGTAATCGATATCCCATCCATCTACGCAGACATCTCCCGAGTGGAAGAATTACTGCTGAACAACTAGCAACGCAAGTTTTGGCGGTTTAATGAAGCCTGATATTTCTGTCATGATCTGCACAAACGTGTACGACGACTATGTCGACAAGGCTTTAGAGTCTATAGAGACCCAAACCCACGAAAATATTGAGATTTTAGTTGTCGCCAATGGTATGTCTGACTTTAATTTTCAAAAACTTAAAAAACGAGCCATTGATCGTCGCATCGTGCTACTGCACACCCACATCGCTGGCGTTGCATTTAGCCGAAATTTAGCACTTCATCACTGCAAAGCGCCATTAATCGCAGTAATGGATGCTGATGACATTTCTCACCCAAACAGGCTCGCCGAACAATATCAGTTTATGCGAGAGAATACGCATGTAGTGGTATGTGGCAGTGGATACGACACTATCGACGAGAGAGACAATGTTATATCCACAACCCAATTGCCACTAGATGATCGCCATATTCGACGTCAATTACCTTGGAAGAACCCCATATGCCACCCGGCCACAGTTTATCGAACAACCCATATCCGGGAAATAGGTGGCTACGCAGGGAACGGCGCTGAAGACTATGATCTGTGGTTACGCGTTGCGCAGAATACGGCATGGCATTTCCAGAATCTTGAGATCCCTCTAATAAGCTACCGCATTCCAATAGTGAGCAAAGCTAGGCGGTCTAGGAAAGTATATACGCATGTCGCTACAACCCAGTTCCAACAATTTATAAGCAGCTGGAACCCAAAATGGATAGTGGCAACTGGCGCCACACTTTTGAAAAAATACGTTAGGAGCGAACGCGATTGAACACGAGTCTGAAAGCACCTCAGGATTCCTATCAAGGAAAGAAAACAAAACTAATCTTTTTGATTACGGAAGACTGGTTTTTTTGCTCACATTTTATTGATCGTGCAAAAGCTGCTTTAGAGGCGGGCTATGATGTTTCCGTTATCACAAACGTGACTAACCTTGGAAACCAGATTGCGGAAACAGGCATTCGAATCATACCCCTGAACATGGACCGACGCAGTATCAATCCGTTATCCACCGCCAAAACACTCATCAAACTGATTCGAATATATGCAAAGGAACGCCCGGATATTGTTCATCATGTTGCGCTAAAGCCCATTTTGCTGGGCGGTGTTGCCGCAATACTCACCAAACTAAAAAGCGTCGTAAACGCCGTAGTTGGAGGTGGCTATACGTTTACATCCAACAAACTATCAGCTCGCTTACTTCGCTACCCAGTAACTGTCGGCCTGCGTCTTACAATGAATCGTAAAACTTGCTGTACGATCTTTGAAAATCCAGACGACTTAGCTTTCTTTGTTGAGTCCGGAATTGTAAAGCAACAAAACACGAGACTAATTCGCGGATCGGGTGTTGATTTGCTCAAGCATCGGATGGCATCGTTTTCCACAGAAGTACCTACTGTAGTGATGGCTGCCAGATTGCTGTGGGATAAAGGCTTAGGCGAGCTAGTTGAGGCCGCTGAAATATTAAAAGCCCAAAAAAACCTGAATGTTCGTTTTATTGTTTACGGAAACCATGATCCAGACAACCGTTCCGCAGTAAGCAAGGGTGTGTTAGAAAGTTGGAAGAAAGACGGATTCGTCGAGTTTCCCGGTTTCTGCGATGACATAACTGAAGCACTGGCAGAGTCAACCATAGCGTGCCTCCCCTCCTACCGGGAAGGACTCCCTAAATTTCTGCTAGAAGCAATGGCAACAGGCCTTCCTTGTGTGACAACTGACGTACCAGGATGCCGTGAGGCCGTCACACATCAAACCAACGGACTACTGGTGCCGTCGAAAGATCCTCAAGCGTTAGCGAACGCACTGGAAATATTATTAGAAAATCCTAAATTGTGTAAAAGTATGGGTCAAGCGGGCCGGCTACGTGTGGAGCGAGAGTTTTCAAATGAAAAAGTAATAGAAGAAACTTTTACTGTCTACGATGAGCTAAATAGCCGTTCCTATGTATCCTGAATCGGCTAAGCTTCTACACATTATTTTAGTACTCCCCGATTTTAATTAACATGAATCGGCCAGGGTTTACTAGACGCTTTTTAGCCTCATATGGACTGACCAGTGAGTTGCACGCACTTCTGGCCTATGATTTGAG